>Ga0265780_10005500_pt1 | contig 16018 bp, 18 predicted proteins | sample P1T30metagenome_FD_192432 | JGI IMG/M metagenome (GOLD analysis project Ga0265780, IMG submission 192432) | Plant litter microbial communities from East Loma Ridge, Irvine, California - P1 T30 | ecosystem: Environmental > Terrestrial > Plant litter > Unclassified | place: USA: California... | reverse complement strand
AGTCGTTCAACGAGATGAGCGCGACGCTCGTTCAAGCGGACGAATCGCAGACCGCGACGCCGATTACGGAAGAGCCAAACCGCGAGCAAGAACGTAGTGTTCAGCCCCCAGTCTCAGCCTTCAACTTCGGTGACCTGAAGAATGCGTTGTTCGGACCCAAAGAGGAAACCATCCCAGAATCACCGCAAGTCCGAAGCATCTCGCCGCCGCCTCCGCCACCAGCGAAGAGCCAACATCGCATACCCATCGAGGATCGCGTTCAAGATCTTGAATCCAGGTACTCCAATCTCGAAACACTCACCCGCCGGATGTCATCCCGTAACAACCGGCAAACCATCATCCTCGAAAATGCACCGCGCAACCTGCGATCAAGGAACCGGAGTTCGTCTGCATCTGCATCGCGCTCTCACTCAAGATCAGCACCGAGCATTCATCAAGAGCTCATCGTCCAATCAAGTAGTGAGACCCTTGAGCCTGAGCCTGCGCCTGGTTCTCCAACGCTTGCCGCACCTCCCGTTCCCCACACTGGAAGTAACGAGGAGACTGCACGAGCTCTGCGGAACGTCTATGAGGCGCTCAGACATGAGAGGAGCGCGAGGAAGGCCTTGGAACAGCAGGTTCGCACTCTGCAGCACGATGTGTCGGACCTGCATGCCCTGGTGAACAAGCTCATCGTTTCGGCGACTGCTACATCACCATCGTATCCTACTCCTTCGCCCGACACCTTGATCATCTCGCGTGAAGGCGATCAGCGGATAAGCTGCTCCACACCGCGCGCTCCAGCGCACGACCGGAACGTCGTCTACGGCCAGCAGAGCCACGACAGGAACCAGCGCTGGGCCAACGACGACGCGAGCGTCTACTCTGAGGACCTGGCCCGCAAGCCGAGCTACGACGACGTCTCGCCAGAAGTCTGGGCCACGCCGAAGGAAGAAGGGTTCGATGGGAGTGGGTTCTTCCATGGCGACGACCGGGTAGGAGCGTATGCTTGAGGGCTTTTAGGTCGCTTAATGCGGTCTTGAGACGTGGAACGATCGGTAAGGTTTTCTTTCCTTCTGGATACGGCCGGGCATGGCATGACCTTTTGGATGTTTGTAAGATACCCAGCGTGCGCGTTGTTATGGCGCGCGCTTCTGTCGTTGAGCGATTTATTATTTCTTGTGTCTATTGTTTGGTTAGCGAGCGAGCGTATTGAAATGCATCCATTGTTGGTCCCCACTGTATAGTTCGTTTGACGCAGACGTGATCTTGGTGGTGCAGCCGGGGTGGTCGCTTCCCAACAGTGGCGGAAGGCGCGATCTGCTCTCACTTCACAAGATGCGGCCTGCCTCAGAGGAAGTTGCAGGACATATTTCAACTTGGGCAGAAACGAACCATCTCTCCGACACCATAACACCAGCCTGCACGCGGCAGTCGAGCAACAAACTATTCACTACAATGCAGAAAGGGTTCGAAGACGAGGTCGCCTTGTAAGTGCAGTGTGGAGTAGCATGAACCAGCAAAATAACAATGCGCAGTGCGAACGGAAACATGATCACTGTCAAAGTTGGTGAAGCTGACCAGGATGTGTTCATGCTTCCTGAAGATTGCCTTCGTGCCTCGTCCGAGCTCATCGATGCAGCGATGAGGGGACCATGGAAAGAATCACAAGAGCGCATGGTATCGTTACCCGACTTCGACAGAAAGACGTTTGCCGTCTACCTCCAGTGGCTTCTCACAGGCGTAGTCCACAGTCGACAACGCAATGATGATCCGTTATCAGCCTTGTTGCAAGAGCTCGTGAAGCTACCTGAACTGTTCAACCTGGGTCATTACTTACTCGACACCGACTTTAGGGATGCCTTGAACGACAGCCTCATCCAATGCGTAAGCGAACTACAGCGCAACTCAGTCGTGTTCCCTCCAAGCTATGGATCGAAGTTTTACCAGAACGTACCAGATGGGTCGCCGACCAGAAAGCTCATCACAGACATCATTGTATGGGTCATGGGCGGCGCCGGACTCCGAGCATTACCTGCAGAAAGAGACGCCATGGAACCGGAATTGATCATGGACCTCCTCCTGGCTGTCACTGGAAGATATGTGTCTCTGAAGCCAGACAAGTACCCGTTCAACAAATGGCAAACAAGTTGCAAGTACCACTGTCACGGCGACGAGAAACCCTGCTACAGGAAGAAAGCTAGCACGTATGTCACACCCTTCACTGATGACATGACTGCGGCTGAACGAGGATAGGTCATTGACTGCTGGAACGAAGCGCGCAGCGCCCGATGACGCCGATTTATCAGACGCAAAGCGGCGGGCTTGAGGATGGACTGTATGTGGTGTGAGCTTGTGTCAGTGTTACACGACCTGCTTCGACTGATGAGGTACCATGTGAGACTGGATGCCTAGCGTGGGTGGTATGGAAGGAGAAGAATGCCGCACGCACCATGACACATGTGAGAGACCTCGGGATATATGCTGCACTCAATTCAAAGATGCAGACATGCACAAATCTATGTACTCCTACTGACAGTAAAGATGGGGCTCAATATTCAAATGTGAGGGTGAGGTGAGAGTAGCCGGGTGCTCTTTCCATTCTTCACGAGAGTCTGTGTACAACACGTCATCCACCTCACGTGGCTGCCTCATTCCGTATCTCACCTTTCTCAGAACCAGAGCTGTTTCAACCACTCCGACTGTCTTCCTACACCACCACGACTTTCTGCGCTTTCACACGTCATTATCGCATTCCCATCGCCTCGCGCGAATGCGCAGCACCTCTCAGCCACGATGCCGCTCTACCCGGAGCGCAAGCTGCTTCGGTAAGTACAGTGCACGCGTTCACTCAACTCTGCTAATAAGAGAAGCATGGGAAACCGTGTGGTCACGATCACCGTCGGCATAAAACCCGATCACGAAAACTTCACCGTCCACGAAAGGCTAATCCGCGATTCATCTACGTTGATCGAGGCATACTTGGAATTCGATGAACGCGAGCACCCAGAACTCACGGCCGTCCTTACAGACTATCAGTCGAAAGACTTCTTGATCTACAACCAATGGCTCTACACCGAACGCCTGTTCATGAAAGCCGAGGGCGACGGCAGGTCTATCTCTGAAGGGCGAAGTCTAATCAAGGGCTATCTTCTTGGTCATTACCTCGGTGATATGAAGTATAGAGACACCCTGATGGATGCTCTGATTAAATGGGGCGACGGTGCAGAGACTGAAGATCGTATGAAGTTGGTTTGCGAACAAGCTATAGCTGTGTTCGACGGCACAGAAGCGAAGGACCCGCTACGCAGATTCATCACTGACTTTACTGTCTGGAACACCGAGTACGAGCTCTGGTCTAAGAACTACAAGAGATTTCCCCAAGACTTCGTCGCAATGGTATCGCACGGCTACGCGTACCGCTGTCACATTCTCGGCTCTGGTCCTTCCAAGCGTGTGATTCTACAAGCTTGCTTGTACCACTGCCATGGGGACAACCCATTCTACAAGGCGAAGCCAGAGAGGCAAGACTACAGTGTATTTTTGTTCGTACGTCGGCTAACAGGAACATTAACAGGACGACCAGCGCGTCTGGACCGAACCCCTCACAATCCGCGAAACGCCGCAAGACAAACCCTGCTACCAACGATGAACCTGCCGACAAGGAACCAGAGAGCACCCCGTCTACCGTCTTTGACAACACGCCCAAAGACACTTGATACTAGATAAGGAGGGCGAGGAGTCGCAATGTTGTTGATCTACAGCAAGGACATGGGAGATGGAAATGTTATGTGCGCAGAGTGAACGAAGAATCTTTTCAAAATACTTCATTAACAATTATGTACCTAAAAGACACGCTAATACGCTTGCAACGCTTCAAAATCATTTCCTCCCAATGTTTCGTACATATCGTACAACATCATGCTCTCTTCCCTTAGTTAACGTGGGGAATGTAAGTAGGACCCCTACCCGCCTCAAACGCAGGTCCAGCAGGTCCATCGACATAAGCAGTGTCGTGGTCGGCAACATAAGCAGCATTAGGGTTGGCAATGTAAGCACTATCCCTCATGCTCTCGCTGTACCTAGCCTCCTTGACAACGTCAGGCCTCTGATTATCCTTGCGACCGAAGCTCCAGGCGCCGAGTAGAACAAGGGCGAAGATACCGAGGTCGCATAGCTCGCCGAAGATAATGAAGAGGAAGGCGAGGGCCTGGTTGGTGGTGCGCGAGTAGTTGTTTGTGTTGCGGTAGATGAGGACGAGCTGCGCGATGGAGAAGGCGTTGCGGACCCAGACGATTGGGGTGACGAGCATGACGAAGCGGGTGAGGGCTGACTTTGAGCGGTTCTAGATGTCGTTAGTATATGGTCGTGGGTAGCAGGGAAGGGAGTGAACTTACACCTACAACACCGTTCTTCTTGATACCAATCCAGCACAGGATGGCCTCAAGAGTCGCACTAGTCGACGCAGCGATGACAGTCGCTACGTAAACAACGTAAAGCGTCCTCACCATGTAGTCAACAGCAATCAAACTCGGGTACGCCAATGCAGAGTTTCCACTACCGCGACGCGCAAGACCAACAGCCCAACTAGCGAAGCCAAGAGCAAGGATAGCCAACATCCAGAAGCCGTTCAAAGCCCAAGACAAGACACCAGGCTCTTTGATACCAGTGCCGTTGTTCTGGACGTGATTGGCGTGGATCCAGATGGCGCCGACGATGCAGGCGTTCATGATGATCATGGCGCCTTGGTAGGTGAAGGAGAGGATGGAGATGATCTTTCCATACTTGATGGAGTCGTTGTTGCCGAAGGGTTCGGTGTATTGGGGGTAGGCGTAGGCGGAGGTGATGTAGAAGGGGGAGGGGAGGCGGGATTGGAGGGCCACGATGGAGGATTGTGCGGCATAGGCGATCATCAGGGTGGTGAGACCCGTGATGAGGAAGAGCTGTGTGCCAGTGGAGCTGTTGTGTGTTAGTTGAGTTGGCATTGGAAAGAAGGGGTATGAATTGGTGTACCTGTGCCTGTTCAGAGTTGACCTGTTAAACTTCTTGAATGTACGGGGACGTCCAGGGCCGCCGACGAGCTGGCGACCGAACAACGCAAGAGCGGCCAGAATAAGGATGATGGAGCCGCCTGCTGTAACGACATGGAGGGCGAAAATTGCCTGGACGGTGGACGTGGTGTTGGTGATGGCCATTGCGTGTTCGGTGGATGTGCAGGACAGCACCCTTGTGAATTAAGTGATGAAATTGATTACTATACTGATGATACTCTACCAACATGCAAACTTGAGGGTCTTTATCATATCAACCAAACCTATGCGGTCATACCTCACAAGCCCAGACCATGACGATGCCTTGCGATGAACTGCTGTCAAACTTTACCAACGTTGACGCGCATCGAGACCAACAGTTCTCTGGCCTGGAATTAGCCATGTGACTAACCGTGGCCTCCACGAAGATCGTGCAATGAAAGGGTTCGGTGCGAGTCGCGACGTTGAAATGAGCTTGGGTGAATGACGTTTAGCGGCGCGCGGAGAGTAACGGAATGACGTCGCGCGTCGCTAGCAGAAGCAACATGGCCGTCGCAGCCGGTTGCTTTTTCGTTTTGCGTGAACGGTTATTTGAGATATTTGGCTTGGACCGCCGAAGATCGTCGCAGTCACGGTAGTGCCATCGTGGAGGTGTGAGCGCGGGAGATGTGTTCGCTGGCGCGGTGATCTGCCCAGGGGTGTTCTTGTTTGTGGGCTCGACGGTGACGCGCTAGCGGTCGGGAACGTGATGTGCCATTGCCAAGTGGGCTCTGCAGCAGGATTTTTCGAGACTTTCAAGAACACGACGATGATAATGAAAGTGGTCGCGCATCGAACGCACGAGGATCGAGCCGAGGTCAGGAGGTCAATCAATCAGGATGCATCACGGACTGGATAATGGCTCTTCACCTCGCAGTCCATCAATCGCTTTTCCCAACCCCCACAACCCTCCCACTGCCTCGGAGTCCCAGCTCTTCAGGCGTCATGAACCTCCGCACGGCCTCAATGTCGTTTCCGCCCCAAGCACCCTTCCCACTGCTGCGCTTTCCGTGTTGTGCTGTTTCATACTCATCTTTGTGCCATCCACACCCAAAAATGCAAAACATGCACACGACGACGAACAATGCCATGACTGCGAGAATAAAGATGAACAGAGACCATATACCGGAACTAAGCCAGGTGACGAAGGACGCAGAAGCCGAGTTGACAACGTGAGTCGCTGTACCCTTCTTGCCATTGTCGTCCCAATCGTGGAACCACATCGCCGTCTTTTGGATCCGCTTGCCATTTATGCTTGAATGTGCGCGCGGGATGAGTGTAGCGCGAATAATCTCGTATGCGCTTGCTGGGTCACCAGCGGACAGCAGGGGACGCTGCAGGAGGACGAGCTCCAGTATCTTCTGCTCTTTCCTGTCCATGACGATTGTGAGATCCGGGGAAGTCAGATCAGTCCATAATTGCATGATATCGAAGTGCAGCACCAGTGCATTGGAGTCTTTGACGTGGCGCAGGGAGTAGGCGTATGACGCGCCAAAGTAAGCGCCCCCAAGGTTGTCGAGTTGATCAGATGCGACGAGCTTGTCGAGATCATCTTTCGACGTGTCCAACAAGACTTGGTTAACATATAGTTTCGGTAGAATCTTGGAGTCTCCTAAAAGTGGGGCATTGTTGATGCTTAGATGCGCTGAGTCGTAGGGAAGGGAGATGTTCAGAAGCTGGGGCACGTTAGCGGGCGATTTGGTCTCCTTGACATTAGGGATGGTTTACCAGAGCGTTGTCGTCTTTTCTCTGAGCCCATGGCGCATCGTTGCCTTTTGATGTGTCTTGGTATAGGAAAGGGCACCCAACACATGGGATCTTGGCAATCACGTTGTAGCCCTCCGCAACTGTCGTAATTTCCGGTGCGGCTTCAGCAGCTCCGCATCGCGCAAACGCGAGAATCGCAGCGAGAGGCGTTATCCAGAATATCATGATGAGAGGTACGATGATGAATTGTAGTAGGGTCACCCGTGTTGACACGTTTGAGGTTGTGTGGCTGGGTCTGTATGTAAGCTGGGGCGGGTGGGGCGGCTTCCATGGGTCATGTGAAGTCGTGAGCTAGCGTGTTTGGAATACGAGATGCAGCACTCACATCGCTCCCAGTCTTCACAGAAGTAAGACTCTGGTTGCCAATCGGATCTGCAGCAGCATCGGGGTATGAGGTTCTGTGGCAGGCATGGTTTTAAAGAACCAATGTACAGCACAACTCGTTTCTTGTGCATCAGAGGTACCTAGGTATTTATTCACTTCATGTATAGCCCAAAATCAACCATGTATACGCTCAGCCCAATAACGACCCAATCGCGCTACGTCTCGCATCTATTCCTTCGACGCCCAGCTTTACCGGTTTTGGACGTTTTGTTGGATCTTATCCAGTCTCCTGGCCACCAACGCCATTCTCTCTCATCAACAACCCCATGATTTCGTTGTCATCGTGACCGTCGTAAATACCATACTGCGCTCCTTCAAGCACTTTACTGGGCGCCTCCAAATCATCTTCTGCCACCTCGTCTGCTGTATCGATGGACTCAGCTTCAATCCTCTTCGACAAAGCGTCTCGGATCGTCTTACACGCGGAAAGAGCCTCCTTTGCTTCTTTGTCTTCCAGATGTTCCTCGATATCGGCGAGCTTCTTGAGGAATTGGGCGCTGTTTGTGGTTGGACTTTGTAGCCCAAATCTAGGATCCAGCGTCAAGTGACTGGCAACCGCTAGAGCGCCAATCTCGATGATTTGTCTGCTTCGTGCAAGTTCATCAGGTCGTGCCATATGCCGAATGACCGGGTTTTTCGAGCGAACTGTAACATCTGTCATGCCGGCACTGTTGTGACAAGTGCCATGTTTCAGATCCCGGCGATCTCTCATCTCGTTCAGCGGCGTACCGATAGGAGTAGAGAACATGTCGGCGACGAATGTATCGTTGTACGTATAGTACGGTATGCTTGTTGGATTAAGTGGCCTTCCTCTCGGCGCCGGACCTTGACTCACACTCCTTCCATGTTGGAAGTGCGCGGCATGCCTTCTCTTGTGTTCTGGTGTAGCTGATCTCGCACGCGGTGCTTGGAGCCGAACGAAAGTGGGATTGGTGATGCTGTTGGCTGCGGCAATGCGATCTGTATCGCCAGTGCTCAAAGACCGACGACGACCGTAGCTTTGCGATGAATGTCCTGAGTGGAGGTAGGCATGGTTTGTTTGAGATCGCATAGGCGGAGGACGATCGTTGAGGTCAGGATCATCAGTTGTTGCTGGGAAGGCTCGTTGTAGATCTAGCGGGTACGGATGGGGTGTACTTGGTCCGGGAGTCGGGTATGCCGCGGCGTTTTGGCCGAAGTCGTAATTTGAGAAGTCGGGAGTCGAAGTTGTGGAGGTGTTTGATGAGTCAACAGCTGCAAAGGCGCCGTCTTCGTATGTAAGACCAAAGTCATCGAGTATGTCGCTGTTGTTCGTCGAGAAGACAGGCTGCCCTGAGCCATCTGATCCGAATAGTTCGTTAAAGTCGGCTTGAGAGAGCTGTTGCTCCTCGTCCAGGGTTGGAAGGAACAGATCGGCGGCTGTGTGACTGAGTGGCGCGTTTGGCTGAGACATTCTGTAGGTTCCCAGTAGGATTGCAATAATGAGTAAAGCGCGTGTTGTTACCGAGATCTGCGACTCTGTCGATACGGGAAGGATGTTACACAGAAAATGGGAGGCTGCGTAAACGATGTCCAGATATAATTACTGTTTGGTCCTTCCGTTGGCCTGAGCTGAAACAGGTAGACGCGGTGAGTTTGGTGAGCATAGATGGTGGCGCTGGAGTAGGCCAATGGCCGGATGCCTACGTTGAGTACGTGGTCGATAGGCAAACATCGCTCCTGTGCATACAGTCAGTGCTCAGGCTCGTTTCGCGTAATCCTTGGCTATCTTGTCATAGGAGGACTATTTGCTGTGATGGGAAGTAGAGAATTAGTTGCGACATGCTCGAGACATTTGTCAGAAGTTGATTTCGCCAGTCAGCTGCACTGCGCATCCATTGTCTCGCAACAGTGTTGCAGATCCGAATCGCATCTGAAGGCTCTGTATGAGAGACAATTCACTGATTGCCTTTTTTGACTCAAGACACTTTGCTGTCAAAGATTCAGGTCTTCTGTATTCGTTAAGACATCTAGGTCATCACCTCATAAACGTGTTCCCGCAACTGGTCGGCCCCGGAGACCCTAACGTAGGGCACAATGGATGGCAGTCCTTCCCAAAGGCGATATCGTACATCCGTGTTATACAGGAGAATGCGGCTCTGCAGACCAAAAGACGTGTTCACTCCTTCTTGTTCTCGCCGTCCTTTCCCTTCTTCTTGTCCCAATTCCAAACCTCCCAAATCTGTTCAAATATCATATCACCATAACTCTTTCCTTCTTCAATGGCTTTCTTTTCTTCCTCCAATCGCCGCTCCTTCCAACCCTCCTCCTCATCACCCATCCACAGCTTCCCAAGTATACCCTTTTCTTGCCCTTCCTTCCGCTCCAGTGTCCTCCGACTCTTTTCCCTTTCCTCTTGCAATATCTTCTGCATCTCCTTTGCGCGTTCGGTCGGTAGGTCCATGGTTCGCATTGGACTGAGGTTTTGTACGAGGCCGCGGCCTGTTCGTAGTGTGATGAGATGATCGGCGGAGAGGTAGAAGCCGATGCCTAGAGAGAATGTATAGAGATCTAGTTTCCGTGGTGGGAGTATGGCTATTATTGGACATATAACGAGGCCGCCGATGGCTAGGTTACGTGTTATGCGCTGGTATCGGGCTTGTTGTTCGAGAGCGAGGCGCTCTTCTGGTGGGATGGGCATATTTTGTACGGGGTTCGGTGTCGCCATGCTGGAGAACGTGTGCGCGCAGCCGATGTTGGAAATACAGTGGGTTTCGGAGTAGATTGATTGCGCGTGTATGAGTTAGAGCAGACAGAGTGAAGGGGTCATGTCAGAGTAGTTCGGTGGTCGCAATGTCAAAAAGTTCAATGATGCAAAGACGGCGGCTAGCTCCCGCCTCGGCTGCAGCTTCCCCTTCGGAGCGGAGGTGCTGCGGAGATCTGAAGCCACGCGAACAGTACTCAGTGCACAAGGTGACTTGGTTTAAACTGCTCATGATTCAAATGTGCCTATTGATATGCTGTTCTCGCCTTCCCATGCCTGTGACGCCGTTGTCCCATTCTGCCCCGATCATGCATAATCGACCTCATAAAGACGCGCAAATCTCTCGCTGATTATCGTTGGAACTTCCTCCTCTTCACGTCGACTCTGTCTTCAAAGCGTGGACTCTGCCTCCCTGGCCTGTCCTCTGTCCTATTTCCTAGATGCTCAAAGGTTCCACTACTCCTCAGCCGCTTCGTTGGGGTTCTCTCGTACTCGCTCCCACTTTGTCCACCTCTTTGCCCTTCCTCATCTGTCCCAGCCGGCCCATCTGACCTGGGTCCATCCTCGTATGCATCGAATTTCCGCTTCTGGGCTGTGCTCGGCGTCTGCATCAGGCGCCGCAAACGGCTCTCTTGTAACCGCCTATTCACTTCCTCAGTGACATCGACATGTTGAACAACGTAGTCGTCTTCGATTCTGGCTCGCTTTGCGCGTGGTGTGGGCGATTGATCCACGAGAGGAGATATGGCATGCGGGTTGGAGTTCGGGGGTTGCGCAGTTGGCGTAGTAGAGGCATGTTTTGCGCCCTCGATACTAAGACGTTTGTTGGAAGTCTTGACCTGTCGCTTGTTAGGTTTTCGGCATCGCGTGCGCAGACGGCACAGCATACCTTCTTCTTTTCCGCCAGACCTTCGTCCTCGAGCTGGTCTCTAAATCTCTTCATGTCGTCCTGCAATCTTCCCGACTTGTTTCGCAGCGAGGTCAAGTCCGTAGCTAGCCAGTCGGGGGCATTGTGATCCGTCGCATCGAGCGTCTCATTGAGAAACAGGAGTTGCGCGCGCAGGTTCTCGATGTGTTTGTCAAAGTCCTGAAGAATAGATGAGAAATGCGATGGATCAGGCAATTGTGCGAATTACCTCGAGCGAAAACTTCGCCATGTTGTATGGCAGAATTGTGGACGGACAAGGGAAACCGCATGCAGGAGGGTTGAACTTCCTTGCGGAGTCCCGAGCGCTTGGGTTCACATACTCGTTCCGATCGGAACGTTCCGACCTTGGCACCATCTTGCCTCTTAACCACGAAGGGCCACGGTGATAGGTCAGACATGACATGCTGCATAGCTTAGTCAAAAGAAGATCAAAATTGTACGGTGGGGAGTAATGGTATACTGTCACGGTTAAAATTGACATGTACTAATCTCACTATATTTCCCCATGTGCTCACTAGCATCTTGAAAGGTAGGACCTTGAGAGCTCGTAGCCCTCGTATGCGACATTCCATGCTCTAAAGTGAGCTTTATGCTAGAGTACACACAACTCAGCTTCATCTTCCTCTTCTCCTTTGCGCCAGACGCATCGCGTCGCTGTTACTGTCCATTGCGGACCAGTCTGCATGACCACGCGAGGAAGTTGCAGATGAATGAAAGCGATCATTGCCCTCGAGGAACCGGCAAATCCGATGGTCTCGCACAGCCCGAGTTGACCTTGGCGTCAAGTAGAGAGGACCACGATAGCTTTGTGACTCGATGCATTGTCTTTAACAAGCGGGTAATGTCTGATGGTTGAGATGCGACCGTCTTCAGCCTTCATCTTCGCCGAAAGTGAGCTTGACAGCTTTGGCCTTCTTCTTCGTTTTCTTCGCTGGCTTCGCTTCTGGCTTCTTCACATCTGCCTCTTCTCCTTTTTTGCTCTCGTCTTGGTCATCCCCGATGATCTTTACCGCCTTGCGCTTCTTTGAGACTGCACCAACCTCAGCAATCTTATCTTTGGATTGCGACGTCGCATCACCATCTTCCTTCTTTCCAGCCTCGTCTGCAGCCGGCTCCCCTCCCTCTTTGTCGTCTTTGCCTGAGACAAGCGCATCATACTCCTCTTTACTCAGCGACTGATTCGTCTCTTCCATGACATACGTAGGGGCATCATCTTCGTCGTCGTCTTTCTTCATCCTCTTATTCCGCGCGATTGGATGTTCATGACGGGCTGTGTCTCCACTGGTGAGTTGCCCGCGCAGCCGCTGTAAGAAGGCTGGCTGTGAGCTGTCTGTCGCGAGTTAGCGAACGATACGATTGCGTTACATACAAAATTACCGAAATGGAGGTCTTTTGCTTTGAAGCTCATGGTGGTTGTAGTGCAAGGGATGTGCTGACACGGCATGCACGTAAGGGTCTAGATTAGTCGTTTGGCTGAATGTCGTGTCGATCGCTTAGCGGCGGGTTTCCGTGCGGCTCCTTCGCCGCCTTAGCTGCGGATAGTTTACGATGCACTTGCCGTCTACTCTTGGTTCCAGAGAGAATTCACTCCATCGAGATGTCTAGTCGGATGCCTAGATATGGCGGGTGAAAGCCCATCCCGAAACGTATTGGTCCGCTGCACCTGCTATCGGCATGCGTGCTAAAGGGCTTGGCGCGTTCCGCCGACAGGGAACATGTCAACTAGCAGATCTCGAAACGCATACGCAATCATCGGCCGCTAATAATTTACATTCAACGACCCTGTTCTCTCCTTTCACTCCCTCAGGGTTACAAGCTTAAGCCCGTCACGCCAATCGCCGACCCATCTCTGTTCTCGTACACCCACCTGGAGTCACGACCCACACGCTCGTTATCGACCAAGCTCCCTGGGTTGAACACGTCGCCCTTTCCTCATCCACAACCGTCGCATTCATTCGACGTCCACTAGACCCCTCGAATTCGCTTCGCACCGCTTGCGACTGGGCCAAAGAGCAACAGGGCTGCCATTGGCAGGAAATCGCATACCAGACACGCCACCACTTGGGCACCACCATGGGCTTCCTGCAAGATATGACGAGGAGGCTACCGACCTCAAAGGACAGTCTAGACAAGCTGGACGACCTACCGCGCCGCGCCGAAAAGAACTCCCCACGGTTGTCCTTCTTTCGACGCAGGATACGGCTGAAGGGGAGTTCATCCGTGTCGATACCTCTGGGCCTGGTGTTGCTGTTTCCATGTCTCGTTATAATAATAATCATAATTCTGTTCGTAAAGTCTCCCGACTCGCAGGGCATTATGAACATGCCCGCCGGCGGCCCTCCCTCGATAAGGTACGTGAAATCCCATCACCACAGCATCCAAACAACATCTAACAATGCGCAGACGGATAAGCGAGAAGTACGATAAGCCATTCGCGGTAGGCTGCCTCGAGCCGCAGGTCAACGGACCCCGAGCAAACGCTGCATTCGTAGTCCTAGCGAGAAACAAGGAGTTGGATGGTGTCATACAGTCGGTCAAGTCGATTGAGAGACATTTCAATCGGTGGTTCCACTACCCATACGTCTTCCTCAACGACGGAGACTTCAACGAGACGTTCAGGGAGACGGTCTTGGCTCATGTCAGTGCTCCAGTGGAGTGGGGTAAGATCCCTCCCGAGCAATGGGGCTTCCCCGACTGGGTAGATCCAGATGTTGCGAAGGAAGGAATCGCCAAGCAGGGTGACAGGGCCATCATGTACGGTGGTATGGAGAGCTACCATCACATGTGCAGGTTCTACTCGGGGTATGTAACCTAGCATGCTTTCTCCTGATTGCCACTAACACGGACAGTAAATTCTACCAACACGAACTACTCGCCAAGTACGACTGGTACTGGCGCCTCGAGCCTGAGATCAAGTACTTCTGCGACATCACATACGATCCCTTTATCCACATGATCCGGAACAAGAAGACATATGGCTTCACCATCGCGGTGAAGGAGCTACGAGAAACCGTCCCCAACATCTGGCGATATGCCTCGGCCTACAAGCGTAACAACAACCTGACCTCCAAGGGCATGTGGGAGATGTTTGTGGAGAAACCGAAAGAGGAGGACGAGAAGGCGCCCAAGACAGAGCCCAAGTCGAAGAAGAACTTCTTTCCTCAGGATATAATGGATGCCGAGTTCGGCACAGAGGCCATGCCTGAAATCCACCCTGAGAACATGGAGGGCGAATCGTACAACATGTGCCATTTCTGGAGCAATTTCGAGATCGCGAACCTGAATTGGTTCCGCAGCAAGGAGTACAATGACTTCTTCGAGCTGATGGATCGCAGTGGTGGCTTCTGGATGGAGAGATGGGGAGATGCGCCTATCCACTCGCTAGCTGTTGGTGCACTACTTGGCCCTGAGGATATCCACTACTTCCGCGACTTTGGATACCGGCATACGACCATCCAACATTGTCCCGCCAACGCACCTGCGCGACAACTCGCCCGAGAGCCATATCTTGAGAAGACGACACTCGACGACAAGGAGCGGCTGGAAGAAGACAAGTACTGGGCGTCATATGACCCAGTCAAGGAAAACGGTGTCGGCTGTCGCTGCAAATGCGACCAGGATATTGTCGACGTAGAGGGCAAAGAAGGGTCCTGCCTCACGGAATGGGTAGAAGTGGCTGGTGGCTGGGCATCACCTGGGCCTGATGGACCATGATCTCTCCTTCTCGCGTGATATTCTATCAGCTTCAGGCTAGCATTTTGCGGGAACATTAGCATCTACTCCTCTTTCCAGTAAGGCGTCAGGTGTTGGCATTGCATATGGGCTGGGCCGCCCTTCAATAGAGCATCAGGACTACGCGGGCGTCGTTGCAGGCTTACTTACTTTCTGCGCATTGGCGACACAGTGTATGAGAACGAATACGAACAAGTTGAAAACAGCTCTGCTCTTGAATGATGCCCTCGTTGGTTGGTCATGGGATTGCTTGCTTTAGGTGACGGCCCCACCCCATTCAACGGGAAGGTCGAACATCAACCTCTTGAAAGAATAGTAGAAGTAGATCGACTAGGAATCGGCATCGCCTCAGCATCTTACTCAGCCTTATTGTTGTGCTGATGTAGACTGCAGCGCGCCTGTTCGGTTTCATTGAATGAGGTGGCCCGCTGTGGACATGTGAACCATGTTCCGTATCTTATCGCTTACTACGAGACTATGCGGGGTTACCCCCATTCGCATCCCACCTAAGCTCGACCGTCCATCAGCACCTTGTCGTCACCACAACTCGCAGAAGCTTGAACAGTCGCTCGTCTCTCGCATTCACTGACAGCATCTCGGTAGTCGTGCACTTCACTTATCAGGCTATCAGTGTGCAATCTGGTATGTGCTGTCACCTGCTCCCGCTGGTCCCCACTTCCTCCCGAAGGCCCCCATACGCGCCTCGCCCGCAGCTAGTTAGGCAGCGTCCACCTGGTGCCCACCACAACCTCACCTTGACCGTTCCCCCCTCTCTCCTTCCACCACACTCGGATCGCTTTGAACTTCTGGTCACACTGGATTTCGCATGAAAACAGGCTGACATGTCTTCCAGCGAGCCTAACTCCTCTCAGGATCTCAAGTTCCCCCCTGTGCAGGTGGCCCACTCGCTCACTAAGCTTGATCTTGAAACGCTCATGATGAGGTCGACTCAGCGCCGAGCCCCAGAAGAGGCGGGCAGCTCTCTCGACGACAGCAGTTACGACCTGCTCGGCGACGGGGTCATGGACATGTCCGACGACGAAGCCCACACGGAGTCGATCGCGTCGACCGACGGTCCCACGCCCGATGACACGTCTGACGATTTCAGTGATGACGACGTCGAATACGAAGCCGGCGAGCACCACTTACAAGATAGCACATACTCTTCGCCCGGCGAATCCCAAGAGCAGCAAACCCACGTACACCCTATACTATCTGGGGAAGACTCCTCTCTGACAGAGGTTCCGCCATACCTGAGTGGGAGCATGAGCTCAAGGCATTTCGTACTCCAAGAGCAGAACACAGGCAGTTCTGATGTAAGCCATGGAAGCAGCGTCATCAAGAGCTCGGCAGGTTATACGGACGAGCTGCCACCGGTGTTCGACCGTTATGGCTGCAAAGAGATCAGATTGTCGGTCAAGGCAGCCTTGTCCAAGG
>Ga0265780_10005499_pt1 | contig 16019 bp, 20 predicted proteins | sample P1T30metagenome_FD_192432 | JGI IMG/M metagenome (GOLD analysis project Ga0265780, IMG submission 192432) | Plant litter microbial communities from East Loma Ridge, Irvine, California - P1 T30 | ecosystem: Environmental > Terrestrial > Plant litter > Unclassified | place: USA: California... | reverse complement strand
TATGAAAGGTATGTTCCTTTTCAAAGTTCAAAGCTGACAACCAGGATTGAACGACCCCTCGCCGCTATTGAAACACGAACTAGCCTATGTCCTTGGTCAACTACAGAACCCAAAAGCAATTCCAATCCTCGAGAACGTCTTGGTAAACCCTACTAGCCAACATTGTTCAATGGTCCGACATGAAGCTGCTGAAGCCCTCGGTGCGCTTTCTAGTGAGAGTAGTTTGGAGTTATTGAGGAAATATATGGGCGAAGAGGAGAGTAGTAGGGAGGTCAGGGAGACTTGTGAAATTGCTGTGGGCAAGATTGAGTTCGACCACAGTGAGGAAGGATTGGCTAGGAAACAAAAGTGAGTTTTTTTATACCGTCAGGCCTACGGATGGGAGTACCAGACTGGAGAGGATGCCTATCTGTGAGGGGTCACTCGAAAAGTTGGACTGCCGGTCCATCTGAGGCAGGGTGCTCATTGGCCATCTCGTCAGTGATGGCACACCTAGTCTGTCGCGTCGTCTTGGTACGGACTGCGATCGGAGAACAGGGCGCAAGGGGGTAACAATGTAAGGATATAACTAACAACCAGCCCCGATTTCCCAACAATAGACCCAGCCCCCTCCTCCCTACCCCAATCAATCCCAGACCTACGAACCGCATTATTAAATACGAAATCACCCCTATTCGAGCGATATCGAGCAATGTTTGCTTTGAGGGATTTCGGAGCTGCATCCAAGGAAGCTGTTTTGGCTTTAGCAGAGGGTTTCGGGGATGCTAGTGCTTTGTTCCGGTATGTCTTCTATCCCTCTTTGCTCCTTCCTGTTCTCTTTAGCCTACATTCTCTTAGAAATGGGCACACACAATGACTCTTTCCACTTCACCGCCTCCCCCTTTCCTATAGGCAACACAATTGCTCTCGCTACCTATCGTAGCTCCTGCTGACGTACAGACACGAAGTAGCATACATTTTCGGTCAACTCTGTTCCCCCCATTCAGTACCCTCGTTACTTCACGTCCTCAGGGATCAAAAGGAAGACGATATGGTACGACACGAAGCAGCAGAAGCACTAGGTGGAATCGCATCTGATGCCCCATCGTCTGAAGAAAAGGGAGAGGATGTTTTGGCTATTTTGAGGGAATGGGCTGTTAAGGCTGATGCTCCTGTTGTTGTTAGGGAGAGTTGTCAGGTTGCTATTGATATGTGGGAGGTGAGTTCCTCTCCTTTTCCCATGAATCTCTTCTCTGTTTCCCTTTCTTTTCTCTTGGTGGTTGATTTAAAGATCTTCATGAGATATGAGATGAGGATAAATGCAGGTTGGGGAGAGAGAGGACCTAAGACCTTTTTATGCGAAGAGTTGGACGCTGATGGATAGTACGAGAATTCTACCGATCAATTCAACCCACTCGATAAACTCGAGGCTAAGAGTAACGTGACAGGAATGGAGAGATCAGCCCAAGCAGCAATTGCTGCAGGTATGTAACCCGGATTACTTCCATTATAGATTTCATTTCGTCTCGTCTCGTTTTGCTTTGATCATTGTACATTCCTCCATGCAGCATATATACATCTATTTTTCTCATCCTTCTCCGTTCTCTCGAACACGACATGTGTGATGTACGGCCTAGAGGGATTCAATCTCCTTGTTGAGATCAACTAATCTCTTTTCACCCAATCCCTTTGCTCGTTCCGCAACTAGCGATCGGGCAGATTTGATATCGCTCTCCCTGGTATTACCCTTAGCGGATTTAGAACATAACTACAAGTCAGCATCAGCATTTTTCTAATCCAGTTTTAATTGACGCTCCGTAGCTTTCCCACTGCTGATACACGGAAGAAAGGAGAGTAGACTTACGAGATTGCCTAAAGCGATAGAGGTTCTGTAAATCGTCTCCGAGTCGGACTTTTCATTTTGCAAAATCTATTTCATCAGCCATTCTGATAGCATTGTAATTAGGTGTGAGCTTACATGGACAATAGTTCCTGACAGAGCACTTAGGTGTTCTGTTGGATATTCATCGTTCACCGCCATGATTGAGAAACTGGTATTAGCTCATTTCCCTATCTTGTATTTCCCCGACTCCCATCTGCCCTCAATTTCCCGCGTAAAAGACTAGCCACTGCCAAAGCAGAGCAAGAGAAAGAGGGTTGTTTTGGAGATAGGTGAAGAGGTAGAGAAAAGGACATACTTGAGGACAATCGTAACATAAGGCAATTTCCTAGCTCCAACTTCCTCCCATGTCCTACCCCTCCTCAACGAATCCAGCCATTCCTGGATCTTCATACCCACCATCCCCTTCCTTCCCGCTGATGTCATAAAGAGATTAGCAAATGTCCTTAGAGCTAGTAAAGTATTTGTAGCTTGTGCTTTTGAGTTGGTGTGTGGTAATGACCAATCGCAGGCTGTCAAGAGGGCGTCGGGGGTACATATCGTTCCGAATTGGGGGGAGATGGTAGCAAGGATACGAGCTAGGTCCAGTACTAATATTAGCGTTGTCCTCGATCGAATCGAGAGGGACGGGAGTGGTGATGCGAGTGGTAATGAAGAGATTGCGACAACTGGGAAGACAGCGGCAGGGAAAAGGAGGTCAGAAAAGCAATGGAAAAGAGGACGTACGCGGGAACCTCTTGTCCTCTGGCCAAGTTTGGAACAATAAACAGAATTGAACAGGATCGAATCCCTCCCCTTTGCTGACTGAAGGAGTAGAGAGGATCTGATATATCGCATCAAGGTTTTTCTGATCAGTCTCTGATAATGCCAGACCGGGCTATTTATCAGCTTTCTTCTCCTTTAACAAATGTGAGAAGAAGAACATACGCCTTCTGCTTTCAACTCTTCTGCGAACTGCGAGACTTTAGTCTGTACAGCTTGGAGATTGATTTGCTTGAATGACAAATATTGTTTGACGGGTAGGACGTTTGAAGACTTTTGTGCCGGTGCAGCGGGTGTGGAACTATACGCTGATCCACCTACTATTAGCTCCTTGCGATATCTCGAAAAGCAAGAAGGGCATACCGGTAAAAGGATCGGAACCACCTTGGTTCGTAGCCTGCGCTGTGGAACCCGTGTACCTAGATGATCCAGTATATGGGTCCACGTAGGTGTTACTGTTGTCCTGACCCAATGTCTCGCCATTTGTGTTCTTATGGATAAAGTCGACAACCTGATCGAGGTATGACGCTGGTAATTCGTTCTTCACCAAGAAGGTCTGGGCAGCCATGAATGGATTATCTACCTGTCAGTACTCTATCAAATATGGCAGGATCGAGCTTACCTGAGATATTGTATGGCAACTTCAAGGGAGGTACACCTTCTGCTACATCCACGTCGAACACGTAATCGTGTTCTTTTCCTTCGTAGAGCTGCTTCCTTCCTTGTCCGATCGCGTCAACAACTTGACCGATTTGCTGCCATGTACTCGCTGATGTTGACCACTTTCATCAGCTTTGAGTCCGGTTGAGGCAGCTGGCTCACCTGGTATGCCTCGACTTGATCATTGTTCTTGATCATCATGACTTGACCATCGTTCTTACCTATTCTTCAGCTAGTGGCCAATACGCATGTCCAATAACTCACCTTCCCGCCCTAAAGCTTCCATTCCTGGTAGATCACTATGCTTGACATCCCCAACCTGACTCCTACTCGTCAGTTATGTCCTCCTGAGATGACGATCTTGGGACTTACTTGTCAAGAGCCCTAGAGCTGACTTGTTTGTCCCACTCCTCCCTCTCTGCTTGTGGTGCTTTGAGACCTTCATCTTTAGTGAAGAATCGAATGGTAGCGTCATTCGATGATGAAGCTATGAAAGCCCCTGGACCAGTCATGCTGGGTACAACTGCTGATGACCATATCGAATTGGAGGAATGGGGGATTGTTTGGATCAATTCCGTATCTATCATCAGTACCTTCATCTGAGAGAGAGAAAGAGGAGATAGGAGTGACGTACTGGACCATACTCTCATGGTTCCGTCTTCCCCGGTACTGATTGCTCCTTTACCATCTGGGAATGCGACTACTGAGTAGACGAAAGATGAATGACCGGATAAAGAGGTCTTGGGTTCGGCCTTGTCTAATGAATAGACATTGACCAAACTGATCATCAGCTCCGAAGCGACCTATCGAAAGACTCAGCTTACCCGTCGTTTCCACAACTCCAGAAACCCTTTCCGCCGGGCTGCAAGCTTAACCCCCTGACCGGCTCTGTGTGACCTGTATATGTCCTAATAGGCTTCGAGGTGCCCTTTCCTAAGTCCAATTTGTGCAGCACGATAGTTTTATCCGCGGAAGCTACTAATCAGCTCTTCTCCGAAACCATACTTCTTGACCTACCAGTCAAGAGACGGTCCTCTCCGATAAATTTGACAGCCCATATAGCCTGTTTATGACCCTCAATCTTGATAGCCCTCTGGAACTCTTTCCAGATGATCACTGTCCTGTATATCAGTTTTGTCCGAGCAAGCTGAGCAATGGCAGCTTACTGATCCCATGATCCGGTTGCTATTAGGCCATTCTTGCTTGTATCCATACAACATAGATTCTGTTTATGTTCGATTAAAGTATGGTAAGGGTCTTGAGTCTGACCTTCTGGTGGTGGGTTGGCAGAAGCCGAAGGGAGTGTGTAGGTCGATAAGATTCCAGAAGATGATCCAACCAGTAGGAATGCTATCATCAGCTACTCTCCTTTAAATCTGCGTCTGTGTAGAACACAGAAGGACTCACCTTCACCCTGCCACCTAGTCATTCCAACACAAGAAACATATTTCTTTTCCGGAGCTTCCACTCTTAATTTGACATCCCATTCTTTGCCCCTCCCTGGACCCCATAGTAGAGCTGAACCATCCCTGGACCCGGAAATGAGAAGCGGGATATCGGGCGATGGAGCACATAGTGTCCTAACGTCTGATGCGTGCCCGTGAAGTTGGAATGCTAGTTCGTATGATGACATTGCTCTGATGAGGGTATGAGAGAGAATGGTGTAGAAAGTGGAGAGATAGAGTTGATGCAGAGTGGAGGCACACCGTCATCTTCGAATATGTTAGGCGCCAGAGATTCGGTGCAGGGATCGTATATAGGCGTACGAACATCTAAGCTACGCCTACATTGGCATGCTCAGTCCGATACACCTTTCGGAAAGGTTGTATCACGATCCCGACTTTCAGGTCCGCTTGTAGCCCATGCGTCAACCCGTCCACTTGCCAACCGTAGCTCAAGTCACATTTGTCATTACGCAGGCTACTTTCTCGGTTCTTCGCAAATTCGAGCGCAAATGACAAGCAGCAGAGGTCTCAAGGTTCGCGTATACTTGAAGGTCTGGTCGGAATGAGTGGTGGTCTGACGCGAGTCTTGAGATACAGTCATCACTTCTACATCCGGATCATTAATGATGGGCGTTGGGTGTATCCATTCAGGATACAGCGTGGCTGATATCGCCACGGGGCCTTCTGGATACTCTGTACAAGGACATTGCATGCTTGATTTAGCTGCAGGTGCGGGATACATCGACGTGTGTTTCCAGTGTAGTAAGATCAAGCCCCATCGCTGTGCTCCGGGCCCAACCGATAAATCCTGGATAATCCGTGATCTTTGTTCCTCGTGTAACTTGATCGTCCATATCACATTGGAGACAGTGACATGGCGATCATCAGAGGTAGGTGTGGATTGTCAGAAAGATAATCAGTAACCAGAAGGACTTAAGGAAACAGCTTATTCATTCTTCATCTAATCAGAATGTAACTCAAGCTGACGCTTAAGCACGTAGGACAGCCCACTTGTTGGCTGCCTCGATGAACAAGGCGAAAGTTGTTCCAAGACCACCGAGGTAAAGGGCGGATCGGATGTAAGCAGCTTTGTCTAAAAGTTCAGCCCGATTCTACGTGTCTAATAGTGACTCACCTTCTTCGATGAAGATGTAGGCCAGGTTGTAAAGAGCTCGGAGACCGAGGTAGGAAGCGGCCAAGGTGTGGATCTTGTTTACGCGAACGTGAGCGGCGTTGGCGGCAACCTGTTGATTAGTAGCCATTGCACATACAGTTGCGGTACTTACGAGACCAGCAGCGAAGAGGGAGAGGTTACTAGAATGTCAGTGTTTGGAAACGATAGAACGATGGAGAACATACGTGTGACCGTTGTTGTTGGCAGCGACGGCTCGGATGACTCGGTTGTAAAGCTATGATTTCAGCTCCTCACATCGAATCCAAGGCGGGGTACTGACAATCTTGGGAAGTCCCCTCTTGTCAAGGTTGGCCCAGGACTCCTTGGGGTGCTAAACATGAGCAAAGACTTTTCGAAACTGAACAGAACATACAGCATTGTCGTAAGCTCCAGGACTAGCCTTGTTGGCGGCATAAGTAGCCCAGAATAGAGGCGCCTGGCTAACCGATCAGCCATATTTATCAGTTAATTTGAGAGGACTGACGAGACGACCCATCCAACGGGAATGGCGTATAAGGAGTAGTTGACTCCGAGCCCTGGGGTATTGCCGAGGAATGAAGAGGACATCGTTATATGTGTTTTGTTTTTGCTGGTGAGATTAGATGGAAAGTTAAAGTGAATGTAGGAGCCGGAAAAGACGGGGACTGGATTGTCACCGATCGGTGATGTCACTTACACGTGAAAGAGCATGTCTGATCTCAGCGCGACGCGACGCGTCAGTTGTGTCGACTGTGTCTCCATTTCCTTATTCTCGGAAACACGCGACGAAATGATAGGCAACCAGTACGCCCGTCTGATCAGGCGAAAAGCAGGCGCCGAAGACCTTCTGAAAGGTACGGTGTGGGACTGGGCTCGAGCCTGCTCATGGGGGATCCTGAGAAGGGGTCCACGACTGCTCGGGCTGGTGAAGGACATTCGATCGCAGGTCATGCAGCCAAAACCTATAGATCGGAGCTCTGCATGGAAGGAATGTTTAGAGAACGAGCTTGTAGATTGCGTCTTCCCCGGCGAAGGTATGAAAGGTATGTTCCCGATGAAGTGGAAACATTCAGCATTATTGGGGCCTCTACGAGCCTAAGCTGCTCTGGTCCGGACATAGGCCTTCTTTATTCAGGAGAAAACGGGAGATCGTTTACTCCCTTAACCGCTCACGTCTCAATACCGCTATTGCGCCGCACTCATCGTATTCACCTTCGATCATTCAACTTGCACTGATGAATCAGGGATCATTCTTAGATCCAGTCGGTGGACCTACCGACCTGCAAACCATAAGCTTTTCAAGGAGTACACAAGACTGTGGCTGAGCCAGGTACGATATCGGGATCGCCGCTCAGCTACCGAGAGCGACTCCAACAGACCCCGGCACTGCAAACCAAAGCCTGCGGATGAGCGTTGCTGATAGCTGATCGCAACTCAAACTGTTGATTGAATACGATATATATATCCTATAAGACTAGCTGGGAGGTATCGAAATTGGTCGCAACCTGATGCTTCTGTTGCAATCAATACAAAATCCCTAACATACTGAATCACTATAACTGAAGGACTGGGTGTTGCTGGTAGCAGATCGCGATCCATAGTGATGATTGTATATGATGGACAGACCGTCGCTGGACAGAATCCAAAGTGGTTGCAAATCGATACTTCTGTCGTGATTCACCCAAACCGTCTAATTACCACTACAGTAATAATTGCTGCTTTGGTGTCCCCCTTGCAAACATTGTTAGCCCATGCATAGGTCGCTTTTGAATTTTCTTTTCTGTCAGGATGTACTCTGCGGCCTGAATCGGCCCATTGGCACATCTTTCGAATTTTCATTGCGCCAAAACGCACGCACAATTGCCTTGGGCAACTTTTCTGTTAGAGGCAAAAAGCCACGGTGACGAGAGATCGCACGCATGCCGCAGTGAGCGACAGCGTTGGTAGTCCTTCAAAGAGAAGAGAAGATGAGTAAAGCAGTACAGTTGTCTGATCAACTACGTATAGCCAGGATAGGGGCCTTTTGATGTTTACATCTAATGTCTATATGCAGATTGTCGTTTGTCGTCGTATCGATTTCTCTATACCGTCATTTTTGTTCGTCCATGATCCTCCCCAGCGGTAGGTAGCATCCCCGGCTCCAACCCTCCAACAATAGTAGCTTCCTCGTCCTTCTCACCATCAGTCGAGGTAGTCAAAGTCTTCTGTAATGGCTGAGAAGGTGCGTAGTTCGATTTCCGCCTCAAGTAAGGACCGTACTTGTAGAATAGGAAAGGCAGTGGCGTACAAATTAACGCAAGGAACGCAATTACTGCTTATTCAGCACGTGATCATATTGGCAGAAGACAAACTTACGAGTTCCAGCCCAATTCAGCCCTAAGCCCTTGTACAGCCTTATAGAGAATAAGGGGAAGATCGTCCCCAATACACTCCTCTGTACTGCGTTTGCCGCTAAAGCACTGGCCGCATATAAGGTATAACTGTCGATAATGTAATTGTTGATGGCCGTAAAGATCAACAAGAATCCAGCGCCAAATGGCACAGATGCTAGGATGGGCACAACCCAATGAACATTCGGTGTACATGTCCAGGCGAATACGAATAAGCCGAGTGGGAGGATGACGGCTCCAATACAGCATACTTCGAGTCGGGCTTCAGGTGGGACTGATTGTCCGGCGGGAGTTTTAGCGCGGGCTTTTTCGTAGTAGTGGTTCTGGAGGGGAGTTAGGGCAACACCAAGGATCAAGCCGACTCCGATTCCGAGGAATGCAAGGCCTCCAATTCCGGCTAGAGATCAGCTAATAATCCAGACATGAAGCTGATAAGACATACGGGACCAGCCTCGAGTCTCTTGGAAAATAAGGGGAAAAGCGGTGAAGAACAGCTGGAAATGTTAGCCGAATATCATCGCGTAATAGGAAATAGAGCTCACATATAGGATACCATAAATCAAAGCTCCTTTCATGATTAGCGTCATCCTTCATCCGAAGTACACAACTCACCGTATAATCCAAGGGCAGCAACGATCAACTCCCTAAACATCATATCAAATGGCCGACTCATTCCAACCCGGATAATCTCGCTCCGTGGCTTGACGACTTTATCGTATTTACTGATAAACACCTCTCCGGTCCCCAATTCATTCGCCTCTTTTTGTAATCTCTTTGCCTTCCTTCTGAGTAATGTAGGCGCGAACGTCTCGGGAACAAACAGAGCCGAAAGGGTGAGCATCACGCTACTGATCAGCAATTGAATAATTAATTGCGTTGAAAAAGTATAAAAAAACCGGACCCACCAAGCGAAAATGAACTGGACCCAGAAAACCCATCTAAATCCATGCTTCTCAACCACGAATCCCCCCACTATAGGGCCCAGGACGGGGCCTAGGAAGGGCGCAAGGGCGAATAGAGTAGTCGCCAGAGCCCTTTCATGCCTGGCAATCAGCTCGAATCATCGAGAACAAGGTGGTACGTACGCAGCAAACATATCTCCAATTTGTCCACCGGCGTTTGTGAGTGGGGCACTTCCGAAAGTCCCTGCTAGGAATCTGACTATGAGGATCATTGGTAGATTCGTTGATAGTGCTCCTGCCATGTTGAAGATAGCGAATAATGGGTATGAGGCATTAAACGCCCATCGACGACCCAACATTTCGGAAATTGGAGCCCAGAATAAGGGTCCTACACCAAATCCTGCCCATCAGTCGAGATCCAGCCTTCGGCTGGAGGAGTGCGCACCTAGAACGTATAAACTTAATCCTGCTATACCCTCTTCCTGCGTTGTCCCCTTGAAAGTCTTCATTATATCGGGAATCGCGGAGGAGTAACTACTACTCGCAAACGAGATACACAATGTTGAGATGGCGATGATAGCCATAGTCGTCCACTTGAATGCCGGCCGCCAGTTGTATGGGTTTGCAGGTTCATCATCCAGCCAATCGACAAGATAAGGATCTTCAGGCGTCCCCGATCCAGGATATGGTGATTCCTCCACGCTCGAATGGGGTGAAGCAGGTCTCGACGCATTTGGTGTATGTGCGATAGGCGGTAGAGTAGACCTTAGGTTCCCGATTGCTGGATTGACCAGTGTCGAATCGGGATGCGAAAGAAGACGGGTCAAGGGCGCTGCCAAGGAAGTCTCGAGTGATGTTATCCGTCGGATTGGGATTGAGTTCGCACGTTTCCGGGATGGACCCGCTATTGGTTTCTCCTGCATATTCATGCTGATCGCGTCAATTATGGAATAGAAAGAAAGTCAAGAGGATGCATGCTCTAATTGTTCAGATAGTCACGTCGAAAAAGCTTGCATAGGGCCATACGGTGGAAACAAGCCGGCCGGAGCTTGATTCCGGACATTGCGGTGTGCCTGAACGGCCGTAAGCGAGGGCGATCTCCACGTGGTGATTGCCGTGTGCTAAAGCGCTAAATTACTGACGGTCAGCAGTATCCTGAGTGTCGAGCGATAACCTACATATACGATCACCTCGTTGGACGGCGATAAACTCCACTCCGAGCTTGCCTTCCTTTTCCAAGTCTAGTAGTTCCGCCAAAATCCGTTCTCGAGCGGTTTTACCGGATGGATGCGGTACCAACGCTTCCTTGACATGCGTCACGTATACCTTGAGACCTTTCAGGGGTCGTTCTCTATTTTTCGACTTGACGATGCTAGCCAGAGTCTTCATCTCGTGATACAGGCCAGGTGGGGATATATGGCCAAACATCAATGAGGCTGGTCGTGACGAGTCGTAAGAGCATTCGATCTATCATCAGCCACAATCGTCAGAGGTCACGTACAAATATCCCAGCCAGTCTGCCGATATCCCATCCACGAGCCGCTTCCTCCCATATCGTCTTGTTCATCCTAGCGGCGCCTTCCTTGCTCACCAAGCCGACGTCCTCATCTCCCTTTTTTCGGTACTCTGATTCGACATCTCCAAAGAATAGGAATTCACGATACCCCTCTCCGCGACCTACTTCGGGCTCTGATTCATCCGATATTGCCGCTGGATCGTATCGAATGAAGACGGCTGATGATTCATATAAACCGTGTGACGTGCATCCGTGAGCGACTGGATATGTCAGGGTGGTGATGGGCAAACATGGGTGTAATGGGCGGTGAATCTCTGATGGCGCCAATCTAATTATCAGCCTACTCATGGCGAATTCTCTACCGACTTACGGGGTGAGGGCTACTCCGCAGGCACTCGCCGATGAATCGACCTTCTCTACTAAGACCGCAGCCTTCCTCTTCCGGCTCCTCGTCTTGCCATCGTCCTGCTCTTTTTCCGTTACTTTCCAGCTTGCCCAATGTCCCAATTCAGGCCAGAGTCCACCTCCATAGGCTGACGCCAGTCGTTCCAGCGTCTCTTTCGTTCCAAAGACGGGAACGACTGCTTTCGCTTCGTTCTTCGCTTTGCCCTTGCTTCCATAAGGCAGCGACAGTTCTATTGGGATTTTTGGTGGGATCGGTGGCTGAGGATGTTTAGCTATAGTCGGCCGTGGTGGTACTGAGCCTGATAACATGATCAGGGAGAGTGTATGGTCGAGGTGGGCGTGAGTGACGAGGTAACATCTACTCGTTAGTCCTGGCCGATGCGGTTCACGTACGTTAGGTATGAGAATAGGTAGGCAGCTTTAAGAATTGCAGAATTGTATTCTGGTGGAAAGTTGACGTTTGGGAACATCTCCTTCTCTTTACTCTCGAGTAGAGTTGCTAGTGCGCCCAGACCAGAACCTAGGTGTCAACAACGCATGTACAGAGAAGTTCAGACTTACCCCCTTCGAGCGATACCATGCCTTCCTCCCAGCCCGATTCGTACGGCTTGACGAGATACCTATTGGTTAGAGACTTTCAAAGCATAAGAGCAAAATACTTGCCCAGAACAATCCGTCTCGAGTGGTCCCCCACCAGCGCCAAGTACTACCATCTCAAACACGGGTATCTTGTCCCCTGGCACCTTGACATTCTTCGATCCAACAGCTTTCATGATCTGCAATGCCGCTAGTGCTGTAGATCTACCTGTACGTAACCTACAAAGCCTTACGGAGAGAACAGGTGACGATAAACAATAATCAAAGAAGCGATGTGTGTCATGACGACCTGCACGTGAAATAGATTATTGAACAGAAGCCGGGACGTCGATTGGAAATTACGTTAAGTCAGTTACCACTTTTCGCCCCTGAAACTCAAATTCAATATGGCCAATATATATGCATCCAGGTCATCCAATGGAGAGAAGGTCCACAGGTACCAGGAGGCGGAAGCTAGGTCCAGAAGTATGATGTTCCACTATTTCTGTTCTCGGCCAGATCCCTTTGGGATCGTCATTCTTCGATTGAGATCTGTATGCCAAGAGGCACACGGCTGACGCCGAAACCCGATGAAGGGTTTGACCCGGTGTCTTGGATCAGCGTCCTGTCCACTTTCATATAGGTGGCGTTCATAGAAGGGCAAAGTGACGAAGGGGCGGTGCAAGTAAACCACCACGTCTGCTCGGCTCCAGGTCTCAGTTCGCTGTATACGCTTGATGTTACTTCGGTGTTATTGTGATACATCTAAGTCGCCGAATCCGACTTTGACCGAGAAAACACACAAACAGGTCACTTGGCAATGCGAGTAACTGGCCATCTGCCAAAGCTGAGACTTATGGATCCAACACCCTCGACAAGGTTAAGCATACAGCTGCGAGTATTGATTAAACAGCCAGCACCGCAATAGCTTGTGACTCGGCTGGTATACGAAATGTAATCTATGTCTGCCTGACTCTTTGGACCTTCAAACGTCTAACGGACTTCGCTCTAATCCCTCCTGCTCCTGCCTTGCTAAACACCAATTCTCATGCATACAACGCCTATGCTCGCGAGCTGTGCCAAGACTCAACAGCCACGTGTTCCCCGGATTCTACCCCGGATCTGGAAATAGCGCACTAACAAAGAAGTGACCGACGTCGCCATCCAAGTCTACGCGACTTCTGTACCAGTGTATCACTATCATATTCATCGTCCAGGGGACATTGGCAGATACACGACAGCCAGAATGCCGGATATGCTAACACCTCAAGTACTGGCGATAGGTTAGACGAATTCCTACCGCCAGAGAAACGTACTAACGTGATAGCCGGTCCGCTAGTCTTGGAGACGCTATTTAAGCATTTCTTGAATCCGAGTCAGGCGTCAAGGGGGATCAAGCACAAAGAGGCTAGGGAGGATGATCTGATGTATGATGAAGGTTCGCCCTTTCCAAATTCCCGCGTAAGATTATAGCTGACGGTCAGCATTTATCCTCATGAAGGTCAGCAGCCCCTAGCCGTGGAGGCAAAGACTGATTAGTAGACATTCCTTGAAACAGCGACCCGATATCCAGTAGCTGCTTTGCAAAGATTCGGACTTGTCAAAACACCCGCTCCACCATGGGTAGGCATCCACAGAGTCTGTATCCCGCAGCGAACCCTTGTCAGTTCGGCCGAGTACTTGGTAAAAGCATTAGGGGGCGAGGACATGGCATATAAAATAGCAGGAGGAACAAAGTGGTGGCAAGTCCGTGCTGGACCTGGGGTGGAGGGAGAATGGATTGTGCTAAAGAAGGACTGGAAAGACTACCAAAAAGCTAAAGAGGGATCGCAACGGGAGAAGGTTACGAAAAAGAGCAAGAAGGGTAAAGGGAAGGAGAAAGAGCAAGAGCAAGAGCCTGCAGCAAGGGTGGATGAGGATGGTGGAGAAGATTCTGATGGAGAATGTGAGCACGACATGAAGCCAGAGACTAATGAATAGTTCGAGAGGAAATGGATGAGCTAAGGTGTATGCTGTACAGTGAGTACCTGTACCGCTTGGGAGACGAGCAACTTGCTGACAGTCAGTTCATGGTGGAGCGTACGTCCAATAATAATAACGAACGGAACTAATGTCAGATACTACTGGGGCTCGATAAATACCCACCGGTATACTATCTGGCGTCATGCCCGTAAAATGCGAGGTCGCTGTTTCGCAGTGAACTATCGAAGTGAGTTCGTCATGCTCAAATACACTTAAGCTGACATGAAAAGAAGCACCACAATATCCCTTCCCGTGCGCTATACAAGATTGCTTAGCGGCCTACCTCTACCTCGTCAATCCACCACCAGGGGCGAATCATTCACCAGTGGACCCAAAGAATATAGTTATTGCTGGTGATTCTGCTGGTGGAGGGCTTTGTCTTGCTTTGTTACAGATCTTGAGGGATACCGAGGGGTTGACGTTACCTGCCGGAGGAATTCTTATCAGTCCAGTATGACTCTCTGAACAAATATGAGGTTGGGCTGATTGGTAGTGGTCTGATTTGACGCATAGTTTCCCTAGTATCCTGGAGAATACTGCTACCGTGAGTTTGAACTCATGACTATGGTGATGGCTAATAGTAGGATATTGTTCCACCCTTCGGATTCATCCATGTATGCCCTTCTGTCTCGACTTGAATTTCTGGCTAATAACAGAAACCCTCCTCACTCTGGCCTCCACCCCCTCCCCAACTCACCGAAGTCATGCAATCTAGAATGCGAACACGAGTCAAAGAAGTCGTACACCACCTCACGACCTCTACGTCAAAAGATGAGACTAGCGAAACGAGGCATAGGAGCCTATCATTTCTTCACCGAGATCACCCAGACGACGCAGACGATCTAGACAAGGCGTTCCGAAAACGGGAATCCACCTCTGGCGACCCATCTCTACGATTAGAGACAAAACATCATGATCCGAAAGCGGCCGCTGGGTCGGGTGGGACGTTACATCCTTCTGGCGATAGGGGGGATTTGGAACATAATCCGGGCCCCAGCGAGGAGGTGAGGACTGGTGGAGTCACGTCGATAGCGAATCCTGGATTGTTATTTGAGAAGCTTGAAAAGAGAGATACATTACGGCATGATGGAAAAGGATCGACTACGCTGGCACAATGCGATACGCCGCTCGAACTTGCTGGAGAGAAGGAGACTGTATTGGTGGATACTCAGATCCAGCTGTACGCCACAAACGCTCAGTTATGTCATCCATGGGTATCGCCTGTATTAGGGTATTTGGGAGGGTTACCACCTCTATTCATCTGTGCCTGTGATAATGAAGTATTACGGGACGAGATCACCTACTTGTTAGCCTCACCTCCCGCTTGATCAATTTACAAGCTGATATATAGGGCACATAAAGCGGCTGATCCAGAATCATATCCAATCCGAGAGGAAGTCCGCCAACAGCTTCCCTCATTAGTAGGTGCTGAAGAGAAATACGGTCCCACAAACGTCCATTTCCAGATATACGATGGAACATGCCACGATCTCCCCCTCTTTTCAATGACGACACCCGCCCGTGGCTTATTTAGGGCGATAGCTTCTTTCGCTAGGTTCTGTACACCTCAAGCTCCTGGATCATTACATATAAACACACCTTCCAAGTCTAAATTATCAAGATCTTCGAGAATATACACCGAGCCGGTATCAATGACGATGACAAGCCTAGATATCGCCGCGAGCCCACGCGCGCTCAGTCCAGTCGGTAGAAACGAAACATTGAGAGGAGATACATTATCAATCCCCCCATCCGACCGGAGGGAATCACGCGATAGTGGGACTGCTTCCTCCCGATCTCACTCCGTTAGGATGGACGTATCTGGTCCACCGAGTGACTCTGAGCCCGAGCTTGAGCTTGAAGAGGATGGAGTGAGGGCCCTTCCTAAAGAACGAGCTAGGACTGGTCCCGTAGAGGATGAAGCGGGACCGAGGTTTGGGGTCGAAGAGGCTAGTAAGGATTCGAGGGCTAAACCTGGTGAAGCTGGTCATTCTGGTATTTATAATGGAGATAACGTGAGTCTATGCGCTCCTAAACTCGGGTCCCAGCTCTATCTGTTCTTTACCTTATCTCGCTTCTCCGGTACTTACTGAGGATCAATTGACGTGCAGCCATTCAAAAACCATATGATCCGAGAACGAGTCTCCACGATAGGAGTCTGCAGACCCCTAGAACCACCATCCGAACTCGCAGCTCTAAACATGCCACCAGAAGAAGTAGGAGTGATAAAGGAAGGTCAAGCTATGCGATACCTGAACGGTCAAAAACTATGGGATAAGAAATTCCATAGAACATCCGCATCAGTTGAG
>Ga0265780_10005498_pt1 | contig 16021 bp, 17 predicted proteins | sample P1T30metagenome_FD_192432 | JGI IMG/M metagenome (GOLD analysis project Ga0265780, IMG submission 192432) | Plant litter microbial communities from East Loma Ridge, Irvine, California - P1 T30 | ecosystem: Environmental > Terrestrial > Plant litter > Unclassified | place: USA: California... | reverse complement strand
CTACTTCTTCGTCCGATGCTTGCATTGCCTTTCCAACGCTTGCAAGACACTTCAAAGTAGTCAGGGCTAGCACTTGGCCTTCTTCTGCATCGCCTCCTTCTTTGGTGATGTTGATTGACTGCATGGCGTCGCGTGTGATGTATTGGAAGAGCTGCCGTACGCCCTCAAACTGCTTCTCTTCTGTATCTTGAGCTTGTACTATGGCGGCGATTCCCTTCAAGACCATACTCTTGGTGAACTCCTCAGCAGTGGCATACGTTAGGAACTGTTCGTACATTTGGAAGAATGAAGGCAGCTCTCCTATCAAGGACTTCCGGCACTCGGAGCAAAGTGAAGCAAAAGACTTGGCAGCGCCGTGAGCGATAGCTGGCTGAGCAAGAGCTGTGAGCAGAAATGGAAGAACTTGAGGGAGGAACTGCGGGTTTCGAAGGAAGAAGTGATTCAAGGCGGCGACAAGTTCCACAGCGGTCCTTCGGGTGATAGCCGGCACACCAGGAGTGCTGGATATGGTTGCGAACAATGGTTGCTCGAACAGTCGGGTTAGACGATTGTCGGAATTGTGAGTTAGAGCGTCGGCGATGGCGATCAGACCAAACAGTCCAGTCTCGAGCTCTAACCAGTCACCCGCACCTAGTCCGCGTAAGGCGAAATCGACAAACTGGTCAGTGAGCACGTCACGTAACGGGTCGTATGCCTCCATGATGATATCTCGGACGTCAATGCGGAAGACCTTGAACGTCTTCCTTGCGTCCGAATCCCATGATTCAGTGACGTCAGCAGATGGATAGATAATCTTCTGTACGAGCTCGGAAACTGCTTGGAGAACATTGGTCTTTGCAGTATTCATCCAGTCGGGCACTTGCTCTCCAGCGGCATACAAGAAAGTTTCTTCGGCGATAGCGCTGACATAATTGCTCCAGAAGTCGAGCACCACAGGTGCAATCTCGTCTTCAGCGCCTACCGGGTCTGGGTATTTGAGAAGATTATGCAAGAAGGAAATGACCTGCTGATGATGTGTGCTTTCTGGCTGCGTGTAGATAACCTTGGTTTCAAGCAGAATCTGTCCGTAGGCGACAATGATCCGGGCGAGAGAAACGGTTTCGGCGTCGGAGTTATTGAGTATCTCCATGCCCCATGGACCTGAGATTGCTGACCAGAGCATTTCTTGATGTTTTGCTTCGAAGAAAGTAGGGTAGTTTTCAAGGATCTCAGCTACTAGTTCCATGGCATCTTCAACATGATATTCCAGACACGTCAGTGCGAGCTCATTCACTGACCGGAGATGTTGGAGCTTCTCGAGGTCGTCTTTGAACTCGGATTGGGCGTAGAAGATCCATCCGGTAAAGCACTTGAGAGCGGCGATGCAAATCTTCTCGCCTTGCTGCACTGATTGTGCGTAGTTGGGGTCGTCGATGGAGATTGACAGCCATTTAATGCCACGACCGAATGAAACGTGGAGAAGAATTTCAACGCTCTCTACGTTTGCTACCATCCGCTCTTGTGACTTCCGGTCTGGGGTGTTAGACGGCTTCTTGGCTTCATCTGCTAAGCTCATGGCAAAGTCAAGCATAACTAGAAGTTGCTCATCGGAGAATTGCGGAAGGAGATCCCATGTTGAAGGATGTTCTTTCAAAGCCTCGTCTAGGACTGGACGCTGGGCGGCAAACGATGCGGCAAGACTCCTGATGCAGTGGGTCCATACGGAAATGGGCTTTGAGAAGTACTGTGCCAAGGTCGAGCTGACTTTCCGGGTGGCGATGGATGAGCTAGGCCGTGAGACAAGATGATGGATAAGTGTTGAAAGCAGTTGCTCGGACTCTTCTTCGCTTAGTTCAGCCGAGTCGGCGTTGAGCTTAACGGTGAGAGTCAGGGCGCCGAAGAAGCGAACCTGCTCGTTGTCGCTCTTCAAAAGAGCATCTGCAATTTCCCAGCCTTGGGGAGAGCGTTGAAGAACGCGAAGGGTGGCCTCGGTTTCGGCGATCTTCTTTGCTTGGCCGGGTTCGTAGATGGACTTTACTAGGCGTTCAATCTCCTCGTAAGGCAGAGGAAAGGCCCCGTTGCTCGCCATGCTGAGCTTTCTCAAGAGGCTTTGCACTACAGACTGCTGTCAGTCTTGCTGCCAGATGTCAGGGTTCCAGGAACCAGGTCAGACGTTACCGAAAGCAGGAAGGTGCGACGTGAGATGTGGAAGGCGCGAAAAGAGGGTACACAAAATCGAGTGCGATGGTGACTGCGATTGGCCCCCTAGACGATAGACATAGCCCGTCGTATTTCGAGATTGTTAGGGATGGCGGTTCTAGGCCGTGCCGAAATATAAAGGTGCAGGGCCGGGAGTTGGGTGAGGCTGCGCGAGGTCGCCTCTACCTGCGCGTATGGTGGGGCAAAATCGGAAGCAGACTACGGCGACGAAAGCTCATGTTAGTGACTGTCCAGCGTCGGGGACCTGGTGTTGCAATAAATACAGATGCGCCTCCCTACGGTGCCTGGGAGTAAGGGCTCTTGCGCTTGGCAAGGCTTGATTGGAGCCCTGGCGATTGCGCTTAGTGCGGGACTGGCTGCGGCGTTGTCGCTGTGCTGTGCGCGGGCACGGCGGGGTGTTATGCATGTCCCGATCGTAGGCGCGAGACCGTGGCATACCCTATATGCTCCTCCCGCGTTTTCTAGGGCGCTCCCACGCGACAGCTGCTGCATATGTAGCCGCAAGGACGCCATCTTTCCGAGTCAGACCCTTCCACGCTTCTGCTGCCCTGCGTGCCATCGACATGTCCAAGGTAGACACGACCCAGCGGCTGGCGGACCTCCGCAAGCTCATGAAGGAGCGCAATGTCGACATCTACAGTAGGCGCGCCCGTGCAGACATGTGATGACATATAGCTGACGCATAGTAGTGGTCCCGTCTGAAGACAGCCACCAGAGCGAGTACATCGCCCCATGTGACGCGCGACGAGGTCAGGCCCCCGCTACCTATCGCATCCCACCCATTGACACCACTCAGAGTACATCAGTGGCTTTACTGGCTCCGCTGGCTATGCAGTCGTCACCCACGACAAGGCCGCCCTCTCCACCGACGGACGCTACTTCAACCAGGCCGAGAAGCAGCTGGACAGCAACTGGGAGCTCCTGAAGCAAGGCATACAGGATGTACCTACCATCCAGGAGTGGACCGCAGACCAGGCCGAGGGAGGCAAGGTCGTCGGTGTAGATCCCAGCGTTGTCACTGCAGCAGACGCTCGCAAGCTTGCCGATAAGATCAAGAAGAAGGGCGGCGAGTACAAGGCCATCGACGAGAACCTGATCGACCTCGTATGGGGAGACAAAAGGCCAGCCCGACCGAGTGAGAAGGTCATTGTGCAGCCTGAGAAATACTCTGGAAAGAGCTTCGAAGACAAGATTGAGGACCTGCGCAAGGAACTTGAGAAGCGGAAGAGCCTGGGCTTCGTCGTATCCATGCTCGACGAGGTCGCATGGCTATTCAACCTCCGCGGCAGCGAGTATGAGCATTCTTTCCCGATCAGAGTACGTCACTGACAACATGTAGCATTCCCTACAACCCCGTATTCTTCTCCTACGCCGTCGTCACGTCCACCGCAGCTACCCTATATGTCGACGAAAGCAAGCTCCCCGATGATGTTAAGAAGCACTTGGGCGACAAGGTTACGATCCGACCATACGAGGCTATATTTGGAGATGTCACATTGCTGAGCAAGGAGCTGTTCGAGGCCATGGATAAGACCGAGATACAGAAGAAGTTCCTGACTTCCAACCGAGCATCGTGGGCCCTGAACAAGGCCCTTGGCGGGGACGACAAGGTCGAAGAAACCCGTAGTCCGGTTGGAGATGCAAAGGCAGTCAAGAATGAAGTCGAACTGGAGGGTATGCGTCAATGCCACATCCGTGATGGGGCTGCGCTGAGCGAGTACTTCGCTTGGCTGGAGGACCAACTCATCAACAAGAAGGCCACGCTCGATGAAGTTGACGGTGCCGACAAGCTCGAGGAGATTCGTAAGAAGCACGATATGTTCATGGGTCTTTCTTTCGACACCATCTCATCGACGGGGCCGAACGCAGCTGTTATCCACTACAAGCCGGAGAAGGGTGAGTGCTCGGTCATCGAACCCAAAGCTATATACCTCTGCGATTCTGGAGCGCAATATCGAGATGGTACTACAGACACAACGAGGACCATGCATTTCACGGAGCCGACTGAGATGGAACGTACCGCATATACGCTTGTGCTCAAGGGCAACATGGCTCTCGAGCGCGTCAGGTTCCCCAAGGGTACGACAGGCTTCGCATTAGATAGTCTGGCTCGCCAGTTCCTATGGCAGGAAGGTCTCGACTACCGTCACGGCACTGGACACGGCGTGGGCTCGTTCCTCAACGTACACGAGGGTCCTATCGGAATTGGCACTAGGGTTCAATATTCTGAAGTCTCCTTGGCAGTAGGGAATGTGGTATCTGACGAGCCTGGATACTACGAAGATGGCAAGTTCGGTATCCGCATCGAGAACATGGTCATGGTGCGAGAAGTCGAGACGAAGCACAAGTTCGGTGACAAGCCATTCTTGGGATTCGAGCATGTTACGATGACTCCACACTGCAGGAACCTTGTCGACATGAGCTTGCTTACAGAAGACGAGAAGAGCTTCATCAACGAATACCACAAGGAGGTCTATGAGAAGACGAGCAAATTCTTCGAGAATGACTCTTTGACGTTGGAGTGGTTGAAGCGGGAGACAGCACCGTACTAGAGAACTAGGGTGCCAGCATTCTGAATAGCGCTTTTATGCATCGCAAGGTAGTCTTCGGTATTGGCACGGCATTGGCATACTTACAGCGTTAGTAGTGTATACGGCGACATGCATGGAGCCTGGCGTTTCCACCGTCTATCAGGGTCCAGGGCCGGCTACTGCCCCACTCGGCCCGAAATCACATCAGATGACGGGACAGCTTGTACCATTCTCAGCGACAGCACTACATAGCCAAATGAAACCATTCAAATCCTCTGACTAAGCCGACGGCAATTCACGGCCATGGATCGCACTTTCCCGACGGCTGATTGGCGCATATGCATCGCGTGTGTCAAAGGGCGCATAGCGGGGTCTAGATGTCCCTACGCCGCCGCGGAACATGGCGGGGCAACCTCCGAGCTGCGAAGGCGGGATGGAGGGACCTTACAAAGGCAAAAAAATATTGCGATTCCGCGGGTACATGTACAGGTAATACATCGCGGACGACTTTGACTCACGATCTTACCTTATTTTCCTCCCCTTAGACTTTAATACCTCATCGTCTGTGAAAGTACCTTGCTCTATTACACTACTAATTGACCCGATCTTACTTTACTCATACCTTACCTTACCTCCGACATCTATTCGATTTCCTCCGATCAAAACTCACGATACTTCACAATGGCAACTGAACTCCCCACCACAAACGGCCACGGCGCACAGGATGGCGAGAACAACTTTGCCGTCAAGGCCGGTCTGGCACGCATGTTGAAGGGCGGAGTCATTATGGACGTTGTTAACGCCGAGCAAGTAAGTTTCGTCTTCTCCAAGCTCACTACGCGGTGCTTTGGGTAACGCGACCAATTGCTAACCAATGTCTCCCCACAGGCACGGATAGCAGAAGAAGCCGGTGCATCAGCCGTCATGGCCCTGGAGCGCGTCCCCGCCGACATTCGATCCCAGGGTGGCGTAGCCCGCATGAGCGACCCCAAGATGATCAAGGAGATCATGGACACAGTAACCATCCCCGTCATGGCCAAGGCGCGAATTGGCCATTTCGTCGAATGCCAGGTACATCCAGCACCTCCCCCAAACCCACAAAATGCCTGCTAACACCAACACCCCAGATCCTCGAAGCCCTAGGCGTAGATTACATTGACGAATCCGAAGTCCTGACCCCCGCCGACGCCATCCACCACGTCTCCAAGCACCCCTTCCGCATCCCCTTCGTGTGCGGCTGCCGTGGCCTCGGCGAAGCCCTCCGCCGCATCTCCGAAGGCGCAGCCATGATCCGAACAAAAGGCGAAGCCGGCACGGGCGACGTCATCGAAGCCGTGCGCCACATGCGCACTGTAAACAGCGAGATTGCGCGCGCAAAGAGCATGTCGGACGAGGAACTGTACTCGTACGCAAAGGAGCTCCAGGTCGACTACGCGCTGCTCAAGGAGACGGCTAAGCTGGGCCGTCTGCCTGTTGTCAACTTTGCGGCGGGCGGTGTTGCGACGCCCGCTGATGCCGCGTTGATGATGCAGTTGGGCTGTGATGGTGTATTCGTTGGCTCTGGTATCTTCAAGTCTGGGGATGCGGCGAAGAGGGCTAAGGCTATTGTGCAGGCGGTTACGCATTACAAGGACCCCAAGGTGCTTATGGAGGTTAGCATGGATTTGGGTGAGGCTATGGTTGGTATCAACTGTGGTAGCATGGGCGAGGACGAGAAGCTCGCGAAGAGGGGGTGGTAAATGTGCGACCTTGTAGCGAGAGACGCCTACTGAAGGCGTCTGCAGTTGAAATTGGCGTTTTGGATATTTAGCTCGGGCATGGGTTATGAAAATGTATAGAAGAATAAGCTCAACTCGGAATGGCCATCAGTTCAACATGAATCTTCTTCAACTTCAAATTATATTAAATCGCGATGTATCCCGGTGACATAGAAGAGCCGAGCGAGTGCTGACTGGTAGTTGCGAAACCTACTTCCACAACTTGCAGATCGCGTCATACGGAAAGCCGAGGTTACATGCGGAGTCGCAAAAGGTAAAAGATGGGGAGAAGTGATTTAACGTTTTGATTGAGCTACCTGCAATAGGTCACAAACGGGCGTCTCGAATGCAACGTACAGTAAGCCACCGTAATGTCCATAACCTGCTGGTGCCCAATACAAGGACAGTCTCAGCATCATGCGCTTTGAAAAATAACCACAACCATGAACTCCCCTGCGCCGGAGACGAAACCCTTCCACATATGCACCGGCCGGTCCGTATTTGTCCGCGGTCCGTTGACCGATGCGATACGGAGGCAAAGAGGTCAAGCGTACCCAGGTGCGCGCATTTAGCGGTCCTCGGCCCACTCGTTCTCGCGGCGGATCTGCTCCTCCTCCTCGGGGGTGAAGTCGTTCTGGATGTTGAACGTCTTGCGGATCTCGTCGGGGGACTTGCCCTTGATCATGTTGGCGACGGTCTTGCAACCGACGTCGAGAAGAGCCTTGATGTCGAGGTAGTTGGCGGCGAGGATGATCTCGAAGAGCATCTCCTGGTCGACCTGCATGAATTTCTGGTCCCACTCGTCGATGTCGGTGCTCTTCTTGCGCGAGTCGGAGTCGTCGTCTTGGGTGGCTGGCGGGTCGTTCTTGTGGTGGCCGCACCACTCGATGACCTTCTTCATGACGGCCTCGTTGACCTGCGACATGTTAGTGGCTGTTCTTGGTGGAGGTGGGAAGGTGAGTACGTACGTTGGGGATGGGAATGGACTCGGAGGATTCACCACCAAGATCCTCGAGCAAGTTCTTGATCAGGATGGAGCGCTCGGCGACGGGGCGCTCGACGTCCATCTGGATGCCATCGGAGGTGGTAATGTTGATCATCTTGACTCCCTCAGAGTTCGTGGTAGCCATTGCGATAGCTTAAGGTAAGGTGTTGGAGGTGGTTGTAGAAGTGGGGTAAGCTGTGGATGGAGTTGAGCGGCAGGGTTAAGTGGCCGTTGCGTTGAGAGTTGATGGAGAATGTGTGTGGGAAGAGCGTCTGGGGCTCGGGTGGGCAGTGATTATATAGGCGCAGGCGTTTTGCTTCCACGTTTGCGCGCTGTGAGGGTGAGAGAGGCAACCACGGTCCAACTCCGCCTCGCTGTTTAAGCTCAGGCGCCAAGCTCGCTCGATGGGGCAAGGCGCAAGGCTGCAATCATCAAAGGGACGCTGTGGTGACGGGAGAACGCAGGTTGTATGTGCTTTGAACCAGCTTTGTTACACGGCTTCACTTTGCTGCTTGCTGATTCAAAAAAGACATTGTGAATTGCTGCCCTCTCGTTTGTGGGCCAGCAGCTTGTGCCGTGTTTGCGCTCACTTGAACTTTGGGCGAGCCCCCGCGTATGGCACGGAGGATGACTCCACGCCGCACACAGCCGGCAGAAGTTACCAGAATACGACGTGGATTCGACTCACAGAGGATGATGCCTGGGGCTAACACGACCCGTTCTAGATACCTGTCATTAGAAGAGATGTACGTTGAGTCCCCGGCGACAAACGTCTGGGTAAGGGTGCAAGGACCAGCCAGAGTCGCCAGCGGGCCAAATGCGCGGTGACTCAAAAGGCTACTTGATACGTTTCAGTATTGCTCACACCAGAATCGCAACATCAGATCTGCCGCATCAACTTCGACCCCATCTACACGTATCCTTGAAGGGGTACTTGGGTACCTGATCCACTGATGTTGCGCCACGTGACCTTTCTGCCTGCAACGGATCCGCATGCAAAGGCAGCCTAGACAGCCGTGGACAAGTCCGATGCACCATCGGTTGCTGCCACATCGCATCTGATCAGGCCGCATGATAGTCGGCCGATATATCAGCCATGCTTCTGCTCGCCATGTAGTTCGCAGATCATCACAGTGCACGAGTCGCAAAGCATAACTCACCATTCGCTCTTGCAACCGGCCCCCCTATCCGCGTGCAACTGGTGATTGATTGACGTAGGCCACTAAAACATTTGTTGGCCTCACTTTGCGAAAACAAACACCACAGCGGACAGATATGCGCCTGCTCAACCCCGCCAAACCCCCAAACGGCACATCTCGACTTTCGACATCATGTGGCGGCGTGTCTATTTCCTGCTGATCCTGGTGCGCATCTACTTTGCACTATCGCCGAGCTATCTGCACCCGGACGAGAACTTCCAGGGCCCCGAGGTCATTGCCGGTATGTCGCGACACTGTCTGCGTATGCGCCCGTGGCCACGACTGACTTGTATCCAGGGCGTGTCTTCTCCTACCCCGTCCACGAAACCTGGGAGTTCACCTCCGAGAACCCCATCCGCAGCACGTTCCCGCTATGGCTCGCATACGGCTGGCCCATGTACATCTTGCGCTGGCTATGGGAGGGCTTCGGATATGACGTCTCGCCGTCGGTCGTCTACTGGGCGCTGCGCGTACTCATGTTGACGCTGAGTGTCGTGATGGAGGACTGGGCTATCCACGAGCTGGTCGCTTCGCCGCGCGCGCGTCGTGTTGCCGTCATGCTCGTCGCATCGTCGTATGTGACCTGGACGTTCCAGACACATACCTTCTCCAACAGCATCGAGACGCTGCTGGTGCTCTGGAGCCTGGTCTTGATCCAGAGGATAACGGACGATAAGGTGAGTTGTTTCGGTCCGCTCGCCGATCTAGGATATGCGGCTAACGCAAGGTGCAGAAGCGCTCTGGCATCCTGGCCTCGTCCATCCTCGGCTTCATGGTCGTCGTAGGCATCTTTAATCGCATCACCTTTCCAGCATTCCTGCTTCTTCCTGCGACGACTTTGCTACCCCACTTCAAGCGCAAGTAAGTCAGCCCCTCTCGTCTTCTGACCTTCACTGACAGCCACAGACCATTCTCTTTGGCCTTCCTTGCAACGTTCGCTCTCTTCACAGCTTTCCTTGCTATCTGCGTAGACACGGCGTTTTATACCCCCGGCGAATTTACCTTTTCCAAACTCATCAGCGGCGCCGTCATCACACCTTTCAATAATTTCCGTTACAACTCGGATTCCGCGAACCTTGCTCAGCATGGCATACATCCACGATACCAACATTTCCTCGTCAATCTCCCTCAACTTCTCGGTCCGGCGGCACCGCTTCTGTTCTTTTTGCGCAGGGCGCACATTTCTATGATTCTCCTTTCAGCTATATCTGGCGTCGCACTTCTCAGCATCTTCCCACACCAAGAAGCACGATTCTTACTTCCCGCCGTACCATTAATACTCTCCTCAATACGCCTACCGACTCCGCGCATTCGAAAGAGCTGGATCGTTACTTGGGTAGTTTTCAACGTTGCCCTGGGTATCCTGATGGGCGTATACCACCAGGGTGGCATCGTCCCAGTTCAGATGAACATTGCCAAGACAAACGAGACAGTTTCTAATGCGTTCTGGTGGAAGACGTACAGCCCGCCAACGTGGCTGCTGAACGGCAAGAACGAGGAGCTGAAGACCGTCGATCTGATGGGCTGTCCAGCCGAACAGATGATCGAAAAGGTTAAGGAAGCACTACCGCCTTGTCGGACACGAAAGCCACCAAAAGCCGACCGTGGCTCTGTGTACGTGGTAGCGCCACGATCAGCACATGCTTTGATACCATATCAAAGCCCAAACAACTCAAAAGACGTCTCATTAGAGGAAGTCTGGAGCTATCGACAGCACCTGAACCTCGATGACATGGACTTTGCCGACGACGGCATCTGGAATACCATCAGCCGTGTCGTCGGCGATCGGGGCTTGGTGGTCTGGCGAGCAACCCGGAATTGCTGGTCTACACCTGAATGAGCTAGAGAGGTCGCATTTAAGAAGACATCTCGTTGGTCTGATATTTTGGAGTCGTGGTACAAGATGCGAAGAATTTGGCAGCGCAAGCTGAATGTCCATTTGTTTCCTTCTTGACTTCTGCATATATACCCATCACACTTCTTCCATAGCTCCTCCTAATGTTAATAAAGTAAAACGTTCAATCACCCAAGTGCTACGTCCTCTGGTCATGCTCTGCACAAAACATCGCAATTTCTGATACATAGTGGTATACACAATCCTTAACCCTCCTCACAAAGCACCACCCAATACCCTAACAGCCCACATCGCCATCCTAACATCCATCCCAACCTTCCTCTCCGGCCTCTCAAACTCCTTCTCACCCACCTCCCTCGCATGTTCCCCCAACCACCTAACCTCCTCCCCCAACCTCTTCCTCAACCCGGGATCCTCCGTCGCAATAACAACATTAGCCTCAAGATCCAACTCATACGCCCTCTTCGTATAATTGCTACTCCCAACAACCGTTAAGCTGGGATCTTCCTTCTCCCCTACTCCATTGGCAGAGGGAAACGTAACCCACAGCCCCTTGGCATGATACGTCCACCCGCCTTCCTGGCCCACCATACCCTTCTTCCACTCTTTGAGCACGATGCTCTCGCTGAGGCCTTCGTGTTTTACTTTGCGCAGGAAGGATTTCGCGAGGTGTGTGTATGCGGCTGGGAGGAGGCCGCTTACGCCTTTGGAGCCGTAGAAGCCGTTGGCGTGGGGGTGGGCGGTTAGCACTGTGCCGGAGGCCGGGCGGGTGGAGAGGAGGAGGCGGCGGAAGGAGGGCGTCATGTTGAAGTAGCCGGCTGTGAAGGTCCAGGACGAGTTTTGTAAGGGGGGTGTGGTGAGGTGGGTTAGGATTTTTGTTAGAGCGGGGAGTTCGGTTGAGGAGGGGAGGAGGGGGACGAGGGAGAGGATGGGGTAGATTGTTGTTTTTGAGGTGGAGGGTGAGGGAGATGTGGTGGTTGGGGAGTTGGATGGTAGGAGGAGGTGGGCGAGGTGCTTCTCCGCGGCGGATTTGTAGTTCGAGGGGGAGTCTAGTGGTGAGGGCGCGGCGTTGGTTGTTGGCCAGGCCATGGTGTAGCCTCCGCTTCCTTCTTGGGTGCTTGGCTGTATGTCGAAGCTTAACTTTGCGACGCCGTCGTGTATCCTCTTAAAGTAGTCTGTCAGGTCTTTTGACTTGAACAAGTGGTACCGATCCTGTCGATTCGTGAAGTAATCTTCACTCAGGTTTGCTCCGGACATGATGATCTCATCATCAACGCCGTACAACTTCATATGCTGGAGACCCCAGCCTTCGTTGATGCGTTTTGGGATGTACTTCTTTCGCAGACCGGTTAGGTTGGGCGTATGGTACATGCGTACTTCTACGCGATCTGATCCGAATTCTGAGATGAGAGGTGTCATAAGAGAGGCAGTTGAAGCGTTTGGTGTTTCTCTGGTTCCGCGAAGAGCGTCGGTGAGGAAAGAGACCTTGAGATTGGGGTTACGTTGGAGAGCATCTCGAATAGTTGAGATGAGTTCATGTTCGGTCTTGCCGATGTAGAGTGTAGATAGATAGACCCGGTATTGAGCTTTGGATATTTTGTCCTGACTCCGTTAGTACGAGGTTTCATCCCCACGAATAAGCTTGCTCACAGCATCTCTGCCCCTCTAGCCGTTCATTGGGGATGGAGTGTTGACATGAAGTTCGCAGATACGGTACAAGGGCAGAAGTAAATAGGCATGGGAGAGTAGTGTGGCTCTTGACAGAATGACAGATAGTACAGAAGCACGCTGATTGAAACATGAGATGAATGTTGTCTTGTAAGAGTTGAACATTCCAATAGAGAAACAGAACAGAAGAGTGAGTAGGAAAATGACAACAACAAAGACCGACCTACCTTCAATGTTTGATAGAACTCAGCAGGCGTCTGAAGAATCTCAATCTGATCTGGCTGAATCTCAAATCGCGGCGCAATCTTATCCAAATCTGTCGTTATCGTGGCAAGCATAGACGCTTGGCTCTGAGGCACAGGTGAAGCCATCTCAGCACTCGAGGTCGAATATCTTCGCGTTGTCCTGAATGTCCGAGGTGGGATGCGAAAAGTTCTCCTCCCCGCGGTCTTCGGTGCTTGGGCGCGTAATAAGCTTCTTATTATCATGTTGGCCACTCGCTATCACGCCGGATGCTGGTATGTGCTTCGACTCCTTAAGTTTTGATGCACTTTGGGGTTGGGCGACAAGGATCACGCTCGCGCTAGCATGCCTTGGGAAAGGCGTGAGAGCGGTGCTTGGCATCGTCAATCGCGAAGCAGCAACATCCGACAAGCATCACGAACGCTGAATTGACCAAACGCCGCCATGTCGACGCTCATGAGAACGCTGCGCAACCTGCGCCGAGTTGGACTTAAGGTGAGCTTCAATGCCTGCAGTAATTGACATGGCAATGCTAACACGTCCGCAGGAATATGGCCACCAAATGGCGGTACGCTCGCATCCCCGCGCCCTCACCTTACATCGCAGATAGACTGATCGAGTCGCCCGCACGCTTAGAACATCGGTACGCTTGGACACAAATAAATCGCCATGTTAAGGGAGGGGCTAATGGGGAACAGGTGACACTAAAGCCGGAACCTTGATCGGCCAGGACAAGTACGGCAATAAGTACTTCGAGAACTTGGAGGAGGAGCTTCCTCGTAAGATTCGCGGATCTCAACGATGAAGTCATATATCTGACTGGCATAGTCCGAACCCGCTGGGTCGACTACAAGGACCATGAGTTCGATCCGTATGTTGCAACGAACGTGGAGACAAGGAGCAAAACTAACGTTTGTAACAGCTCTCAGATCGAACCCGGATGGTATGCTACAGCACCAAAAATCGCGAAACACGACTTTGGGAAGAACATACATCTGACTTTCTACACAGGCACGCCTGGATGTCATACATGGTCGACAAGTCACCAGCCGCAGACCCGCTTCTGCAGCGCCAGGTCCGCGTCTGGGAGCCAAAGGAGCACAGGCCGACTCTCACGTGGACCCGCTCGGGATACAAGCCTTACAACACGTACGTTCCAGACTGCGACATGGGCAGGTCAGGTACTAACAGACGATAGTGTCAAGCCCAAGTACTCTCCCTGGACACCCGTCGCCAAGGCTCGACAGTAGACGCGTTTTCCATACCAAGCATTGTATATATCCAGAGAAGAAATCGATGTTTCAGATGCTATCACTTCTATCCACTCCCGATATTCAGAGTCCCTCCATCAACATAGGAAGCACAATCTCCTTGTTGAACTTCCAGAGCGCGCTGCTATCTTGCGCTCGGAACGTCGCACCGCTCCAATACGTGCTCCTCACCCCCTGTAGCGCGTTCATCTCGTCATAAATGCCAGCATATATATCCTCAGGACCGGCTTGCGTGTAGAACGGCGCATGTGATGTAAACACCACGAACTCTGGCTCTGTTGCTTCGAATTTGTCAGCATTTGCCGTTTGCAATCGCTTGATACCCGCGATCATCTCCCCTTTAACAAAGTCATCAGAAAGTGGGTATGTCGCATTCGACCGTTGAGAACCATAATAAATCGCTTTGACACCAGGAATAGCGGTTGGCCCCATGGTATAGACACCCGGCAGGGCAGCGAGGTTGTACGGGGTGTCCGGCGCGCGATTGTAAATGACCAAGTCGTCAGGTGTACCCGTATTTTTGACCAGAGCAGCATAATACCCAACATCGATAAGTTTCCCAAAGACTTCACGTTCCTGCCTCCGCAAATCGAAACGCGCAAGCAGATCCACACGCGGTGGAATGGTGACAAGGAGTTTCTTCGCGCGTACCAACTTGACGCCATCGGGTGTCTTGACAACGAGTTCCACACCACTCTCCCTCCGTACCGAGCGCACGACCTCAGAAGACAGCAACAAGCTATCCGCATCAAGGAGCTCAGCCTGCGCTTTCCCGTACAACTCGCTATTGTTGCGGCGAGCTGTGGCAACAAGACTATTCGCAGCGAGTTGCTGGACCAAACCCAACCCATTAACACGCGCATTCTCCACCACGGGCACGCTGAGTATATCCCCGATACCCTGGTTCGTACTGAACATCATCTGTACCAGAGCTTCGAGACCGACTTTGGCAACGAGGTCGCCGAACGGCATGGTTAGGTCTTCAGGGACGGGGTCAGGGAGGAACATCCCGCTTTCTAGCTTGGGGAATTGGGTTAGGAACGCTGCGTACTTCTGAAGTCCGGCGCCGAGGTCTTGTACACTCGGTGCACTGACGTTGACGGCGAGACCGGTGCTGAAGTCGTAGTTTGCGTCGTTGCCGGCATATTGTGGTTGTCCGAGGGGAATGTCGAAGCGGGCGAAGTAGTCGAGGACAGTGCTTTCGTTGTGGTAGACTTGTACGCCGTAGTCTTGAGCGAGGCCGGTTGCGGGGTCTGTGTAGGTTTCTGTGTGGCCGCCTAGCCGGTTCTTGATCTCGACGACGATGACGCTTTTGTTGGCGTCTTTGAGGGTGATTGCGGCGTGGGTGCCGGAGGAGCCACCGCCGATGATGGCGACGTCTCGGGTTATGATGGCGCTGGGATGGAAGGAGGAGGGGTGGTGTTTGGGGGTTGTTGAGAAGGCGGGGGATGGGAGGAGGGATGCTAGAAGCACTGCTGCTGAGAGTGTGGGATGCATGTTCGATGGTGAGGATGTTCCTTTCTGAACAACAGTATCATTGAGAACTATGTGAGATTATATACTGCGGCGTACTGTCTGTATGATCGCTTAAAGGTGCCGTTTGTAGACGACGTAGACTCTCGCCGCGGTGGAACAAATGCAGCATCCCGTGTCGAAGTACACAAAAGCGTTCGCATACAAATCATGTTCCAACACTCAAGCCCAGCGTCAGTGCAACAAAGCCTCCAAGTCATGTAACCCAATGCCCTTTTCAGGAAAAAGAGACCATGAAGCATGTCAGCGTCGGGACCCAAGTAGGCGTATGCGCGCCCTCTCATGTATGGCTTGCAGTTCGGCAGCCAACTCGCATTTGAGATGGAGTTGTGGAGTTGTAAGCTTTCTGACAGGTTGGCAAAGGCTTGAGGTGTAACGTGTGGCGTCCAGTGATAGCAGTCTGCGAGTTGATGGCCATGCATTGACTATCTCCAGCGACTCCACGTGTTTCTTGATAGATGGCGTACTGTGGGCTGTGATTGACCGGTGTCTAGAAGCTCGAAGGCGTCCAGGCGAATGGAGCGGGTAGTCGACTGTCGCATCGTTAACGTAGGGAAATAAGTAACATGTATGCGTTCCATGTCCCAGAAAATGACAGACTATACGCAGGCTTGCGAGAAGGTAACGACTGTTTGTATAGGTCACGGGGATGTGGAGAGGCAGCACGTGGGCGGGCTGTGTTGTCTGACTGCCTCATCGTACCTGCCTGTTCGACGTTTGAGGATTGCCATCTCTTGGGTAGGAATTTGTCCATGTCGCCATCAACATGACTTCTGAACT
>Ga0265780_10005497_pt1 | contig 16022 bp, 10 predicted proteins | sample P1T30metagenome_FD_192432 | JGI IMG/M metagenome (GOLD analysis project Ga0265780, IMG submission 192432) | Plant litter microbial communities from East Loma Ridge, Irvine, California - P1 T30 | ecosystem: Environmental > Terrestrial > Plant litter > Unclassified | place: USA: California... | reverse complement strand
ACCAAGAAGCACGACAAGATGCGCGGCGTCTCGTACAAGCTGCGGCCCTTCATCGACGCGCGCATAACAAAGCGCCCGTTGCACACCGAGGATGCCTCCCCGCTGCTCTACCGCCTGTCTGCGCTGTACTCCTTCGTCCGCCAGAGCCTCGACGGCAAGGCCAAGGAGTCGCTGTCCTTCAGCGAGGAGACCGCCGGCGGCGAGGGCTTCCGCTCGCTCAAATGTACGTCGAAGCTTTCTTCAATTGCATGCTCCAGCTAACCGCCACAGTCTGGGTCCACATGGACAACCTCTTCGAAGTCAAGACGGTCATTCTCCGCCGCCTCCCCGTCCTCGTCTACAACCCGCAGTCGTCCAAGGTCGCCGAGGGCAACCAACGCGACCCCACAATCACTTCCATCTACTTTGACAACCACGACTTCTCGCTATACACGGACAAGGTCAACAGCAAGCCAGACGCTGCCTCGCTGAGGCTAAGGTGGTTTGGCCAGCTGAGTGAGAAGCCAGAGATCATGTTCGAAAAGAAGATGATGAAGAAGGGCGATGACGCCGAGGAGGTTAGATTCCCCATCAAAGCAAAATACGTCCAGGCCTTCTTGCAGGACAAGTACCACATGGAGAAGAGCATCGAGAAGCTGGAGTACCGACCGAACAAGAACCAGAAGGACGTCGACCAGCTGAAGAAGGCAGTCACGGAAATTCAGAGCTTTGTCAAGGACCAGAAGCTCCAGCCTGTGCTGCGAGCCAACTACACTCGCACCGCGTTCCAGTTCCCTGGCGACGACCGCATCCGCATCTCCCTCGATACCAACCTCGCCTTGATTCGCGAAGATGCCTTGGATATGGACAGACCGTGCCGTGATCCTGATGATTGGCACAGACGTGACGTCGACAACGGCAACATGGAGTTCCCCTTCAAGGCCATCAAGAAGGGCGAGATCCACAAGTTCCCTTATGCTCTGCTCGAGATTAAGATCAAGGGCACTAAGAAATACGAATGGATCGAGGACCTCACAGACTCACACTTGGTCAAGGAGTCGCCTCGCTTTTCGAAATTTGTCCAAGGTGTTGCGAAGCTCTTCGAGGACAACGTCAACACATTCCCCTTCTGGCTCAGCGAAGTCGACAACGATATTCGCAAAGAGCCAGAGACAGCCTTCGACGAGGAGCAGGAGCGAAAGCGCAAGGCAGCGGAAGACGACTTTGCAGTGGGCTCACTCTTCGGCGCCAAGGCGAGCCCAAGTTATCGTCCTTCAATCTCATCACCAGTAGGCACTCCAGCTGGCGCACGCTCGGCACCCAAGAACGCAAGCTCAGCAGCACACTCGCAGCCCGTTGTGAAGCCACCAGTCGTGGGCTCACATCTTTCCCACGTCTCACAAGCACAGCATGAGAACGACCGCGCAGCCGAAGATGTTGATTCTGACGAGGACAATGGCCCCAGATTGGGCAAGGCCAGTGGCCTTGGTTCTCTCTTCCCCTCCTTCTCTACCTCCAAGTACGCACGCAAGCAGCGCAGCAAGGTCCAATTACCACCTGGCATTCGGGATCCTGGCGTCTGGATCAAAGATCAAGGGCCCGTACGCGTCGAGGCTAAAGTCTGGCTCGCGAACCAACGCACGTTCATAAAGTGGCAGCACGTTAGCGTTCTACTAGCCTCGCTGTCCCTCGGCTTGTACAACGCCGCTGGCGAGGGCAACAACATTGCGCGCGCCCTGGCCGTTGTATACACTTGCGTCGCAGCCTTCACTCTGGCCTGGGGCTACGGCATGTACATGTACCGGATGAAGTTGATTACGGAACGCAGCCCCAAAGACTTTGATGCCATTACGGGACCGTTGGTGGTATGCGTGGGACTGGCAGTTGCGTTGTGCTTGAACTTTGGATTTAAGGTATGTGATGACAGCGTGATGACATGTGTGATAAGGTGCTGACAAGTGTGGCAGTACAATGCGTTGGTCAATGAGAAGAATCACCATGGTGGTGCGAATGCGACATTTGTTGATGAAAGGACGGAATTGAGGATATAGTGCGCTCGCAAGAATTGGTGTTGGCGCTAGGGTGAAAGAGGACCGCGGGATACACTGGTTGATCATGTAGAAGTACAGGGTTCGATCTGTGCTCTGCGCATATCAAGATATATCATGTGGTTCGTCCGGAACATCGTTAATAGTGCGCATTTGTGGCACGCGTATAAGAGGTTGGCAAAAATCCGGGGCGTGTGGTACCCAAGGCGCAGGTTCATATGTTATGTAGTATTACAGGGGCGTTTCCCTATAGCCACGGTTGGTATTGTTGTATAAATTGCATCTGAGCAACCTTAGCTATTGTCTCATGTACATCGCGTTTTATTATCACCAGTGATCAATGCAATTATTGGCTCTTAGCAGTTACCTTAATCGTAGATTTACGACTCCTTGTACACTGAGATGGAGATGCTCTGCGGCTGAAGGTGCAGATGAAGTGCTCGATCGATCAGCGGCAAGGTCCTGATGGGCTACTAGTGGATTTGTGAAGAGCTTGGAGAGTCGAAGTTCTCACAGTCATTGCGCAAGGGCTTGCAATACGAAGTTGGCAGCTGAACCACTCATGCTTCAAAGATGCTAAAAGTCTGATAATCCAAACATCCCAGACTCATCGCCCCGCTTTCTTCACAGCAACAACGATGCATCACTGCCCAAACACAGAAGGGCGTTCAAGAAATTCTCGATAGTCGTTCAGGCGTGCAATGGTGCACCGAACGCTGCGGCAAGGAGATTTTTCCACGGCGCTGACTTACAGTGACGACCAGCCGGGTTCGAACAACGTGACCAGGCGGTCATGCCGTGTGAGGTTGCTAAGGAGACGGTATCACGCCAAGCCTCTGGGGTGGCACCGAAGCTTATAGCAAGCGCCAAACGGTTCTCGTGGTGCTTGTTGTTGGGTGGCTGGATCTCGTTGTCAAAAGCAAGGGAGAGTTGCTGGTGCGTGGCCGCCACGCTGAGGCCGCAATCCTGCCCTCATGGCTCGCCTATCAACACGGTGACACGCTGATTTCTATCGGGAGAAGGAACCATAGCCGTGGCAAGCAGGGGACGGCGATCTGCTCAGGGCAGGGGCCTATCGCAATCAAATGGGCAGCTCGCATAACCGGTTCCCAGATTGCTGCAGTCCGCCTAATTGTCCCAGGGCGTTGGTGGGAAGAACGCTTGCCTCTTGAATTACCCGTCCAGCGCGTTTGGACATGGCAAAGGCTGTGACTGTGCCAGAGGAAGAACTATTGGCGTTCAGCGTGAGTGTGGCACAGCAGGCACGTTGGTGGGCGCGGTGTGTGGTAGTGCATGCGATCTTCGCAAAAAGATGGAGTCAATGGTTGAACCGGCACCAGGATAAACTGCGGGTACCTGCCGATGAAAGCTTGGCGTGCCCCAGATGACCCGCGGCGACGACTCACTCGACCCATCAGGATCCGAAGGAACGTTGTGGTGGCCAACGCGAGCCGCTACAAGCCGTCGTGTGCTTCACTACTGATGAGGTCTTCTCGAGGACGCGCTATGCGACATCGAATGTTTTCCTGATTGCGCAAGGCCTTCATCAAGACGGCCCTGGAGGACCTGATTCGACCTCTCACTACGTACGCCTTAACGGAGGCCAAGTCGCTTGCGGCTCGTCGGGTATCTGTACCCTTGCTCTAACATATTCCCATATAGGCATCTGATGTGCTACCCACGCAAACATGATTGGCGTGACACTCTCGAAGCACGTTTGTACACGGCTTGAGCATCCTAGTGCACGCGCTGTTACTCAAACGATATGCAGTTAGTTCGTAACGTGTCACGGACCGAGTTTTTCGTCACTAGTATTTGTACCCGTTCAGGCCCATTAGGCGTGCGTTACTAACAGCCGTCAGGCCCGTACACCACCTCCCTCTTAGTGTCTTTTGTCTAATTGAAAGAGAAGGAAGTCTGTCACCAGTGGGAGTCTCCGACTTGTTGGAAACCAGATATCGCTCACCTGATTCACGGTCACATTGCGGGTGAGAGTGCCGTGATTGCACGTCGTAGCCGTTTGTTGATCTCGGGGCGCTGCACGTGACCCTGTATCGCTCCTTCCTTCGACCTCAAAAGGCGACTGCTTCTGAGCAGATTGCTCCACACCCCAACAATCTCCCCCCTCCTCAACTGCCATCTGGCACCTTACATTCGTTTCTACCTCATCCTCGGCCTGGCCTTCTTACGATCGTTACGGCTCACCTCCTTATTCTTTGAGCTATCCACTCGCTTTACACGGCTCAATCGCACCTGCTAGCCTTACGTCATGAAGGCGTTTACGATTGCTGCCCTCGCGGGCTTCACCTCACTCGTTGGTGCCTCTCCGATCGAGCCCTCTCGCACACTGCCCATCAAGACCCGACAAGACAATGGCACGTCTACAGCACCATGCGCTCAGGTCTCGCAGTTCATGTACGGCGACGGCACCACAGTAGTAAACACTCAGATTCCCGCCGGACTTGGTTTCGCTTGCCTTGACAGCGTCCCTTTCAACGCTACTTCGGGCAAGAAGCTCATCGCTAGCATCCGCCCCTACATCAACTGGCAGAGCACACTCGTCCAGCTCAAGAACCCGCCTGCGGAGTATGTCGAGAAGGTGCAGCCTCCTGTCGACATCATCGGTGGCCTAGATCGCATCGATAGCGACATCGACGGCGGCAATTTCAAGACCGAGTACGACTTTGGCTGGGCGCTGTACATCCTCATCCAATCAGCTCATGATGGCCACTTCACCTACATCCCGGACATTGTAAGCCAGATCTTTACCTGGGGTCGTCCAGTTCCCCTTGTTTCCGTCTCCGAGGATGGAAAACAGCTGCCTGCGGTATTCGCATATGCGGATCTCATTGGCACACAGTACAAGAACATCTCCTACACACCATCCCCAGTCGTAGAAATCGATGGCCAGGATTCCATATCCTGGCTAGAGAACTGGAGCCAGCTTGGATCGTTACAGGACCGCGATGCACTGTACAACAATGTTTTCTACGAGCTTGCTCAAGTCAGCCTCGGCACCAGTGGTAGCGGCACCGGTACATTTACTGGAGGAGGTCGTGGTCGCTACGTCTACCCAGGTGACACAACGACGCTCAAGTTTGCCAATGGCTCCGAATACACCATGCAAAACTATGCCCGGGCCATCATCAACTTACGCAACGTGACGACCGGCGAGGATCTTGCCAGGAAGTGGCTCAGCTACGGTGCAGAGAGTGGCACTGCGAAAGTCCAGTCTGTGAACACAAACCCAAATCAGCAAATGTCGACCAACAGCCTCAGTACTGTTGGGGTTGCCGGAGCATCTCCTGGTTACCCCTCGCCTCTCGTTACTGGCTCTATGGGCAATGTCAATGGCTACTTTATCGATGTCCCTGGTTACACGGACGTGGGCGTACTTCAGTTAGCTACCTTTGTAGGTTCCGCGGGGCCCGGGGCCGGCTACCAACGAACCACGCAAGACTTCATCACGAAAGCTCTAGCGGCAGGCAAGACCAAATTGATCATCGATGTGCAGGCCAATGGAGGAGGTACCATCTTGCAAGGCTATGACTTGTTCAAGCAGCTGTTCCCTGACGAGGACCCTTACGGCGTGAACCGTTTCCGCGCCCATGAAGCAATTGATTTGATTGGAAAGTCCTTCAGTGCTATGGCTTCCCGCGCACCTCGCGGGTCCGATATGAACTACACCATCAAGGTTGCGCAGCAGTCATGGTTTGACTACCACACCGACATGACCGTAGATGGCAAGCCTTTCGCCTCGTGGTCAGACAAGTTCGGGCCTCAAGATGTCAATGGCGACAAGTATACTACGCCCGCTCGTTGGAACCTGTCTGACGTGTATATCCCGTTTTTCTCGGGTGGTATCAATGTTACCGGGTACGGGGAATTGGCCAACGTCACTGGGCCACCCAAGTTCAAACCAGAGAACATCGTGATCCTCACCGATGGTTACTGCGCTTCGACCTGCACGATCTTCTCCGAGTTCATGACTCAACAGGCGGGAGTAAAGACAATCGCCATGGGAGGCCGCAGCAACAAGAATGCAATCCAGGCCATCGGCGGTGTGAAGGGAGTCAACAACTACGCATACAGCTACATCCAGAGTGTTGCGCAGTCGGCTGTCAAGTATGACCCTTCGCTCAACAGCTCGCTCCTGAGACAGGACTTCTACGATGATCTTCCCTTCGCGCGCGCGTCAAGCTACGGAGTGAACAACCGCGATGGCCTTCGTCGAAACGACACGTCTGGTACCGCACTACAGTTCATCTATGAAGAGGCAGATTGCCGTCTGTACTACACCCCGGAGATGACCGTTGATATTACTGCGTTGTGGAAAGCCGCTGCAGACGCGCAGTGGAGCAACAGCAGCAAGTGCATCTCTGGTGGTACATATGGCCCGAAGCGTGATGCAGAAGAGGTCACAACTACGCTTGGTCGCAGACGTGTGCACGTCGCCCAAGCTGTAGCATTCAAGAGAGCTCAAGCTCTGGAGGACAGCTTTGCGCTCGAGACCGACTGTCAGTTGAAGGGCGACGGTTTCATGGAGCCGTAGAGTTTTGTTCACAAGCGTTCGCCGCTGAGCGTTTTATCTTCAACGGTCATTCGCATGCGCACTTGAACTCTCTCGGGTCGGAGCGTGTGCAATAACTGCCAGATGTTACGATTGTCACGATCATAGTCAGTCGACAGGTTAAGGGGCGGCTTGTCCGGTGCACAGTCATAATTAACGATAATTAATAATGGATCTACAATCTTTGATAATTCGCTGAATTGGTGCATGTGCGATTTTTGATCATGTTAGGGCTGCATTGCCTCGTGATGAACACGAAGGTCGGAAGGGATACACGTCTTGCAGAGATAGACGTAGCTTATGGTGGTCGACGCGTCGCTTCTCCGACGTCATCATTTCGGGTGGCAAGTGTCCAGAATTTCGAGGGTTGACCCTTCTCCTACCCTACCAGACTTTCTAAATATATAGCCGCTTGACTCGCTCAACCTCGTTTAGCGGCAGAGCGGCAGGGCTAAATCCACGCTAGAAGACCCATACTGAGCGTTGATAGGCTTGTCGTTTCGACCTTTGAAAACTTCCGGAGGGCATGAAGCTACGATGATTTGCTGTGAAGGCGATATCCGCTAGTTGCTGACATCTCGACACCTCGGTCGATGAAGCACCGTCACCGAAGATTAACAAACGTCACTCCCCCGCACAAAACGCCATCGCGCGAACCCGCAAGCCTCTTACGTTGTCACAATGTAACGCTACCATGTGTCTTAGGCGTGCCGAGTCACACAAGGTCCTCGTACCGTGCTCGCAATGTTTCAATCAGCCCGTATTAGGACATGATTGCGGAAACACATGTGGGACGATCTACGCTGGGACAGGGTATCGCCGAGTATTGCGATTCCGATGCAGGAACGAAGCAGCTGCTAAGGAATTGGAGGTAAGCTTAAGTAAAGCGATGTCTCCGGTGCTTAATCAAAATCCATCATCCACCTCAGACGTTGTTTCTTCGTCTTGTCATTCGCTTTTTGTGACCTAGGTAGACCGACACGTTGATTCGTTCACGGTCACCATCACGGTTTTGGCTCGCTCCTGCCTCGGAATTTGTTAACTCGACAATCTGATACGCTGCAGCCCATAAGCGTTCGAACAACACCTCTACTATGAAGTACCTCACGCTCGCAGCTGGGCTTCTTTCCCTTGGTCTTGCCCAGGCCCAAACAGTGTCAACAGATGGTTCATGCGGTGGATCAACCAGCATCACGTGCAAAGACAGCGGCTTTGGTGACTGTTGTAGTCAGTATGGCTGGGTAAGTTGAACTACTTCTGTAACGCTGGCGACTTGCTGACTGTGAGTTCAAGTGTGGTTCGTCAACTGATCACTGTAGTTCGAAGTGCCAGTCTCAATTCGGGACATGCAGCGGTAGCAGTTCAGGCTCTACGACGAAGCGTACTAGCTCCACTCTTACCGCCCGAACCTCTACTAGATCATCGGCTGCTGCGGCTTCGACGCCGACAACCAAAGTCTCTACAGACGCTACGTGTGGTAGCTCGAACGGCGGAGCAACCTGTCTAGGATCCGAATTTGGCGATTGCTGCTCCAAGAGTGGCTGGTGTGGTAGCACTTCTGCATACTGTGGGGCCTCGTCATGTCAAGCAGGATTCGGGAAATGTGAAGGAACATCTGCGCCGAGCTCGATACGCCCAGTTACGCCACCTTCTGCTTCTGGCGCTTCGTCAGCGATGCAGTGCTTGAATGGCAAGAATGTGCCCTACAAAATGACATCAGATGCTGAGTTCGCCGACCTGATCGAGCCTTACAACACGCGCCTGCCGTTCATCCCAGCGGTAGTTGTGCTCCCAACAACCAACCAACACGTCCAAGATGCCGTGGTTTGTGCAGGACAATCTGGTCTCAAAGTCCAGGCAAAGTCTGGCGGACATTCATATTCGAGCACCGGCTTGGGTGGCCAGGACGGCTCCATGAGCATTAACCTCCAGTCACTACAGACAGTTCAGCTTGACACGTCTTCTGGCATTGCCACAGTCGGCGGAGGTGTTCGTCTTGGTAACCTCGCAGATGCCCTCTGGAACCAAGGCAAGGCGTCTGTTTCTCATGGTACTTGCCCTGGCGTTGGCACTGGAGGCCACTACACGCACGGCGGTTATGGCCCAACTTCACGCAATTACGGTCTTGCCATGGACCAAGTTGTCGCAGCTGACGTTGTCCTCGCAAACGGTACACTCGTCAAGGCCACTTCGACAGCCTATCCCGACATTTTCTGGGCTGTTCGTGGCGCTGCCGATTCCTTTGGCATCGTTACTACATTTTATTTGCAAACTCGCCCAGCGCCAGAGAGCATCACCTACTTCGCGTTCTCCTTCCAGGGCGTGTTTGACTCAAAGGCCAGGTTTACAAACACCTTCCTCCACCTTCAGGACGTCGCCAAGAACGCCTCAATTGTCGACAACAAAATTTCTTTTGGTATCTACCTCGATGGGTACGGCACGTTCAGTCTCAGCGGCGCCTACTTTGGCAGCGTCGCAGAATTCAACTCGAAAGTCAAAGACGAGCTTCTCCGCGGCCTTCCCTCCTCGACCGCAACCGTCGAGTCGATGACCTGGTACGACTACCTTGTCAAGCTATCAGGCGTAAGCACTCTCAAGACTCCCGTCACTGGCTATGACGTACACGAAGAATTTTTCGCAAAGTCCGTGACAGTGCCCGAATCCGACGGCCTCGCCTCCAACACCATGAACGCTTTATACGAGCATCTAAAGACCGCCGGTGGCATAGAGTTCTACATGATCATCAATCTCTACGGCGGTCCAGGCAGCACTATCAACTCCAAGGACACCAACTTCGCTGCGTACAACGACCGCGACAGCCTCTGGGTGCTGCAGAACTGGGGCTATGGCGGTAACTCGGTCGACTTCATCAATGGCATCAACAGCGCCATCATCAACGCGCAGCCGCAGACCAACTTTGGCGCGTATTTGAACTACGTGGATCCGAGCTATGATGCTGCGACGGCGCACAAGCTGTACTATGGAGATGCGGTTTACTTGCGATTAGCAGCGTTGAAGAAGCAGGTTGATCCACAGAGCGTTTTCTGGCACCCTCAGGCCATTGGGGCTTAGAGCAGTGATGTTGTGCTTTGTCAATCAAATCTATTAGTAATTTAAAGCTGTCAAGAATAACACTTTGGCCGGGATCATACACCTCTATCTTCTTATGTCGGTTCTTGCGAGGCTCTCATATCGCAGACTGTCCGGCGAATGGCGAGTATCAGGGCCACTGACTACCTCTGCAATCGCGCTTTTCGGAAACACGTCATGGATCCACAACGCAGTGGCCTATACCGCAAACATGACCTGGGCATCTGCCAAAGACCGAACTGCAGTATCAGGGCATCAGCCGTATGCAGGAATGCCTTTCGGACTCGTCCGTTCAAGCTACTCTGACTACCGCACATCCGATTTCTGTTGATTGAACCATGAGAACATTCTCCGTGGGCTCGAAACACAGCAATCCGACTGGCTAGGAGTCATACACGCATGGGTCTGGAAATTTTCACCGATTCGGCGCCATGTGGACAGGGACGTGATGGAGACGGTCGAATCTCTATTGCAAGTCAGTTTGTTCTCTGCTAACCGAGCACTCCTGACCTTCTACTCGCCGGATGTGGCTGCAAGAGATCAAACCGACCAATCATACGAGGGTCGTATAATTCGTTCCTCGCCAGGTATGAAGGTGCAGAAGCCTGCGCTAGACAAGGCTGCGGTCATAACGATATCTGTTGTGATAGCACTCCAGATCCTTGGCCTTGCGCGTCTGGCTTACTACATCTACCACGTCCCGACGTGGGCCGGTGCTCTGGACGCTATGGCGATAGCTCGAATGGGAGCAAATCTTGGCAATGAAGGACTATTGCCTCTAATAGGTCCAGTGACTGCGAAGGATTACGATGCGTTGCGGCACGTTGATGGCCTGGTCGAACTTGAAGCGATTCGGGACGGTATTGACGGAACAGAAAGGCTGTCGCCGACTCACACCAGTTATGACGGGAACTCTGATGTCGAACTTCGGCGTGTTGGAACCAAGGGAGCGTACGTCAATGTGGAAGACCAGAGTCCGCCACCGCAACTTGACTTGGGCGCCTCCGGGGTGACCGATGCGCGTAGTGGAGATGGCGGTCTCGCGAGAAGACGGGAAGATGAGGGTGATAGCACGTCGCAGTCAACGCTGATGTGAGGTGGTTTATAGCAAGAGTTGTACATCGTCTACCTACAGATCAGACCGTCATCTAGTGTGCTACAGGTCGCAAACGTAAGCATCCCATCTAATAGCCTGACCCTGTACACGCAGCCTTGCTATCGGAATAAAATTCTGTTACTACTGTGTATAGTTTCAGGCTATGAAGTGACACTGCTCAGTATTACTTTTGTATTCAATAACCTGTAGTCCGCAGGGTTGAGATGGCGAAAAGCTGATGGTTAGGAATACAAAGCGAGGTTCTGATGTTTATCGCTTATGCATGTGTGCTTGAAACCAACTTCAAAGACCGCGCGCATTCGGCCTCTATCGCGCCATTTGGTGAGTCGTCGGCTCCAATAGACCCACCTCGGCTATATACGGTCGGATTAGAAGGAATCATGGTACGCAGCATCGAAATCCTCTGTCTTCACCAGTTCATTCGTAGCTGTTGTACTTCATCTGATCAAAATAAAGACCTATGACAAAATCTGATGGGTGAAGCAATGCTCACCGACAATCACAAGTTTGAGCAGGCATGGTGGGGCAAAATTGCGTGCTGATAAAGCCGTCTTTGCGCTAGTGCCATGTAGGGCGTGGTAGACAAGGGCGACGCTTGTCCATCTATGGTATGGATGAGAAATGAGTCGAAAAAAAGTTCCGACTATACATACTTGCTCCATCCTCGTCTTACCACCACCCACCTCTCACTAGGACTTCTTCGCAATGTCGATTCCGGACGAAGAGCAGCCCTTGCTAAGGCAAATCACCGAAGACGATACTAAGCATGATGAAGTCATTCTGGACTTTGAGCCTCTGGACCCTGAGGATCCTAGGAACTGGAGTTCTGCATTCAAATGGTGCATCGTATTGTTGCTTGCGAGCATGGCGTTTACAGTGTATGTGCGGATATTTTTTCAATTGTATAGATTTCATCGACGCCCCTATCTTCGGCTTACTCAATCTTTGGTTTTCTTCTTCCTCGCATTTCCTTCTCTTTGTGTGGCGTGCACGACAGTGCGGCATGGCGTCCCAGATAAATTCCGTACCGCGTTTGGGAGGTTGCTCGATTGTGGGATGCGATGGTGACAGACTGTAACAGCGTCATTTCGCGTTTCAAAATAGACTTGTCACCATCTGGTCATAGTATTAGACTTTGATATCATCGCATCCCACAATCGAGTAACCCCCTGACCGCGTTATGGTTTTATCTTGGTCTGCACTGCATTTTATTCTGTCTTTGAAGACAGCGCAATCGTACCTAGAAACCAAAGCTAACACAATAGTAGAACTTTTACATGCATCGGCGTCGTACCCATTGCAAACCGGATCGTTGAAGATCTCGATGGCCACTCTTCTTCCTCATCAACATCCGCCCTACTGGTGACGATCTGGGAGTTGGGCGAGGCCGCTGGACCTCTTCTGAACGCCCCACTATCCGAAGTCGTCGGTCGTGCTCCCGTCATGCACGGATGCAACATCTTCTTCATCTTCTTCACTCTGATCGCCGCTACGTCGCAGTCTTCCAAAATCTTTATTGCAGCACGTATGCTGACTGGTATTGCTGTTGCCGCCAACGTCCTGAATCCGGCGATCATCGGTGACATGTTCGAGAGCGAGAAGAGAGGGAGCGCAATGAGTCTAATAATGCTTGCACCGCTCATTGGAGGCGCCATTGCTCCGGCAATAAGTGGCGCAATCGCGCAGACTCTCGGATGGAGACAGGTGATGTACATGGCAGCTGGTTTGGCTATTTTGTGCGAGATCTTGTTCCTCACTTGCTTCCAAGAGACGTATAAGATGGCCATTCTGCGTCGCAGGGTGAGGAAGATACAGCAAGAAAGCGGCGAATTTGAAGTTGTCAAGGTCACGAGCAAGCGGGAAGGCGCGTTGAAGATTTGGCACTCCGCCACCCGCCCGTTCTCGGTGCTCTTCGGATCAAGCGTTTTAATGCTGCTGTCGCTTTTTGCATCCATCGCATTCAGCTACTTTTACGTCATGTGTATCTCGTTACCCCAAGTTTTGGAGGAAGAGTATGGGTTTGCACCTGCGCAGGTTGGATCTGCCTTTCTGTCAATGAGTAAGTCTAAAAAATGCTTTTCGTCGCAAATTACTCACCACTTTCGCAGGTTTCGGCTCTTTTCTGGCTGTTATTTTCTGCCACTTCGGCCTCGACAGGATATATGTTAAGCTCCGTGGATCTGACGACGCGAAGGGCAAGCCGGAGTATCGACTTCCTCTAGCGATGTTCGGTGGCCTCGCGCTTCCCCTGTTTATCACTGCGTATGGATGGATAGCTCAACTCCGACTCCCAGTACCGCTGCTTCTCGCAGCGGCTGGTCTGTTGGACTTCTCGATCCTTTTGACCATTATTCCGCTTCAGGCATACATCGTGGACGCATTCGGTCTTTTCTCTGCGTCTGCGATGACGGGCGTTATTGTCACGAGATGTCTAGCGGGTACTTTTCTACCGCTCACGACGGCTCCTCTGGTCGAGCTTCTTGGATATGGATGGGGTTTTACTTGTCTTGGTGGGCTAAGCTTGGTTCTTGCAACCATACCCATACTGATTTTACGTTACGGCGAGAAATGGCGACAGCAGTCCGCCTTCACGAAGGATGAATAAAATGTTCTCAGATGAGCAGAGAGTGAGTGGGATTAGAGCTTCATATAATATAGACTGCACATGTGTCCCGAACACCGCTAATCAGTTATCGTTTTGGTTCATGTGTTCTATGTCATTGTTGTATTCGCCCAAGCATCTCTTCGCAATGCTACTGATAGTCACATACAATACGAATTACGCTTTAGCAAACATCATCGAATATTGCTCTTCTTTTCGGGGCGTTTGACCAGAATGCGACTTTGGTCTGGTTGTCGATTCATTGGGAGAACTGACTGGTGTAGGTATCCCGTCCATGGGTGCCGTGATTGGCCCGCTCCGCCAGTCAAGATTTGGTATGGTCCTGGAGAATGAAGCCCTTGATAAGTCCGTGTCGTCTTGAGCTACTTCAGTGCTCCTACCAGCGACTTTGGAACTGGCGTCATCCCCTTGTAGCCTTCTGCCACCCGTCAATTTAGTAGACAGCGTTGTGCTTCTGTCGCTCGGGACCTTGTGCGACCGTGACCTTCTGTGGTCATGCATATTGTGTTTCTTCGAAGAAGACGACGTGGGGGCTTCTTTCACGGTGTTTAACATAACGCGTGGACTCAACAGTGCACCTATCCCAAGTGTATGGTCAGCGTCCCTAGGCTTTAGTAAACCTCTGTGCAGATCGTCATCCTGGATGAATGATATGGCTTCATCTGAGCTCATGGAGTTTTCGTTGCTATTGCGTATGTCACCAATGGTTTTGTAACGTCCCATTGATCTCGCCTGCGTTTCAAATTGGAATCGAAGAGTATCTTCAGAGAGGTCGCCTGCAACGGCCTGAGCTACGCCCTTTAGCTTAATTCTCATCATGTTCAAGGGGTCCCGATGGTCAAGTGTAGTTATGGGCGATAGTGATGACTTACCATGTGTACCCATCATATCTTCAGCAGGATACCATTTTGAATAAAACTTGAGTCGTGCGGTAACAAATGTATCGAATTGTCGCTGATCTGGTGACGTGTCGCGCGGGAGCGAGGGAGGCATATCAAGGAAAACGTTCGCCGACGGAAAGATGATAGAATCCCTTGGTAGCTCTAAGATATGTAGTGTTTTCATTCCACCGATAGCCAGTTGCAAGCCCTGGATCCTGTTTTCAGAGAGAAGCAAAGACTGGAGAGCCGTCAAACGTGCTATCGCACTTGGTATGGCAACCCGTACAAACCACGCTCATGCATGCCATGTAGGGCCACTCTGAAGACGTACACCGCCGAGTAAGTATCCTATATTCATCTGGCCATTAATTGGGAAGGACTTCAATGATGATCCTCAACTCGATGGACACGTTCCGCGGATATCGTCATGATGTTCCGTCAGGTGTACTGCAGGTTCTCACCTGTGATGGAAATGCGATCATGGTGCCTGGAGCTATACACGGGGCCTTGATGTCGCAACTGCATCGTCATGATGCCGTGTATAGCTTCGGGCTACTGAATCCCCTTGTTACTTTCTGTCGTAGTTGACAACAAGCCGTATGAGGTGACAAGAAACGCTCGCGGTGTATCCAAATGGCATTCCCCAACGTCCCCCAACCTCGTATCGTAATTGACGTAGATACGCATTTATTCATCGAAACAGATAGAGGCTAAAAACTAGAAGTCAAGGACAAAAGTAGCATGGATGGTTTGTAGTGTGAAGTTAAGCCGAACATCTCGGTACTAAGTTTCTCCGAATGACGAAGCGGGTCGTGAACCATCGCAACCGCGCAACCCTCCAGCACCAACTTTCCCAGACAACCGCCCACAACTCCACAATGCAACTCTCAATAGCGACTCTCGCCTCCCTGGCATCCAGCGCGTCCGCCGCCCGCTTCCTCCTCCAAATCCCCACCACCGGCCTCCTAAACCCCTCAACCCTCCCGTCCACAACGCACGCAACCCTGCAATCCAGCGGCGAACCTCTCGACGCCTACCTCACGCGCTCCAACACGTTCAACTTCGCCAATGTCAGCGAGGGCTCGTATCTTGCGACCGTGCATTGCCGCGACTATATCTTCGAGCCGCTGCGCATCGATGTCAGCCTCGAGGAGGCCGTTGAGGGCAGCGGCGAGAAGAAAGAGGTTGTGAAGGCGTGGCAGACGTTTTTGGGGAATGAGTGGGATAACAAGGGTGAGAGCAGGGGTGAAGGCGGGAATGGGCTGGTGGTTGAAGCCAGGGTGGTTGGGACGAAGTACTACTACCAAGAACGTGGTGGATGTGAGTCTTCATAGGCATCAGGTGATATTCGGGTGGTGCTAACGAGTATAGTCTCGCCATTGTCTTTCTTGAAGAACCCCATGATCCTCATGGCGGTCGTGTCTATGGGTCTGATGTTTGGAATGCCCAAGCTCATGGAGAACAGTAAGTTTTACGACGCATGCGAGTTGCACTTAGGACTGACATTCATGTAGTGGACCCGGAAATGAAGCAGGAATTCGAGGAGATGCAGAAGAATGGCGTCCTCGGGTCAGGTACCACAAACACTGCCCAGCAGCTCCAGAACTTCGATCTCGCGTCTTGGATGGCTGGCAAGACCGACTCTGGCAGTGCGAGCACTGCTCGTGCGCCAAAGCAGGAGGGTCAGGCCAAGCTGCGATAGAAGAGCTTCGAA
>Ga0265780_10005495_pt1 | contig 16028 bp, 13 predicted proteins | sample P1T30metagenome_FD_192432 | JGI IMG/M metagenome (GOLD analysis project Ga0265780, IMG submission 192432) | Plant litter microbial communities from East Loma Ridge, Irvine, California - P1 T30 | ecosystem: Environmental > Terrestrial > Plant litter > Unclassified | place: USA: California... | reverse complement strand
GGCGTTCAGCACCACCAGCCGGGCGTCGTCGACCCAGCCGTCGGAATACACGAAGCCGCGCGTGAACGCGGGCTTGAGCGGGGCGCCTGCGCGGTGCGCGGCCAGGTCGATTGCGCGCGATGGAGGCAAGAAGGCGCGCGGCGCCAGCCGGTCGTACAGGAACAGGCCGGCGCGGATCAGCCAGGCTGGACGCTGGCCGGCATCGTGGGGCATCACGAAGCGCAGCGGATGCATGATGTGGGGCGCGCTGCGCAGCAGGATCTCGCGTTCGGCCAGCGCCTTGCGCACCAGGCCGAACGCGCGGTGTTCCAGGTAGCGCAGGCCGCCGTGCACCAGCTTGCTGGAACGCGAGGAGGTGTGGGCGCCGAGATCGTCCTGGTCGCACAGGATCACGCGCAGGCCGCGCCCGGCCGCGTCGCGCGCGATGCCGGCGCCGTTGATGCCGGCGCCGACCACCAGCACGTCGCAGTCCGTCCCCGTTTCGGTCCTGTCTTCCATCTCGCCTCCCTGTCCGCCGCCACCGCCCTGGTCCAGCGTACCAGTCTAGGCAGGCGGCGGGGCGGCTTCTTCGCCTGCATCAATCATGCGGGGACTGGCCTTGCTCCTGTGTAAAATCGTCCCATGCACACCACTGCCGGCAACGACGTACGCGCCTGGGTCCGCATGCCTTCCGGCAAGCGCCTGGACCTGCTCAACCCCACCCCCTTCGACTGGGACGACGCCGACCTCGCGCTCGGCCTGGCCCGCACCTATCGCTGGGGTGGCCACTCGGCCTGGCCGCTGCCGCTGTCGGTGGCCCAGCACTCGATCGCGGTGATGCTGCTGCGCCGCGCCCTGGCGCCGCGCCCGACCCCGCTGCAGGAATTGCGCGAGCTGCTACACGACGCCGAGGAAGGCCTGCTCGGTTTCGATGCGGTCTCGGTCATCAAGCCGTTCCTGGGCGAAGGCTTCCGCGCCCTGACCCGGCGCCTGGAGCAGGCCGTGTTCCTGCGCTACGCCTTGCCGGCCTGGACCGAGAAGGACCACCTGCTGCACAAGAAAGCCGACCGGCTCGCGGCCGCCACCGAGGCGGTGCACGTCACCGGCTGGACCCGCGAGGAAGTGCGGCGCACGCTCAAGATCCGGGCGCGGGTGCTGGAGCACGATCCGCTTGCCGGGTATTTTGGCTGTACGCCGTGGGAACCGTGGCCGCCGGGGCTGGCGGCGGAGCGTTTTCTGGCTGAGCTCGAGCGGCTGAAGGGGGCGGCGGAGAAAGCTGCGTAAGCAATTGATGCGCTTCTGTGGGGTGGGCCTGGGCGGCCCCGCGGTCCTCCGTTCACGCGTCAAACTCACGGTAGCACTGAGGCTGCGCATGCTTTAGTTGAACGCGTGGGCAAAGGATTGCCCACCCTACGAAACCTTGATGAAATCAAGGGTGCACTGCTAAGTGGCTGATTTTTTTGACTATTCTCCACTATCCACAAGAACTGTGGATAAAGATGTGGACAAGCACCACTTGACAAGCCACAAGTCCAGTAATGATGCGGGTTTCAACAAAATGCCCGTTCTGAAGGCAAATTGAAACCTCTTTGAAATCAATGGCTTGGCGCTGCACTGCTTTCGTGCAACCTGAGCATGTTAGGCAGATTCCTACAAAATCCTCGCGCCGGGGATAAGTCGCCAAACTGCCCGCTACCTCGCGCATCGTGCGCCAGCGGGTGGATTCATTTCCAGGCGCCGCGCGCCCGCTCGCGCACCAGCATCCGCACGCTCTCCGGCACCGGCTTGCGGATCTGCTGGTCGTCGGCGCTGAACCAGACCGCCTCCTCGAAATGCTTCAGCATGGCCGGCGTGATGAAGCGGGTACGCGCCGCGTACATGTGGCGGTCGCCCAGCGCCGCCTGCTGCTTCACGAAAAAGCGGTTCGGCACGATCAGCTGTAGCTGCTCGCGGGCGCGCGTCATCGCGACGTACAGCAGGCGGCGTTCTTCCTCGATGTCGTCCTGGTTGCCGGTGCTCATGTCGGACGGGATGCAGCCGTCGACCACGTTCAGCACGTGCACCGAATGCCATTCCTGGCCCTTGCTCGAATGGATGGTGGACAGGATCAGGTAATCCTCGTCCAGCAGCGGCGGGCCGGCGCGGTCGCTGGTCGCTTCCGGCGGGTCCAGCGTGATCTCGGCCAGGAAGCTTTCGCGCGAGCCGTGGCCCGCCGCAAGCGCCGCCAGTTGCTCGACGTCGGCGGCGCGCACCTGGGCGTCGTCGTGCATCCGCTCCAGGTGCGGCAGGTACCAGTCCCGCACCAGCTCGATGTCGGCCGGCCAGCGCAGGCCGGGCGCACGCAGGCGCCGGTACAGCTGGCAGAAGGCGTCCCAGTCGGCGGCGCTGCGCGCCGGCGGCGCGAAGGCTTCCAGCGCCGCCACCGGGTCGCTTGCCGTGCCGACCGCATCCAGCATGCGGGTGGCGGTAGCCGGCCCGATGCCCGGGATCAGCTGCGCCACGCGGAAACCGGCCACCCGCCCGCACGGGTTCTGGGCGAAACGCAGCACCCCCAGCACGTCCTTGATGTGGGCCGCTTCCAGGAACTTCAGTCCGCCGAATTTCACGAAGGGGACATTCCGGCGCATCAGTTCGAGTTCCAGCGCGGCGCTGTGGCTGGCGCTGCGGAACAGCACCGCCTGCGATTTCAGGGGCACACCTGCTTCGCGCTGTTCCAGCACCCGCTTGCAGACCCAGCGCGCCTGCTCGGCCTCGTCCGGGATCAGGACCAGTTGCGGCCTGGCGCTCGACACCCGGTCGGTCCACAGGGTCTTGGCGTGGCGTTCCAGCGCGCCGCCGATCACGGCGTTCGAGGCATCCAGGATCGGCTGGGTCGAGCGGTAATTGCGTTCCAGGGTGATCAGCTCGGCCGGGCGCGTGAATTCCTTCGGGAAGTCGAGGATGTTGCGCACCGTCGCGCCGCGGAAGGCGTAGATCGACTGGGCATCGTCGCCGACCACCATCACGCCCTCGCCGCCCGGCTTCATGCCGGTCAGGATTGCCGCCTGCAGGCGGTTGGTGTCCTGGTACTCGTCCACCAGCACGTGGTCGAAACGCGCGCCCAGTTCCGGCCCCAGCACCGGATCGGCCGCCATCTCGGCCCAGAACAGCAGCAGGTCGTCGTAATCGAGCACGTTCTGCTCCTGCTTGGCGTCGACGTAGGTGCCGAACAGGGTCTTCAGCTGCGCTTCCCATTCGCCGCACCAGGGGAAACTGGCTTGCAGCACCTGTGCCAGCGGCAGGCGCGCATTCACCACCCGCGAATAGATCGACAGGCAAGTACCCTTCAGCGGAAAACGTTTTTCCAGGCTGGACAAGCCGATCTCATGGCGCACCATGCCGATCAGGTCTTCGGAATCGCCGCGGTCGTGGATGGTGAAGGATTCTTCCAGGCCGATGCGTCCGGCATACTCGCGCAGCAGGCGCGCGCCGATCGCGTGGAAGGTGCCGGCCCAGGGCAGGGTTAGTTGACTGCCGCCGCTGCGCGCGCCCAGCAGGCGCTGCAGGACGCCGCCGGCGCGCTGGCCCAGCTCGTTGGCGGCGCGGCGCGAAAAGGTCAGCAGCAGAATGCGCTGCGGATCGGCGCCCGCCTGCACCAGGCGCGCCACCCGGTGCGCCAGCGTACTAGTCTTGCCGGAGCCGGCGCCCGCCACCACCAGCAGCGGACGCACCAGCGCCGCGCCGATGTCGTGCTCGACGGCCGCGCGCTGTTCGGCGTTCAGGCTGGCAAACGGGTCGCTGGATACGGGCAGGTCGAGAACGGCGGACATGGCGGAGAAATCAGGCTTGCTGAGCTCAAGATGCCATACTGTACATTTATCCAGTCATCCCGCGCAAGCCGAAATCGAGGCCGGCAGCTCGAACCCCTTGGTTTTCCGTCCATCATGTCAAGCATTACATCCAGTACATACGCTAAGTCTCGGATCTATCGAATATTTTCCGGATATCCACAAAGTCTGTGAATAACTGTGTGGAAAAGCGGGGGCTTGACACGCCAGACGCAGCCACGGATGCGGCTTTCAACAATTTGCCTATTGGGAAGGCAGAATGGATTAGCCCAAAAATCAAGGGTTTACGTGCGTGTCTCGCGTGCGCCTCTGCCTGCGGCACAAAATTAATTTCAAGAATTATTTGTGCATAAGCCCGGTTTGATTGAACCGCGAACGAACCGCAGCCCAACCCTCAAGCGGAGCGCAAGGCAGGCAGATGGCGCCGCCTGTCAGGGTCGAGCAGCACCCGGGTGATGACCTGGGAGCGCACGCCGCGCGCCTTCAGGAATTCGAGTGCCGACAGGGTGCCGGCCAGGCGCATGAGCTGGACGCCATCGTCGACGACGTCGCGCAACTGCGTATCGCAGCGGCAGTCGGTGGCGGGGGTGAGCGTGGCAGCGCTGGCGGCGCCGTTGGCAAGGGAAAGCGGGGAGCGGACGAAATGCATCGGGGCGGCCTTTCCATGAGGGTGACAGAGGCTGCACCGGAGTATGGGCGAAGCCAAAACAATGTCAATACTCGATCTGAATCAAACAGACGAAATTATTTCCGTGCTTGTGTGCCGCCGGATGCAGCGCTGCGCCGCCTCCCGCGCACGCCGCCTACAATGGGCCGCCATCCACTGACGAGCGAGCCTTCCATGAATACGAATACCGATCCCGACCTGAATCCCGGCGACGAAGCCGAACCGGGCACGCCAGGCGCCGGCGAAGACGTCTGCGAAGCCTGCGCCGGCAGCGGCAAGCAGGCCGACGGCAAGCCCTGCCCGAATTGCGGCGGCAGCGGCCAGGTCATGCGCGGCATCGGCGGCGGTTGAGTTCCAGCGACAGCACGCAGCCGCATCCACTGCCGGCGTCCCCCGGCGCGCTGTTCGTCGCCTTTACGCTGCTGGCCCTGCAGGGCTTCGGCGGCGTGCTGGCGGTGGTCCAGCGCGAACTGGTCGAGCGCAAGCGCTGGCTGACCCAGGACGAATTCGTCGAAGACTGGGCGGTGGCGCAAATCATGCCGGGACCGAACGTGGTCAACCTGGCGATCATGCTCGGGGCGCGCTGGTTCGGCCTGCGCGGCGCGCTGGCGGCCATGAGTGGCCTGCTGGCGCTGCCGCTGCTGCTGGTGCTGGCGCTGGCGGTGTTGCATACGGGTTTTCGTGAGCAGCCCCAGGTGGCCGGCGCCCTGCGCGGCATGGCGGCGGTGTCGGCCGGACTGGTGGCGGCGACCGGACTGCGGCTGTCGACGGCGCTGGCGCGCAATCCGCTGCCACTGCCCTGGTGCATCGGGCTGGCGGTGCTGGCCTTCGGCCTGCTGGCCTGGGTACGCGCACCGCTGCTGTGGGTGCTGCCCCCGCTCGGCCTGTCCGGCTGCGTGCTGGCCTGGCGCAGGCTGGGTGGATGAGCGCGCAGCTGGCCCCGCAACTGGTGCTCGGCTGGCACGACTGGCTCGGCCTGTTCGTCCATTTCCTGATGCTGTCGCTGCTCTCGCTCGGCGGCGCCATCTCGACCACCGCCGACATGCAGCGCTACCTGGTCGCGGACAAGGGCTGGCTGAGCAGCGCGCAGTTCAGCGAATCGGTGGCGCTGGCCCAGGCCGCGCCCGGCCCCAACGTGCTGTTCGTGGCCCTGATGGGCTGGCAGGTCGGCATGAACAGCGGCAGCGTTGCGGCGGCTTTCGGGGGCATGGTCACGGCCATGGTCGGCATCCTGCTGCCCTCGACCATCGTGACCTACCAGGTGGCGCAGTGGGGCCACCGCAACCGCGAACTACGCGCGGTGCGCGCCTTCAAGGCCGGCATGGCGCCGATCGTGATCGGCATGCTGCTGGCCACCGCCTGGCTGCTGGCGACCGCGGGCGCCGCCGGACACTCGGTGCCGCTGTATCTGCTGGCCGGCACCAGCTGCCTGCTGATCTGGCGCACCCGCCTGCACATCCTGTGGCTGCTCGGCGCCGGCGCCCTGCTCGGCATGTTCGGCATCGTCTGACTGGCACGCGCCGCCGACGCAGGGCATACTGGCGGCATCTCTACAAGGAACCAGACCATGCTTGACCTGCTCAACGAACACGCCTGCTTCGGCGGCGTGCAACGCTTCTACTCCTTCCAGTCCGATGCGATCGGCTTGCCGATGCGCTACTCGGTCTACCTGCCGCCCGGCTTCGATGCCGCCGGAAGCGAACCGCTGCCGGTGCTGTTCTACCTGGCCGGCCTGACCTGCACCGAAGAGACCTTCATGACCAAGGCCGGCGCCCAGCGCGTGGCCGCGCAGGAAGGCATCATCCTGGTGGCGCCGGACACCAGTCCGCGCGGCGCCGGCGTGCCGGGCGAAACCGACAGCTGGGACTTCGGCGCGGGCGCCGGCTTCTACGTCGACGCGCTGCAGGCGCCGTGGTCGCGCCACTACCGGATGTACAGCCACATCCTCGAGCTGCGCCAGCTGGTGCTCGATACCCTGCCGGCCGACCCGGCGCGGGTCGGCATCTTCGGCCATTCGATGGGCGGGCATGGCGCCTTGATGCTGGCGCTGCGCAATCCCGAGCTGTTCCGCTCGGTCTCGGCCTTCGCCCCGATCGCCGCGCCGATGCGCTGTCCGTGGGGCCAGAAGGCTTTCGGCGGCTATCTCGGCCCGGACGGGGCGGCCTGGCGCGAGTACGACGCTACCGAACTGATGGCCGGCATGGACAAGGCGCCCTTCCCCGGCGGGATCCTGGTCGACCAGGGCCTGGCCGACAAATTCCTGGCCGAGCAACTGTACCCGGAAGCCTTCGAAGCCGCCTGCCTGGCTGCCGGCCAGCCGCTCGAGCTGCGCCGCCATGCCGGCTACGACCACGGCTACTACTTCATCTCGACCTTCGTCGAGGACCACCTGCGCTTCCACCGCCGCCAGCTGGGCTAATCGCCGGCTACGGCTGCGCGCTGCTCAAGGCTGCAATCCGTAGCGGTCGATGAAGGCCCTGACCCCGTCCGGATGCGCCGCCAGCCAGGCCTCCAGCTGCGGCCGGTAAGCCTGGCGGAACTGCAGCAGCAGGATCGCCGGCTCCAGCTGGCCGTCGCGCTCCAGCGCCTGCATGGTGCGCAAGTCCGGATCGCTGATGCCCTTGCCGCTCGCCGCCTGCGCTTCGGCCGCCACCTTCAGGGCCTGACGCCACGACCCCAGTTCGATCTCGAAAGGCGAGCGCGCAACCGGCTTGCCCTTGGCCGCGTCTTCGGTGCGCATATTGGCCTCGGCCATGGCGCGCGCCAGGCGCAGCGCGTAGTCCGGGGTCTGCTGGGGCCCCGAGCTGTCCATCTGCAAGGTGAACTTGCCGTCGGCGCCCTGCTCCACCTGCGCGCCGCGCCGCAGCGCCAGCGAGCGCAGCGGCGCCGCAGCGTGCGCCTGCGGGCGGGATTGCGCGCGCAGTTGCGCTAGCGCGTTCCAGCTCGGGCGTTGCGACGGGTCGGCCGCGATCGCCGTCAGGAGCGCCGTTTCGGCGGCGTCCAGCTTGCCTTGTCCGCCCAGGCTGCTGGCCAGGAAGCGCCAGGCTTGCGCATTGCGCGGCTCGATCTCGGTGGCGCGCCGGAACAGGCTTTCGGCGCGCACCAGGTCGCGCTGCAGGAAATGGCAGTTGCCGGCGGCGACCCAGGCCGAGGAATAGCGCGGGTCGGCCCGCATCACCGCCTCATAGCCCGCCAGCGCTTCGCGCAGCCGGCCCGCGGCGAAGTGCTGTTCGGCCTGCGCCATCAGGGCGGCGGCCTCCGGCGCGGGCGCGCGCAGCGGCGATGGGCCGGGGTCGTCGAGCAGGCGCAGCACCTCGTGGCCCACCGGATTATCCGGATTCAGGCTCACCGCGCGTCCCGCCAGCGCGCGCGCCAGACGGCGCATTTCCGCCACCTTGTCCGGCCGGGCCATCGTCGAGAGCCGGTAGAACACGCCGGCCGCGGCCGACTGCGGCAGCGAGGATTGCGGCGCGGCGGTCTCCGCCTCCTTGTATTTCTGCAGCGCCTCGGGCAGCTTGCCCTGGCCTTCCAGGGCCTGGCCCTCGGCCAGCAGGCGGCGGCAATCGTCGCGGCAGGGTTCGGCGGCCAGCGCGGCCGGGTGGGCCCATGCGAGCAGCAGGGACAGGAGGAGCGGGCGCAGCTGCTTCATGACGTGGTTCCTGGAATCAAAACCGCATCTTACGCCGCCGGACCGGACAGATATTCACGCATTTCCACACCCGTCCACGTCGCATGATGCCGCAAGGCAAACGGACGCCGTGACGGTGAAACCGTGGTGTATGCTGGATGCATCGCAGGCGGCGCCGTGCGCGTCCTGCACTCGACCGTTTCGCCGATACCTCGTCATGCCGCCCACGCTGGATACGCCAGGCTACAAGGACCGTTTCCACGCGGGCAGGCAGCTGGCGCGCGCGCTGCGCGGCTATGCGGGATGCGCAGGCTTGCTGGTGCTGGGCTTGCCGCGCGGCGGCGTGCCGGTCGCGTTCGAGGTGGCGCGCGCATTGGGCGCAGAGCTCGACGTGCTGCTGGTGCGTAAACTGGGCATGCCGAATCACGAGGAATTCGCCATGGGCGCGATCGGCAGCGGCGGCGTACGCGTGCTGCAGCCGGGGGTGCCGGGCCTGATGGGCGTGACCATCGAACAGGTCGAGCAAGTCACGGCGCGCGAAGGGCTGGAACTCGGGCGGCGCGAACGCCTCTACCGGGGCGGGCGGCCACCGCCGCAGGTCGCAGGGCGCACCGTGATCGTGGTCGACGACGGCATCGCCACCGGCGCCACCATGGGGGTAGCCCTGCAGGTGCTGCGCGGCGCCGGCCCGGCGCGGCTGGTGGCGGCGGCCCCGGTCGGCGCGCCGGATACGGTCGCGCTGCTGGACGCCACGGCGGATGAAGTCGTGTGCCCATCGATGCCGCCGCGTTTTTGCGCGGTCGGCCAGCATTACCGGCGCTTCGGGCAGACCGGCGACGAGGAAGTACAGGATCTGCTGGCGCAGGCAAGGGCGGCGCCGGCGGGGCTGCACCATCATCAAGAACAATAGACAGGAGAAGACATGAAACCGATTCCAACCGAGACCGGAACCGATGTGGGCAATGTGGGCAAATGGGTGGGCGCCGCCGTCGCGGGCGCCGTGCTGATGTACCTGCTCGACCCCGAGCGCGGCCCGGCGCGCCGCGCGCGCGCGGCTTCCGCGCTGCGCGAGGCCGGCGAGCGCACCGGCGCCACCGTCGACAGCGCCCTGCACGGCGCGGGCGAGCGCCTGGCCGACCTCAAGGACAGCGCCGCCGGCGCCCTGGCGCGCTCCGGCAGCCGCCTGCATGCCGAAGCCGCGCCGCTGCTGGCGCGGGCACACGAGGGCGCGGTGTCGGCGCGCGAGCGCTTCGCGGCCGAAGCCAGCCACGCGCGCGCGCAGCTGGCGCAGCGCGCGGGACAGGCACGCGAGCACCTCGAGGAAAGGCAGGATCTGCACAAGCACGAACAGGCGCGCAAACAGGAACGCGAACGCGAGCTCGATCGCGAGCACCAGCGTCAGCGCCACCTTGCGCAAGCCGCCCGCAACCGCTATGTCCACGACGACCGCTACAGGAACGACGACCGCCATCTGCACGATGACCGCGACGGCGCCGGCCACGGCCTGGCCGGCTGGCTGCAGCACCTGGGCGACCGCATCGGCGACACCCTGGGCGCCAGCCGCGGGCCGGATTCCGCCCTGCTCGGCGGCGGCATGCTGGGTGTGCTCGGCCTGATGCGGCGCTCGCCCGCCGGCCTGCTGGTCGGCCTGGCCGGGCTGGCGCTCCTGATGCGCAGCACCGGCACCCGGCGCTATTCGGTCGGCAGCCTGGCGCTGCCGAGCACCCGGCACCTGGGTGCGCAGCCGCAGCCGCAGTTGCAGCAGAAGTTGCAGCCGGACCTGGCGCCGGCCTTGCCGCACCCGCCGTCCGACGTCCCATCCAGCGCGCCGTCGGGCAACCCGACCCTGCACTGAGCGAGTTGCCGTGGCCACGCGCATCGACCAGGAAGCCGGCTCCGGTGCAGGCAATGAAGCCGGGTTCGAAGCCGATGCGCTCCGCGCCGCCGCCCACCCGCTCAGCGGCGCGGACAGCGACTACGATGCGCTGCTCGAGCTGGTCGGCGATGCCCGCTTCGTGCTGCTGGGCGAAGCCACCCACGGCAGCGCCGAGTTCTACGACGAGCGGGCCCGCATCACCAGGCGCCTGATCGAAGAAAAGGGCTTCACCGCGGTGGCGGTGGAGGCAGACTGGCCGGACGCCTGGCGCGTCAACCGCTATGTGCGTCATGACATGCGCGGCGAAGACGAAGACGCGGATGCCGACGGCCGCGCCGCCCTGTCCGGCTTCGAGCGCTTCCCGGCCTGGATGTGGCGTAACACCTCGGTGCTCGACTTCGTCGAATGGCTACGCGCGCGCAATGCCGGCGCGGGTGCGAATCAAGCCGGCTTCTACGGTCTCGACCTCTACAGCCTGTTCACCTCGATCCAGGAAGTGCTGCGCTACCTGGATGAGGTCGACCCGAACGCGGCCGAGGAAACGCGGCGCTTCTACGCCTGCTTCGACCACTACGAGGAAGACAGCCAGCACTACGGCTACGCCACCGGCGTCGGCCTGTCCGAATCCTGCCAGCAGGGCGTGCACGCGGCCCTGAGCGAACTGCAGCAGCGCGCCGCCGACTACATGGCGGCCGGCGGCGCCAGTCCGGAAGACGCTTATTTCTATGCACAGCAGAATGCGCGCCTGGTGAAGAACGCCGAAGAATATTACCGCACCATGTTCCGCGGCCGCATCTCGTCCTGGAACCTGCGCGACAGCCACATGGCCGACACCCTCGACGCCCTGGCCCAGCACCTGTCGAAACCTGGCAAGCCGGCCAAGATCGTGGTCTGGGAACACAACTCCCACGTCGGCGACGCGCGCGCCACCGAGATCGGGCGCCAGGGCGAGTGGAACGTCGGCGAACTGGCGCGCAAGGCCTACGGGGACGATGCCTGCCTGATCGGTTTCACCACCTACGACGGCCGGGTGACGGCCGCTTCCGAATGGGACGGCCCGGCCCAGCACAAGCACGTGCGCCCCGGCATGGCGGGCAGTTACGAGCACCTGCTGCACACGGTCGGCCTGCCGCGCTTCTACCTGCCGCTGCGTCCTCCCGGCGCCGCGCGCGACGTCATGATGGATGAACGCCTGGAACGCGCCATCGGCGTGCTCTACCTGCCGCGGAGCGAGCGCCAGAGCCATTACTTCATGGCCCAGCTGGCGCGCCAGTTCGACGCCATCATCCACATCGACCGCACCAGCGCGGTCACGCCGCTGGATGCCACCAGCGGCTGGCATTCGGGCGAACCGCCCGAGACCTATCCGCACGGTTTGTAAGCCGTTGATTCAGCAGATGTAGAGTGTGTGAAAAAAACCCGAGGGCAAGTGGTCCGGCAATCCGGCGCCGAATCGAAGACAGTACGCTAGTACGGCGAGACGAGGCAACGCAGCCATCGGGGAATTTTTCACACACTCGTAGGGTGGCCGGGATCACGCTTCGAAGAACGCGTACCCGTCTCGCCCCTTCCCCTTCGCCGCATACAGCGCCGTATCCGCCGCCGCCAGCAACTGCTCCTGCGTCTGCCCCGCCTGCGACAACGCCACCCCCACGCTGGTCGAGGCACGCAACGGGCCGGCGCTGGTTTCAAAAGGCTGGCGCATCGCGTCGACGATCTTGGCCGCGATGCGCTCGGCCTCGGCGCGCCCGCCGATCTGTTCCAGGATCACCACGAACTCGTCGCCCGACAGGCGCGCCGGGGTGTCGGTGGCGCGCACGCCCACGGTGAGGCGGCGCGCGAATTCCTTCAGCACTTCGTCGCCGACCCCGTGGCCATGGGTGTCGTTGATGCGCTTGAAATGGTCGATGTCGAGGTAGGCCAGGGCCAGCGGCTTGCCGTTCCTGCGCACCCGGTCGAGGGCGTGGTGCAGGGTTTCGCCGAACATGCGGCGGTTGGCGATGCCGGTCAGGGTGTCGACCCGCGCCAGCTGGATCAGCTGCTCCTCGACTTCCTTCACGTGGGTCATGTCGTGCACCAGCGAATACACGCCGGCCACCGTGCCGTCGGGCTGGACGTCGGGGATGTAGGTGGCCTGCAGGATGCGCGGCTCGGCGCGCACCGGCACCCGGATCTCGTGCGTCACGCTATGGCCGGTGAAGGCCTGCTCCAGGTAGGGATGGACCTCGGCGGCGAGCTCCTCGCCCAGCAGCGCCCCCACCGGCTTGTCCACCATCTGTTCGGGCGGCACGCCGAACCATTTTTCATAGGTCGCATTGCCGAACTGGTAGCGGTGTTCGCGGTCCATGTAGGAGATCAGGACCGGCAGGTTGTCGGCGATCAGGCGCAGCCGCTTCTCGCTGGCCGCGCGCCCGCTCTCGGCGCGCTCGCGCTCGGCCATCAGGGCGTGGAAGGCGCGGCCCAGCTCTCCAATCTCGTCCTTGCGGCCGTCGCGCAGCACGCCGATGTCGGCGCCGTCGTCGCGGATCGCCGAGACGTTGTCGCGCAGCGCCTGCAAGGGCGCCAGCAGGCGGAACACCAGCACCCAGGCCAGCAGCCCGGCGGCCAGGGCCAAGCCGCCGGCGCCGAAGAAGGCATTGTGGCGCATCGTGATCATCGGCGCGAAGGCTTCCGCGGTCGGGTAGCGCGCGGCCAGGATCCAGCCGGTGGTGCGCAGGCGCTTGTAGGCGTAGATCGATTCGCTGCCATCCTTGCTGCGCGTTTCCAGCCAGCCCTCGAAGCCGCCCAGCGCCTGCTCGCTGCCCTCGTTGACGCCGGGGACGGTGCTGATGTGCTGGAACAGGCGCGACTCGTCCGGATGGTCGATCACCACGCCCGCCGCCGTCATCAGGAACAGGTAGCCGGTCTGGCCGGGCTTCAGGGCGCCGATCTGGCGCAGAAAGCCCGAGCGGCGCAGGTCGAGGCTGCCGGCCAGCACCGCCACCACCTTGCCCGCCTCGTCCTTGACCGGGGTGCTGAACACCACGATGTGATTGCCGGTGAGGCGGCTGCGCATCGGCCGCGAGATCACCCCGACCCGGCCTTCCAGCGCATCCTCGAAGTAGTCGGTGCCGCGCGCGTTCAGCGCGGTGGGGCCGGGCAGTTCGCGCAGCGACAGCCGCAGCGTGCCCTGGGCGTCGAGCACGATCAAATTCAGGTAGTCGTCGGCGCCCCACAGGCGCACCTGCTCGTCGAGAAAGGGCCGCAGGCCGTCCCAGTCGGTGCGCAGCCTGGCCGGGATGCCGGCGCCCAGCGCCTGGACTTGCGCCATGCGCGCGGCCATGCGGTCGTCCATGAAGGAGGCGGCGCCGGCCAGCATCGTGTATTGCTGGTCGCCGATCACCGACTTCATGTCGCGCTCGGCCACCGACAGGGTGGACAGGGTCACCAGCAAGGTCGAGGCGAACACCAGCACCGCCGCCACGCAGGCAAGCCGGAATTTCAGATTGGCGGTCGCCAGCCTTGACCTTTTTAGCACCATGAAATTTGATGAAAATGCGCAAGAACGACGAAGTATTACATAATCCCCGTCCCTGCTGAGTTTCATTCCGTGCATCAATTGTATATAAAACTTTGTTGAACGGAACAGGAAGCGGAATCGAATATTGGCACTGTCGAGACGGCCAGATTTGGTTTAGCATGCCGGGTTCCCCCCGCACCCGCATGAGGATCGCCCATGAGTAAATACCAGCTGAACATCAACGGCAAGACGCAAGCCGTCGATGCCGAACCCGATACCCCGCTGCTCTGGGCCTTGCGCGACACCCTCGGCCTGGTCGGCACCAAGTACGGTTGCGGCCTGGGACAGTGCGGCGCCTGCACCGTGCACGTCGACGGCGTGCCGGCGCGCTCCTGCGTGCTGCCGGTCTCCAGCCTGGGCAAGCAGAAGATCACCACCATCGAAGGCCTCGACGCCAAAGCGCAGCATCCATTGCAGCAGGCCTGGGTCGAACTCGACGTGCCGCAATGCGGCTACTGCCAGTCCGGCCAGATCATGAGCGCCTGCCACCTGCTCAAGCAGCACCCGAAGCCGAGCGACGCCCAGATCGATGAAGCCATGGCCGGCAACCTGTGCCGCTGCGCCACCTATACCCGGATCCGCGCCGGCATCCACCGCGCCGCCGACATCGCCGCGACCGGAAAGGGCAAGCAATGAACGCCGCCGTCCCAACCCAGGTGTTGAGGTCGGCCTCGCGCCGCGGCTTCCTGCGCGGCAGCGCCGTCGGCGCCGCCCTGATGCTCGGCATGTCGGCGGAGGGTGTGCTGGCGGCCGGCGCGCGTGCGGCAGTCGCAACGGGCCCGGAGTTCGTGCCGAACGCCTTCATCCGCATCGCGCGCGACGGCCGCGTCACGCTGGTGTCGAAACAGCCGGAGATCGGCCAGGGCATCAAGACGTCGCTGCCGATGGTGATCGCCGAGCAGCTGGAAGTGCCATGGCGCGACGTGCGCGTGGTGCAGGCCGACCTCGATGCCGGCAAGTACGGCGCGCAAGGCGCCGGCGGTTCGACCTCGACCCCGAACAACTACGAGAACTTCCACCGCCTGGGCGCCGCCGCGCGCATGATGCTGGTGCAGGCCGCCGCCAACATCTGGAAAGTGCCGGTCGCTGAGTGCTCCGCTCAGGCTGGCGCCGTGGTCCACACGCCGAGCAAGCGCCGCCTCGGCTACGGCGCGCTGGTCGACGCCGCGTCGAAGCTGCCGCTGCCAGACGCGTCGACGCTGGTGCTGAAGGACCCGGCCAGCTACACCCTGCTGGGCACCCGTGTCGGCGGCGTCGACAACCCCGCCATCGTCAGCGGCCAGCCGCTGTTCGGCATCGACGTACGCCTGCCCGGCATGCTGTACGCCGTGTACGCGAAGTGTCCGGTCTTCGGCGGCAAGCCGGTCAAAGCCAACCTGGATGCGGTCAAGGCCATGCCGGGCGTGAAGGATGCCTTCATTATCGAGGGCACGCCGAACCTGAACGGCCTGCGTCCGGGCGTGGCGATCGTCGCCACCTCGACCTGGGCCGCGATCCGCGCGCGCCGCGCGCTGGAGGTCGAATGGGACGAGGGCGACGGCGCCGGCCATAGCTGGGCTGATTTCACCTTGCAAGCCCAGGCCGCGGCGAAGCGGCCGGGCACGAATGCGGTGCGCAAGGACGGCGACGTGCCGGGCGCGCTGGCCAAGGCGGCCAAGGTGGTGGAGGCGGCCTACAGCTATCCCTTCATCTCGCACGCCAGCATGGAGCCGCAGAACTGCACGGCATGGTTCAAGCCGGCGGACGGCAGCCTGGAGCTGTGGGCCCCGACCCAGAACCCGGGCTCCGGCCAGGCCTTGGTGACGACCACCTTCGGCATCCCGAAGGACAAGATCGTCATGCACATCATCCGCAGCGGCGGCGGCTTCGGCCGGCGCCTCAGCTCGGACTTCATCGTCGAGGCGGCCGCGATCGCGCAAAAGGTCGCGGCGCCGGTCAAGCTGACCTGGACCCGCGAGGACGATCTCCAGCACGACCATTTCCGCCCGGGTGGCTTCCACTTCCTGCGCGGCGGCATCGATGCCCAGGGCCGCGCGGTGGCCTGGCACAACCACTTCGTCACCTTCGCCAACCGGGTCGAGCGTGAGGGCAAAAGCATCCTGGCGCCGGGCAGCGGCGGCAACCTGTCGGGCGACGAATTCCCGGGCCGCTGGCTGGCCAACTGCCAGCTCGAGCAGACCGCACTCGAGTGCCGGGTGCCGATGGGCCCATGGCGCGCGCCGGGCAGCTGCGTGTTCGCCTGGGTGTTCCACAGCTTCATCGACGAGCTGGCCCACGCCGGCGGACGCGATCCGCTGGCCTTCCGCATGGAGCTGCTCGGCGACAAGGACGTGGTGCCGGGCACCGGCGAGCGTGGCCAGCCGTACAGCGTGGCGCGCATGAAGAAGGTGCTGGCGGTGGCGGCCGAGCAGGCCGGCTGGGGCAAGAAACAGTTCGCGCGCGGCCAGGGCCAGGGCATCGCCTTCCACTTCAGCCACCGCGGCTACGTGGCG
>Ga0265780_10005494_pt1 | contig 16034 bp, 23 predicted proteins | sample P1T30metagenome_FD_192432 | JGI IMG/M metagenome (GOLD analysis project Ga0265780, IMG submission 192432) | Plant litter microbial communities from East Loma Ridge, Irvine, California - P1 T30 | ecosystem: Environmental > Terrestrial > Plant litter > Unclassified | place: USA: California... | reverse complement strand
TGACAGCCTATTACACAGTATTCAGCTTCGGTGTTTTTATGGCGTGTCTAATCAGAACGCATGAGATCCAGCCACAACTGTCATTTTTGGCGCCGACCCCGCCACTTGTCTCGATGGAGCTACATTGACTCCATCGACCTGCCTCATTCGCAGACATGTCAGCACGCGCACGCTCCTGTATGTCTAGGGTTGGCGGAAAATGCATACCCATCGTGATTATATGAAGCTGATTAATACACGCCAGTGGTGTCGGAGAGGTTATTTTGGTCGAGACAGATGAGCTACGCTGGGACGAGCTACGCGGTAGTGAACATTCGTTCCAGACATTGTTCGTGCGACGATACTTTGGAGGATATTAAAGACACGTTCCTTAATGAATACTCCACGACTACTTCTTTTGCCTCTTCGAAGGCCTCTCAGCCTCCCTTATCCCATGCTCAGCATCGTGCTTTCCCTTGACTTTCCTCTCTTCTTTCTCAGTCTCCTCGTAGACGTCATATCTATACCTCGCTCCCTCATGATCGTCTCTCAACCCCTTCTGCCCCTTGCCATACACCTTCTCCCTCGCTGTCCATTCTTCATTCGTCTCGTCCTTTGGTATCTCCGAATAAATCCCTCTCTTCCTCAATTCTGGCACTAGCAAATCCACCACATCCTCAAAGCTCCCCGGCGTAGTAACATACCCAATATTAAAGCCATCGACGTCAGCTTCCCGCACCCATCGCTCCAACTCATTCGCAACCGTAGCCGGCGAACCCACACTCACAGGTCCAAGACCACCTATCGACGCCTTCTCCGCAATGACTCGCGGCGTCCATTGCGGCACTTCCGGCGAAGTAACAGTGAATTGGTCCAACAAGCTCCTCACCCTATGATCCGTCGTCGTATCCTCTGCGCTCAAAACATGATCAGGCGGATACTTGCTCAAATCAATGCCCGTCCAGCCGCTCGTGAGCACCAGTCCGCCAATTTCACTAGCATATTTCTTCAACTCGGTATACTTTTCCTGCGCTTCTTCATCCGTCTTTCCCAGTATAGGAGTAAACGTAGCGAAGAATTTGATGCTCGTAGGATCTCTGCCTTTCTGTTCCGCTAGTTCGCGGATCTTCTTGACTTTTGGGGCTAGAACGCTGGGAGAGTGCGATGACACGAAGATTGCTTCTGCGTGCGTGGCAGCAAATTCTGAACCCGCGGATGAAGTACCCGCTTGGAAGAGAAAAGGCGTGCGTTGAGGCGTTGGGTCAACGATGTGGCGGGATTCAAGGTGGTAATACTTGCCTGTGTGTTTGATTGTGCGGATTTTGGCGGGGTTTATGTATTCATCTGCGGAGGCGTTTAAGGTGATCGCATCGTCGGACCAGGATCCTTCCCAGAGTCTGGAAGTTGTTCAAAAGAGGATGAGTAGGTGGCTTAAATGCTTACTTATACAGCACGCGCAGGTATTCGTCAGCTTGCGCGTATCGTTCATCATGTTCGATTGGAGTGTCGATTCCAATTGCCTTGAATGCGGCTTTCTTCCATGACGTTACAATATTCCAACCAAAGCGGCCTCCTGTCATGTGATCAAGGGTGCTGAAACGTTTGGCAAGTAGGAATGGAGGCTCGAAAGATGTCGAAGCGGTGATTGCAAAGCTCAGATGCTTCGTCACTGCGGCCATGGCCGAGATGGGCTGTCGTCGTCAGCTTCTTCCTTATTTTGATCTTATTCTGGTCTGACAATTGTTGGATCAGTCATAGGCCACTGCGCCGCTCGGCGGATGCAGTTATCTAGGCTATCTTCATAGGTATCGTAACCGCCATATGTATCTGCGAGGAACAGCGCATTGATGCCGCCACGTTCGAGCAGTTTCGCTAGGTCAATCCAGTAGTCCAACTTTCTCTTCGTAGCCGACTTGTCCTTAGGGTTCTTCCACTGTCCAGGACTCAAATGCCCGACCGTGCTCATGTCAAATGCATTGATGAGGATCTTCTTGTGGTTGCTCGAGGTGCCATTAGTGCCGTTTGTTTTGACTTTAGACATCGTCGTAGTAGTATGGAATCAGCGGTTTTGTGATCGCCAGAACAGAAGTAGCAGCAACGACAGCTTCGAATATGCTGTCATACACGACTCAAGCACGTGGTCGGTTATGCAACACATGATGCCTGAGGTGTGGAACGAGAATGCGGACCCCACTCGCTTGCGTGACCAAAGTGATGCACGAGTTCGGTTGAGTGTTTTCGTGATGCATGGCTCGCATTGCGCCATCTTGATAACCGGTGCCGAAGTCGCGATCATGAGTGGGGATGTATTGTCCACGGGATTTTGATAGTCGAATTTGCAAATTGTGTGCAGTGCATGGAATTTGCTTTGTAGGATCCACAACTCATGCTAATGTCGCTGGCAGGATGCATAGAAGGATTCGATGTGAATGCTGTGTTTTGTCCTCTCGACAAGCATATTGATACTGAACAGTCAACCGTCAATAGAGATCTCATTTCAGTTTTATGGTCTATAAAGTGGATCCCGAGAATGCTCACTGACAGCAGTGTTCAATATGAGTAGTCTAGTTCTTTTGGCTCTTCTATACTGTGAGCAACTAGCTCTCGAGGGAGCCGCGTTCTATGTTATTAGCTGTTCAGATTTCCTCATTTCGACTGTTCAGACGCCCCTTCATCTTTCTGGTCGGTACGTAGACGAATGCTCGTTTGATCTATCGACCCTTCGCTCTCGTCGCCGGGCAATGGAGAGTTTGGCCTGTGAAAATGTCAGTCTGTTGAGATACTTGTGTGCAGCGCATTTACATATCGTTGCTCTTTCCGGGCGTAAATGTTGATGACATGTGCCAAAATGATCAAGCAGACCGCGTTCGCCAGCACAAATGGATAGCCTTTGATGAACCTTGGTGCCTCGAAGGTCTTGAATACCAACAGCGGCGTCCAAGCAGTTGTCGATTGCGATATGGTATTTGCCAGCACCAATACCACGGAGCGCTCTGCTGGGGAGTAGCTGAGCTGACTGTTGATCCAACCATAGAGCACACTTGACATGGCCACGGCAGAATAGGTAGTCATGAATGCGAACCACAACGCTGGTTCAGGTACATGCCATATCGTCAAGATTATCAGTCCAATGATGTTCCAGACGTGTGCAATCGTGATTGCCCATGCGGGACCAAACAAAAGGTCGGATCCGAAGCAGACTGCTAACGTATATAACATTCCCAGCCCTGGTGACATGGCGCCAAGCTGATTAAGACGCGCAGGTGTGTATCGCTTGAGACTTTTGAGCCACAGCAAATAACCCCCGGTGGTAGTGTTGGACGAGCCGTTCCAGAAGAAGATATCCAGCAAAAGTAAAGCCCAGACACGAGGTGACTTTGCAACACGAATGAAGGTTTGCACAGTCACTTTGCCTTCTGTCTTGTGACCTGCCCGTTGAAGCCTGTCTTTCGAGAGCTGGACGTCCTTGTCCTTCAAGATCCATTTATTGGGTTGGTTTGGAGTGCCAGGAATGACGAACAATCCGACTATGCCCACAGGAATAGTTAAGATTGCACAAATGATGTACATCCAGCGCCATCCAGCAAGGCCATGAACACCATCTAAGTTAGCGGAAGCCCCAGATTGAATCAAAGCCGCTGTAAGAGTACCCAAAGTGAGACCAATATAGAAGAAGCCAGCACGGCGTCCGTATTCATCAGATCTATACCATGAGCCTGACTTTGAGTTAGCTCGTTACTTTTTTTATGCTGCACATAGACTCACCGAAAATGTAGTGAATGGCTGGGAAGAAGGCCGCTTCAAACCATCCAACCATGAACCTGTAAGCCGCGATCTCCGCGTATGAAGTAACTCGGTATTGCAAGAGGGTGAAGACTCCCCAGGCCACGTCCATCATTGGTATCAGGTAGTACATTGGCACTCGCGTGAAGAGGTACATGAACGGAAGCTGTCCTAACACAGCTCCTAGAATGTACATGGTCTGCAGCTTTACGAGTTCATTGCCTTGGAACCCCAGATCTTCTTTCATACCAGCAACATAAGCATTGTCTGTTTTGCGTCAATCAACATGCCTGGTATAGCGTAGCAAGCAACATACTGATATTGGCCTGGTCTAGATACTTGACCCAGTACGCCAAAACTGACGTTAGACTGTGGAGATAAGCACAGCTGAGGAGTCTAACATACCACAAACACATATGGTACAATCAGGAGGTCCAACTTAACGATCAACTTGCGTTCCTCCGGTGTGTCGTAATCCTGGAACCATTTGATTCGATACCATGTATGAGGTTTCTCGAATGTAGACATCCTGTCGCCGAACCGATTTTGGGTGTTTGGTGTCAGCCATTTGACGTATCAGAGCATTATATAGGCATGGTGAAGGAGGTCGACTTAGGCGTGCTCTCATTTCCTGCACTGTTGCAGTGGCATGAGGTTGGCACATAACCGTATGCATGCTTCCTGCCGAAGAAGACTTACAGAGCGGTTGAGGACAGATAGCTGCAGGGAAGTGAGCACGACAGGTGAGGGGTGGTCGCGGCATGACAATCTCGTCAGCGAGTGGGGTGAAGACGTGATTGTGCCATCGACAGGCATGCGCCGTGCTCGCACATAAATCGGGCGCGATAACGTATTAACCGACTGCTTGGTGACATGTATCGGTATTGTGTTGCGCTGCGGCAAAATTGCCAGACTTAAAGTCGCTTGAATGGTTGTTGACGTTGAAGGCGACTGTTTTCGCACCCAAGTTAACTAAGTTAACTTACGTCATGGCACCCAAATCAGTCATTCCCGATTCGGACCGGACGACCGCAGAAGCTCAGACTTCCCCTTCAACGCGACGCGTTGCCCAGCTTACAGGCCATCTTGCACCTGCAGAAGAGACAAAACATGTCAACGCACGGCCTGAACTCCCAATCCCGTATCCTGTTTCTAGACTCCAGATCGATGCAAGTCATTCTATAGATCAGGTGCGAGAGCTCAAGGTAGCGGTCATCGGTGCTGGACTTTCTGGTATCAACGCTGGCATTTTACTTCCAGCTAAGGTTCCTGGCATCAAGTTGACAATATTTGAGAAGAACACGGATGTCGTAAGTAATGAATAACATTTGGTAGCGATGTCTAATCTTCTGCAGAGCGGCACTTGGCTGGAGAATATCTACCCTGGAGTTCGGTGCGATATACCAGCACATGTTTACCAATCAACCTATTCACCGAACACTCAATGGAGCGAAATCTTCGCAAAAGGGGCCGAGATACGCGATTACTGGCAGGCGCAGGCGAAAAAGCATGATGTCTACGACTATGTAAAGCTACGGCATCGCGTAGATGGGGCAGAGTGGAGTGATGTGGATTCAAAATGGGATGTAAAAGTGACAAATCTTGACACCGCAAGCTCTTTTACCGAGAGTTTTGATTTCCTCATCACGGCGATTGGACGATTCAATGCCTGGAAGCTGCCTGACTATCCTGGGCTCGACGATTACAAAGGCCATCTTCGACACACGTCAAATTGGGATTCATCTTTCGACCCAGCGAACAAGAAAGTTGCCGTGATTGGTAATGGGGCAAGTGGGATCCAGGTGGTGCCAAACCTACAACCCATCGCCAAACATGTAACACATTTCGTCCGCAATCCGACATGGATTGCAACTTCTTGGGCCGGCGATGAACGAACTCTTGAGCCTCAGCCTTATCCAGAAGAGCAGCGCAAATCGTTCGAAGACCCTGAAACATACCTGGCTTTCCGAAAGGACCTCGAGGATAGGTATTGGAGAAATTTCCGTGCAATGATACGCGATTCGCCCGAAAATGCGGGTATTCGCGAGCTGTTCATTGACGTGATGAGGAAGCGTGCAGCAAAGAAGCCCGAGCTGCTCGACGGACTTATCCCAGACTTTGCGCCACATTGCAGAAGATTGACTCCAGGGCCAGGCTATCTGGAGTCACTCACAGAAGACAACGTGGAACTAGTGAAAGCACCAATCAAACGATTCACGCAGACTGGCATTGAAACGGTGGATGGAAAGAACTTTGAATTTGATGCAATTCTATGTGCCACCGGTGCAAACACCGACCTCGTACCACCTTTTCCGCTGAAGGCACGAGGAGTAGATATCAACGAAGCATGGAAACCGGATGGCAAATGGGGCTTTCCGTACACATACATGGGCGTGGCCACACCAGGATTCCCGAACTTGTTCTTCCTGGCTGGTCCTCATGCTACAGGTCCTTCCGGTACTGTGCCGCAAGCTGTCGAAACAGCGCTTACATACTTCGCAAAAGCTATGCGCAAAGCATCATCGCAAGGTATCAAATCGATGGCGCCATCTAAGGGAGCGACAGACGACTTCATCGACTATTGCGATGCATTCTTCCCTACCACAGTTCTGACCGATAACTGCTCTTCATGGAACAATGGCGGTGTGCCAGGGCAGCGCATTCATGGGCTTTGGCCTGGATCTGCTGCACACATCACTTTGGTCAGACGTGAGCCACGATGGGAAGATTGGGAGTACGAGCGCGAGAACAAGCAGAATAGATTTGCCTACTTTGGCAATGGCTATACTCAAGCGGAGATTGACGAGACGACTGATATCACTTCATATCTGAGAGCGCCAGGTCAAAAAGAGGACCTGCGGGATCTTCACGAGAGCTGGTGGGATGTGCCTGGGGCGAGGAAGAAGGCTTGAGCGTCTGAACTCTCCCGGACCATCAGTTTCGCAAAACCAACATTATAGCACTGAATTCCTTCAATGAATGCCTACTGCTTCCAATCATTCAACAGTCAATACTCCACTCATAAGAATGCTTCCATAGCTCTCCGAGCCCCACAATCCCTTGCTCGGAATACCTAGTCCTTCGGCCTCACCACACCGTGAAATCTTCCAGCCCAAGCACGATATTCGCTTATCTATTCCGCCACCCTTTCTGCCCACATGTGATTGATTACGGCTCTATCTCGGATAAGCAGAAAAGCTGCGCGCCCTGCTCCGCCCATCGACATTGGAGATGCGTGACGACTTCGTCAAATACCAGGAAGATGGCGTGCTACCCCATCAAACTACCGACCTCCAAAACATGCCGAGCAAATGCCCGCAACGGCTTCCCGAAGCTTTGTTGCGATAAAAACATGCTCGTATTAACGGTTCTAGAATTAGAGTGGCCGATAAACGGAGTGCCGCGGTACATGGGGCCTTGCGTGATTGTGGTGAATTGCATGGGTGGTATGGCGGATGGTAAGCAGTAGCGAAGTGCGTCTGAACCGTGTGCCGCGGCCTGAACAGAGGTACCCCGAGGATCCGGATGAAATACTCATGAAGGATTGGTCTTCGCGGCGTTTGTGTTCATCATCTTGCACACGGAATCTCTGCGAATCTCGAAATATTCAGTCATCATGTCCGACAAAGACACCACACTTGAGTCTGGCAGCGACACGAGCTCCGAGAGACGTGACTATCCAGGTATGTTTGCTTTATCTCTAAAATGAAATGCGTTACTGACGGACTGCAGTAAAATGGTATCGCTCAACTTTTTTCAACATCACGATTTTAGGACTCTGCAACTTCAGTTCACCTGGTATATGGGGAGCTATGAATTCCCTTGGCGCTGGAGGATCGCAATCGCCTCATTTAGTGAACGCAGGTAATGCGCTCACATTCTGTCTGATGGTGGTCAGCTGCTACTTCAGCAGTGTGATTGTGCATTACATTGGCATCAAGGGTGCACTCATCTTTGGCACGTGAGTAGAACCACACTTCTATCTGAGCGGCAATTGACATTGACTAGAATTGGATATGCGCCATATGCTGCTGCACTGTACACAAACAACCGTTTCGGGACTGAGTGGTTCATCTACCTTGGATCGTCACTCTGCGGTATCTCCGCAGGTGTATTTTGGATGGCTGAAGCTGCTATCGCTATTGCATATCCTGAACCCTGGAACAAAGGCAAGGCGTTGGGCTACTGGCTGACTTACCGTCTTGCCGGACAAATTCTTGGTGGCGCGATTAATTTGGGACTTAATGCGGATCGCGACCAGGCTGGTAAGGTTACGTACACTGTCTACCTGATATTCATCGCCCTGCAGTGCATTGGCCCGGTGGTGGGACTTTTCATGAACAAGCCAGACAAAGTGCAGCGCAAAGATGGCAAGATGGTTGAGCTGGCCATTCTAGAGAAGCCCTGGTTTGAACTCAAGGAGATCGCGCGACTGTTCTTCACCAAGAGGTTCTTACTCATCCTACTTTGGATCGGACAAGCAGTCTTTGCCGAAGCAGTGTTCTTCACGTACCTTGCTCGTAGGTTGACCCAGAATTCCATCCGAAAAATACTAACATCCTCAAGTATGGTTCTCAGTCCGCGCCCGAGCCCTCGGATCTTTCCTCTCCGGCATCATCGCCGTGATCTGTGGAAACCTGCTCGGCAACTACCTCGATCGCACCAGCATTCCTCTTCGCACTCGCGCCCGCAGCACTTTCTGGGTTATCGTAGTTCTCCAAGGCGCATGGTGGCTTTGGGCCACGATCCTCGTCACTGAATTCAGATCCTCGCAGCCTACCTATGACTGGACATCTCCCAGCTTTGGCCGCGCTTTCGCAGTCTTCATTTTCTTGACTGCCGGCTTTCAGATGAATTATCTCTTCTTGTACTTCATCATTGGCAATCTTGCACTTAATCAGCAGGAAGTCATTCGCTATGCGGCGCTACTGAGAGGGAGTGAGAGTGCATGGCAAGCGGTCAGCTACGGCATCACCAGTATCACGGTATTTGCGGAGGTTGGAGCTGTGTATTGGAACTTTGCGCTTTGGGGTGTGGCGATATTTCCGGCGTGGTTGGTTCTTAAGGAGTTCGGAGGTGAGAAGCCGACAGCAATTGAACAGACTGCACACGGCATTGTAAAGCCAACAGTCAAGGTTGATGAAGTGGTCGCGGAGAGGGCAGATAAGTCTGTGGCAATCTGACAGGGTCAAGTAAAGGAGCGCCGAGCAAGGCTGCGGCATGCTGTGTACTGTATAAGCGTTTATTCGAACGCAGTGGACCGTCATACCAATGTTCACCTGCCTGCTATAGTTATGCTTTTCGCGATTTCAGGCCTTGTATATGCAATAGCATTCGAATTTACTTGGGCAAGTCCAATGGTTTGCAACATCTACTTCAGTACAGCAACCAAGCGTCCTCCACTTATTTCCCTCTTCCGCATTCGATCGAGGCCCGCATTGATTCCTTCAAGTCCATCGACAGTTCCAACAACGTCCGGCGGCACCAGTAGTCCTCTCACAAGCAATCGCTCGCACCACGCGCTCAAGGCTTCACCGACTTCGGGAATTTCATGGAATAGCTTGATCGGGACACTGTGCAATGCGACACCTTCAGGCACGTCACTCTTTGGCAGCCCAGTCAAGCCCACGAGATGAGAGCTGTGACCACGCAGGCATTTCTCGAGCGGCGTTGATGGTGGGCTAGGCAACTTCGCTCCGGCTTGCTCAAACACCTTCCCGTCAGGCGAAGATGCTGGAGCCGCTGTTTTCAAACTTGCAAGCGATCGAGAAAGGTGACCAGCCGATTCCTTTCCAATGGTATCGAAGCCAAAGCGGGCCCGGGCGCCAGTATTCGCATTGATGACTTCGATGGCTCTTTGAGGATCATGTGAGTCTACCACAAGGTCAGGCCTGATGGCCTCTGTGGATGACATCCTGAGTCCATGTTTCGCATGGTCGACGACAGACACGATTTTCAGACCCGCGAGGCGCGCAATTTGCTTTGCAGCATGTGCACAGGTCGAACTGCCGCCCCAGATCACTAAGAAATCGTCGGCTTTTGCACGATCTGCTACCGATATACCGCTCAAGCATTCTTGGCGTATATCCGCAGGCAATTGATCCGCGTTAAGACTGCGGACCATGCTGAGCAGATCTGGACCATCTTCGATGCCAGAGAAATCCAGCCCCATGCATATACCCAAAGCTAATGCAGCGGACACAAATGCTACTCCCAGAATGCTGCCTGAGTGGATGGAGATGTTCTTTGGTATACGTATAGCATTGAACGACGACGCGACACTGTATTGTTGGAATGCGGCTTTGCGGAGGTCGCGGTAATCGGTCGAAGGGACAACAATTACATCGCCGTCCTTGATGCGGGAACTTTCTGCATTGGGCGCTTTGACGACTGTGCCAGCGAATTCACGGCCAGCGATGTATGGTAGTTTGGGAATTCCGAAATTGAAGTCTCTGGAGATGGTGAGCACGAATGCGTCGAACCAGGAGTGGGAGACCTACGGCGCTTTCCAGTCAATTGGATTGAGTCCTACTGCTCCCACCTTGACTAGCAATTCGGTATCATGCTTCAATGCTGGAACCGTGTAGTCTTGAGTGACGTTGTATGGCTGGCGAATTGCATGTAGTTGCAAGACCGATTGAGCTGTTGGTGCTACAATAGCTTTTTCTGTTCTCTGAAAGCCACTGTCGGTTTTTCTTCTCTTATTATGCACAGTTTCTTCGGGGTCTGCTCTCGCTGAACTTCTTGTGTGTCGCTTCCGTGTAGACATGGTTTCTGCTGAACTTTCGGAAAAGGCTTCCTTCCTTCAACTTCAGACTTGCAGATGTTTTGGGTCACCTGCGGAATCCTCGAATAAGATTGTGTCCAAATGGTGCCTAATTTCGGACTGCCGGCTTCCTGTAAAAGGATATTTCGAGTTTCCCTGGGTCGTCATCGCGCGCATGACATGACATGGGGGACAGGGCTTGCATGTCAGATCCCAGCAGCGCTTCACGAGAATGATATTGGGTGGGGTAATAGCGCCGTTGACATTCGACATTGTGGGGTCTGATGGCGTTGTCAGTAGTGGGGGACATGCTTTGAAGCAGCGACTCTATTCGCAGCATGGAAACATGCCGATCCTTCCGGGGTCCTATATCGGAGGGCATGATAGTTTCCCTGGGTACTTGGAGTAGGTTGGCATCTTCTGATGATACTGGTGTTGGAGTTCGCAGATAAGCGATTGCGTTAAAAACCGCTGTAAGCACATCATCCGCACCATGACTTCGCTCAAACTTACCTCGGCGCTATTGGCTAGCAACCTTACTACCTGCAACAACATTCAACAATGACCAAGAGGAAGAGGGCGAACGGTACTTCAGTTTCGAAGAATGCAAAACCCAAGAATGGCGATGCTACAGCTGGCAAGAAGGTGATTATCAATGCATTTGTTGAGATGTGTATGTTCACCAGATCACGTGCACTCCTTGTGAGTCTGCCCCGGGTGAGTTGTTGTAACTGACATTCGAGGTATAGGCAGTGGTCATCAGTCGCCAGGGCTTTGGCGACACCCGGATGATCGCTCGTACGAATTCAATAATGTCGACCATTGGGTAGAACTTGCGAAAATGCTTGAAGATGCCAAATTCCATGGTATCTTCATAGCAGATGTCCTCGGTGGCTATGATGTGTACAACGGAACGCTTGACGCGGCACAAATATCTGGTGCGCAGTGGCCAGTCAACGAGCCATTGGCTGTAGTCAGTGCAATGGCTGCAGCAACAAAAAGCATCGGCTTTGGCGTCACAGTCTCGACGACGTACGAGCAGCCGTATCACCTGGCTAGGAGGCTTTCCACAGTCGACCATCTCTCGAAGGGAAGGTAAGTCAACATTGTTCCCCAACGCACGCGGTAGCTGACCTTCCTAGGCTTGGCTGGAATGTAGGTTGTCAGCGCTGTGATGGCAGAAGCATGAACTAATTGTCTAGATTGTAACAAGTTACCTGGATTCTGCCGCCCGCAACATGAGCATGAAGGAACAGCTACCAGTCAGTTCGACGATGTGCATACAACTGACCAAGACTGACTGTGCAAAGCATGATGAAAGGTATGCCCAAGCGGAAGAGTACCTCAAAGTAATGTACAAACTCCTCGAATCATCGTGGAGAGATGACGCTGTGGTTCTGGACCGTAAGAAGGGGGTGTATACAATGCCGGAGAGGGTTCGCAAGATTAACCACCAGGGGAAATACTTTGACGTGACTGGACCTCACATCTGTCAACCTAGTCCGCAACGGACGCCCTTGATTCTTCAGGCTGGTGCATCGAAAGCTGGAAAGGTCTTCGCAGCACAAAACGCAGAGGCAATTTTTGTCTCCGCGCACGCGCCTGAAGTGTGCGCAAAGAACATCGCCGAGATTCGAGAAATTGCATCTTCCCAGTTCGGTAGAGATGGCAAGAATATCAAGGTCCTTGCGCTTGTCACACCTATCTTAGGTAAAACTGAAGAAGAAGCCCAGGCCAAGTTGGCTGTGTACCGCAAGTATGCGTCGCTGGAAGGCGCTTTGGCTCTCTTCTGCGGATGGACCGGCATCGACCTTGGCAAGTATGGTGATGAGGAAGAATTGCGGCAAGTTGAAAGTAACGCTGTAAGATCTACAGTTGAGGGCTATGCCAGGTTTTCGCCAGGAACGTCCAAGTGGACGAAGCACACTGTTGCCGAGCATGTAAGTGTTGGTGGCAATGGTCCAATATTCGTCGGAACTCCTGCACAAGTCGCCGATGGATTCCAGGCATGGATCGATGAAGCCGACATTGATGGGTTCAATATTGTGAGTCTTGCCCAGCTGTGATATGATCTTATTTTGACAGCCAGCAGGCCTACGCCCTCTTTCCTCAGTCTTTCAAAGACGTCATCGAGCTTTTGCTTCCAGAGCTTAGAGCTCGAGGAATGTTCTGGCACGACTACGCTGTTCCAAATGGGACGTATCGCGAAAACTTTTATGCGAAGAAAGGCCAGACAGGTCCACTGGATGAGCACGTCGCATCCAAGTATCGGTGGAAGGCTGGAGTCGCAGCTGAAGATCACACGATACCAGAATGAGTAGCACCGCAAATTGAATGCGGTTTTTCAATGCAGGAACTGATAGTTTTGATGAAGACGTCACAAAACGCGACTTCGACTTCGACGCGTCAAGTAGTAGCGTGCCAAGCCAAGATGACACATCCAACCAATTCACTGCCGCCGCTGCTTCATCTCCTGCTCTACCAGAACTCTGCATTCACATTAATGAACTTCAAAATCTCCTCTTTCTCGTTTTCGCATCAGCTGCCTATCCGTTTTGTAGAGACCTCGGGATGTTATGAGGCTACATGCCCATCCGAATTGGCATGCATTCCCAGTCACGTAGTCAAACTAGTCAAACGATTGCGTTTTACTATCGTTGTGAACCTTCAAAATTAACTCCATCGCCTACTACATTGCACGGTCTCTCAAACACTTCCGAAATTGAGAAATCCTTATCACGTTCAGCAACCCTGCAGTCGCTTCATCGAAGACTCTTCTAGTCTTACGAGCGCCTCAGTACTATCAAAGTATCAGACATGCAATTTCATACTTGGCAGAGCTCATTGTCCAAACAACGTGGTTCGGATGTCTCCATGCGTGCATCAAGCTTTGCGTGCCTAGCATTGTCTCATAGCGGGAAGGTATAACGCCATAAGCTTTAGCCTATTGCAGTATCGACAGCCGGTCGACCCAATCACAAAACGCTCTAGCATCAAAAGAGGTCTTTGGTGGAGCAGATAAACCTCATGTGTATGAGGCGCAATGGGTGGAGTTGAAGGCATGAGATGATATGCTTATAAGGCTGGTGGAAAGACGCCGTAGGCTGATGATCTAGAATCGTCAACATCGCCAATATGTCCGACAAGGTCGTCGAACCGGAGATCGAAAATGCGACCGACGCGCAGACTAAACCGATCACTCGCTTCACGCGATGGTACCGGAGTCCATTGTTCAATGTCATCGTGATCGGCATGATTTCATTCACCCAGCCTGGGATCTGGAATGCGCTCAACAGTAAGTTTGGTAGACTTCTCGCTGCTGTCCAATACTGATCTTCAAAAGATGTCGGAGCAGGGGGCCAACAAGAGCCTTATCTCGTCAATGGCGCAAACTCCCTCACATTCGGCATCATGGTCTTCGGCTGCTCGATATTCGCCATTCTCGCCAACAAGATTGGTCTTAAGACCGTTCTCATCCTGGGTACACTTGGGTATGCACCATATAGTGCATCCCTGTATGTCAACAATCGATATGGCACAGAATGGTTCGTTCTCGTCGGTGGCGCAACTTGTGGTCTTGCAGCCTCCGCGCTATGGGCTTCTGAAGGGGCCATCGCCCTTGGCTACGCAGATGTGCATAATCGCGGAAAGTTCACCGGGATCTGGCTTGGATTGCGAGAACTTGGTCAACTCATTGGTTCATCGATCCAACTTTCGCTCAATCACAAGAGTGTCCAGAGAGGTAAGGTCGGATACACGACCTACATTGTTCTCATAGCACTGCAGTGTCTCGGCCTGCCCCTCGCACTTCTAGTATCACCACCCCATAAGGTGATTCATCGCGACGGCCGAAAAGTCCCAGATCCGACGAAGAACAAAGCAGTGATGAAAGAAGCAAGGCGTTGGTTTGCATTGCTCAAAGACAAGCGCTTTTTCCTCCTCATCCCGGTGATGATCGGTTTCAACTGGAATAACACCTATCAAGGAATTTACCTCACCCAGTACTTTTCTGTTCGGGCGCGGACACTCGGATCTTTGTCATCTGGCATCGCAGCTACTGCAGCGAACATCTTCTGGGGTTGGTTCTACGACACGAAATTCTTCAGCCGGCCGACGCTAGCCAAGTTCACATGGACCGTATTCTCGGTGCTCATGTTGGCACTTTTCGGTTGGCAAGTCGCGAACGAGAAATTGTATGCTGAGGCAGTGCCGAAAGTTACTTTGGATTGGGACTTGCCAGGCTTTGGTCGCGGTTTTGCCGTCAATGTTATGTTCCGGTAAGCTCATGAAAGGTCGATTTGCTTGGATGTAGCCTAACCAAACGACAGATTCATGAACGAAAGCCACTACATGTTCGTTTACTGGATCCTCGGTGCCTTCTTTGACGACATCGAGACTTTGACATTGGCTGTTGGTCTGCTGCGCTCTTTCGAATCTATAGGTTCCTGCCTGGCCTTTGGTATCGGAGCTGCGAAGATCAAGCCAATGATCAACCTGATCATCGCCTTCGTAATGTTTGCCATTACGATACCATCCACATTCGCGGCGACATTCCTTGTTCCGGAACGCCCAGTCGACGAGCGCATGAGAATCGAACAAGATTCAGTATCAGAGGATAGCAGAAAAGGTGTCGAGAACGGCGTTGGCGACGCGCTCAGAAGAGACAGTCTGTGAGATCCGCTGTGTATTATGCCTGTGATGCGAGGATGAACGCAGCGAAGCTCATTGGGGAGACAGTTACCATCATCATGATCATGAACAACATTTAAAGCGATACTAGGGCTGCCCAGCGCTGCCTGAAACCCAACATCGCACAATGAAGACATGGTTTCGGGGGAAAAGACGCGTCAGGAAAATGACGGAAGAGCACCACCTGGTGGCGTCCATGAACCCGTACGGCTGTCCACAAAATCCTGAAGACGCATAAGGCTGCCTTACAAACCGGGTCGAAAATTTCTTTTTGGTTTAGTGTGTGGCTGATCTGATGATTACACAGCATCCGGTATCTAAATGGGTGAGCTACCAATTATTTAGCGGACGGCGTAGTAGATCTGGTCCATGACCCCATTCTCTTTGTTCTTTTCAGTCGCCAGTGTAATGCAGAACAGATGCTTGCTTGCGTTCACGCTGATAACTTGATCAATCATCCCGCTCTGTGAAACTCTTGCAAGATTCATCAAGATGCGTTGAACAGGACCTCTCGACTCCTTCCGAAACATCTCAAAGTTGCTGCGGCTGTCTATGTTTTGCCAGATAATGGTAACGTCAAAGTCCTCGTGAGGCGCAAATGGGGCAGCCGCCCGCACCACACTCGATTCAGTTGAGAATGGTGTGTTCAAGTCAAATTTATTTTATAGTATAGATATCTGGTAAGTATAGAGAAGCTGCTTACAATTTTCATCCGCAGCAGGCGCTGCATTCTGCATCCTGATTGAAGAAAGTAGCGATTTGATTGCAAGTAACAGACGGTTTAAACTCTAGTTTAAAATGCTGATCTAATGCTGTT
>Ga0265780_10005493_pt1 | contig 16035 bp, 12 predicted proteins | sample P1T30metagenome_FD_192432 | JGI IMG/M metagenome (GOLD analysis project Ga0265780, IMG submission 192432) | Plant litter microbial communities from East Loma Ridge, Irvine, California - P1 T30 | ecosystem: Environmental > Terrestrial > Plant litter > Unclassified | place: USA: California... | reverse complement strand
TTTTATGTAAATACTTAACTGTTTTGGGGTTGCAAAAGTATGCGTTTAAAAGTAAACTTTGAAATAAAAGATGGTTTTTTTTATAAGGCTATTAAAACACTCGCAAACAAACCATATTTTTAACGGTTACCAGCGGGCTAATTCTTAAATTTGCCTTACATGAATTTTGCCGATGAGCTGGTGCACTGGTACCAGGAAAACAAGCGTGATTTGCCCTGGCGCCACACCACCGACCCTTATATAATTTGGCTGTCTGAAATTATTTTGCAGCAAACCCGCGTAGAGCAGGGTTTGCCGTATTTTAACCGCTTTTTAGCCCAATATCCCACTGTAAGCCACTTTGCCAACGCTACCGAAGATGATATATTGAAGCTTTGGCAGGGCTTAGGATACTATTCAAGGGGCCGCAATATGCTTAAAACGGCGCAATTGATCCAAGTAAATTACGGAGGTAAATTTCCATCGGCCTATGATGAATTAATTAAGCTTAAAGGCATTGGAGATTATACGGCATCGGCCATCTCTTCTTTTGCAGCTAACGAGGCCCGGGCGGTGTTGGATGGTAATGTTTTTAGGGTACTAGCCCGGTACTTTGGCATTGATGAACCTATAAACAGCACTAAAGGGCCAAAAATCTTTAAGCAACTGGCCAGCGAGGTACTCAATAAAATGCAGCCTGCCATCCATAACCAAGCCATGATGGAGTTTGGCGCTATGTTGTGCAAGCCTAAAAACCCTGCCTGCGGTATTTGCCCGGTACGTATGGGCTGTGAGGCATTTAAAACCAACGCCACAACTTATTTGCCTATTAAGTTAAAAACGATAAAAGTTAAAGAGCGCTTTTTTAACTACTTCTTAACTTTTAAAAATGGGGAAGTACTAATGAACAAGCGAACAGGTAACGATATTTGGACCGGACTGTATGATTTGCCGTTAATAGAAACGAGTAGTTTATTAACGGTAAATGAGATTGCTCAACTACCACAAACCGAAAAATATTTTACTAATAAACTGGTTATTAAAGAGATGTATGGTTTGCAAAAACATATTTTAACCCATCAGCGTTTAATGATCAGGTTTATTTGGATTGATAATGAGCCGGAGATTATGGAGCCCGACTGGTTTTATACCAACGTTGAAAATTTAAAAAAATTGGCTTTGCCGAAAATCATTTTTTTATTTCTAACTAATTTTTTTAAATTTGAAAACAATTCTCTCTTTTCTATCTAATAAATGTCTGGAATAAATAAAGTGATTTTAGTGGGTCATTTAGGCAAAGACCCCGAAGTTCGTTACCTTGAAGGAGGTGTATCAGTAGCGAGTTTTCCATTGGCTACCTCAGAAAGTTTTAACAAAGATGGCCGTAAAATTGAACAAACCGAATGGCATAACATTGTAATGTGGCGCGGCCTGGCCGATGTTGCTGCCAAGTACCTGCAAAAAGGTAAGCTGGTTTACATTGAAGGTAAATTGCGCACCCGTTCTTTTGAAGACAAAACCGGTGTGAAAAAATACACTACCGAAATTATTGCCGAAAACTTTACCATTTTGGGCCGCAAAAGCGATTTTGAAAGTGAAGCGCGCCACTCATTGAAAGCCGAAGACGCCGACAGTGATTACGACACCCGCAACGACGCAGACGATCTGCCATTTTAATTAGCCAATTACAAACTTGAGTTCTATAGAAAAAGCCCTCCTGGTTACGCCAGAGAGGGCTTTGTTTGTTTGATAGTACCCAGGTACCTATATGTTTCACTAAAATATTTAGTGATAGTATTCAATAATTCGCAATGTTAACGAGGCGCCAGTACGGCCTTTAGTGCGCGATACCTTTAGCAGCCAGTTACCCTCGTCATCGTAGTGCGAATAAGTTTGATTTGACTCAGTTACTACTGTATTAATATGATCGCGATTCTCATAGCTTTGCCGGCGTTCAACCTGCTTAACTGAATTACTTTGATTGTTGTAACTATATATCGTTTCCTGCTTTAATTCATTTTCAAGCCTCGTAAAATTAATCAGATTGTTACGCTTGTCAAATTGCGAGCTTTGCTTAAATATCAGGCTGTCGTTACTGTAATTATCGGTTTTAATGTATCCGTTTCGAGTATATTTAGCTATACTTTTTCGTTGTGGTACACCATCATGATAATCATAATAGGCCACAGACCTATATTTACTTTGTAATATATGCATTAACAGCTGCTTCTGATCTGTCCACTCGTAAGTATCCAAAACAACCCTGCCGCTAATATCATAATGCTTTAAATAGCTTTCATGTAAATTGCCATCTGCATAATATTCGTATAGCTTTTCTTCCTCATTATTGTAAACAGTTAAGGTCCATTTTGCAATTATATTTTGATAAGGAACGTCTGAACCATCTAAAACCGCAAGATTGTTATAATTGTAAACCTTTTCTATCTTCCCTTTTCTGTTAAATACAAATATTTCTTTCGAACTCCATTTCGTAGTATCAGACAGTGTATCCTGATTTAAAGCAGGCAATGTATAAGTTGTACATCTGTAAACTTTGCCTGCAAGGTTTTTAGACACTAAAAAGGACACTGGTTTATACCGGTGTCCTTTTACTGCAGTGCAAGCGTTCAAAATTAAACAAGTCCAAATAACACTGATTACTTTAATCATGCTCCATTATTGTAATGTACAAGTATTTTTAATGATAAATTATATGCGCAGGATTTGAAACTATTACTTGCATAACTGTTTAATTACCTTCCTCCCGGAGGGCAATGTTCTCTTAAATATTGCGTGTAAAGCGTACTTAAATGCTGGCTGGTGCCTGCCCCTTCGGAGATACCGTGGGTACGGTTAGGATAAGACATCATTTGAAACTGCTTGTTGTATTTAATGAGTTGGTTAATTAACTGCTCGGCATTGCTGTAATGCACATTGTCATCGCCGGTACCATGAATGTAAAGCAGGTTTCCTTTCAGGTTTTTGGCATAAGTAACCGGCGAACCTTTAATAAAATACGAGCGGCCTTCATCATTGGTAGGTACACCCATGTAGCGTTCCTGATAAATATTATCGTACGATAGCTGGTTGCCAACGGCTGCTACCGCAATACCGGTCTTGTAAATTTCGGGGTATTGAAACATGAGGTTAAGCGTTGATGAACCGCCGCCGCTCCATCCCCAAACGGCTACCCGCGAGGTATCTATAAAGGCATTACGTTTAAAAAGTTCTTTGGCAGCCATGGCCTGGTCGCGTACGTTGAGTAAGCCAATGTTGCGGTATATAGCTTTGCGCCACTCGCGGCCCTTAGGCACCGGCGAACCGCGGTTATCCATCGATACATAAATGTAGCCATCGGCTGCCATATCGCCTGCATACTCAAAATTTCGGCCTGCACCGTAGGTGTCGCTTGCTGTTGATGAAGCAGGTTCGCCGTATACGTAAAACACAATAGGATACTTTTTAGCCGGATCAAAGTTGGTCGGTTTCATCATCCAGCCATCCATACTTACGCCATCGGCTGTGGTTACGCTAAAAAAATCGGGCTTGTTTTGGGCTGCTGCGGCATCAACCTTAATAGCGGTTGGCTTACCATCAAGGGGTAAATGAGCCGGTAAGCTTATCGTTTCGCGCACCGGCTGGGTATAGCTGTTATTGAATGAGTGGATAGCCACCAACCCATTAGGGGCAATATCGTAACGATGCGTACCGGGCTGGTTGGCAGGCGATACGCGCTGAGCCTCACCGCCACTTAGTTTTACGCGGTATAGGTAACGCTGTGTTGCATTAGTGGGCGATGCTATGAAATAGATGAAGCCATTGATTTCGTCTATGAGGTTAATGCTTATCACATCATAATTACCTTTGGTTAACAGCTTGGTTTGGCCAAACCGGTCAACACTATAGGCATGTCGCCAGCCGTCTTTCTCGCTCAGCCAAATAAATTTTTTGCCTTTATCTACCCAGTCCCAGCCCTGTGGGTCTTCTTTGGCGTCTATCCAGGCTTTATCGTTTTCCTGGTAAATTACACGTGATGCATTGCTTGATATATTGCAGATGAAGATCTTGCTTTCGTTTTGCGGACGGTTTAATTGTTGCAAGATCAGCTCATTGCCATTACCAGCCCACTCCATACGGGGTATGTAATGCTGCACGGCATCGCCAGGAACATTAATGCTGGTGGTTTTACCATCGGCCACGTTAACTACTTTTATTTTGCACGAACTTGGGTCGGTTCCGGCTACCGGGTATTCTACCGGCACGGTGTAAGAGTAGGCCGAATCGGTAGTGTTCAGCATTAAATAATTGCGGATCTTACTGGCATCAATTTGCCAGTAAGCAATGTTACGGCTATCGGGCGACCAGCGGAAGCCGTCGCGGCAGTCAAACTCTTCTTCATAAGCCCAGTCGAACGTGCCGTTGATTAAACGTGCGGTACCATCTGTAGTCAGGGCTTTGATAGCTCCTGTGGCTAAATTTTCCAGGTAAACATTATGCTCACTTACATAAGCAGCTTTGGTGCCATCGGGCGATATTTTGGCAAACATGAGCGATGATGCCGGACGGCTTTTGCCTAGTTGTTTCAAGGTCTTGGCTTGCAGGTCGTACACCCAGTAATCGCCCCGGGTATCTTGGCGCCATACACGTTTGGTATTGGTGTTAATGAGTACTTTTTGGCGGTCGTCCGAAAAAAAGAAACGCCTTACGGCTATAGCACTTTTGCCTTCAGGCGCTAGCGCAGCACGGCTAACCAGTATATTGCGTTTGGCCGCATCGCGAATATCGAGTTCTACAATTTCACCGGCATCGGTCCGGTAATAATGATAACCGTCGGCCGCCCATTGCAAGCCCTGCGCTTTTACAGGGCTTTGCATCAGCATGATAGCTATTCCAAAAAAAACAGAAAAAACCGACCGGTAAAAAGTATTGTTCATTACAGTAAAAGAATTTAAAATTACCTTAGCCAAATGATATAATGTGGCTTTAAAAATTGCGTTAAATTAATGTTTTAATACCATTTTACCGGTCTGCTTCTATGAAAAAAATCTACTTGCTGCTGCTGCTTTCCTTGTGTCAATTTGCCCTGCATGCGCAAAACCTAAACCGCAACAGGTTTATAAACGATAGCCTCGACAATTATATTAACCGCGCACTCACCAACTGGCGCATACCGGGCGCCGCCGTATGTATTGTGAAAGATGGCCGCATTATATTACGCCGGGGTTACGGCATTAAAGAGCTGGGCCTAGCCAACAAGGTTGATGAAAATACACTTTTCATGATAGGCAGCAACACCAAAGCTTTTACAGCTACTGCCATGGCCATGCTGCAAACCCAAAAGAAGTTAAACCTGGACGATAAAGTAACCAAGTACCTGTCCGATTTTAAACTGGATAATAAACCCGCTGGCGAAATGACCACCCTGCGCGATCTGCTTTGTCACCGCATTGGTTTCGGCACCTTTCAGGGCGATTTTACGTATTGGAACGGCAACCTTACCCGCAAAGAAATAGTGGAAAAGATGAGCCACGTAAAGGCTGTTTATCCTTTCAGAAGCAGTTGGGGCTATACCAACGCCGCCTTTTTAACCGCGGGCGAGGTGATGGAAAAAGTAACGAACAAACCCTGGGAAGCATATATTAAAGAAACCCTGCTGGCCCCACTGGGCATGAGCAGTACACTAATGCTCAGTAAAGACCTCGCAACCTCGTTCAACAAATCGGCTGCGCACACTTTGGTTGATGGCCGGCTGGCTGCCATCCCTTACCCGCAGATAGATAACCTGGCTCCGGCAGCATCTATGAGCTCATCGGCTAATGATATGTGCAAATGGATGCTGGCGCTGCTGAGCAATGGGAAAGTGGGCAATAAGGAAGTAATACCTGCTACTGCCATACGTGCTACCCGCCAGCCTCAAATTTTGGTAGGTAACGATGATGAAGCCAATTTTAGCGCTTACGGATTAGGCTGGTTTTTACAAGGCTATAAAGGCCACCGCATGATCATGCATACCGGTGGCGTAAATGGCTTTGTATCGTCGGTTACGTTAGTACCCGATCAGAATCTGGGTATCGTGATCCTGACCAACAGCGACCAGAACGACCTGATAGAAACGCTGAACCTCGATATTATTGACGCCTACCTGAAACAACCCAACCGCAACCACGGCGATGAGGCACTCGCCGCCGTTAAGGTTAAACAACAGCGCGACCTGCAAACCGACAAACTCAAACGAGATACTGTACTTCTAAACCTGCGCCCTGCGCTTGGTTTAAACGACTATACCGGTAAATATAGCAACGATTTGTATGGCAACCTCACTATTACCAAAGGCGAGCTTAATGAACTGGAAGCGCGCTTTGAGCATCACCCTAAAATGTTTGCCAAATTGCAGCCTTTGGGCAGTAACCGCTTTTATGCTACTTTTTCCGATCCGGAGTTTGGCAAAGCGGTGTTCCCTTTCACCGTGCAAAATAATAAGGTAGTAAGCCTGAAAGTAAAAGTGGCCGATTTTATAGAGTATACCCCTTACGAGTTTAAGAAGAAGTAAAAGCTCTTCCCTTTCTATAAAAACAATAAAGGCCTTTCATTTGCGAATGAAAGGCCTTTATTGTTTTATTCTCTAGTTAAAGGGATGAGATTGCCTATTGTTTATGGCTGACCTGCACCGCCCGATGAGCCATATACCTGACCAGTGGCATAACTGGCATCGCTGGCGGCGAGTTGTACGTAAATGGAGGCTAACTCCACCGGCTGACCGGGCCTGCCCATAGGTGTTTGTCCACCAAAGCTTTTCAGTTTTTCCTGGGTGGCGCCACCACTAACTTGTAGAGGCGTCCAGATGGGGCCTGGTGCTACGCCGTTTACCCGTATGCCTTTTGAACCCAGCTGCTTGGCCAATGATTTTACGTAATTCATGGTGGCAGCCTTGGTTTGCGCATAATCATACAAATCGGGCGATGGATCGTAGGCCTGCTCGGATGTGGTACCAATAATAGCCGAACCTGGTTTTAAGTGAGGTAAGGCGGCCTTTATAATCCAAAATGGCGCATAAATATTGGTTTTCATAGTGGCATCAAAATCCTCAGTGGTGATGTCTAAGATAGACTGGCGCGCTTGCTGGCGGCCGGCGTTACTTACCACAATGTCTAATCCCCCCAAACCGCGTACGGCCTCATCTACCAAGCGCTTGCAAAAGGCTTCTTCACGTAAATCGCCGGGTATAGCTACGGCTTTGCGGCCTTCAGCTTTAATAAGAGCTATTACTTCGCGGGCATCTGCTTCTTCGGCTGGCAGGTAGTTAATGGCTACATCGGCACCTTCGCGGGCGTAAGCAATAGCTGCAGCACGGCCCATGCCCGAATCGCCACCGGTTATTAAAGCTTTACGGCCTTTTAAACGGCCTGTGCCCTTATAACTGGTTTCGCCATGATCAGGTTTAGGGTCCATTTGCCCAGCCAAACCCGGCCATGGTTGCGACTGTCCTTTAAACGGCGGTTTAGGAAATTTTGTAGTGGGGTCCACCAGTCCCTCAGGTGCCGAAGATCCCGGCTGCGAACTATCGGCGGTGGCAAATGCCGGTATAACGGTAGCAACAGCTAAGCTGGCTCCCAAGCCGCCTAATACTTTGCGGCGGCTTATTTTATTTTCTTCGTTCATATATACTCTGCTGTATTTAATTAATAATCAAATAACCAATCGTTTGGGGCTTGGTTTTAAATTATAAACTAAATTTATTAAGCCATAGCAGTATATTCCTTATGGGAGTAAATTGCCAGTGCTCTTACTTTCAGCAATTAGCTTACATGAATAAAGAAAGCTGTTATTGAATAGTTTTTAATTACTTGTCGGTTATCTAATTGTATAATGCCAAATTTTCACAGCTTCCACGGCTTCTTTTACATCGTGTACCCGTAAGATATCAGCTCCTTTGGTTAAGGCAATGGTGTTCAAAACAGTGGTGCCGTTTAAAGCTTCAGCGGCACTGGTGCCCAATGCACCATAGATCATGCGCTTGCGCGATACGCCAACCAATAGGGGCAATTGCAGCCGGTCAAACTCCTGCAACCGGTTCATTAAGGCATAACTGTGCTCGGCTGTTTTGGCAAAGCCGAAGCCGGGGTCTATAATTACATCATGCACGCCCATGCTCCGCAATAATTCGTAGCGTTCTACCAAGTGGCTAAACACTTCGCTGAATACATCCTGGTATTGTGCCTGTTTTACCATGGTTTGTGGAGAGCCTTTCATATGCATTAGTATGTAAGGCACCTGTAAGCGGGCAATGGTAGCAAACATGTCGGCATCCAGGTCGCCGCCGCCAATATCATTAATTATATGGGCACCGGCTTTAACGGCGGCTTCGGCCACTTGTGCACGAAAGGTATCTATCGAAAGTACAGCTTCCGGATAAGTTTGTACAATAGCTTCAACCACGGGTATTAAGCGGTCAAGTTCTTCCTGTACCGAGATATCAGTAGCACCGGGGCGCGATGAATATGCACCCAGATCAAGGATTGTGGCACCATCGGCAAGCATTTGACCGGCTTGCTGCAGGGCATCGGTTAGGGCGGGTTTGCGGCTGGTGGCAAAAAAAGAGTCGGGCGTTAAATTAATAATACCCATTACCTGCGCATGGCTCAAATCCATTAACCTGCCGCGCGCATTAATGGTTGCCTTTTTACGAAAAACTGTATCTTTAGCCATTTACTTGCGGGTGCTTAATAAGTCCGTGTTGTACAAATATCGCACAAAAAATAAATTCTACCGTTTTGACCAATACTGCAACTGAATACGAGGCTGTTATTAATGTTTGTAAAGCGCTGTTCGTTAAAAAAACACGCGATTACGGCACGGCCTGGCGCATACTCAGACCATCGTCCATTACCGATCAGATTTTTATTAAGGCGCAGCGCATCCGCACGCTCGAAGAAAAAAAGGTATCGAAAGTGGGCGATGATATTACCGGCGAGTACATAGGTATTGTAAATTATTGCTTAATTGCCATGATGCAGTTAGACTGCGGCCCCGAAACCCCTTTTGAATTACCGGTAGAGCAGGTGGCCGACCTGTTTGATAAATACGCCAAGGAAACTTATAACCTGATGATGGATAAAAACCATGATTATGGCGAGGCTTGGCGCGATATGCGCATTAGCTCATTAACCGATTTGATTTTGATGAAGCTTTTGCGTGTAAAACAAATAGAAGATAACGAGGGCGAAACACTGGCATCTGAAGGGGTAAAAGCCAATTACCAAGACATGCTGAATTATGCAGTATTTGCACTAATTAAACTCAGCCCCCCAACCCCCTAAAGGGGGGAGTTTTTGAAACGCTTAAAGATTATACCATTGGATATAAAGTTACAACATAAAAGTACTTCTACTCCCTATTTAGGGGGCGGGGGGGCTGGTGCTCTAATTTGGTTTTGCCGTATAGCCGTTGCGCTGCTGTTTATTTTTTCGGGCCTCATCAAAGCTAATGACCCACTGGGCTTTTCTTATAAGCTGGAAGAATACTTTGAGGTATTCCATGTTACATTTCTGAACGATTTAGCGCTGAGCCTGTCCATTATTTTGTGCGCACTGGAAATGATCTTGGGTTTTGCCTTACTTATTGGTATACGTATTAACGCCATTACCTGGGGGCTACTACTGCTCATTATATTTTTTGGTTTTCTTACTTTTTATTCGGCTTTTTTTAAAGTGGTACAAACATGCGGCTGCTTTGGCGATGCTATTCCGCTTACACCCTGGGAGTCGTTCGGGAAAGATATGGTGCTGCTGGCGCTGGTGTTGGTGCTGTTCTTCAACCGTAAACAAATACGCCCGTTGGTTAGTCCCACTGCCGAAATGCGTTGGCTGGTTGCTGCTATAGTGATATCTTTAGGTGTTGGCTTGTACACCTATAACTTTTTACCGGTGCTCGATTTTTTGCCCTATAAAGTGGGTAACAACATTCCTAACGAAATGAAGACCCCGCCGGGAGCCGTGCCCGATGAATATGAGCTAACCTATCAGCTTAAAAATAAGTCAACCGGTGCCACCAAAAGCATGAGTGATAAGGATTACCTGAAAACCGGCATATGGAAAGATGCTAACTGGGCGATACAGGGAGACCCCGAACGGAGGTTGATCAAAAAAGGCTTCGAACCCAAGATCAGGGATTTAGGCATCAACGATTCGCAAGGGAACGATTATACGCAGGAGCTGCTGGCTAACCCGTTCTACAACATTTGGGTGGTAGCTTACGATCTCAACAGAACCAACGAAGCGGCTTTAGGAAGGCTTAACGCACTGGCCATAAATCTTACACAAAATTATAATATCCGCACGGTCATGTTAACTTCGGCCTCACCTGCAGATGCTGCGGCTTTCAGTAAGAAAAATCATTTGGCGTTTGAAATATTTCATGCCGATGGTGTGCCTTTGAAAAGTATGGTAAGGGCTAATCCGGGTGTAATGTTGTTAAAGAATGGTACCGTCATCAATAAGTGGCATTACCATACCATGCCCGATTATGATACGCTGGTAAAACAATACCTAAAAAAACAGTAAACCTTGATGCTCAACTACCTCCTCCGCAAAATTGGATATAGCCTGGCTGTAATGCTGGGTATTGTGGTGGTAGTGTTTTTTCTGTTCAATATTTTGCCGGTAGACCCAGCCCGCATGACGCAGGGACAACGCGCCGATGTACAGTCGTTAGAAGCCGTGCGCAAAGAGTTTGGCTTAGATAAATCGTTACCGGTACAATTCGCTTACTACCTCAACGATCTTTCGCCCGTTGGCCTGCATGCCCGAACGGCCGAAGAGCAGGAGCGTTATCATTACGTACAATTACTCCCGGTTTCCCCGGCACAAGCCATCGGTTTAAAATGGCCTTACCTACGCCGTTCTTATCAAACGCATAAAGAAGTAGCCGCTTTATTGTTAGAGGTGATACCTAATACGCTCATTTTGGCAACGTTTGCTATGGTGATGGCTATTATACTAGGTATTTTGCTGGGTGTGCTCAGCGCTGTGCATCAAAATACCTGGATAGACCGTTTGGCGGTTGGCTTTTCGGTGTTGGGTATTTCGGCTCCCTCGTTTTTTGCCGGTATCTTAATTGCCTGGTTGTTTGGCTTTGTATTGAGCCGCTACACCGGTTTAAACATGACCGGCAGCTTATATAGTTACGACCCGTTTAAAGGCGAAGTAATGACCTGGAGTAATGTGATTTTACCAGCAGTAACGCTGGGTTTGCGCCCGCTGGCTATTATTGTGCAGCTAACGCGCAGCAGTATGTTAGAGGTACTTAATCAGGATTATATCCGTACGGCCAAAGCCAAAGGGTTAAGCGCCAATGCTATTGTTTACCGCCATGCTTTACCTAATGCTTTAAACCCGGTTATTACGGCTATTGCCAGCTGGTTTGCCTCTTTACTGGCAGGTTCTTTTTTTGTGGAATATGTGTTTGGCTATAATGGTTTGGGTAAGGTTACGGTAGATGCCTTGGAAATGTCGGACTTTCCGGTTATTATTGGCTCTATCCTGTTTATTGCCTTTATATTTGTGGTGATCAATATCTTGGTAGATATTATTTACGTTTGGATTGATCCCCGCGTTAAACTAAACTAATATGCCCGCCCAAAATATAACCTTACCCGAGCTGTTTATGCTCATTGCCTATATGAGTTTCCCGGTGTGGTGCATAGCCCGCGCTATACAATGGATGCAGCTAAAAAACCTCATCGCCCTGCCCCGTTTGATCTTGATCTTATTGGTATCACTCATAATTTCATTCATTATTACGCTGGTGATTTGGGGTGGCTGGCCGGGCAAGCCTATGTACAGTATTATTTGCGTACCGGCTGTAGTGGCCGAGGGTTTTATTTTACTGATGACCTTTTTTGTCAAAAAATCTTTACTCAAAAAGAAATGAGCCGCATTTTTTTAATTGGCTTTATGGGTTGCGGCAAAACCACGTTAGGCCGCAAACTGGCAACCCGTTTAAATTATACCTTTTACGATTTAGATCACCTGCTGGAAGAACAAGCCGGCATGAGCGTTGCTGAATACTTTTCCAGCTTTGGCGAAACCGCCTTCCGACTGGCCGAATCGGAAATATTAAAAAACACCGCCTACGGCGAAAACGCGGTGATCTCTACCGGCGGTGGCCTGCCTTGCTTCTTTGATAACATGGACTGGATGAAAGCGCAGGGCACCACGCTCTACATTAAACTATCGCCCAAAACATTGGCCAGCCGTTTAGAGCATGGCAAGGAAGCCCGCCCCCTGTTGCGCGACAAACATGGCGACGAACTGGTGGCCTTTATAGGAGATAAATTAGCCGAAAGAGAAAGCTTTTATGAGCAGGCACAGGTGATTGCTGATGGGTTGAGTTTGACGGCCGAGAAAGTGGTGGAGATCTTGGAATTTTAGTCACTTTTTGTGCGTTTTACACTTATTGTTGTGTAAAATTATTCCTTCGTCTGCTATGGCCGCAGAGGCCTTTGTTCTTTTTCTTGATAAAAAGAACCAAAAATCAAGTCACTTCCTATGCTTCTTTGCCGCACAAGGCCTTTATCCTGCAAAGCCGGGCAGCACCACGGGCTGTTTAGATTTGCCCCGTGGCTTCGCCCACTCTTGGCTTGCGCTACATGCAAATCTAAAAGGCCCCTTGCCAATACACAGGCCAACATGTGCTGCCCCGCTTTCGGCCGAAGCTGGGAGAATGACGAAAAACCCCTGCTTAACTCTCCCCAAAGGGGAGAGAACTTAAGAGCTTTGCGCAGCAAAGCTACTGTTAAAGAAGCCGGGGCTGTCAGCGCACCCGGCCGGGCGTATGGCTTGTGCAGTGGCAGGGATTGCGCTGGCTTGGCCTTTTTGCTTCTTTTGTGGCTAAGACAAAAGAAGTAGCCTCTCGCGGCAATGAGCGAGACGAAGTAAGTTCATCAGCACAATACAAGTTCAAAACGCACTAACTACACTACCCAAACAAGATTTCTCAAATCGTTCTAAATGACAACAATTAGTAACAAAAAAAGGCCCGCTAAAAAGGGGCCTTGTATATCTTATATTCTGATAATTCTATAAATTCCCGTTTCAGACAATCACGTACCGTACTCCGGCGTAGTTACTTCACTCTCCTCAAACTCGTAATCGCTTAACGGCGGACAAGAGCAAATCAACGTACGATCGCCGTAGGTGTCGTTTACACGCCCTACCGATGGCCAGAACTTGTAAGCCGCTACATAAGGCAGCGGGAAAGCTGCTTTTTGGCGGGTGTAGGGGTGGCCCCACTCGTTGCCGGTAATTACGGCCGCAGTGTGCGGGGCGTTCTTTAACGGGTTATCGGTTTTATCTAATAAGCCATTTTCTACATCCGAAATTTCGTTACGGATAGCGATCATGGCATCGCAAAAACGATCCAGTTCATGTTTAGGTTCCGATTCGGTAGGCTCTACCATTACGGTGCCTGCAACCGGGAAAGATACAGTTGGTGCATGGAAACCATAATCCATTAAACGTTTGGCAATATCAGTTACCTCAACACCCACGTTTTTAAAGCTGCGGCAATCCAAAATCATTTCGTGAGCGCAACGGCCGTTGGCGCCGGCATATAATACCGGGTAATGTTGCTCTAAACGAGCCTTAATATAGTTAGCGTTCAGGATAGCGTATTTAGTAGCATTGGTTAAACCATCGCCGCCCATCATGGCAATATAAGCATGTGATATGATGAGGATAGATGCCGAACCCCATGGTGCTGCAGATACAGCCGGGATAGATTTACCCTGATCGATATTTACTACCGCATGGCCCGGCAAGTAAGGCACCAGGTGCTTAGCCACACCAATTGGGCCCATACCGGGGCCACCGCCACCGTGAGGTATACAGAAGGTTTTATGTAAGTTAAGGTGGCAAACATCGGCACCAATATTGGCTGGGCTTGTTAAGCCTACCTGTGCATTCATGTTGGCGCCATCCATGTAAACTTGTCCGCCGTTGGCATGAATTATTTCACAAATTTCTATGATCGACTCTTCGAACACACCGTGGGTAGATGGATAAGTGACCATTAAGCAGCTCAGTTCGTTTTTGTACTGCTCGGCTTTGGCACGCATATCGGCCACATCAATGTTGCCGTTATCATCACAACGTACAACCACAATCTTCATACCGGCCATTGCTGCCGAAGCAGGGTTTGTACCGTGTGCCGATGACGGGATCAACGCAATGTTACGGTGATGATCGCCACGGTCGTTATGGTAAGCACGGATCACCATTAGGCCTGCATATTCGCCTTGTGCACCAGCGTTTGGTTGTAAGCTCATGGCGGCAAAGCCGGTAATTTCGCTTAACCAGTGGTTCAATTCGTCAAATATTTGCATGTAACCGCCGGTTTGGTCGGCAGGGGCAAAGGGGTGCATTTTGCTTAGTTCAGGCCAGGTTACCGGTATCATTTCGGTAGTGGCGTTCAGCTTCATGGTGCATGATCCCAAAGCGATCATAGAATGCGTTAACGACAGATCTTTAGCCTCTAAAGATTTAATGTAACGCAGCATTTCATGCTCAGAATGGTGCGAGTTAAATACCGGGTGCGTTAAGTAAGCTGAGGTACGTTGCAGCTCAGTTGGGATAACGGTTTCCAGGTTAGCTTTCAGCACATCAAAGTTTACATCGTTCAGTGTTTTGCCTTTTACTTTGGCAAAAAAGCGGATCATGGTTTTGATGTCTTCCGGAGAAGTTGTTTCATCCAACGAAATGCTCACGGTAGAACCGCTGTAATGCAGGTTCATTTCGTTATTCAGCGCTTCGGAGTGGATAGGGTTAGCTAGAACGCCTAACTCAAACTTAACGGTGTCAAAATAACTGTTGTTTAGCTGCTCGTAACCTAACTCGCCTAAGGCCTGGGCTAACAATATAGTTAAGCCATGTACACGCTGGGCAATTAATTTTAACCCTTGTGGGCCATGGTATACGCCGTACATACTGGCCATAATAGCCAATAATGCCTGTGCGGTACAAATATTAGAAGTTGCTTTATCGCGGCGAATGTGCTGCTCGCGGGTTTGCAATGCCATACGCAGAGCGTAGTTACCGGCACTATCAATGGTTACACCAATAATGCGGCCCGGCATAGAGCGTTTGTATTCTTCTTTCGTAGCAAAAAAGGCGGCATGCGGGCCACCAAAGCCCATAGGTACACCAAAACGCTGGCTGGTACCTACTACAATATCGGCACCCCATTCGCCCGGAGGGGTTAACAGTACCAAGCTCATTAAATCGGCAACTACGGTCAGCTTAATGTTTTTGGTGTGTGCGGTTGCTGCAAAATCGGTATAGTTATAAACTGCACCATCTTTAGCAGGGTATTGTATAATGGCGCCAAACATCTCGTCGGTTAGCTCCACCGTACGGTGGTCGCCAATTACCAGCTGGATGCCGTAAGGCTCCGAACGGGTTTTTAAAATATCTATGGTCTGCGGGAAAATCTCCTCGCTCACAAAAAATGTGTTGGCTTTTTGGTTTTTACGCAGGCTGTATTGCATAAACATAGCCTCGGCTGCTGCGGTACCTTCGTCTAACAAGGAGGCATTGGCAATTTGCATTCCGGTTAAATCCAATACCATGGTTTGGAAATTTAACAGCGCCTGTAAACGGCCTTGTGCAATTTCGGCCTGGTAGGGTGTGTACTGTGTGTACCAGCCGGGGTTTTCCAAAATATTGCGCTGAATAACGCCCGGTACAATCACATCGTAATAACCCTGGCCTATGTACGATTTGAAAACCTTGTTTTTCGATACGGTTTGTTTCAGCGTATTCAGGTAATCAAACTCACTTTTAGCGGCCGGTAAATTAAGCGGGTTTTTTAAGCGGATCTTATCAGGAACGGTTTGTTCAATCAGTTGGTCTAATGATTCTGCCCCAACGGTTTTCAGCATTTTAGCTGTGTCTGCATCGTTTGGTGCAATGTGTCTGGCTTGGAATTTCTCCTGGTAATCAATATTCAGTTTCATGAAACGGGATGCCCTTTTTGTGTGCCGCAAAGGTAAGGTTTTAGCCC
>Ga0265780_10005492_pt1 | contig 16044 bp, 20 predicted proteins | sample P1T30metagenome_FD_192432 | JGI IMG/M metagenome (GOLD analysis project Ga0265780, IMG submission 192432) | Plant litter microbial communities from East Loma Ridge, Irvine, California - P1 T30 | ecosystem: Environmental > Terrestrial > Plant litter > Unclassified | place: USA: California... | reverse complement strand
TTATGAGGATGTTGTTCATGGTGCTCATCTTTCTGGCAAAGACTGGATGTCTTCTGGTATTGAATTTTATGGAAAGCGGTGTATCAGAGAAAGTCTTGCGAGCTCGACTTACCTTTATACATTCGACCACAAAAATACTTCCTGTAAGTTTGTGAGGCCTTTTGCAGCTAGTGGATGTCTCGCCTCGAGGAGAATGTGGGTCTCATTGCTCGCTAGTGCCCCTCATTGGTCTCCAGCTCACCTCCAGAAGCTGGAGTACCCCACGTTCGTCACGACCTCGACATTCTTCTCCATCTCGATTTCCAATTCGGCGAGGCCCGGGAGATGACATTCGAACATGTGGACCTGGGTAGAAGATCAGGACGCATGGTACTCCGAGGCTTTGTGCCGAACTCTGGGATTGAACATGTGCCGAGCATCTGAAAAGATTTGCCGACCTCGCAAACCATGTCTCAACACCCATAATCGCAATCACAGCCCCAACGCTCCATGCAAAAGAAGTTTGCAAAGCTCGATCTTCGAGGGCAGCACTATCTACACCTCACTCGTTCACTTCTAGATGATCCAACCTCTCGAACACTGATTGTCGAAAACCTCGCATCTGCGCTGGCACTGGATGTCAGCCATGTCAACCTGCGGCTTGAAAAATCCCCGCGTTGCGTCCATGTGCCTGACACGTTCCACGACTGGGCCGTCTCATCGAGTATGACAAGACCGAGTTTTCTCTGCGACCTTGGTGGTTCAACACGTCGTGGAAGGCTGTACTGCTGGCTTAACAGCAACTCGGTCAAGTGCTTTTTGTTCGTAAGCCAAGGTATGTTTTGATCGCTGCGCATCGCGCTCATGGATTCCGAGCGTCGCTTGAACATTTGCTCCCCTATTCCGCCACCGTCCACTTAGTTGTCCAGGACGATTCGTGCGTCTGCTCATGGACGTTTGAGGGACGTTGACTCTCCTCATCCATGGCAGCATCCGTCAATTCCATAAGTATAACTGCAGAAAGAAGGAGTTTGCGAACGGCTCCCTTATCGTTCAGCACAACCTCATAATGACCCTCGAGCTTCCGCCAAGACCCGCCTCCCATTGGTGTCCAGAACAGATGCCAATTCGAGCTTTGCTTGACATCTTTCGAGATGGGGAGTAGGATCAAGTGGCCCAGGTGCGCTCGTTGATGTATCCCGATCTTCTCCTTCGGCATGAAATGGTAGCAGTGGAGACAGATACATTTCATCCTTGCGAGTTGCGCGGGGTGGAGTTGAAGAGCTTTGGTGTTACATTTCTCTCCGCACTGTTCGCAGGGAGATATGTGTCTGAGCATTGAGGATGCGCATGATTCGACCATGCTTACATCTGCGTCGGCTCCGGTTTCGGCCTGGTCGACCTTCAGAGCTCGGATGACCATGGCGGCTCTCTTGATGCATGTGCTCCCTTCTGACATGGACAAGATGTTTTTTGCAAGCTTGGATACTGAGCATTCATAGTCGACTTCAAGCTTTTCCCCATTGTTAGACACAGAGACTAACGAGTATGCGAGATGGCGTGGCTCAGCGCACAACTTGTGGCTGTATAGTTCCATGTTCTCTAGAACACTGAATAGTCTTTCTTCTCCGGTCATGTCCTCTACGAGAGCCCTCAAGGGTTTGTATCGGTCAGTTGGTCCATCCCAGTATGAGTTCAGCGCGACTTCCGGTTCGAATCCACGGTTGCCAATGTGAATCACGAACTTGCGCAAATGACTCAAATGTATCACGATTCCTTGAGCCATCAGAAACACTGTGTCCCCGAGTAGAATTTCCTGTGTGATCCAGGCTCTTTTCCAGTACTGAGCTTCACCGAAAGCCTTTAGGAAGCCCTCCTGCTCGAGAGTCAGTTGCCACTTCACTAACTTGTTGATATCAACGTTCTTCACTACCGAAGCGCCGTAGTTCAGGAAATGCAGAAACAGCTCTGCTGTCGCGGGCTCGTCACCTAGCCATGCAATGACCTGCTCTGCGCGGGAGTAGATATGACCCATCCGTTGCACTTGGTGATTTTTCTCAACAGTGCTTGCTTGGTCGATGCAAAGCGCATCGATCCACAGAAACTCGAACACATTACGTCTCGATGAGTTTTGGAACTCTACCGAGGTACTCTGCAGGTTGCTATGAGGCTGACGAGTATTTGGGTAAAGTTTCGTGATGTCCCGCTCCGCTGATCGTACTTTGAATTGAGATATGACAAACAAGAAGTTCCAAAGGTTTTGCCTCACGTGGAAAGGCTGGTCATTTAAAATGATCCATCGAGAATGCTCGGGCGGACCCCATATATAGGAAAGACAAGAGTAACGGTACAACACGGCCTGCGAATCTGTCATCATGTCATGTTCTTCAACTTTACAGCGTGGAGTGCCATCCTTGTATGGATGGAGGACTTTGACAAGCCTGATAGACGTCTCATGTTGCATTGCCTGATGAACATACTGTGGTCTGTTCAGGTCCGGTAGGTCCGGAGGTGCCCTCGAAGGAGACAGCGGAGATTGTTCCAAAACGACGATTGGTATCGAAATACTGGCCGCGAATCTCGTAAAATGAGCCTCGTATAAGGACCTCGTGAATTGTCCCCGAATGGTGATCGGTGTCGAATTACTATCTTTAAACCATAATGAACCGGACATAGTAATAGCGACTGTTTACTCGTTGTTGCGAGGCACTTTGATGGGGAGTTATAGGTTTTCACCTCGTAGGGTTCAAGCGTGTGCGCAGTTGTTTTGCGACGTGATGAAAGGTTGCCTAGGATGATGGTGGGGCACTATAAACGCCACATGAGTAATCTCGTGCCGCCATATCATCCGTGACCTATAAGATAGCCGGGAAGTTAAGGCTGAGTGAGCTCGAGGATCGAGGTAGACATGTTCAGACTTAAAGTCGTACGGCCTAATTAGGTATTAGGAACACTAGAACGAGGACCCGCACTAGCGTCATCGCCATCATCATCATCTGTAGTGCATCACCTGATAGCAGTAACAGGCCTATGTATGCTTGTCAGTGTGCGCCTCATTGCGCCCTATTGTACTTCTGTGCAGTACGGTAGCACGCAACATACACCATTGCGACCTCTAGGCACCCTGACGATTACAATGATGTCGTAAAACTTGCGCGCGCAAAGCTGTTTGTACTCCCAATGACGTGACGACTGAGGTCATCTCATTAGCGTTGACAGAAAAATCATCTCACTTGCAGTAATAGCAAATGAAGTCTGTAGTGCTTACTTGGCCTAGGAAGGAACGACATCGTAGCCGTATTTCCAAACCGAAGATCCGCCAGCAACTTCTGCACGTCAAGAAACTCAATCGTCGATAGCACAGTCTAAAAGATCTCTCATTGGAGAAAGTCGTCTGCTATATGATCTGCTGAATATGTACCATCGGCAACTGTACATGATTAGCGCATATAACTCCACACGCTAACCCAATCTCACCACAGTTCTCATCACGACGTCTCAAAAGCACCAGAACACGTCGAAATCAAGCAAGCAAAACCAAGAATTCTATTCAAAGCGGTAGCAAGTGAATGCTTTTTCCAGAATGATCTAATCTGCAACACCCAAAACGCCGCCCCAAGTCTGTTTTTTGGCATATACACATGTTGGTAAAAAAGCCTAGTTTCGGTCCCGGTCCAAAGTCGTGATAAAGTCGTAGCCAAAAACCTGCGTATGGCATGCATCCATCTTCTCTCTCGCAGCATCCATTAGCGTCCGCTGTCTCCCGTCCGAGTCGGCATCAAGCGGGTCGGAATCGGCAATCTTCGTTCGCCACCCGAGGCGATTGGGAGGCTCAAGCCTCCGCAGCTTCATGAGTCGGGCTGGCGGGGTTCGAGAAGTTGGGCGTTGCTGGCGCGCTGTACGTCTGCTGCGCGGGCTCGCAGACATTGCGGTGCGTCTTCCAGTCTGTCTTCTGGCAGCTGCGGTCGCAGTAATACGCCGCTTTGCAGCGGGAGCAGCGGCGCTTGGCCGGGCCGCCCGAGCACGTCGTACAAGCTGTGTGTCCCAGTTAGCCCTGTGAATTAACTTTGGCTTCGAGTCAACATGTAACGTCAACAAGACACGGCGTCGGCATGAGATGGAAAAGTGGAGGGCGCGGAAGGCGCTATGTGGGGCCGTGGGAAGCGCCAAGACGAATGGGGAAAAGGCGGTCGGGTTCCTGCATGAGAGAGCCCACATGGAGAGGGAGAAACGTACGCTTGGAATTCATGGTGAAGTTGAGACTCTCGGTGGAGGCCATTGGGCGGAGAGATTGGAATAGTTCGGCGCGGTTGAAGGCGGGGATGGTGGGTGTGAACTGTGGTGGTGGTGTTGGTGCTGAGGCGATGGAGCCGTCCGAGGAGCGGCGAGTGACATCTGGAAACGGGTTAGAAAAGATTAAAATATGTGAAGATGAAGATGGAGGACTCACCACTCTGTGCACTATCTCGCCTCTCCATAATCGGATGTCTTCCTATCGCGCCGCCATTTTCGTCCCTCACCGCCTCGCCAAGACTGCTCGTGAACACATTCAAGCACACGCTTCGGGGTGGCATTATCCTCAAGTCCTTCTCTTTTGTATTATTTGGTAGTTCCGCGGGTGATGTGAAGGAGTGTGAAGGGGATGAAGGTATTTCTAGGTAAAATTGTGCATGGCGAGTCTTGGGCAAAGTTTCGTGAAAAGCGGTGTGAGGTGGGAGCGCACAGATGCACGCTAGCCCAGAGACAGGCTAATGCTGACCCATGCGCTGAGAACGCGGTGTCAGGTGTCTCACCTCTACATGCGCACCTGAGATCTTGAGATCGCAAAGTGGATGCGATAAGGCAAAGTTGGTGTTCGATAAGCTTCAATTCGCGGTATCATGTCGTGCTGATGCTCTTCGTGAAGGTGGCACTTCAAGATGGCACCCACCGCGACATGGCGTATTCACCGCCATGTTTCCGATATGCGAGCATGTACAACAGCACTTTTGGATTCCATTCGGTGCATGTGTAGTTAAGAACGGTGAGACTGCAGCTCCAGCAAACTGCGGGGTCATAGCGTGTGATAGCCTCGTGGCAGCTCATGCGCGAGACTAAGCGGCAGCGCTCACCGAATGTTCCCTCCGGGCCAATGGTAAGCGCCAAAACGGGAACGACTTTGCTGCAAGATCATGATCCTTCCATGCACAGAACGTGGATTTTATGCCTGGGAACGTGGATCTTCGCCACAGGAATCGTTGATGGAAATTAAAAAGTTGATGGCCAGTCTCCAGCTGAGTGAGCGCGGCCCGCAATATACGTGTTCACGCCATCAAGCTGACTGCCACCGGTGAGTTCGTCAGCTCAGCGCGTCTGCCGCTGTAAAATGTTCTCAGCATGTGCATATCACCATACGATGGAGAGGAGATGGTTGGGCTGGAAATCGATATAAAGTGTATCGGTGATGCTGCTTGAATCATTCGACCGACGTGTCCCGAACTTTGCATGCCATGCGCTATGGTCTCTCGACTGCTGTCGATCTCAAAGTCCAGACTCACTGCCAAACAACAGTTGAGATTACACAGACCATGGTACTTTTGATAAAGGGGTTGCATGGGCTGAGGTGGCAGTCCAGCGATTCAGTCCCAAGCAGTGAAGATGATCGACCAGAAGAGAATGTTAGGTCCCGTGACCATGTGAATTAGGACCCGAGAGTGTTCGTAAGCCCCGTGCAGGCAAACAGCTTACTCAAGCACTGCCGCCTGTAGACCTTATCAGCTGGGTACAAGATCACAATGTGATTTTCCAGATTTGCGCTCCGAGGGTCGGAGAGGTTGTTGACTTTGAAGTGAAGCCACAATCCCACAAGGCAACGGTTGCCTGGTCATTGTGCAACCCATGATAGGGCAGTGGGCTGGCTCGGGAGGCGGCATGACTACCCATACCACAGCCATGGAACAATGCTCAATTGTCTAATGTAACATGGAGGCCCCAGCTCCGTGCTTCTGAGTGTGCGTAGGTGGTATAATAGGCAACTGAGACACCCACAGGAATAATATTACGTATATCTCCCAAGCGTTCATAATCTTGGCTGGGGTTGGTCAGCCAAATTTGATCAATTTCCGCCACACTGTGGCATCAAGATGGATATCGGCCCCACGTAGTGGTCAGCGGGGAAATCCAAGGCTTGGAAACATTGTGAAGTAGATGTCTAGCGCGCTTGGAGCCAAATGAAGGGTTTTTAGGTTGCTGCTAGCTACATGTAGTACCGGCAAAACACCTCCGGCATCCGCTGGTTCGCAGATGTCAGGGTCTTTAAACGTCGGTGACGTCGGCAGAGCCGCACTTCAAGCCAGCGAACTCTGTGGCCAAGAAGCATGACCAAAAGTCAATTGCGCCAACGTGCCTAGATCCCGCGAAAGAGCGAGCGCCGGCCCCAAGGTTCGTGCGATCAGAAGTGCGGGGTGGACAGACCACTGAGTCGGAGAGGGAGTCATAGCTTGGCGAAGGTATACTTTGCACTTTGTCGCGGTTCTCGAATCTCGACGCATCCGACTTGACTCACCGGCGGCGCGGTAGACTGACCACAGACTATGAATGCCTCGATCTGGGTATCATTGTTGCAGATCGGATGTTGAGGGTACCGGGCAGTGCTAGTTTCCCATGCACGAAGAACTGGACGCATCCTTCCGTCGATTCCGCCCGATTGCCGTTCAGCTCGGCAGGGTGCGCGAACTGCTGCGCAGAATGACAGGATAGTGGGGGATTGGTGAAATGTGTACGGATTGGCGAATGACAAGGGCGCAAAATCCGGTCAGACAGGAAGAGGATGGCCATATGAGGTGCGTCAAGCGACTGCGGACTACTGCAGGCCGGCTGTCGGCCAGGCGCGAGTAACAGGGTGGCCGACGACGATGAGTCTTCAACAAAGACGTGCGAGTGACTGTCTATGCAACGCGCCCTCTGCAACGGGAGCTGCCAAGGCGTGTGAGGAGAAGGGCGCATTGAGGGGCGGTGCTTGTCGAAACAATGTGCACTGTCCGATTGCGAACACATGTCTCATGCGCACCCCAATGTGCACACTGTTTGCGCAATAACAGCCACATGGTAATGTGCAATCGATATGGGGGCTGTCTGTGTGGCAGTGCGCATGTCTGTGTTGCGGTGAGATGAAGAGCGGACTGCGCAATTGTGAGCGGGGAGGATGAACGCTACGCCGAGCGTGGTGTGGTCGTGGCGGTGCCTTCGCAGGCAGGAGCGGGCCATGGCCCCAACACAGGCAGCAACACCACTCAACGTCTGCGAACTGAACGCCGTCTGGGGCGGAGCGCGAATCACGGCACCAGAATTCGCACCAGATGACCTCTCCGGGTGTGCGACGAGCGCTTTGCGTCTTGATGAGCGAACGTGTTTGGAGTCGCGCTCAGGTCTCGCTCAGGTCGCAGTTGGCGGCTTGCGGGCGCGAGCCTGAACAGCGACCGGCAGCTTCATGTTCCAGGAGAGCGACTTCACCAGACGACCCCGCCAATGAATCCTCTCCAGGCCCCTCGCAGCCAGCGCTCTTCTGACGGAGGAGCGTGCCAAACGTGTTTCTGGCGCGCTCAGTGCTTGTCGTCATGCCCAGAATGTCCACCGCCCTCGCTAGAGCGCCCGGACGTTAGCTCGTCGATGGCGTCTGCTGCCAGGATGAATTCCTTAGCCCAAGGCATCCACCATCCCAGCAGACCAGGGTGCTGGATTAGTGCACTTGTCGGCCTCCAGATCGAGCAGGATATATATCCCACCCACACCTGCTGCACCATGTCTCCTTCAGTTCAGCTACCACAGACCAAACCAACCTCACATCTTCTGGCCATCGACTCCGGATAACATTCTACTCACAGTCACTGGACTGACTTCATCGCCGCCATTCCATACTTGTCTGGCACCACCATCACAACGGCTCCCAGGTTGCCCTCCATCTTGAAGACCCCAACCACCAGCATGCCTTCCATACGCACCTCGGCACCCACAGTCATCCACTCTGTTCCCTCTTCACCCAAGATGAACAGGTCAGTTGGCTTCTACCAAGACCCCGTCGAGGGTGTCTCGCGCCCAGTCAACACTTCCGAGTCCTGGGCCGCCTACAACTTCGAGACGCACGCCCGCAAGTGTGCCTACTGCCACAACCCGTACGAAGTCCACCGCAACCGTGAGCAGCTCTGTGACGCCGGCCACCGTCTTGCTCAAGAAGTGGCTCGCTTCATCTACAACAAGTCGGACGGCAAGACGTACTCCACTGCCGAGGAAGACCACAAGCCTGTCCATGTTGAGCTCCCAGCTGGATACGTCGAGGTCAGCAGCCTCCTGAAGGCCATCGAGCGCAGTCTCCGCCACAGGTCTCGACGATCGTTTGTCTCCATGGACAGCAGCTACTACGTTGCACCCCGCGTCCCCTCGTCACCAGTCAAGCGCTCCAACTCTGTGAAACTCACCCAAGAGCCCAAGACCAAGACCAAGTCCCGCCCACGCCCTCACTCTGGTGAAATCGTCGACTGGCCGCAGTCCAAGCGCGTCCTCACTGAAATCAGCAACACGGCAAACACCAAGCGCGGCTCTCTCTACGAGGAAGACTTGGCCCTCCAACGCCGCAACGCCAACAAGTACAAGGTCGAAGTTCGTGAGCCGTCAGCACGCGACCTCCGCGACCACCGCTCGTCGGGCTACTACCGCTGAATAAAGCCCGGACATGTTTGCACTCGCGCCACACACTACAGTCCGCACCAAGACACAAGTCTGAACACACTACACCATCACAGATGCACGCGGTCACCCGATGCACGCGGACGCTGCAAAAGCTCCGCGCCAATCCGCCGCTTGCACATCGACTCTCACATATTGAAAGCTTTGTTTGATAATACCGGCGGGTTACTGGACATGGGACAGGATACTATTAATGGTCACGATGATGATGGAACACTCGGCCGATACAGGTGTTGAGCGAAGGACGAGGAAGGGACCCTGGGACGGGTTTTCTGGGCATGACGATGATGATGCAGGGGTTCTGTACTTGGCAACTTTTATTGAATCCAGGATTTTATCAGAACATGACTTTCGCTTTGCTTTTGCTGCTCCGTGAGGATCATGTATGTTTGCCACTGGGCGTATTGGTTGTTCGTGAGTATACGTGATACTTGGCCCGAGAGGGTATACTCGAGGCGCAAACAATACTCGCCGCGCATGCAACTCCTACACCCTCTGAAATGCACATCTATCTCCTCGCCTGCGCGTCTGCGCACTTTCCACTGAGACATCCCCATGACTCCCACCCTCTGCGCCGTCTACATCCGCGCCACCAACCAATCACCTCTCTAGATGTGAGACAAGCGAGCTAAACACCCGCTCACATGGCCTGGCAAATAGATGAGATGGACCGGCGCCGAGTACATTTCCCACGACCCTGCTTGTCTACATCATCGGAGTGGCGAGCATCACTGCGGCACCCTGTTTATCACTCGAGTGGGAAGTGCGCGGCGGGATGAAAGATGCCGGTTAGTAATAGGAATGTAATACCGCCGAGCTGAGGGATTGCGCCTCGGTCTGTACAAACCAGTTGATTAGAAAAAAGCAATCCTCTCATGGACTCTTCTTGCAACTGCAAATTCCAACACGCAAAGTTCCAAGGTATCGTGAGGTTGTTCCTTGCGCGGGTGCGGGGCACGTCAGACGTCACCAGGGTGCATTCCCAGCTTCCCGCTTGCTTGCGCGTCGGGCGATAACACACTGCGTCTTTGGTGCCGGCAACGGTTTCTGTAAAGTCAACATGGCATGATCAATACTGTCGTCGTCGCATCGAGTCGTGGCCTCTTCTCCACCGGAATATTGTCCGCACGTCCCATCTTGTTCCCCACCCGACTGCCAATCTTCTGGAAACCGACGTTGGGCAGGTCCGTGTGTGAAGACGTCGAATATAGACGACGGGGATGATCCTGGGGCGAGGGATCGGCGCGGTGCAGCCTCACGATGGGTGAGGTTGGGGAGATGAGAGTGCATATCTGAGGGTGCGGGTGAAGATGAGCGCTTCACATGAGATGAACAAGTCGGAAGTCTGATGCATCGTGAACACTTTGGCAGCTGGTGTTCGTCTCGCCTTCACTCGTGCACAACACAGACGATGCCTCGCTCCACTACGACGTGTTCCTGCATCCGCCGTCCCTCACAACTCACCACCAGCAAAACATCTACACCGGCGCGCGTGAAACAGCCCGCACGTGCCATGCCAGCTGTCAGAAGCTCCCTCCTCAACCGCCCATCTTCCCACGCCCATCCTCGCGCGCCCCCCAACCCCGCAGCGCACCATAGGCCGTCGCCAGCGATCGCTTGCCGTCTCGCTGCATTGCACCCAGTGCGCTGCATTGCAGCCTCACCGGTGCACCAGTGCATGTTCGCCGCCGATGAACTGGTAATCCCATCGGGCTCGGCAGCATTCCCACGCCTGACTGGCGCGGCGGGAGGTGATTTGGCGCAATTGCCAGCTGGCGTGCAAATCCCCAACGCATCTGTTGCATTGCTTCATTTTTTCGTGGTTGGGGAGAGTAGCGCTCCGACGTCTCGGTGCTGCACACATCTTCCACGGCAGTGTGCGTTTCAGCGCGCGGCAGAAAAAGACGCGCGGATTGGTTGGACTGCGCTGGTGGTCGTTGGGGTTTGGTGATGCGCTGGGGCTGAGGCGCAGTGCAAGCCACAGGGCTGAGTGAGTCACACGGACTACCACCACTTATGCACAGGCCCTTTCTACCTGGATGCGCGCGAACGACGCATGGACATGGACATTCATCACACTGACACTTCCGAGTATTGGGGGCCGTTGGCGCTTGCTGGCAAACCTTATCGCGGACCTCGAAATAGAGCCTGAGGTACCTACTCTACCGCGCCGCGGGTAGGTTGTTTCACGAACACGGCGCCAATCAAAACGCGCTTTTCTGCCATCCACGGCGTTGGGATACTTGACGCACGCACTGTCTCGGGGCGGAGGGTGTGCTGTGGGGAAAGAGCTATACTTGGGTACCGCGTGCGATGCGCGTACTGTCTGAGATGGGATGGGTGAGCGAAGGGTAGGTGCTGAAGAGATTCGGGGGCGGAAAGCCATCTACCAACGTCACTAGTATGGCGTTGCAGGCCCGCACGACGCCTCTCGACCTGTTCACCACGGCCCCCGGGGTTTCAGTTGGAAGTACTGCTCGAGCGGACGTGCAAATGTCACATCGCCGAAGGCTCAGTGTTGGGTCATGCTATCGTTACAACCAGTGCGGGGGCCTAATGACGACGGTGAGGTGGCATCGTCAGCCATCTGCACATCTTTCGAGTGACGCACGACTCGATCGATACATCATTGAGACTTTCTCGGCCTACCTCCGTTCCTGCATACTCACCACACTCCGCCTCCTCGCCTCCTCCACATCGCCCCCAAAGTACCTCGCAATCTCCACGTCCAGCGCCCGCCCCTCGAGCTTCGGCATCATCTTCGCCTGCTTGACCGGGCTGATCTGCTCGTGATGCGCACTTGCGAATATGACGTCTAGTTCCTCCAGACTCCGACCCTTGGGCTCGGGGAAGAACAAGTACACCGACGGAATGATGGCGGCGTTGAACACGGCAAACATGGTGTACGTGTTGTACTGCAAGTTTTCAAATGCCGGCGGCGTGATCATCACGATAAGGAAGTTGGACAGCCAATTTGAACACGTTGATAGTGCGTTGGCCTGGATGCGGATCCGCAGCGAGGTGATCTCAGCGGGATACAACCATGTCATGCCGAGCCAGCCTGGTGGTATGTCAGCATGCATTGTATGCGCCTCTGGAGTCAGACTTACCGATCGCGAAGAACGTGTTGAAGCCGAATAGGAATACGGTTGCGATGACGCCGTACAGTGTGCTTAACACTGGCGCACCTTGCTCATCAATCGTGGCGGTTGAACTCGTGCCTGCTAGAATGATCATGCTGGACATCATGCCAAATGCGCCAAAGAGCATTAGGTTACGACGGCCGGCGCGCTCGATGAGTGGGATGGCGATGAGACCTGCGAGGAAGTATTCTGTGCCGTTGGCGGCGGCGAGAAGACGCGACATATCGGGTCCGAAACCGAGGGACTTCTCGAAGACGTAAGTTGCATAGTAGGTCTGTCCGCCGTGTCAGTAGGTAAGGCGTACTGAACTCATCTGTTGGCTGTACTCACAATCAAATTGATGCCACTAATCTGCTGGAAGAACTGCGCAGCAACACCCAGCAGTGTGCGACGCAGGTTCTGCGACGGACCATTGTGAAGCAACTCGCGCATCTTGAAGGGGCCATCTCGGCTTTGCGCATCGAGTGCGTCCTTGATGTTGTTGAGCTCGACCTCAACTTCTTCAGAGTCGACTTGTACGCCAGCGAGTCTAGCGAGCAGATGTCGCGCTTCTTGCTCGCGACCGCGCATCAGCAGCCATCGTGGAGAGTCGGGCAAGAAGAGAAGTGCGATCCTGGTATAATTGTTAGTTTTGGCACGAAGTAGTTACAACTGTGTGCCTTACATGACCAGTACGGTGAAGAACGACTGGAAAGCGACGGGAAACCTCCATCGGACGGAGCTGTATGCCTGACCTGCTGGAAGGAAGTAGAAGCCATATCCAACCCAGTACGAGATCATGATGCCAGCAACAATAATCGCGCCGGAAGTGATGATGAGTTTCCCTCGCTTCTCTGGCTTCGCGCATTCAGACTGCCAGGTAGGAATCGCTATACTCCATCAGCATCACATCATTTCACAACATCGTCTTCAGATACTTACTCGACGTAACCATCCCATTCCCAACACCACCAACAACTCGTCCGACGATGAGAATCGCGTACCCATCAACGCCGCCGCCATTCACACCACCAGCCGCGACCTGAAATATTGTGCCGGCAATCATGATCAAACTGCCCCAGAACGTACTGCTCTTCCGTCCCCAAACCTCGCCATAAAATAGAATCAGCACAGCTCCCAAAAAGCAGCCAACCTGATACAGCGCCACGGCCGCAGCCTGCGTATTCGCATCACCAGTACACATGCGCTCGTCCCTCACAGTGTTGGTCGGTGAGTCGAGCCAGCAGATAGTATTCGCTTGGGACAGCGGTGTCATAAGCGGGAAATGGCGCTGAAAATCGTCGAGAGTGAGCAAACCACTCATGACTCCTTGGTCGTAGCCAAACATGAGGAAAGCGAGGCAGGAACACCATGCGATAGCTGTGTTGAGGAGTTTGCCCTGGAGGAGACCAATGCCGGGGACGTGCCATTCTGGGAGGTTGCCGAGTTTGGAGAAGATGCCTAAAACGCCTGAGGGTGGAGTGGGAGCATTGGGAATCTGCCGGTGATGGAGGGGCGGGTTGATTGCTTCGATCTGGTCATCTCGCGAGTCTGGTGAGTGCTCGGAGCGCTTCTTTTCCACTGGTGAGGTGTCCATGGTGTAGATTAGCTCCAACGACACTGCAACCGAGTTACAGGAGCCAGTCAGTTGGAGCGTCCATCAAATTTATATACTGCTTACGGCGCGCTCGGCAACTTTAGGAAGACTATTATCGCGGCGCTCCGCTCAAACCAAGCCTTTCCGCCTCCATAGTCTTGGCCGACTCCAGACGGACCCGCCAGCGAGCCAATCACGAAGTGGGTAGCTCCAAGACCAAGAGTTCCCTCTTGCCGGGAAACCGAACGAGGCAATCCGATGGTTCTTCAAGCACTGCTTGTGAAAAGTGTATCGGCGCACGATACGATTGACGTCACTTCTCCGTGGTCTTGCGCCAGGATCGAGGATCTTGATGCTCGAACCGTCCTCATATAATCAATGGCTCGAGCTTTGGAAGAACAGGTGGTGCGCCGTTGCGTAGATTATTACATCAAAGCGCGATTCTTGGAATGAGTATTGCGCTACTAACGTTACGAGCAGATGAATTGCGGCTCTCTGGCCATCCGAACCCATCGAAAGACAGCCACTCTGTCTGGGTATTAGTGATTTCTTCTCATTCGTGAGGATGGGCCAAGAACGATGACGAGCGCCGGAGCGGAAAGCGCATTCTTGGCACGCAACCTCGTCTCGATGCCACTACAATATCTGTGCAGTAAGCCGCTACGGGAGGTGCTCATGTGAAGATGGTAGTCAAGGAAATGGGATGTGCTCAGTTTGCCTGAGATGATGCCAGGAAGAGGTGTTTTGTTCATGTTGGATTTGCTCATATGGGCTCTTGCCCAATATTGACGTGACCTCAGGACGCCGGCCAATGCTATGCTAGGTGTATCGTACAGTATGCGTACATCTTTCGATGAACCTTTGAGTTGTAGAGTGTAGTTGGGGACCGTGGTCTCTCATGTAGCCAACTGCGTGGGTAGGTGATCCTCGACATCTCTTCGCTATCGCCGTGCAATCGACTTGCGAAAGAATCAATTGGTATCTCTTGGTATGTAGTAAGACGATGCATCTATTTCTTGCCGCGCTTCGCTTCCAGGAAAAGGACCTGTTTCCGTACTGTCCTGATGTCAGCTTTGACATTCTTGCCCTTTCGTGCCACAGTATGCCAGCCCCGTCTTTCTCATTTTAAAGCCATGTTATTCCTTAAAATTGTGCGGCGTGTGTTGCTAATGATGGCGGGGAAGGAACGACTGGGTGTGCGTACCAATCGGGTCGTATTTGAGCATGCTCAGCGGTTGATGCGCTCGCGGCCGTTGCATTGTGCGGTAGTAGCCCGTCATGGCCATCGAGATGAGGCGCACCATGATGGTACGCGACTTCGCTGTTCAATCGTCGTGGTCAGCGGATGTTGAAGGATGTTGCGATGCGACATGTAATGCGATTATCATGGCGACACCTGATCGCACGTGACGAGGACAAGGCATTTGCAGGTATGGAGAGTAGTTCACCTTTCTTAGCCATCGCGACGGCGCTGTGTTGTGGCTTTGGGCGATGTGGTCGGCGTCAATGTCGGCATCGTGAGGTTCTGGTGATGCGAAAGTTTGGCGGCGAATCTTCGGCACCGAGGACCGGCCAATGATAGCACGCTAAAGCCCGCTCTTTCCCTTGCTTGCGCCTGGCCTGTCTTTCTTCCTTCACATTTGTAAACAAAATCAAATTTTCTAAACTCGATCCCGATGCGTCGCAAACTATATGAACAACGATCATCAACACATGTCGGTGAAGTCGAGCTCCGGGTTGAGTTGCAGCCTGTCTAACAAGGGTTCACTGCTCCCTGTCCGATGTGAAGCTACGTAGAGTGCCCTCAAGCTTTTTGTTCCCTTCATCATGGAACATTTGCCACAGTCCTAGAAATGAGCAGTCTACGAGAAGCCTGTCATTTCAGGCCAGAGTCGTCGTTAGTCCATCGAACAACATGGCGAGCGCAGCAACTACTGGCCTTTGACCTCTACTACACCACGTATCAAATCTCCAAACGCGCTAGACAATCGACTTATCCTTGATAATATCAGCAGAAATATGGCCTAGTATCTCCGTCAAATTGGAAGCTCGCGTCTCGCACGCATGCCTGAAATGCACTGGTAGCTGTACGATACCACTCGTCTCTACAAACAGAGGGATTGCAGACTCTGAGTGGCCGTTCCCGATTCCATCACACGCCCTTGAAGTTACTGCCCGACACCGTTTCCATACGCCTGGTAGAAGTGCGGACCTGTGTCCTCACAGCGGCCAAGCAATTTAGCTTTTTAGATAGCTCTATGTATCGACCAAGGCCTGTGTAACTTAACGCTAGAAAACACCATGTTAGTAGCATTTGTACGGAGCTCGACAGCCTCATGCTTAGAGCTGATATTGGTGTTTCAGCTGGCTCACCACCATGTGTATAGAAGTCGTTCCAAGTTGAAAGTCTGAACTTTTCCTAGTTTAACTAGTAAAGAGGCGAGCGTCGCATCGAGCGAAGCGCCACACTGATTGACACGGTAAGCCTCGGCGGTGGCCATCGTTGATTGGGCGAAGGGTGTGGGTGGCCTGTAGGCCATTCCACGGAAAAGCATGAGATCTTAGCCTGCTTGTCCTTCTCACTCTCTTCTTACCACGATAGAAAGGTCGACTTGTTAGTATTTT
>Ga0265780_10005490_pt1 | contig 16050 bp, 18 predicted proteins | sample P1T30metagenome_FD_192432 | JGI IMG/M metagenome (GOLD analysis project Ga0265780, IMG submission 192432) | Plant litter microbial communities from East Loma Ridge, Irvine, California - P1 T30 | ecosystem: Environmental > Terrestrial > Plant litter > Unclassified | place: USA: California... | reverse complement strand
TGGTGCTGGCGACGCTGGTGGTGGTGCATGTGCTGGCAGTGGTCAAGCATCAGCTGATCGACCGCGATGGCCTGCTCGCGCGGATGGGGATTGGGCGATCGGTGGGGTGACTATTCAGCGCCCGCTCAACCGTCTTTCCTGCCGTTTTCCAGCCTGATTCGCCGCTAAGGCGCATTGTCCAGGATAGTTGATGAACGGTTCTGAGCGGCCGCGCTCAGGCACATTTTGATTAGTTGGTCGCACAAAATTCATTGTGAGCTGGTGACGCAACTGACAGCACCGATTGCTTTCGTACCGTCGTCCCGGCGAAAGCCGGGATCCATGCCGAGCTCCCGCAGAGGCAAAAAACGCATCGCGGTAAATTCAGCATGACCCGATCCGGATTGTCATTACGCGCATTGCGCGAAATGACCCCGACGTTCGTTGGGAGACGATCTTGCAGCTGCCGGAATGCCACGCAGGCACAGTAGCGTTCGCTCAAGCGCCGTCAAACGCCGCCACGTCGACGCTCACTGCCACCGGTTTGACTTGAGGTTGCGGCTTCCGGACACCGTTGGCGCCGGCTGGCGACGCCAGCAGATCCAGCACCATGGCCGCCGGATTGCAGCCCAGCGAAGCATGCAGGCCCGCATACGACGGCGTCATGCGCGCGTGCACGGCCAGCACCGCAGCGCCTTGCTCGGCCAGCACGAAGTCGATGCCGGCGTGGCCCCACAGGCCGGGCAGTGCCTGCGCCACCCGTTGTCCAAGCCGTGCGAACGCACCATCGCGATCGGGCAGGCTGTTGACGGTGGTGCCAAGCAGGTGGAACTGGTTGTCCCGTACGGCGATGCGGTGCTCGTTGCAGCCGAGCAGCTGCGCGGCGCCGTCGCGGCACAGCAGCGACAGGCTGCCCAGCTTGCCAGGGATGAACGGCTGCAGGACATAACCGGCGCGGTCGGCGATCCACGCGAGCGCCGCGTCGGCGGTGGAAAAGATGCGCGTGTCTTCGTAGTCGGCGCCCACGTCGGGTTTTACCACCCAGGCATTGCTCGTGGCAGGGCGCGGCTGGCCCGGCGCGTAAGTGGGGACCACCGCAATGCCGGCACGCGCCAGCACGCGCGCCGTGCGCAGCCGGCTGGCAGCCACACGTAGCGCCTGCGGCTGGCTGCCCAGCAAGATGCGCTGGTGGCGCAGCACTTGACGCGACAGCCGTTCGAGCATGCCGCCGGCTTCAGGCGCCAGCGGCCAGACCGCGTCGGCAGCTTGCACGCAGGCGTCGAAGCGGCGCTGGAATGCGCCTGGCGCGCCTGGCGAGCCTGGCGTTCCACGTGTCCATGACGTGCCCGGCGTCTCCACTGTCCCCGGCGCAACCGCTGTCTCCAGCGTCACCAGCGCAATGCCGGGCACCTGGCCGAGGTCACCCAGCAAGGCATGCAGCATCATCTGGCTCTGGCGCCGCAGCGAGGCCTGCGGCATGCCGTCTTGCGCCATGGCGCCTGTAGCGTAGTCGAACACAAATACTTTCAACGGCGGCACGTGGCCCTCCCATGCAGCGCGTCAGCGTCCGCTGTTCCCTGATGCCGCCAGCGTCAGCGTTTCATCGACCAATGCCGGCTTTCCCTTGGCGCCATCGGCCACGGCGCGCACCTGGTAGATGCCGCCTGGAACCTGCGGGCTGACCACGAAGGTATAGCGCTTGCCGGTGTACTGTTCGAAGCGCACGTGCATCGGATCGTTCTGGTATGGAACGATGACGACCTCGCGGCCATCGACACGCTTGCCGGCATACGTGAACTGGTGTGGGCGGACCTGCGCGTTTGAAGCCAGCGCCAGCAGGATGCGCTTGCGGAAATACGCTTGCGAGCCGCCAGTGAGGCGCTGCATTTCAGCGATATCGTGCTCGAGGAAGCCAAGCAGGACGGGATTGCCTTCCGGATCGTCGACAGCCGGCGCAGTGTATTGCCGGGGACCGGTCAAAAACTGCAACGTTGCCGCCGGCTTGCCCTCGGCCAGCACCAGCCGGACCTGGTCGTCAAAACCCGGTTCGGCGCTGCCTTCCTTGTGAAAGCTATAGGTCAGCGTGGTGGGCGCATGCACGTTCTGCAGGTGATTGGTCTGGAACAGCAGCGTTTCAGCTGCCGATACTTCCTGCGCGCCGGCAGGCTGTGTCAAGAAAACCGTGACGGCCAGGGCCAGCGGCAGGGAGCGCCATGGTGATGTCATCATGCTCGCACCTGCCTTAGCGCGCAGCAGCACGTGGCGCCACGGGCAGTGTCACGGGGAGCAGCGGCACGCCGTAGCTTGCCAGGATCGCGTCGATCTGCGGCCGGTTGCGCGCGATGGCGTCGTCGATGCGCTGTTTGTACGCTGCCTCGCCAAAACGCGTGGCCATGGCGATGTCGAATTCGAACTGGACACCCGGTTCCGGTTTCAGCGGAATGGCGGTGATGGGCGCCGCGGCGTGGTGCGCAAAATAGCCGGCGATCGGTCCCCAGATGAAAGCGATGTCGATGGCGCCTTTGGCCAGGTCCTTCTCGACCATTTCGCCGGGATATTGCGCGGGGTCGCCGGTTTGCGCCTGGTAGGTCACCATGCGGTCGATGAGGTCGTGCTCGAGCAGCCAGTCGGCCACTGGCGAGCCGCCAAACACCCCAAGGCGCAGCGTGGCGCGTTTTTCAGGCGGCAGTTTCAGCAAGTCTTCCAGCGTCTGCACGCTGTCCAGGCCTTTGTCTTTGACGTATGCCATCGCATACGACGAGCGGTAATACGGCCGGGTGGTGGCGCCCATGTCGAAGCCCGACGCCACGCCGGTGACCAGGTCGCATTTGTAATTTTCCGCGCCCGGCTCCTTGGCGCGCAGCGTATTGCGAATAAACCCCATTCGCTGCGGATACCATGTGTAAGCGATTTGCCAGCCGAGATCCTTGGCGAGCAGCGCGGCGATCTTGTTCTCGAAACCTTGCAGTTCCCGGTTGGAAAACGGCAGGTTGTTGGGATCCTGGCAGACGCGCAGTATCTGTGCAGCAGAAGCGGGTGAAGCAGCGGGCGCTGACGCGGAAGGGACCGCCTGTGCCGCCTGTGCCGGCGGCGCTGACTGTGCGCTGGTCCCTGGCGCGGCGCCAGCCAGCGTCAGCGCAGCCGCACTGCACAAGACTATGCGTACATGGGCTGTGCGTACCAGGTTGCGCAGCGTGCTCACTTCCCGATCTCCTCGAGCCGGCCCGGTTTGATGGCGCCATCGGACCGCCCGAGCAGGTAGGCGTACAGATTGTCGATGTTGTCGACCACCTGCTTGCTGCCGTCGAAATTCGGCATGCCCTTGGCCATGCGCCCGTGCAGCACGGTGTTCTTGAATTCTTCGGGTGTCAGCGTTTTGAGGCTGTTCACCAGCGACGGACCGACCATGCCTTCCTGTGCGGCGCCGTGGCACCGTTCGCAGGCCATGGCGCGCCATGTCTTCCATCCTTGCAAGGTCTGAGCATCGACCTTGGTGCCGTCGACAACCTTGTATGGCGGCGCGGCGCCGGCAGCGGCGCAGGCGCCGGAAATGAAAAATACGGCGGTGCTCATTATCAGGTTACGGATCTTCATGTTCTTCCTCATCATCAGGTACGGGTCGTGCTGTTCTGTACGGCGTGCGGTAAAGGGCATTCGGCGTGCGAGGGACAGCAATGCGTGGTGTGCGTGGCCAGCCTTACTGGACGTAACAGGCTTTGCGGGCTTGCTCTTGGATGTCCTTGTATTTGTTGGCCATGGCCTTGCCGGCGCCGGCGTCGCGGAACTCCGCGCCACGTGGACCGCTCAGGGCCTGGTGGCGCAGCGCCGTGGAACTTTCGACGTATTCGTCGTAGTCGATTTTCTGCGCGATCTGGTCGATCGCGCACGAGCATTTGTAGAGGTATTCCTGTTTGCTCTGGTGGTTCACCATGCATTCGAGGACGTATTCGACCTTGTCCGCGGTGGGATAGTCGTGTGCGTGCGCCATGAGCGGCATGCTGGCGGCGAGCAGGAGCGCCAAACCATGGATCTTCATTGTTGTCTCCATCTTTTAGTGTGACGCGTGGCCGGAATCGAGTCCCGCCACGCGGTGTTACTGGACTGTGTTACGCCGCAGTGCTACGCGGTGCTGCTTTACTGATGCTCATTTCGGTGGCAGTGCAAACACGGTCAGGGTGCCGCCCAGGTTGGTGTACTTGGCAAGGTCCTTGTAGCCGCCCACCGCACCGAGGCCTTCATTCGGCTTGTCGAGTCCGGCTGCAAGACCGATGCCGGCCCAGCCGCCAATACCCGACAGCACGCCGATGTATTGCCGGCCCTTGTATTCCCAGGTATTGACGTTGCCGATGATCCCGGACGGTGTTTTGAATTTCCACAGTTCCTTGCCGTTGTTGTCGACTGCCTTCAGGTAGCCTTCCAGCGTGCCGTAGAACACGACGTCGCCGGCGGTCGACAGCGCGCCGCTCCACACCGAGAATTTCTCGGGCTTGGTCCACACCACTTTGCCGGTACCGGCATCCCATGCAATGAAGTTGCCCATGCCGCCGTGGCTGTCAGGTGCGGGATACATCGACAGCGTGGAACCGACATATGGCTGGCCGGCGGTGTACTCGATGGCGAACGGCTCGTAGTCCATGCAGACGTGGTTCGTTGGCACGTAGAACAAGCCGGTTTTGGGCGAGTAGCTGGCCGGTTGCTGGTCCTTGCTGCCCAGTGCCGATGGGCAGATGCCCTTGCTGTTCACGTCAGGTCCGTTTTGATCCGTGCTGAACTTGGCGTTGACGATCGGGCGGCCGCTTTTCATGTCGACGCTGCTGGCCCAGTTGACGACTGGATCGTATTTCTGCGCCACCAGCAATTCGCCGCTCACGCGGTCCAGCGTGTAGCCAAAGCCGTTGCGGTCGAAGTGCACCAGCGCCTTGCGGGTTTGCCCTTTTACCTTGACGTCGGCCAGGATCATCTCGTTGACGCCGTCGTAATCCCACTCGTCGTGTGGCGTCATCTGGTACGCCCATTTCGCTTCACCCGTATCCAGGTTGCGCGCGAAAATAGTCATCGACCATTTGTTGTCGCCCGGACGCTGGCGTGGATTCCAGGTGCTTGGATTGCCGGTGCCGTAGTAGACGAGGTTGGTGGCAGGATCATAGCTGTACCAGCCCCAGGTGGTGCCGCCGCCAATTTTCCACTGGTCGCCCTTCCAGGTTTTGAGCGACGAATCCTTGCCCACTGGCGCCATCTTGCCGTCGGTCCAGGTCATGGTGGTGGCCGGGTTGATCAGCATTTCTTCGTCGGGCCCGGTACTGAAGGCTTTCCATGCCTGCTTGCCGGTGTTGATGTCATAGGCGGTGATGCGGCCGCGCACGCCGAACTCGCCGCCGCTGATACCCGTGAGGACTTTATCCTTGAACACGTGCGGTGTGTTGGTGGCGGTTTCGCCTGCCTTTGGATTGCCGGTCACGACTTTCCAGATTTCCTTGCCGGTTTTGGCATCGAGCGCCACCAGCGTGGTATCTGCCTGTTGCAGGAAAATTTTGCCGTCGGCATAAGCGACGCCGCGGCTGACGGTGTCGCAGCACATCACGGCGATCACGGCGGCATCCTGCTTCGGCTCGTATTTCCAGCGAATGCTCTGGTCTTCCAGGTTCAGCGCATAGACCTGGTTGGGGAAGGGGCTGTGCACGTACATGGTGTCGCCAATGACCAGCGGACCGCCTTCGTGTCCACGCAGCACGCCGGTGGAGAAGGTCCAGGCCACTTGCAGCGTCTTGGCGTTGTCCTTGTTGATTTGCTTCAGTTCGCTGTAGCGCTGATTCGCCATGCCGCCTGCCTGCATGGCCCAGTTCTGCGGATTCTTGGTAAGCGTTTCGACATCGGATGCGAACGCGACGGCTGGTAGCGACACCAGCAGCATGCAGCGCTGCCAGTGTTTGAATGGTGTGCCTGATGACATGATTAATCTCCTTTATTTTCTTATTTGCGTGCTGGTTGCCTGCTATTGGACTGCGTGGCCCGCGCGCCGTTTCCAGGACGGGCGCGAAAGCCGGACTACGTCAAGGAACAGCGTTATTGCTTCAGGATGCCGGAACGTTTGGCGGCGTTGGTGGCCAAAGCATCCATCAGTGGCGGAGACAGGCAGTCGTACGGCGTCAGGGTCAGCTCCGTCAGGCGTGCGCGCACGGCGTCCATCTGGTCGGGCGCTTCACCCGATTCGATGATCGATGACACGAAAGCGGCAAAGGTCGGCGCCACCCAGCCAGTTTCTTTCGAGCGTTCGGTGTGCACGAAGTCGAGGCCGTAGAAACCGTGTTCGGCGTTCTCGATGCGGCCATACATGTGCACGCCGCATTCCGTGCATGCGTGGCGTTTGATGGTGGCGTTTGGATTGACAACCTGCAGCTTGCTTTCGTTGGCGGTGACCCTGACCTTGTCGCGCGAAATCACGGCAACCTGCGAAAACAGGGCGCCGTCGGGTTTCCAGCACTGCGTGCAGCCGCACACGTGGTTGTGCGCCGTCTGGCCGTCGAGCGCAACGGTGACGGTGTTGGTGGTGCACAAGCACGCGAGGGTGCCGCCAGCAAAGTTGGCCGCTGCTGCCTGTTCGACGCCGTTATCGACGGCCGGATGAATTTTCACTGCGTTGTCCATGTTTTATCCCTGTGATTGGTGTTGTTGAACTGCTTGTTGCGCTGCATGAAACCGAAGGTGGTCTTCGATAAACGTCGAAATGAAGTAATAGCCGTGGTCGTAGCCAGGCTGGCGCCGCAGCGTGACCGGCTGCTCTGCCGTGGCGCAGGCCGCCTCGAAGGCGTCGGGATAGAGCTGCTCGGCAAGGAATTTGTCTGCCAGGCCCTGGTCGATCAGGATGCCGCCAGGGAAGGGCGTGTGCAGCGACGCCATCAACAGGCTGGCGTCGTACTGTTTGCCAGCCTCGACGCTGCCCAGGTACCCATTAAAGGCCTTGCGGCCCCACGGACAGCGGCTGGGCGCGCAGATGGGCGCAAAGGCAGAGACAGAGCTGAACATTCCCGGATTGCGCAGGGCCAGCATCAACGCGCCGTGGCCACCCATCGAGTGGCCGAAGATGCCGAGCCGGGCGGGGTCGATGGGCAACGTTTCCTGCACCAACGCGACCAGTTCAAGCATGTAGCTGTACATCTGGTAATGGCCGCTCCAGGGCGCTTCGGTGGCATCGACATAAAAGCCGGCGCCGGCACCGAAGTCCCAGGCAGCGGATTCGCCTTCGATGCCGGCGCCGCGCGGGCTCGTGTCCGGCGCCACCAGGATCATCCCGAGTTCCGCCGCCACACGCTGGGCGCCGGCCTTGGTCATGAACGTCTCTTCCGTGCAGGTCAGGCCGGCCAGGTAGACCAGCGCCGGCAGCCTGGCGTCATCGGCGCGCGGCGGAATGAACACCGAGAAGCGCATCGGCAGGCCAATGGCGGTGGACTGGTGCGTATAAAAGCGCTGCACGCCGCCGAAGCAGGCGTGTTCGCTGATGAGTTCAACAGCGGAGTTATAAAGCGCGTCCATGGCATCAATAGAGGACGACCGAGCGGATCGATTCGCCGCTCTTCATGAGCTCAAAACCGTCGTTGATGCGCTCGAGCGGCAGCGTATGCGTGATCAGGTCGTCGATATTGATTTTGCCTTCCATGTACCAGTCGACGATCTTCGGCACATCGGTGCGCCCGCGTGCGCCGCCGAACGCCGACCCTTTCCACTCGCGCCCTGTGACGAGCTGGAACGGCCGCGTGCTGATTTCCTGGCCGGCTGCCGCCACGCCGATGATGAACGACTGGCCCCAGCCTTTATGGCAGCACTCGAGCGCTTGCCGCATCGTGGTGGTGTTGCCGATGCATTCGAACGAATAATCGGCGCCGCCGTCGGTGAGCTGAATGATGTGGTCGACTACGTTGCCGACGTCTTTTGGATTGACGAAGTGGGTCATGCCGAATTTACGGGCAATGTCGACGCGTCCGGGATTGATGTCGACGCCGATGATCTTGTCCGCGCCCACCATCTTCGCGCCCTGAATGACGTTCAGCCCGATGCCGCCGAGTCCGAAGACGACAACGTTCGCGCCTGCTTCGACCTTGGCCGAAAACACGACGGCGCCGACGCCCGTGGTGACGCCGCAGCCGATGTAACACGCCTTGTCGAACGGGGCGTCCTCACGGATCTTCGCCAGCGCAATTTCTGGCACGACGATGTAATTCGAAAAGGTCGACGTGCCCATGTAGTGAAACAGTTCATTGCCGTCGAGCGAAAAGCGCGAGGTCCCGTCGGGCATCACGCCGCGGCCCTGGGTGGAGCGGATCTGCTGGCACAGGTTGGTCTTGCGCGACAGGCAGAATTTGCACTGGCGGCATTCCGGCGTGTAGAGCGGAATGACGTGATCGTCTTTTTTCAGCGTGGTGACGCCCGGACCGACGTCGACAACAATGCCTGCGCCTTCATGCCCGAGGATCGCCGGGAAAATGCCTTCCGGATCGGCGCCCGAGAGCGTGTAATAATCGGTATGGCAGATGCCGGTCGCCTTGATCTCGACCAGCACCTCACCGGCGCGTGGACCAGCCAGGTCGACTTCTTCAATGGTAAGGGGTGACCCGGCTTTCCAGGCGACAGCGGCTTTTGTTTTCATGTGGTGGTTTTCCGAAAAAGATGGGAGCAAGCGTGCGGCACTGATGCCGGCTTGTCTTCATCACAGCAAAACGCATGCCACTTCACGTTTGCCGGGATGCATACCGGATCCCGTCTTGCACACGGGTCCGCGCTGTTAGCGAATCGGCACACAATTTGCGCGCGGTGTACGATTTACGGAGCAGATGTCCACATCACCGCCGTGAACATTGTCGGCCGGCACGCTAAGGCCCACATAAGGTGGCGGCGGCATGATGAAATCATCAACATCCGAATCGAATTATTGGAGAAGCATCATGAACACCCAAGAAACCCAGGCATTGGAAACTTTCCTCGACCAGCTGGTGCAAGCCCGCGGCATCACCAAGGATCCGCAAGCGGACAGCCTCATCGCGCGCGCGGTCGCGCAGCAGCCGGATGCGGCCTACCTGCTGGTACAGCGCGCCTTGCTGGTCCAGCGCGCGCTGGACGACGCCAAGGCGCAAATCGCGTCGTTGCAGAACCAGTTGCGTTCAGCCCAGCCGCCTGGCCGCGGTTTCCTGGAGTCCGAATCATGGGGCAATGCGCCGCAGGGCGGTTATCGTGGCGGCGCAGCGCCAGCGCCGGGCTATGCTGAGCAGCCTCCGCAGCAGTATCAGCCGCAATACCAGCCGCAGGTCCAGCCGCAGGCGCCAGCGCCTTCCCCCGGCTTCTTCAGCGGCGGCATGCGTGGCGCCCTAGGTACAGCGGCCGCTACCGCAGCCGGTGTCGCTGGCGGTGCGTTCCTGTTCCAGGGTATCGAAGGCATGATGCACCACGGCGGCGGCGGGTCCGGCTTCATGAACCAGGGCGGTAGCAACTCGTTCATGCCGCCAACCGAAAACACCACCGTGAACAATTATTACGAGAACGATACGCCGGCCACATCCTCGTCGTCGTCGGGCTCGGATTCGGACCTGGATTTCCTGTCGTCGGCAGACCTGAATGTGGATGATGATTCGTCGTTGATTTGATCGTGCAGGACTGCTGAGTAAATGAAAAGGCCCGGTTCGAAAGACCGGGCCTTTTGCTTGTCAGAGAAGTTTGAACAGTCCGTTTAACGATGAAATTTTTTCTGCATTGTCATCCGCAGTGCGGCGATCGATGCGGATAGCTTGCATGCCGAACGCCCGCGGACCGTCGACATCGGCTTTTTGCGTGTCCCCGATCATCAGCACCTGCTGCGGCAAACATTGGAGGCGTCGACAGACGGTGTCATAGATGGCGGGGTCCGGCTTGAGCGACCTGGCTTCGAAGCTCCACGTGTAGACGTCAAGCGTCATCGGAAGCAGTCTGGTAATCGGTGGTGCATACGCGGCAGCGAGATTGGAGCAGAGGGCCACCTTGATTCCCCTGTCCTGCAGAGCATGGATGGTGCTCAGCACTTCGGGATAGAGCTCGATGGAGGCCAGCTCGGCTTGCAGGTCAGCCTTCAGTTCCTCAAGCTGGCGATCTGTCAGCGCGATGCCGAGAACGGTAGCTGCTTCGCTGAGACTGATGGCCTGCGTCATCAGCGTCATCCGATCCTGGGGCGTTTTGGCGCGTCCCTGGAGCTCCCCAAAGCGCAATAGCTTGCCGAAAGGATTACGCGTATCCGTAATCGCCGCAATGGTGCCGTAGACATCAAGGACGACAGCGCTAACTTTCTCTGCCTTATCAAACTGGGTCATGGATTCTCCGCGCGCAGGTGTATATATCGACTCAGCATTTTATCGGACGAACGCAACGCTGCCAGTGGTGCCTTGCGCTGCCAATTGTGCGTTGTTATTCTTGGGCGCGAGCCTGTGCAAAAGCGCGAGGCAACCCACAACACCATGCAGCGAGGCCGGAAGATGAAAGATGTAAAAGTAGATGTACGCGTGAATGTAGACGTCGATACAGCAAGCGTAGTATTGCTGTTCGCCTCCGCTGCGATGGCGCTATTTCTTTATAAGCAGCACAAGCAGGAAAAGTTGACCGGGATGCCGGATAGCCGGACCTGACGTCATCCAGTTATCCTTCTCGTGCAGGCCCGGGCGGTGTGCAGCACACGGCAAAGCCGCGTACCACGCAGCCTTGTCATTGTTATGCGGCGACGAGCTTCCGGTTCGCCGCGCCGGGCAGCATGCGCAAGGTCTTGCCCACCACCGCCGTGTACGTACGCGATTTGAAATTGTCGACGTAACGGTACTCGGCGCGTGTCTCGGTTGGCGTGACGGTCAGCACCACGAAGCCGCGCGAGATCGTTTCCGCGTACTGCAGCGGTCCGATCAGCGTTTCCATGCCGCTCGCCACCGTCGCCGGAGCAATGGTAGGGAAATAGGTTTCAAAGCCTGGCGAGGTCACCGATGGCACGCCGAATTCGACGCCGACCGCCTGGCCGTTCAGGTCGAGCAGGTCGCTGGCCCAGGCGTTGTGCGTATCGCCGGCCAGCACCACCAGGTTCTTGTTGAGGTTGCGCGACATGTTGAGCACGGTTTCGCGGGCGGCCTGGTAGCCGTCCCATGCGTCGAGGTTGTACGGCACCGGCGCCGCGGCCAATTGCTGCTGTTCCGTCGCGCTCAATGCCACGCCGGCCTTGATTTTGGCGGCGATGGCAAAGTACGTCGGGTAGCCAACCGTGCCCAGCACCATCGGCGCCGGCAGGTTCATGCGCGCCATCAGTACCTGCTGGCCCAGCACCTGCCAGGTGGCCGTCGATTTGCTCATCTGGGTCTGCAGCCAGGCGGTCTGCTCGGCACCCATCATCTGGCGTGCCGGATTGGTGACATCGGCCGTAAAGGCAGCAGCGTTAAACGTGCGGTCAGCGCCGACGTAATTGGCGTAGGCCAGCTGCTTGTCGCGGCCAATGACGCGCGTGTCGAGCATGTGCAGCGACAGCAGGTTGCCGAAGTCGAACGAACGGTAGATGCGGTCCGGGCGCGCCGCATCGGGCACGCGGATCGGCATCCATTCGTGGTAGGCCTGGATCGCCATCTGGCGCCGGCCCAGCCACAGGCCCTCGGTGGCCGGATCGTGGTTCTCCGCGCCGCCGGTCCAGGCATCGTTGGCGAGCTCGTGGTCGTCCCAGACCGTGATGAACGGAATGCGCGCGTGGACGGCCTGCAGGTCGGGATCGGTGCGGTATTGCTGGTAGCGGCGGCGGTAATCGGTCAGCGTAATGATTTCATTGGCTGGCTGCGAAACGCGGCCGAGCGCAACGGCATCCTGCGACGCGTAAGCGCTGGCCGCGTATTCGTAGATGTAGTCGCCCAGGTGCAGGCCGACGTCGATGTCGTTGAACTTGGACGCATCGCTGTAGACATTGAAAAAGCCGGCTGGGTAGTTGGTGCAGCTGAACACGGCAAAACGGGCGCGTGTCACGTTGCCGGTGGGCAGCGTCTTGGTGCGGCCCACCGGCGACATCACGCCGCGGCAGCGAAAGCGGTAGTAATACGCGCGGTTAGGGGAGAGGCCGGTCGCGTCGACTTTCACCGTAAAATCGCTGGCCGCGCCAAAGCGGGCGGTGCCGGAGGCGGCGACCTTGGTGAAATCGCTGTCTTCGGCCACCGTCCAGTCCGCCTCCAGGTCTTCCGTACCCAGCGCCGTCACGCGCGTCCAAAGAATCACGCGGTCGCTCAGCGGGTCGCCGCTGGCCACGCCGTGGGCGTAGCTGACCTGGCGGTCGACTGCGCCTTCGCCGCCGCAGGCGGTCAGGGGCAGGGTGGAAACAGCGACAGTACCGACGGAAAAGTTACGGATGAACTTGCGGCGCGAATGCGATTGGGTCATGGAGGGGCCGTGGGCGAAAGTGAAAGACCGCCTATCGTAAATACGGCGCATGACGCCCATATGACATTGCCGTCAGTCTGGCGATGTCATGGCGGACGGGGTCGCATTTATCGCCATGCCCCCCAGCGATCGCGGTCGTGGTGCTCTCGCCATTCGTGTTCGCGCCACGCATTCCGCTCGCGCCAATACTGCTCATGCCTTTCCCGCTCGCGCCACGCATGCTCACGCCATGCATCGTTGTCCCGATAACGATACATCGGCGCCGGCGCCCCGTAGACGACACGCGGTTGACCGTACACGGGCGGTGCATAGTATCCGGTCTGTACCCGTAACTCCACGTGCCCGGGACCGGCAATCGCCGGTGTCGCCAAGGCGGTCATTCCTGCCAGTACGAGTGATGCTGCTGCAATTCTGAGTAACGTTTTCATGGTATCTCCTGTGCGTTGTACTTCCTTAACGCATCGGGAAAGAATCCAGACGACGTGTCGTCTGTAAGCAGCGTAAGTGGATGTATCAGCCCGGTCGGACGCACGCCATCACCACACTGCTCGCGCTTGGCAGGTGTGCCTGCTTGTCTCCAAACAAACAGCGACAGCGCCTAAAAAATATTTGACGGGCACTGCATCCAAATCATTTTCTCCCGTGTAGTACCTGTACCAGCGCTGCTTTGCGCCGGCACTTACCCTGGAGAACCACCATGACGCCATCCCGCCTGCCCCTGTTGCTTGCCGCCGCCTCCACCGTCCTGCTGGGCGCCTGCTCCACGATGCCCGCCTCGACCTATTCGCAGGCGAGCCTGCCGGCGCCAGTCCAGGTCCCTGCCGGCTACCAGGTTGCCATGGAAACCGTCGCCACCGGTGAACTGACGTATGAATGCCGCGACAAGGCCGCCATGCCCGGCACGACGGAGTGGGCGTTCGTCGGCCCGAAAGCCACACTGGCAGACCGTGCCGGCAAACCGGCTGGCACCTATTACGGCCCACCGGCCACATGGGAAGCGAAAGACGGCTCGAAGGTGTCAGGCACGCAGGTTGCCGTCGCGCCTTCGGGCCCGGGCAATATTCCGTACCAGCTCGTCAAGGCCAACCCGGTCATGGGAAGCGGCGCGATGCAGGGCGTCAGCTACATCCAGCGCGTCGCGCTGAAGGGTGGCGCCGCGCCAGCCACCGGGTGCACGGCGGAGACGAAGGGCCAGCGCACGGTAGTGCCATACCAGGGCGATTACATCTTCTGGAAAGCGAGCTGATCCGGCGCTGTGATACGATCCGCGGACGTATTGACACTGCCATGACCCATCTTGCCTGACGCCGCAGAGAATTTCGATTATGAAGCCGCACTGGCGGCCTGCGCGGCCGGCGACCAGTCGGCGCTGCGCCGCCTGTACGACCAGGAAAGCGCGCGCCTGCTGGGCGTGGCAAAACGCATCGTGCGCGATACGGCGCTGGCGGAGGACATCGTGCACGACGCATTCATCAAGATCTGGTCCGGCGCCGGCAGCTTCGACCCGTTGCGCGGCGCCGCGCGGGGCTGGCTCTACACTGTCACGCGCCACCTGGCACTTAATTCGGTGCGCGACGACGCGCGTGAAATCGGCGTCGACGACGCCACCTTCGTTGCTCTCGACGCCAGCGCTTCGATGGCGCAGTGGGCCGACATGGCCGACAGCTTCGCCTGGCAAGGCTGCGCCGGACAAATCGCCATCTGCATGGAGCAGCTCGAACCGGTGCGCCGCAATTGTCTGTTGCACGCCTACGTCGACGGCCTGTCGCACAGTGAAATCGCCGCGCGGGTCGACGCGCCCGCCGGCACGGTCAAATCGTGGATCAAGCGCAGTCTCGCCTCGTTGAAACAATGCCTGTCATGAGCCAGCAACCTCTCTCCGACGACCTGCGCGCGCAAGCAGCCGAATACGTGCTCGGCACGCTGAATGCGGACGGGCGCCGCGCCATCGAGCAGCAACTGGGCTCGAACGCCGCACTGCGCGCCGCCATCGTGCAGTGGGAGGCGGATTTGCTGCCGCTAGCCAGCCTGGCCCCGCCGGTGGCGCCGTCACCCCAGTTGTGGCGGCGGATAGCACGCAGCGCACGCGCACCCAGCGCTGCGGCGCCGGCACGCGCGCCGGCCTGGCGGTCGCTGTGGTTGTGGCGCGGCTTGACGGGTGCATCGGTGGCGCTGTCGGCGCTGCTGGCCGTACTCCTGGCCGGAACCAGCGCGAGTAAGCCGCAATACATGGTGGTACTGGTGGCGCCGCAGAATCAGGCGCCGGGGTATGTCGTGCAAGCGAGCATGGGCCGTCGGCTCAGCCTGGCGCCGCTGCATGCGACGCCGGTGCCGAGCGACAAGTCGCTGCAATTCTGGACCAAAGCCGACGGCTGGCGCGGACCGGTCTCGCTGGGCCTGGTTAAACCGGGCCAGACCATCACCATCCCCCTCGACGCGCTGCCGAACGTGCAGCCGAATCAACTCTTTGAATTGACGCTCGAGCCGGCCAGGGGATCGCCACTGAACAAGCCGACTGGGCCGATCCAGTTCATCGGCCGCGCCGTCAAGGTGATGTGATCAGCGCGTGCCGACCGTGCCGCGCAACACCAGGCCACAAAGAAAAAGCCCAGCCTGTTAAGGGGCTGGGCTTTTCTTTAATTATTTGGTGCCGACTGCCGGTTTCGAACTGGCCACCTGATGATTACAAATCAACTGCTCTACCAAATGAGCTAAGTCGGCGAAAGCTGTGCGGTCAGAATTATACCGCTATTTGATGACCGTCAACGTTGGGCGGCCGCCCTTTTTTGGCGGTTCGTCGTTGCCATCGGGCGCAGGCGTCGCGGTGGACGGCTTGCTGGCTTCCTGCTCGCCGCTGGGGACCGATGCCAGCGCGGGAGCCGGGGTCGACGGGGCGGTGGGCGCGAGCTGCAGCGCAGGTTCCGGTGCGGACGCTGGCGATGGCGTGGCGTCAGCCGATGGCGTTGTCACTTCGAACGCCATGCCCTGGCCGTTTTCGTTGGCGTAGATGGCCAGGACGTTGTGGACGGGCACGTAGATTTCGCGCGAGACGCCGCCGAAGCGGGCGCGGAAATGGATCGCGTCGTTGTCCATTTTGAGGCCGGAGGTGGCGCCGTAGCTGATGTTCAGGACGATTTCGCCTTTTTTGACGAATTCGAGCGGCACAGTTGTGGCGGCGTCGACCTTGACCGCGAGGTAAGGGGTGAATCCGCTGTCGGTGCACCATTCGTAGATGGCGCGCAGCATGTAGGGCTTGGTCGAAATGTCGGACATATTGGTCTTGATAGGTGATGCTGTTGCACGCCAGTTTACTTGATTCGCCGATCGGCGGCGTAATCTGACGTGCAGTGCAGAGGACAGAAAACTGGTCAACCACGCGGAAAACCGTGCCATCGACCAGGCCCTCATTAACGGCGCATGACTTTCTCGGACGGCGTCAGCGCTTCGATGTAGGCCGGACGCGAGAAAATGCGCTCGGCGTACTTCATCAAAGGAGCCGCCGTCTTCGACAGTTCGATGCCATAGTGGTCCAGGCGCCACAGCAATGGGGCGATGGCCACGTCGAGCATCGAGAATTCGTCGCCCAGCATGTACTTGTTCTTCAGGAACAGTGGCGCCAGCGTGGTCAGGCGGTCGCGGATTTCGGCGCGTGCCTTGTCATGG
>Ga0265780_10005487_pt1 | contig 16055 bp, 15 predicted proteins | sample P1T30metagenome_FD_192432 | JGI IMG/M metagenome (GOLD analysis project Ga0265780, IMG submission 192432) | Plant litter microbial communities from East Loma Ridge, Irvine, California - P1 T30 | ecosystem: Environmental > Terrestrial > Plant litter > Unclassified | place: USA: California... | reverse complement strand
CCCGCCCACCCACTCTTCAACTTTGGACCCATGACGGGTAGCTCTTCGTTGGCAGCACCGACGAGTGGACTTGGGTCCGCCCCGTCCTCGGTCTTCTCATCCCGTGACGCCACGCCTCTATCTGAGGCCGACAACAGCGCTGCAGAAGATGATGAAGAGAGTGGCAAGCAAGAGCAGGTCGACCTTTCCAAGCTCACTCCCGAGGAACTGAAGTCCAACGACGTCGTTTTCGAGACTGAGATAGCGCTCGCCAAGCACCAAGTCGACCAGGGCAACGGCAAGACGTGGGAGAGCTTTGCTCGCGGTCCACTGTACCTTCTCAAGGACAAGGTCTCGGGCAAGTGCTTTGTTCGCATCCGCATAGCTAGCGGCGCAACACCATTGAACTACGTTATCCTGCCCAAGCTGCAGACGCAAGTCTCGGGCAACAGCGGCAAGATGGTTCAAGCTACGATGCCTAAGAAGGAGGGTGGCATTGCGCAGTTCTATATCTCGTTCAGGTCAAGCGAGATTGCGCAGGAGTTCTCTGAGAAGTACAACTCCAGTCTGCCATCATAGACGTTTCTTTAGACATGTTGATCAGCCAGCGACATTGTTCCTCGATACATGGGCTTTGAGCTCCCGATGCTCTTCTTTGAGCTTTGGGCTGTCGAAATTCTTCTTCCGAGCGCTGAGCTCTTTTTTGGAGTGTCGCGCTCGCGAACTTTTCCTTGGAGCACTGAGCTCTCGAATTTCCTTTCTTTAGCGCATTGAGCTTTCGAACTTTCTTTCTTTAGAGCACTGAGCTCTCGACCCATTTTCCCTATTCACCGCTTCGGCCGCCCTACCTCTGCCTGTTTGTAGCTTTCTTTACATAAAAATTGGCGCTTGTGATTTCTTGATGGGTTGTTAGCATTGCATGGCACGGCGTTGTCCTCACATTGTTCTGGAAGATATGGCCAGGAGACAGACAGCAACGACAGCAGGCAGGGCTTGTGAATTTCTTTCCTTATTTTCTTCTTTTCGATTACTGTACGATACTAGAGGCCCTTTAATTGCATCTTGAGCGAGCTTTGAACTGGTTGGAAGCTTCATCACATCATTGTACGATACAGCATGAGAAGAATGGACGTGCACATGTGACTTGTGGCTTTGTCTTGCGCACGTGATGTTATTCCACGGATGCGGCGCATGATTGCGCCGGCAGTGTGAGGGACTTATTCAACGTGGGGTAAATGCCCACTCCAAACGCTGGCGGACGTTCCAGACTCGCAAGCTTGGCAAGCGCGTGAAGAGAAACTTGGAAAAAGGCACGACATGTCGACTGTTTCGCCGCGTTAGTGACGAGGCTGCATGAAGCAGATGCTCCAGATGCGTGTCTGGGCTGAGGTGTTTGCAGGCTGCAGGCCCATGTGGGGAGCTGGGCGGGCAGGCGCGGCAGCGACGTAGGATTGCTTAGGTGAGGCATGCATGCGGCTGCGGCTGCGCGTGAGCTGGCTGTGCCACTGATTGCGTGGAAGGGGCGACGAAGACGACGCGCTGAAACGCGAGGAATGCAGACGAATGGATGCATGCGGGTGGAGTTGGTACGGCTGGGTAGTCTAGTGTGTGTAGTTGGAGATGGGACGGACGGAGACGCCGTCTGTTTATTTGGAACCACAGATAAGCGCAGGCGTACCGCGGTGCAGGTGCAGGTTCCATATAAGCCCCCGAGTGAGCCGTCCTGCGTGCTGCGCAGTGCTGTACGCATACGCATACATACAGTCGATTACGCTGCCACTTGCTAGCACGCCTAGGCTCCTCACTCCGCCGTTTCCGAGGGCGCGAAAGGGACATTGACCCCGGATTGTGAGCCAACGGGCCCGTGTGCTCAGGTGGTCCTGTTCTCCCTCCGTCATCCACTCCAGCTTTCGTGCCGGCCTTCCGCGGACTCGACATATTGGTGAAGTCATGTTGGCTTGGTGACTGTGCGACCCCGTCCACCACTTCTTCTAGCCTGGATATGCCACGCCGGTAGCAACACTTGCAGGATCCAGACATCGTCTGCGCAGCATCGCCCATCTGCCGCGCCAATGGCCAGGGAGCGGGCGTCGCATGCGCGTCTCCATAAGAGAGCCAACTCCGCCTCGAGCGTGACGAGCCCCCTCAGCCCGCCTCGCAACTCGGGCTCGTTTACTTTTAACCGCTCAGAGACGCCCAGGACAACCTACGAAGAGCCCTGGATAGAACCGAAAAGACCCATGCCGACCGCCACGCCATCACAACACCAGCTGAAGATCAAGCCGTACCTGCGCAAGCTGTCGTCCAAGGAGCAAAGCAATGGCCTGGACCTGTCACGACCCGCCGCCGAGAACGAGAGTCTGGCAGGCCTCGGTATAGCAGACTATGGCGACAGCTATTCAAGAACTATATCCGATGTCACCTTCGTGCCTGTGAATGGCCGTCACCGACACACGCGATCCACATCCAACACGTCGACCTCATCAGGCGGTCTGCCGCGCCCAACACCACTCCCACCCATCCGCCAAACCCCCCATTCCTACGTCTCGTCGAATCCCATGTCGCCGTCTGCTCCGCCATCCATCCTGGGCAGCGAGCAGGAGGCCGATGATATCATGTCCGACGACGAGTTCCGCCTGCGACAGAACGCGTATGACCCTGGTCGGCGATCCGGCTCGCTCTCCTCGGTCCCAGGAAGCTCCCTCCGCATCCACACCAACAACTCTAGCACACGCCTGGCCGCCAGCTACTCGCAGTCGTCTGTCTCGCTCACGTCGCCAATCAATGCCGCCGCGCGCTCGCGTGGTGATACGCTCAAATCCATCGACACCGCCACGAGCCCCAGCTCGCGCACCTCGTTCGATCACGCGACACGCTTCATTCGCGGCGGCAGAGACTCGCCCATCGACGCCGCCAGCCGCGCAGCGAGTATCCGCGCCGCCCGCGAGAAATTCGAAGCGGACCAGCGCGCCAAGGAGGCCAAGTACGAGAAGGAAGCACACAAGGCCGCGGAGCGCGAGGCCCGCAGACAGCAGAAGAAAGAAGAGCGCAGATCCGAGGCTCACGATCGCCCGGACGTGGTTGACGAGAAGGCGCCCAGGCCGAGCGTGGGGGGCAGACAGTATTCGGACTATCGCCAGGCACATTCGAATTCGCTGCCCAAGTACGTGAGTACCGTCGATGTGGAGAAGAATGCGGGCGTGGTGCCGCAGGTTACGAAGAGGCGCGAGGCGAAGGGGAGGTGGTTGCGCTTCGTGACGTGGTTCAAGACGCGGCTGTTGAGGATGTCTGGGGGATGAAGACACCACGCCCAACTCACCCTCCCATCATTCTTTTACTCTTCCTTGCATACTCTTTGCCGGATTTATTAGCACGGCGTTTCTGTTTTTTTGGTTCTTCTTTCACGATTACGTCATTCATGACTTGTTTTGCATCACACGAGGGCATGGCGCATTTGGGATAACTCGTCTGGACGGCCGGCGAGCTTATATATATACACACACACAAGGGGGATTGGATGGCGTTGCTTGCTTTGGAGTATAGTTTCTTGCGATATTCTTACTGCAGCTGATGCGCTCGCTCTAGTGGAGCTGCAATTGCATTATTCTCATCCACACATGTCTGTCTAGCCCATGTCAGAACGCACGATTGCGTGATGTCAGCAGCCAATGTCGAAATCGGAAACGCACGTCTTGGACCATGTTATCTCGTACTACACAAGCAAGTAAGACGTTTGGCAGATGTTGTGGTCCTATAAGATCGACACCGTGAACCGCACCACCGGGAACGGACGTGTTCCGCAATTGTTTCCCGAAAATCTCCCGCCGCCGACATCATTCGCGCAGTTCAAAAGTCACGCCCTCCCCGCACGACAATCGCTTACAGGCATGGTGCGCATTCTCTCCTGATCGCTATGTCGCTACGAAGCTTGCCGCGGGCTTCGCTTGCGAGCTCGACACGAGCTGGCGCCGGACGCTTGACGCAGAGGAGATGGGCGAGCAAGAAGGAGAAGGCGGGCCCGGATGAGAAGCCTTTTTACTTCCAGCTGCAGGAGAGTATTTTCGATCGTGTGCAGAGGGAGAAGGCCGAGCAGTTGAAGATTGTGGCCATGCAGCAGAGGACGGCGAGGGGGGAGTTTTGGGCGACAGTCACGGGTGGGTTGTATTCATAGTCTATATGACTGTGATTGTATGGGACGGAGGCTAATAAGAGGGTATAGTCGCGCTCCTCACAGCTGGAATCGGATTCTACTTCGGCCAAATGATACCACAGAAAGGCGACACGTCGTCCACCGCGCCGCTCAGCTCCTTCGTCCCGCCGCGCCACAACCTCTCGGAAGCGAATATGGAAGCCGCGTGGGTGGATTTCCGCGACATCGTGGGCAAGGAGAACATCTCGCTGGACAGCAACGATCTCGAATCGCACTCGGGCTCGTCGTGGTCCTCGCATCCCGCGCTGCCAGGCGACATTCCCTTCTGCGTGGTCAAGCCCGGCAGCACCCAGGAAGTCAGCGCCATAATGGCCATCTGCCACGAGCGCAAGATTCCGGTTACGCCGTACAGTGGCGGGACGAGTCTTGAGGGCCACTTCGCTGCGAATAAGGGTGGCATATGTGTGGATTTCTCCCGCATGGACAAGATTATCACATTGCACAAGGACGACCTCGATGTCGTGGTGCAGCCGGCTGTCGGCTGGGAATTGCTCAATGAAGAACTCGCAAAAGACGGATTGTTTTTCCCGCCGGATCCTGGTCCAGGCGCGATGATAGGCGGCATGGTGGGTACGGGATGTTCGGGCACGAATGCGTATCGCTACGGAACCATGAAGGACTGGGTCATCAGCCTGACCGTCGTCCTCGCCGACGGAACCATCATAAAAACGCGCCAGCGCCCGCGCAAGAGCAGCGCCGGATATGATCTCACGCGCATGTTCATCGGCAGCGAAGGAACGCTCGGTCTCGTGACCGAAGCAACATTAAAAGTCACCGTCAAGCCGCAACACACCTCCGTCGCCGTCTGCGCCTTCCCCAGCATCCGCGCCGCCGCCGATTGCGTGTTCCGCGTCGTCGGCGCAGGCGTGCCCATCGCCGCCATCGAAATCCTCGACGACGTGCAAATGCAGTGCATCAACGACGCGGGCCAGACGTCCAAAACATGGGCCAATGCTCCCACGCTCTTCTTCAAATTCGCCGGCACGCCCAACGCCGTCAAGGAGCAGGTGGGCCAGGTGCAAGCCCTCGCCAAGCGCGCCGGCAGCGTGAGTTTCGACTTCGCGAAGAGCGAGCAGGAGAAGGAGGATCTGTGGCAGGCGCGCAAAGAGGCGCTTTGGAGCGTCATGGCGAAGACGGGAGGCGATCCCGATATGGCTGTTTGGACGACGGACGTCGCTGTGCCGATTAGTAAGCTGCCGCAGATCATCGAGGAGACGAAGCAGCAGATTGCCAAGAGCGGGCTGCTCGCGAGTATCGTGGGACATGTCGGGGATGGGAATTTCCACTGTAAGTCACTCCCCCATTTTCTCTCCTTCACGCAGGGTGTGGAGTTTTGGTGCGGATCCTGACAATTGTTGTAGCGATTATATTGTACAATAAGAAGACGGAGTACGAAAAGGCCAAGCACCTCGTGCACGAGCAGGTCAAGCGCGCGATTGAGCTCGAGGGCACGGCGACGGGCGAACATGGCGTCGGCCTCGTCAAGCGCGATTACTTGCCGCACGAGCTGGGCGCCAGCACCGTCGATGCGATGAGGCAGTTGAAGAAGGCGTTTGACCCGTTGTGTCTGCTCAACTGCGACAAGATTGTGCGCGCGTCACGGCCGAAGAGCGGGGAGGTGGCCGAGTGGTAGAACAATCCAGACGTTACAACTGCACTACAGTACTTGTTTTGGTGATGTGGATATGCAAACCTCACAACATGACCTGCGCCTTCACCGCTGCACTATCACGCCCACACCCTCTCCCAACCCCCTCACCCTCCCCTCCACCACCCGCTCCGCAACCCCCAGTTCCGTACACATCTGATCGAAACAGCACAGCCCGTCGAGAAACCTGAGCATCGGCAGCGCATTCTGCACACCTGCGCCCTCCAAACCCGTACCCACGCCTGCGTCCTCCCGCGTGCTCGTGGCCAGACTGGTCGGCGGCGCCACGGCGCCCGCGCTCGCGCTGGCAATGGCGTACTTGTGCACGCGGTACACGAAGCCCTTGAGTATGCCAAAGGTAATCAGGCGGCGCACGTCGACGCCCGCGAGGTGCGGGAGGTTAGCGAGGGCCCAGGATTTGAGGGGGAGGCCCTGGCGGAGCGAGGTGTAGAGGTGGATGAGGGTGGTATGGGGAATGGACCACTCCTCATCCGTCTCCTGGTCTGTAGCGGTAGACGGTGGGGGCGGGGAAGACGAAGGGTGTTCGAGCGCGGAGGGGTTTAGTGTTGCCGTGCTGCCTATGCGCAGCCTGGGCACGCGGATATACCGCGCGCATTCATCTTTGATGTCTGGGTCGATTATGAAGCCGCTGATTTCTGCAGTTGGCGCGTAGATGGCGCTGAAGCTGAATATGTCTAGCAGCACGAGGCAGCCGTAGTACACGAGGTGCTGGACGGCACGGCGCGTGAGGGAAAGGTCTGTGTCGGCGAGGGCGGCGATGCGCGCGATGCTGTGCACGCCGTTGATGTAGGGCAGGATGCGGTTGAGGGTGAGGTCCGAGGAGATGGGGGATTGCAGGGAGGAGAGGGAGATGGTGAGGAGGGGGACTTGGTGGGCAAGGATAGGGGGTGGAGGGGGTCGGGTAGGGAAGAGTTTGAGGTTGATCGTGTTGGAGTCGTCTGTGTTTTGTTAGCATCCCATCGCCCTACGGTGACAATGTGGTGTCTTGACGTACCGATTGGTATCATGCACTCAGCATAATTGTTCAAATCCTCCAACACCATCTCGCACAGCGCATACACTTTACTCCCGCCCCCGATATCTCCCTGGGCTACTTCATCCCTATCCCACACCCCTTCTTCTTCTTTACTCAAGAACCCACCCTGCTCTTCCAAGCCCCTCAGTAACCTCCCAAGCTTCCTCACCACCTCGCCATAGCACGCCCAGTCGACCTCGCTCTCCCCAATTACCAGCGCAAAGTTGAAGATGAATTCATTGCGACTGTACTTTGCGCCTTGTATGCAGACCGGATAGCCAATGATGCGGTGGTGGTTGACGACGAAGGTGAGCAGGCGGTCGCAAAAGTGCTGGCTGGGAATGAGGTAGCTCGTCACAGAGGAAAATGGGAACAGAGTCTCGGCAAGGTCGGATTTGGACGGCTTGAGCGACGGCGTTATGCTGCCTGGTGGAACTTGGTGGAGGACGCGTGAACCTGATGCGCGTGTTAGCTTAAAGTTTAAGATTGTGGGAAGGGCCGGGCGTACCCTTTTCATGGTGGAAGCGTGTGTAGAAAATGGCTTCGATTGCGCGCGTAGGCATTGGGATGTGTGGTCGTGTTTACTGGGGGTTCATGGTCTACATGGTGAGTGGTGGAGGAGAGACGTTAGCGACTGCGGGGAGCTTGAGGGAACGATGGTTCGCATGACTCGCTTAGGCTAGAGTGATGTTGCAAAGTAGTTGGCCTCGCAGCCATGACTCCACTACTTATAACCTTCTTGTGTTCTTAGCCATGTCTATTTCGCAATTAGATACTAAATCAACTTTGTTGGTGGTAGGGCGTCTTACACGTGCTTCAATAACAAGCACTAGATCTACCTTTCAAGCCCCTTTGTCCAGAACAGCGAAACCTCAAGGATATCCCCTACTAATACATGCAACGACATAGCTACTAAAATTTCAAAGTGCCGCCCGTGCGAACATGATATCTGCAGGTCTGATCTGGTGGGTTTCAAAAAGAGCGTCAAAGATCTCAATCACCTTGTATGGAAGGTTCTGGCTTCGTCCCACGGCGCGAGAGCGTCTTCAAGAGCTCCCAGTGTCTCCGCGACGATATCGATAGGCAGACCTGGTACATTAATGCTAGTAAAGTCTGCCGAAAGACTGACATGTGGAAACGGCACCCTTGCACTGATCTCCCCTAACAAGAACCTCAACGGCCTACCGAGAACAATGTCAGGATGACATTCATTCTTGACCGAAGTCGAATTGAACACACTGCTAAACTTGTAGTCGTCTGTGTATGCGCGTGCTGCGATGCGCAAATCTGGTACCCAGAATGGCAGGTCGGGTATAGATAACATAGCCGGATCCTCATGTAGCGGATACAAAGGCGCTTGAATATAAAGGGCCACAGCGTCTTGCTGTAAGAGAATCGCTGCTGCTTCCGCAAACACTTTGTCGACAGGCTTCGTGTAATCAGGTGGGATAGCCTTGTCGCGGAATGTAGAAAGGCCAGTATACCAAACACCTTGTCGCGTAGATCTGTTGTGCAGAGATGAGACGTCAAGAAGAATTGCTCGGTGAAGAGTCCGTCTCTTGAGGCTTTGGATACTAGCTCTGCGCGGCTCCTTCCATTCAGCACGTGCTGTGATAACCACTGCATGCTTTCGGAAACCTCCAACTTCGCTATCGTCTCCGCGAAATTTTGTATCATCTCCCGTGTTGGTGGCAAGCCTCGCTTTGTGCATCTTTCTATGTATAGCACAAGTTCATGCTCCTTTGTGGGTTGAGTAACTGTCGCTGGCGCACCTCCTCGTCACGCGGGCGCTGAAACCCTTGGTGTCTTCGCGACAATGTCCTCCGGTTGCAACCCCATCGTTTCGCAACTTCGCGATAGGAAAAACATGCGCCTTATTCGCGCGAGCCGATCGCTTCAATCGCATCCAAAATCAGAGTCATGGTGGTAAAGTTATTACGCGTTGAAGTTGAGACCGTATAGTTGTTTCGATGTTCGGGTGGCTCATTTGCCGAACTGGCTCGTTGGGTGCACGGGCACGGTAGAGTATCAATCAAGCCAACCGACCCCGCGCTAAACCATCGTCAATTTCTGTATCTATTTCAGACAACCACATATCACACTATCTCTGAATTTCTAGATTTGCTGTTCGTGCTCCGCTAGACGACGAGAAATCCTTCCTGCGCGTACCCGGCGTCACCGCGACTTCGACAGATATCTGTGATAGAAGGAGTGGTACAAGGCTACGCAATAGCATGGCTACGAACTCATTCGCTTATAATGGACATACATGAAGAACTACTTTGCTGGGCGGTTGAACGAGGTGTTGAACTCACTGGAATCAAGCCTCAGACTATTCTCAGTAGAGGCACCGGAATCATCGCGACGCGCGACATTCAGGTACCAAACCTGAGCATAAGCTTGAATTTATCTCTAATGATGAAAGGCCGGAGAAACCGTTCTTGTAGTTCCGTCCAAAACTTTTCGGTCTCTAAAGCACGTCCCAAGAGCCATCTCACGAAGACTGCCCCGACACATATCGCTCCACGCCCTCCTGGCCGCGTATCTTACTCTAGACAAAACAAACTCCTTTGTTGTGCCAAATGAAGCTTTACCAGATTTCAGTTCATTCGAAGCCAACATGCCGTTCTTATGGCCATCGGAGCTTCATTCTTTCCTTCCCAAGCCGGCCCACGATCTGCTGAAGAAACAACAAAGGAACTTTCAGCGAGATTGGGACATGGTCTCGAATGTGTTCTCGAATATGAATCATATGCAGTACCTACATTCTTGGATGCTTGTCAACACAAGGTCGTTCTATTACACGACTCCCAGCATGGAAAGGCTACCCCACAACGACAGACTGGCGATTTTGCCAGTTGCCGACCTTTTCAACCATGCTGACGTTGGATGTGAAGCAAAATTCTCGTCAGAGAAATATACATTCATCGCAGACCGTGGATACTGCGCTGGCGAGGAAGTTCACATTTCCTATGGAACTCATTCCAACGATTTCCTTCTTGCTGAATATGGTTTTGTGCCCACAGACAATCGATGGGATGTAGTGTGCCTGGACGACGCAATCTTGCCGTGCTTGAATGAAGAACAGAAGAATGCATTGAAGGACAGGGGGTTTCTAAACAAGTATATGTTAGACCCAGAGACGGGAGGGTGCTTTAGGACTCAAGTAGCGTTGCGGATATTGTGTTGCACGCGAGAGCAATGGGAGCAGTTCGTGGATTTTGATGGTGGCGAAGAATTTTCTCATAAAGTGAGAGGTTTCTTGATGCAGATTTTGGAAAAGTTTTTGACAACGATCCATCAGACGTTAAAGGATATACAGAACCTCGACATTGGCCAGAAATGTCAACGGGAAATACTTATGAAGAGATGGGGCCAAATAGAAACTACAGTCGTACTGACCATAAAAAACCTAGATAGCTAATCAAAAACAAAGGCACGTCAAAGCTGGTGCTCATTATCTTCACCTTAGCCCTCTTTTCTCAGCTTGCACCTTCTCTTGCATAGCCTACTCCTAATTACAGGTCTGGACAAGTTTAGCTGCATGCCTTCATTATTATCTTGGATTTCTGATTGTACATAAGAGCGCACGTCACGAAAGTGTCTAGTTGAAGCAACCAAGGATTGCCGGTAACTCTTGTAATGTTAAGCAAAGTGTAATGTTATCTCGGTTGCTGAGCCAATGACAGAATGCCAAGCTTACTAAGTACATGAAGGTTACGCTTTCTCAACCCCGCTCCTGTTTCTCAGCACCCACTAGAAGTTACCGCTGAAGCCTCCGTAAATAGCTAGAGCACAGGAAACCGCGTTTTACTCGAGATGGCTAAACGAAAGCTTACACTTACTTTATCGGAGATGGAAAAAGAGCTTGGATATGGTGCTCACGCTTTAGCCTTACCAACCGAACCCTTCACGCGCTTATACTCTGACCTCAGCCCGGTGATTGACGACGCCTACGAAAAAATGAAAAGGGAGTACGAAGAACATCAGAGGACGAATAACTTCAAGTGTGACGCACACAGTTCGAGGAACGAGTCCCAGGGGTTGGCCTACGCAATTGTAAGCATATCTATCTTTGTTGTAAATCTTATGCCGCTCATGTAGATGCGCAGACCGTCAAATGCCGTCGACAATCAGTGACGGTCAAGTAAATAAGCAACGTCGGTTCTTATAGATTTGCTGTAGATGTCTACTACGGTTTCAGACTCCATTTGCCATTCCTCTTCTCTGAGGAGGAAGTTCATCAAACAATCTTGGTGGCAAAGGTAGGCACATCACAAATGCGTCGATATCTCAAAAGTTAAGCTCAACATTTGTCTAGTTTCACCTTGACGTACTTGACGGAAATAGGAGCCAACTGTTTCTCAGATTGCCCAGAGAGATTCGTGATCAGATCTATACCCTGGCACTGCCGCATGGCACATGGTGCATGCCAAGTGTAGACATTTTGGAAAGGGTGTTATTGACAGGTGGCATTGGCGACCCGCATGGTTTTCTGTTTCCACTGAGCAAGAATCTTGGGTTTCTTAGTGTGAACAAACAGACACGCCAAGAGTCGCTCCCTCTTGCATACCGTACGACGGCATTTCATTTGGAAGATGTGGACGATCTTCTCAAGCTTCTTGTTGCGGTTGGCGAGACTGGCCGGAACAACATCGAATCCCTCTACTTCCCCTGGGAAAGCAGATCCGACCTGCAGCGCAAATGGAAGGACAATCCGCACGCTGTTGATCATTCCTTGCAACTACCAAACCTTCACGTCATAAAATGTGTTCAGCTACTCAAGCAATGCAGCAGGCTCAGGTCCTTGCGTCTCTACTTCGAGAGCGATTTGATAGATCAGATTGACCCAGCAAGGTTCAGATCTGACCCTGGTATCCAAGCACTCCAATCTGTCCGAGTTGATAAGGTGGAGGTTTACAGCTTGGGTCATGAGTCATTGGAGCAACACGCTCTTATCCATTGGTTGAAAGCAGAGATGGAACGAACACCCCCGATGCACACTTAGATACAGAAGCTTCCATGTAGTTTAGCCATTCCAGTAATGTTCTGCGTTGCGGTAGGGCAGTTACGCAAAGAGATGCAGATCTGCTTTTGCCCAGCTGTACATGAGTACCAACACTAAAGCGACTCGCCGCATTGTGTTAAGTCATACTTATGTGCTTCGTCGACGAATGTTTCCAACTCCAAGTTTCTCCACAACAAAACAAACTAAACTGGTCGCTCTGATGTGTCCAATGAAGAGAAGAGATCGTCGAAGCTGGGAAGATCATACGTGTCTTGAGCATTCAACTGATAACTCAGCAGGTCCCCAACAGGGCCCTTTGGGCGCTTACGAGGATTGCCCGCACAGACTTGGCACTGCTTGAGAAGGAATATAACATCTGCTCGAAGAATGCCATGATAGGAGCAACGTATATCCTTCCATGTAGCATCCCATCCGGCATGGCCGTTACGATTATGAACCAACTCGACCACATCCGCGATCTTGTCTTCTGTAACCACGGTCCGATCCTTTTCTCCAGCCTTCGACGCGAAAGAGAGTAAACTTTGTGTATGTTTATCCCAAGCGAAGGTTTTTCGAGCGTAATGACGGCGGCTAAACTCCTGCTGGGACGACGGTCGTTTCCCAAAGTTGACGAGCCATTGGATGAGATTGTTCTTTTCGGCTTCAGACACTCGGTGCCTGCTGGGGTTCTCCTTCAAATATTGAAGAAAGCAGAGGGTGATTGCTCATCTTGTGATTTTGGCGCATGGTTTCTCGGTCGCATGCGACTTTACCGACGGTGTACGCGCGTGGTCAACGGTCGGCATCGACTGTGCGCGTACGCCTGCAATCGAGATGGATCCTCCACTGGGCGCGTACGCCCACAGTCGATAGCTTTCCCCACCACGAACACCTCAAGATACGTCATTCTTGTTGCCATGCCTATTTTGAGTCATTTCCTTTGAACCAAAGCTGGTGTTTTGTGATCATGTCATGTCGAATGATACGCATATACAAGCTGCGATCGGACCTTCTACAGACATTGGCGCGATTTGGAGTGCAGCTGTTGTGCGTTACGAAGCGACGACGAGTATCAAAATCCAGTCTCTCGCTGGACCCAAGAGCGTGGATGAGATCTTGATCGACTATAACGATAGGGAGAAGAACTTTTCAAGTCATCGCCATGACGATTCCAGGTTAGACAAGTTTAGGAGGCTGTTGAGTAGGAGTCTTGCTCCGATCGAAATGTGGGGGGATATAGTAACCAACGCAACTAAAACTGTAAGGAATTTACCCGTCCTTGCAAACTTGAGATGGCTGACTCTCACAATTGAACAGCTCTTTCCCCCATCTGAAGTAATCTTCGCCGCCGTTCGGTATCTTATTAGCGTATAATTCCTGTATCGACGTGCTTCATAGTTGCTGATAACTTTAGACCGCGACTGCTGTATCCACCGATTTCAATAGGATCGAAGAGTTTTTCCAGGATCTCTCTTCGTATCTAACACAGCTTAGGGTGTGGGAGAATGAACTCCCATGTATACCGGAGCTTGAAGAAGTTATGACGGAGGTTTTTACCTCAGTCCTGGTACTTTGTGGGATATGTACGAGATACGTCCGGATGAAAAGACTAGGTTGTCACCAACGTTCTTAAGCTGTCCACTTGAGACTATAATACTGACAAGCTTGTTTCTGCAGTCAAAGCCTTTCGAGCTCTAGCGGGCGCAGACGAGGAACTGAAATCGGCATTTGATCAGTTTCACAAAACGATCCAGAGAGAACAAGGCATAGTTCGTAATACAGTTCTAGCAGGTGTACAGTATCTCAAGCTGGAGACTAGCAAGAATCTAGTGTTGACGTAACACATAGAGCGCAAGACCAATGACGTTGTTACCACCACAGATCAAATGCAGAGATATTTAGAGGGTATGATTGCTCCGTTCTCTCATTGTTCAGACGCTGAGGAATTTTTGTAGGCCAAGAAACTGCGGTCGAGCGTAACAACATTGTAGCGTGGTTGTCGTCTCTAGATTTCCACAAGAAGCAAAGAGATACACGCAACACACATTGTAATGGCACTGGCAATTGGTTTCTAGATGCCGACAGATTCAAGCGATGGCTCAACGGCACGCACGATTCTACTCTTTGGTGTTCCGGAATACGTAAGTAAAAATCGTTGGTTTCAATGTCTTCTTTACCAGTTGACTGACTGTTTGATAAAGCCGGTGCCGGAAAATCAGTCATGACGTAGGTGCTTCATGCTTAGCGGGTAGCGCTGTCCCACCACCATTCATGTGCGCTGATTTGATCCTATAGATCGTTAGCTATCAGCCACGTCGAGGAGCATACTGAACGGAGAGAGGTCGCGATTGCATATGTATATTGCGATTACACAGATCCAAAGTGTCAATCCGAGATTGAGCTAGTTTCTAGCATAATTCGCCAGTTAGTCGAACAAACTCATCCAATACCCCGAGAGGTTAAGGCATATCGGGACAGATGGACCGAGAAGAGAAGTAATCCTACCCATGAAGACCGAGTGTCACTTATTAAGGATGTTGCTTTGCGCTTCCAAAGAACCTACATCTTTGTTGACGCTCTGGTAGATATCGCCTCTCGTCGTCAAGATCCAGATTGCTGACATGAGGTTCTAGGATGAATGTCCAGAGCGCAACCGGAACGATTTCCTCCATATGCTCAGAATGCTGGAAACTTTCACACAGCTGTTCATAACCTCTCGCCCACACCTTGAGCTCCAAACAAGGTTTGCCAACTTATCCCATATAGAAATTACCGCCAACCATACCGACATCCAGGTTTACTTAGAGTCTGAAATTAGTGCCAACAGCAGAATGTCGCTGTTGACCACTAGAGATACTACTCTGAAAGCACAGATCATCAATACAATAAGCAGGAAAGCCAAGGGAATGTAAGATGTACAGGAAGAGCAGTATCCTGACACAATTGCTAATGTCGAGTACAGGTTCTTGGTCGCATATTTCCAGGTAGCGCTCATCTGTCAGATGTCAAATCCCAAAAAAAGTGCGGCAGTCTCTCGACACTCTCCCAACTAAGATATACGACTTCTACGACAAAGCCGTGGCAAGAATCGAAGATTATCCCGAAGAAGACAGGCAGCTGGTCAAGAAGGCACTTGCCTACATATATTGCGCCAGAAGACCTCTGAACGTGGAAGAACTCCGTCACGCGTTGAGCATCGAAACAGGAGACACTGAACTTGATCAAAGCGCTTTTCCGGAAATAGAGATTGTTCTCAACATATCCGTTGGTCTCATCCGTGTAAGCGAAAAAAGCAATCTAGTGACGCTCGTCCATCACACCTTACAAGAGTATTTCGCTAAGAACTCATCAAAGTCGTTGCACCAGCCAGACGCAGAGTTTGCAAAGACCTGTATAACGTACTTGTCAATGGATATCTTCGAACGCGGGCCTTGCATTGAGGGGAAAGCTTTAGAGCAGCGCTTAGAAGACTACCTCTTCCTCGACTACGCCTCCCATTATTGGGGATATCATCTTCTTGGCGATGATTTACACGAGTGGACGGACTTGCTTCTCGACTTTCTCAGAAGTAGTGAAAAGGTAGCTTCTTACTTACAGGTACTACATATTCCCCGGCATCGAGTTCAAGGCTGGTACGATCGCTTCCCCAAGCGATTTAGTCCCTTACATGTCGTAGTGTACTGGGGTTTGCACTGGGCCTTGAAGATGCACCCTGTAGATGGCGTAGACATCAACAGTCAAGACAGCCACGGGACATCGGCACTACAATTAGCTGCTAGACATGGTCACCTAGACGTAGTGCGGGCGCTTGTCGAAAACGGTGCTAAATTGGGCACACGCAATAACAGAGGGGAGACTGCACTATATTGGGCGATTAGGTCTGGCCGCAAATTGATAGTAGAGCTGCTCCTTGCAAAAGGAGTTGATCCTATGATTGAAGATTCCGAAGGATGGACTGCACTCGATTGGGCTGTGATCGGAGGAAATCCGGAATTGGCGCGACTGCTACTAGAAAGATGTCACCACATCGATCCTGAATACAATGGGACGAACAAAGCGCTTATCCCGGCGGCCGAAGCAGGCACCGAAGCGACGGTGCAGATGCTTCTGGATTCAAGAGCAGATATTGACTGGAAGGATCATCTTGGCAGCACTGCATTGACCTGGGCTATAC
>Ga0265780_10005486_pt1 | contig 16055 bp, 12 predicted proteins | sample P1T30metagenome_FD_192432 | JGI IMG/M metagenome (GOLD analysis project Ga0265780, IMG submission 192432) | Plant litter microbial communities from East Loma Ridge, Irvine, California - P1 T30 | ecosystem: Environmental > Terrestrial > Plant litter > Unclassified | place: USA: California... | reverse complement strand
CGCCGCCAAGGCCGCGCGGGCGCGCGTCCCCGTCCTGCTCGAAGGCGAAAGCGGTGTCGGCAAGGAAGTCGTCGCCGAAGCGATCCACGCCGCCTCGCCCCGCGGCAAGACGCCGATGATCGCGGTCAATTGCGGCGCGATACCTGCCAATCTGGTCGAAAGCGAACTGTTCGGCCATGAGAAAGGCGCGTTCACCGGCGCATTCGAAAGCAAGACCGGTCGCTTCCAGGAGGCGGACGGCGGTACGCTGTTCCTCGACGAAATCGGCGAAATGCCGCTCGAGGCGCAGGTGAAACTGCTGCGCGTGTTGCAATCGGGCGAGGTCCAGCCGATCGGCGCGCGGCAATTGCGCGAAGTCGACGTCCGCGTCATCGCTGCAACCAACAAGCGGCTGATCGACGAAGTCGAGGCCGGGCGCTTCCGCGAAGACCTGTATTACCGGCTCAACGTCGTCCAGGTGACGATCCCGCCGCTGCGCGAACGCACCGGGGACATTCCCGCGCTCGCCCGGCATCTGATGGCGCGGATCGCGCAACAGCCGGGGCTGCGTCAGCTCGGCATCACCGACGACGCACTGGCCTTGCTCGGCCGCTATGACTGGCCGGGGAACGTCCGCCAGTTGCAGAACGCGCTCTTCCGCGCGGCGGTGCTGTGCGATGGCGACGCGCTGACCCAGGCCGATTTCCCGCAGATCGCTGCACTCGGCGGGAAACGTGCCGTATCGCCTGCGCAAGCGCCGCTCGGTACGTCCGGCGGGATCACGCTATTCCATGCCGACGGCAATCTGCGCGCGCTCGACGAAATCGAGGCGGACGTCATCCGCCTCGCGATCGGCCATTATCGCGGGCGCATGACTGAGGTCGCACGCCGACTCGGGATCGGACGGTCGACGCTGTATCGCAAGCTCGGCGAGCTCGGGATCGACAACGCCGCCGCCTGATCGGACTTTACCAGAGGATGCCCTTAACCGGCTTGACCGGTTCGGGCGCGGGTTCGCCCAGCGCCTGAAGCAGGTCGATCTCGACGGTGGTGCACATCGCGGTCAGCGGAACGTCGTGCACCGTGTCAGCGAACGGATCGACCAGGTCGTCACCGATCTTGAGCACGGCAAGGAACATCAGGCCAGCGACCGTCGATCCTATTGGCGTCGCGAACCCGAGCGTCTCGACCAGACCGATCGGGAGCAGGATGCAGAACAGCCGTGCGAAGAATTCGGGGAAGAAACGATACTGGTTGGGCAGCGGCGTATTCTTCAGTCGCTCCATCCCGCCCTGGGCATTGGCGATGTCGACCAGCACGCGCTCGATCGAGGCCTGCTGGATCGTGTCGATCCAGCCCTTCTGGCGTGCCTGATCGACCCGGCGGCCGGTACCGTCGAGGATGCCGTTGGCAACGTTGTTACGCGAAAGCGGCGGCTTGGCTTCATCGGGCGAGAGGAAGCGCAACGCTTCCGCCCGCGTGTCCTGCTTGCGCAACTGGCAGCGCAGGACGTGGACATAGGTGATCTGGCGCAGGATGATCGCGAGTTGCAGGTCGCGGCCTTCTTCATCCGGAAGATAACTGCGCGCCGCACGCGACAGGCTGCGCGACGCGTTGATCATCCGCCCCCACAATTCGCGGCCCTCCCACCAGCGTTCATAGGCCGAGGTGCTGCGAAACCCGAGGAACAGCGCGAGCGCCGAGCCGAACAGCGTAAGGGGCAGCGACGGTGCCTTGAACGGCAGCACGTAATACGTGACCGTCACGATCACGTCCCACACGAACAGCGCGAGCAGCGGCCGCCACACTTCGGCGACGATCTGCCGATATCGCGGGACTGCGTCGATGATCATGAATTTCCTCCAGGCATTGCGATGTTGCAGTGCGATACGAACGCGCCGCGAATAGGTTCAGAACGGGAGCAACGCGCCAAAGGCACGTCTTCCGCGCGCTGCCGGTAGGCGGCATCGCATGTCATACGTATAACGATTGTGTTATTTTCCGCTACGGATCGCCACGTGGGACGAATGGATTGATCCGGTCGACCGGACGATCACCGGACCACCAGCGCCTGATCGCGCAAGCCCCGCCACACGCGCACCGCCTGGACCGTTTCGGCGACGTCGTGGACGCGGAGCCATTGCGCGCCCGCCTCGACGCCCTTGAGAGCAAGCGCGATCGAGCCGCCCAGCCGCGCATCCGCCGCCGCTTCGTTCGACAGCGCGCCGATCATCCGCTTGCGGCTCGCGCCGAGCAGGATCGGGCATCCGAGCCCGTGGAAGATCGCCAGGCCGTTGAGCAGCGCGAGGTTCTCCGCGAGCGTCTTGCCGAACCCGATGCCGGGATCGACGATGATCCGCGCACGATCGACCCCGCCCGCCACGACCGCATCGATCCGCGCTTCCAGCCAGTCGAACACGTCGGTCAGCACGTTGCCATAGCCGTGCGCACCGTGCCCGCCGCTTTTCGGATCGGGCGAATGCATCAGGACAACCGGGCACCCTGCCCGCGCGACCACCTCCAGCGCGCGGTCATCCCACAGCAGCGCGGCGACATCGTTGACGATCGCAGCGCCTGCCGTGAGCGCGGCTTCCATCACCGCAGCCTTGCGCGTGTCGATCGATACCAGCGTCCCGCTCCGCGCGAGCCGTTCGATCACGGGCACGACCCGCGCGATCTCGTCGCCTTCCCACACGACCGGCGCACCGGGCCGCGTCGATTCGCCGCCGACGTCGATGATCGCGGCACCGGCCGCCGCCATCGCGACTCCGGCTGACGCCGCCTCTGCCGGGTCTTTGCCATGCGTGCCGCCGTCCGAGAAACTGTCAGGCGTGACGTTGAGGATCGCCGCGACCGAAGGCTGGTCGAACCGCACGGTCCGCTCGCCAAGCGTCAGCGCGGGGCGCGGCGCGGTGATCCGGGCGTGGAGCCGCGCGGCGCGGTCGTCTTGGAACAAATCGGCCAGCGCGGTGATCGGCACGGTGCGACGGCGGCCGGCCTCGATCACCTCATACGCCGCGAACCACAGCATCCCACCTGCAAGTCGCGCGACCTCGCCATCGCGGCCGACGGGGGTGTCGACGAACTGGACCGGGCGGAGGTGAAGGGGATCGCGCATCGAACCCTATGTCGTCGTTTGCGGGACAGATGCTACCCGAAAAGCCGACCCGCCCGCTTCATTCCGCCGCGAGCAACGTCTCCGCCGCGCTCAGGTCGACCGAGACCAGCCGGCTGACCCCCTGCTCGATCATCGTCACGCCAAACAACCGGTGCATCCGGCTCATCGTCACCGCATTGTGCGTGACGATCAGGTAGCGCGTCTCGGTTTCGCGCGTCATCACGTCGAGCAGGTCGCAAAACCGTTCGATATTGGCGTCATCCAGCGGCGCATCGACTTCATCCAGCACACAAATGGGCGCAGGATTGGTCAAGAACAGCCCGAAAATGAGCGCAACGGCGGTCAACGCCTGCTCGCCGCCCGACAGCAGGGTGAGCGACTGAAGCTTCTTCCCCGGCGGCTGCGCCATGATCTCAAGCCCCGCCTCGAGCGGATCATCCGAGTCGACCAGTTCCAGATGCGCCGCCCCACCGTTGAACAACGTCGTGAAAAGCCGCCGAAAATGCCCGTCGACTGCCTCGAACGCGGCGAGCAGCCGCTGCCGCCCCTCGCGGTTGAGCGTCCCGATCGACCCGCGCAACCGGTTCACCGCCAGCCCCAGCTCCTCGCGCTCGGCGGCATTGCCCTGCGACGCCGATTCCAGCTCGGCGAGTTCGGTTTCGGCGACCAGATTGACCGGCCCAATCCGCTCGCGGTCGACGGTAAGTTTCTCATGTATCGCGGATTCTTCCGCAGGGGGGCGTACCGTAGCGCCGTCGAAGCCGACGCGCTCGGGCAGCAGCACCGACGGACACTGGAAGCGTTCCCCCGCAAGCCGGTTCGTCTCGACCCGTCGCAGTTCCTGGTTCTCCGCTCGCGCCGCCGCTCCCGCCCGAGCCTCGCGAGCCTGCGCGAGTGTTTCCGCGGCGGCGGCGGCGGTCGCCTCGGCGGCGCGGAGCGTAATATCCGCCGCGCGTTCAGCAGCTTGCGCGGCATCCGCCTCGGCGCGTGCGGTCGCATTGGTCGCCTCCAGCGCAACGACTTCAGCGGCGAGCGCCTCGGGACGTCCGGCCAGCGCCTCCGCCTCCAGCGCGAGTGCCGCGTCGCGCTTGTCCATGTCCGCGATCCGCTTGGCCGCCTCGCCCGCGCGCGTGCGCCAGCCCTTCGCCTCCGCCGCCATCGCCGCGAGCCGGTCGCGCGCGCTGCCGAGGTCGCGGTCGACCCCGGCGCGGTCGGCGCGCGCGGTGGCGATCTCGGCGCGACGATGCTCCGCCGCGCGCGACAGTTCGGCAACACGCGCACGGGTTGCACTGCCGTCGGGAAGTGCTGCGTGCGTCGCGATCGCGCGGCTTACTTCGGCAGTGGCTTCGGCATGATCCGCCTCGACCCGCTCCCGCCGACCTGCCAGATCATTACGTTGCGCCTCGATCCGCTCGATCGCGGCGGTCGCGCGGTCCTCGGCGCGCGCCGCATCGCGCGCGCGCGTATCGGCGCTTTCGAGCAACCGCCGCGCCGCCGCCGCCGCGCTTCTCGCTTCCGCGATCGCCGCATCGATCCGCGCGAGCTCGGCATCCGCGGACTCGACCGCGCGCACTGCCGCCGGGCGCTGATCCTCGATCGCACGCAACCGGTTCATCCGTTCGAGCCGCTCGGCCGCTGCCGCGCCGCCCGATTTCGCGACATAGCCGTCCCACCGCCGCACGCTTCCGCGCAGCGTCACCAACCGCTGCCCGACCGCGAGCGCAACGCCGTCATCGGCATCGACCACGAAGATCTGCGACAGCCGCCGCCCAAGCGCAGGCGGCGCGACGACGTGGCTGGCGAGCGGCATCGTGCCCAAGGGCGCAGGCGGATCTTCGGGGAGCGCATCGGCGCCCGCCCAGAACCGCTCGCCCGCCGGATCCAGCCCCGCCTCCAGATCATCCCCCAGCGCCGCCGCAAGCGCGCGTTCATACCCCGGATCGGGCCGCATCCGGTCGAGCACACGGTCGCGCCCGTCGCGCTTGGTAGCGCGGGTCAGCGCCGCCGCTTCACTGTCGAGCGCCGCCAGATCGGCATGCGCGCCCGATCGCGCCGCCTGCGCCCGGTCACGCTGGTCGCGCGCACCGCGTTCGTCGGCATCGGCGCGCGCAAGACCCGCACGCGCATCCTCGCCGTGTTGCAGCGCCTGCGCGCGCGCCTCCTGCGCGGCGATCCGGTCCTGAATCAATGGAGCCGCATCGCCCAACGCCGCCGCTTCCGCCGTCACCCGCGCGAGATCGCGCGCGCTGCGGTCCGCCCGCGCACGCGCCGCCGCGAGCGCCGCCTCGGCGACGCGCGCATCAGCCGCTTCGGTCGCCTGCGCGGCCAGCCCCTGCGCGAGCGCGACCTCGGCATCGCGCCCGGCGCGTTCCGCCTCCGCCTGGCGCGCTTCGAGCGCGGGAACACGCGCAGTCATCTCGGCTAGTCGTGCCTCGGTGGTCCGCGTCTCCTCGGTCAGCCGCGCGATCGCTTCGGCTGCGTCATGCGCAAGCGCGCCCTCGCGCAAACGATCCTCCGCCAACCGGGTGCGCGCCGACGCTAGTTCATCACGCCGCCGCACCGCCGCCGCCTGTTCGCCGCGCAACGTCGCCAGACGGTGCGCCGCCTCGCTCGCCGCGTCGCGCAGCGCCTGGGCGGCAGCACGCGCGGTCGCAAGCGCCTCGGTCGCGGCGAGTGCATAGGCCGCCGCCGCGCGCTGCGCCTCGGCCGCATCCGAGACACGCGCCTCGCAGGTCGCCGCCTCAGCCTTTGCCGCATCCGCCGCCGCCTGCGCATCGCGCCAGCGCGCGTAGATCATGCGCGCCTCGGCTACGCGGATCTGGTCGGACAGCAACCGATAGCGTTCGGCCTGCTTCGCCTGCCGCCGAAGCGCCGCGGCCCGCGCATCCTGGTCCGAAATCAGTTCGTCGAGCCGCGCGAGATTAGCCTCGGTCGCGCGCAATTTCTGCTCGGCATCGCGGCGGCGGACGTGGAGGCCCGCGATCCCGGCGGCTTCCTCGAGCATCGCGCGGCGTTCGGCGGGCTTGGCGGCGATGATCGCGCCGATCCGCCCCTGGCTCACCAGAGCGGGCGAATGCGCGCCGGTCGCCGAATCCGCGAACAGCAGCGCCACGTCCTTGGCCCGCACGTCGCGCCCGTCGATCCGGTAAGCGGAGCCGGTCCCGCGTTCGATCCGGCGGACGACTTCGCTTTCCTCAGGCCCGGCCGACCCCGGCGTCTCGATCAGCATCGACACTTCGGCGAAATCGCGCGCAGGCCGAGTCGACGTGCCCGCGAAGATCACGTCGTCCATCCCCGCCCCGCGCAACGACCGCGCCGAGGTTTCCCCCATCGTCCAGCGCAATGCTTCGAGCAGATTGGACTTGCCGCACCCGTTGGGCCCGACGATTCCGGTCAGCCCGGGTTCGATCCGCAGATCGGCGGCGTCGACGAAGCTCTTGAACCCCGACAGCCTGAGCCGCTTGATCTGCATCCCCCCGGACCCGTCCGGGTCAGCCGCCGGCGCGCTTGAGCGCCTGTTCGAGCTGCGGCCACGCGCCGCCGGTCGGCTCGAGCGCAACCGGCTCGTTGTTGAGCAGGAAGGTCGGCGTGCTCGTTACGTTGTGATCCGCATTGGCCTTGGCGGTCGCCTTGGTGAGCGCATCGAGCTGGCCTGAATCCGCGAGGCAGGCACGCGCCTTCGCCTCGGGAACGCCGCGCTGCTTGACGAAATCGAGGTATCCGAGATCCTGCGCAAAGGTCGTCGCGATCGTCTGCGGCGATGCGCCCTGCATCCCCTGAATTTTTTCGCCGGCTTCCTGGGCCTTTGCAAGCAACGTCTGCTGGCTTGCCATCATCGCCTCCAGCAGCGGGAAGAACGCGGCATCGTCGACGCAGTGGCCGAGCAGGATCGGCGCGATGTCGAGCGCGCCGTGGATCGGGTAGTCGCGGAATTCATACGAAACCTTGCCGCTCGCGATATATTGCGCCTTGAGCAGCGGGAAGCCCTCCGCCTCGAACTGCGCGCAGAACGGGCACGCGCGCGACCCATATTCGACCAGCTTGATCGGCGCATCGGGGTTGCCCATGCGGTATCCGAAGTCGGCGGTCTTGACGACCGTGTCGGTCCAGCTCTGGCCAGCGGGTGCGGCCTTGCCCGCGACGGGTGCACTGGCGGCGGTGGTGGTGCCGGTGCCCTTGCCGTTGTCGCCGCACGACGCGAGCAGAAGGGCGGGCAGTGCCAGCGCCAGGATACGGGTGGTCATCAGGGAAAGCTCCTTGGTATCGAGGTCTATTGGGTCGCGAGCGCGGTCTTGAGCGCGGGTTCGAGCGTATCCCACGCGAACACGCCGGGCATGACCTTGCCGTCGAGGATGAAGCTCGGCGTCCCGCTGATCTTGTACGCGGTCTGCCCGATGTTGGCGCGCTTGACGATCGTGTCGACCGCCCCGGCATCCGCCAGGCAAGCGGCGGCGCGCGCGCGCGGCAACCCCGCCTTCACGACGAGGTCGGTATACCCGTAGAATTCGGCGAGATAGGCCGCGACGACATTGGGAGTCGCCTTTTCCAGTTCCTTGCCCTTGGCGTCGGGGATCTGTGCAGGACGCCCGACCAGCGTCTTTTGCTGCGCCATCATCGCCTGCATCACGGGGAAGAAGCGCGGCAGCGGCACGCAATCGCCCAGCAGGATCGGCCCGAGGTCGAGCGCGCCGTGCACCGGGTAATCACGATATTCGTAGCTGACTCGCCCGTTCGCGACATAGCCAGCGACCAGCTTCGGTTCGCCCTCGACCGCAAACGCCGCGCAGGTCGGACAGGTGCGCGCGCCATATTCGATCAGTTTGACCCTGGCGTCGGGGTTGCCCATCCGCACGCCGCCCTCGGGCGTCCGCACGACCGTGCGCGTCCAGTCGACCGCCGCGGGGCGCGCCGCAGGTTTGCGCTGCACCGTCGCAGCACCAGCCGGCGCAACCAGCGCCGCGCTTGCCACGAGCGCGACCAACCCCAGGCTTCGCATCATGCTTTCCGTTCCCCGATCGTCGGCACGCCGCGCGATGCGGCCACCCCTGCGGCAAGCGCCTCGAGCACTGCCTTCAATTCCGGATCCGCGATCGTCCGCAAGCTCGCGCCCAGTTCGGGCGGGGCAGGCGGAAGCGGTTGCGGCGGCGTGCGCTTGGCACGGCTGATCACGTCACCCTGCCGGATCTGCACCTTGGCGATCGCGGCATAGCCGAAGAAGCGATTGACCCGCTCGATGATCTCGGGCGCGATATGCTGCATCATCGTCGCATGCGCGCCGCGCACGACCAGGTTGAGCGTCCCGCCGGTACGCTCGCCATGCGGGAACTTGATCGATTCGGGTGCCGAGACATTGGCATAGCGCGGGCCCACAATCTCGCCCCAGCGCGTCACGACCGCGCTCTGGACGAAGCCGAAACGGCGGAATGCCGCGCGCCCGGCGTCGGGCAGCAGTTCGGCGACCGAGCGGGCACGGCCACCGCGGCGATGCTCGGGCTGCGCGGGCGGGAGTTTGGTCTTGGGGGGGGCTTTGGTGCCGCTGGTGCTCATCACGCCGTCCATGCCATAGCGATGCCGTGTCCGCCAAGCGTCCTTCCCAAATCGCCACCCATTTGCTCAGCTGGTACGATGCGCATGCGCGCGCGCTGCCGTGGCGCGCCGCGCCCGGGAGTAATGCGCCCGACCCGTATCGCGTCTGGCTGTCCGAGATCATGCTCCAGCAGACGACGGTGGCGGCGGTCACCCCGCGCTTCGCCGAGTTTATCGCGCGCTGGCCGAGCGTCGAGGCGCTTGCCGCCGCGCCCGAGGCCGATCTGATGGCAGCGTGGGCGGGGCTCGGCTATTATGCCCGTGCGCGCAATCTTCATGCCTGCGCGCGCGCGGTGGTAGCGGCGGGCGGGTTCCCCACGACCGAAGCGGGTCTGCTGACGCTGCCCGGGGTCGGTGCCTATACCGCCGCCGCGATCGCCGCGATCGCGTTCGGGGAGCGCGCGGTGGTGGTCGACGCCAACGTCGCCCGCGTCGTTGCACGACTGTTCGCGATCGAGAACCCACTCCCCGGCGGCATGGCCGAAGTCCGCGCCGCTACCGACACGATCACACCGGAGACGCGCTCGGGCGATTTCGCACAGGCGATGATGGACCTTGGGTCGAGCGTCTGCACGCCGCGCACCCCGCGTTGCCTCGCCTGCCCGCTGTCCGCCGACTGCATGGCCTACGCCCAGGGCAACCCCGAGGGTTTCCCGATCAAGCAGCCCAAGTCGGGCAAGCCGCAACGCTACGGCACGATCTTCTGGCTCGAACGGGACGACCGCGTGCTGCTCGTCCGCCGTCCGCCGCGCGGGCTGCTCGGCGGAATGCGCGCGCTGCCGACGGGGGCGTGGGCGGATGCGCCGCCGGGGCTCGCCGATCCGCCGCTTGCCGCCGAGTGGACCGCGCTGCCGCAGACGGTCGCGCACGTCTTCACGCACTTCCGGCTCGAACTGTCGCTTGCCGTGGCGCACGGCGGTGGGCATGGCGATTCGGGTGAATGGTGGCCCATCGCCGAGCTCGACTCGGCCGGGTTGCCCACGGTCTTCGCCAAGGCGGCGACGGCAATTCGGGTGGCAAACAGGAGAAGATGATGAAACGGTATCTGATTTTGGGAAGCGCCCTTGCCGCCCTCACCGCAGGCGTCGTGGTTGCGCAGCAGCCGGCACCGCGCATGGCGCCCCAGATGGCCGCACAGCCGCAGACCGGCACGCCGTCGCTCCCCGCCACGCAGAAACTGTTCGCCGACTATATCGCCGCCAACAAGATGCCCGGCATCGTCGGCGTGATCGGGCATGGCGAAGCACCGCCCGCAGTGATCGCGAACGGCAAGCTCGGTGACGAACCCGGCGCTGCCATGACCGACGCCGACAGCCTGTGGCGCGTCTATTCGATGACCAAGCCGATCACCGCGATGGCTGCGATGATGCTGATCGAGGACGGCAAGATCGGCCTCGACCAAAAGGTCAGCGATTTCATCCCCGCGTTCAAATATATGAAGGTCCAGGTCAGCCCGGATTCGATGACCGCGCTGCCCGCGACGCACGCGATCACGGTGCGCCAGCTGCTGACCCACACCGCGGGGCTCGGCTATACGATCATCACCAAGGGCCCGCTGCTCAAGGCATATGAAGAGGCAGGGATCACCCCCTTCACCGCCGACGTGAAGAGCGAGGCGCAAATGCGGCTCAAGCGCCCCGCCACGCTGGAGGCGTTCGCCAACAAGGTTGCGACGCTGCCGCTGATCGCGGAGCCGGGCACACGCTGGAGCTATTCGATCGGGCTCGACGTGATGGGCCGCGTGATCGAGGTCGCGAGCAAGATGCCGTTCGACCGCTTCCTCCAGACGCGGATCTTCAAGCCGCTCAAGATGAACTCGACCTATTTCACCGTGCCGCAGTCCGAAGTCCGCCGTCTCGCAACGGGTTATGCGATCGTCGGTGACAACCGTGTCCCGCTCGATCCCGCAGCGACCTCGGTCTATCTCCAGAAGCCTAGCTTCCCCTACGGTGGAGCCGGGCTGGTGATGTCGGCACGCGACTACGACCGCTTCCTCCACATGCTCCAGAACGGCGGCACGCTCGACGGCAAACGCGTCCTCAAGCCCGCCACGGTCCAGCTCGCCATGTCCGATCTGCTCCCGCTCGGAGTGGTCTATCCGGGGTCGGTCTCGGCAACGGGCGGCACGACCAACGCGCAGGGGTTCGGCGCGGGCGGTTCGGTGACGTTGTACGATACGCCGGGCGGTCCGGGTAAGGGCACGTATAGCTGGGGCGGGGCCGCAGGCACGATCGCCTGGGTCGATCCGACCAACAAGGTCCGCGCGACCGTCATGGTCAATTACCTGCCAAGCGACAAATATCCGCTCCGCACCGATTCGACCAAGGCGATCTACGCCGACCTCGCGCCGGTCCTGACCAAGCGGTGATCGCTCCGGGCTTTACCGGCGGGACGCTCGACCGGGCAGACGCGCTGCGCCACGACGACGCGGGGCTTGCCGCGCTGACGTCCGACTGGCGCTCGCGGCTGCTCCGGCTCGACGGGTTCGATCCCGTGCTGATGGGCGACGGGACGCTGGGGTGGACGACGCTTGCCGACGTGCCGGACGGGGCCGAGCTGGTCCTGCTCGGGCTCGACGAGAACGGGCGCGGGCATTTCGCGGCCTATGTGCCGGGGATGCGCGCGCCGCCGGGGCGCTCGCCCCGGCTGTTCGGACTGCTCGGCCAATTCGCGCCGGGCGAGGCGGCGACCTATGCCGCCGCGCGCAGCGTGCTCGACTGGCACAGCCGGCATCGGTTCTGCGCCAATTGTGGGCACCACACCGAGATGTTCCGTGCGGGCTGGGGGCGGCGGTGCGGGAGTTGCAAGGCCGAGCATTTCCCACGCGTTGATCCGGTCGTCATCATGATCGCCGAGCATGACGGGCGCGCGTTGCTGGGGCGTCAGCCCGCCTTCCCGCCTGGCCGCTATTCGGCTTTGGCGGGGTTCCTCGAACCCGGCGAATCGATCGAGGAAGCGGTCGCGCGCGAGATCATGGAGGAAGCGGGCGTGCGGGTGCGCGACGTGCGCTACATCGCGAGCCAGCCGTGGCCGTTTCCGTCGTCCTTGATGGTGGCGTGCGTGGGGATCGCGGAGAACGACATAATCACGCTCGACACCAACGAGCTGGAAGATGCGATCTGGGTCTCGCGCGAGGATGTCCGCGCGGTGCTCGCGGGGGGTGACGGGCCGTTCCTGCCGCCTCCGGCGTATGCGATCGCGTTCACGCTGTTGACGGCCTGGGCCGAAGGGTAACGGCCTTTCTTCTCCCCTCCCTGGAAGGGAGGGGTCGGGGGTGGGTCGCTCTCCGGGGCTGGCGACATCCGAACAACGGACCGACCCACCCCCAGCCCCTCCCTTCCAGGGAGGGGAGCGAGGCGCGCGCGACTACCTACCCGCGAGCGCGCGCCTGTCGGTAGGTCCCCAGCACGCGCACCCATTTCGAATGGAACGCCAGTTCCGCGAGCGCCCGCCCGAGCCCCGGATCACCCGGACGCCCCTCGACGTCGGCGTAGAATTCGGTCGCCGCGAAGCTGCCGCCGCGCTGGTAGCTTTCGAGCTTGGTCATGTTGACGCCATTGGTCGCGAACCCGCCCATCGCCTTGTACAACGCGGCGGGAACGTTGTTCACCTCGAAGATCAGCGTCGTCATCCACGGCCCGTCGCCGATTGGCTCATGCCCCTCGCGTGCGAGCACTACGAAGCGCGTGGTGTTGTGCTCGGCGTCCGCAATGTCGCTCGCCAGCGTTTCCAGCCCGTACAGCGCCGCCGCACCGGGGGGCGCGAGCGCCGCCAGCGTGGGATCGGCGCGCTCCGCCGCCACCGCCGCCGCCCCCGCGGTATCGGGATAGGCGACCGGCAGGATCCCGCGGTCGCGCAGCCACAGGCGACATTGCCCGAGCGCCTGCGGATGGCTCATCGCCTCGCGCACTTCGGACAGTGGCCCCGTCCCCATCAGCGCGTAGCGGATCGCCAGGAAATGCTCGCCCGTGATGATCAGTCCCGATTCGGGGAGCAGGAAGTGCATGTCGGCAACCCGCCCGTGGAGCGAATTCTCGATCGGGATGATCGCACAGTCCGCGCGAAAATCGCGCACCGCCTCGATCGCATCCGCGAAATCGAAGCACGGCAGCGGCAGACAGCCCGGAAACGCCTGAAGCGCAGCGATATGCGAGTTCGCCCCCGGTGCACCCTGAAAGGCGACCGCGCGGGACGGTTCGGCGGCGGCGGCGTTGGTCATCTGTTCGACGAGCGCGCGGGCGGGGGCGGCAAAATTCTCCATACGGCCCCGGCGCGTACCCGGCTAGATCGGGAACGGCAAGCGCGGGAACACGCGCAGCTTGCGATGCGCGTCCGGCGAATCTATGCACGGTAGGATTATCGCGGCTCCACTGAGGGCCGAACATCGGCAGGGGTAGCGGCACGACATGGACAACCGGACCAATACGATCGCAGGCTGGGTGCTCGGCACGATGGGCCTGGCGCTCGCACTGACGATCGGCGGCAACATGCTCGTCAAGCCGATCGCTTCCGAAAAGGAAGGTTATCCGATCGAAGCCCCCGCCGAAGGTGGCGAAGGCGGTGCCGCCGCCGCCGAGGAACCGATCGCAGCCTTGCTCGCCAAGGCCGACGCCGCGCACGGCGCCGAAGTGTTCAAGAAGTGCACCGCCTGCCACTCGGTCGCGCAGGGCGGCGCGAACGGGATCGGGCCGAACCTGTACGGGACGGTCGGCGAGGGAATCGCGCAGGGCAAGGGCGGCTACGCCTTCTCGGACGCGCTCAAGAAGGCGGGTGCTGGCAAGAAGTGGGACTTCGAGCAGCTTAACGCGTGGCTGACCTCGCCGCGCGGCTATGCCGCCGGAACCAAGATGACCTTCGCCGGGCTGACCGCGGGCAAGGATCGCGCCGACGTGATCCTGTATCTCAACCAGCAGGGCTCGAACGTGCCGTTGCCGCCGCCGCCCGCGGGCGAACCGACCGCCACCGATGCGAAGACCCCGCCCGCCGCGGGTGAGGCCGATCCGGGCGGCAAGGCGTCGCCGAGCGTCGAGGATCTCGGCAACACGACGGTTCCGGCAGCAGCGGGGAAGTAAGCCGCGCTCACGGCACTATTTCGGGAGCGCCGGGGCAGAGCTCCCGCGAACGGGACGACTTTTGATAGTCCCCCCCCTCCCCGTTCGCTTCGAGCGAAGTCGAGAAGCCGGGCACAGCGCAGGTTTCTCGACTTCGCTCGAAACGAACGGACGGTGTGGCAGGCATCAAACCCTAAAGCGCGCGCGGTTCACCCTCGGCAAGGAAGTGCGTGCAGAGCTGCGCCTCGGGCGTGTCCCCTGCTTCCAGCGCAGCAACCGTGACCCAACCCGCCGCGCGCATCTGCGCCGCCACTGCGGGATCGGTGCCCATCGGTACGAACAGCCGCCGCCGGTCGACCTCGGCAAGCCCCGCCGCGACGATCGCATCGGCGTAAAGCGAGAAGCCGACCGCGGACTCTTCCGCGCCACCCTCGTGCATGATCGTATAGGTGCCGCCGCGCCCGATCTCGCCGCGCACGCCGCCCGCGAAGATCGAGAAACCGAGCCAGCTCTGATATTCGAAGCCGTGGCGCTCGGTCGGGTCTAGCGTCAGTGCGACGCGGCCCTTGAGGCCGTCCGCGATCTTCCACAGCGCATCGAGCCGCGAGGTGAGCGCGCCGCGCGCATCGAACGCGCACAACCGGTCGTGCGCGGTCTCGAACGGGCCGGCAGCCTCGATCAGCGGGAGATAAGCGGGCGCGATCGCCGCGACCCCGCCTGCGTCCTTGGCATCGAGCCGGTCGCGGAGTGCATCGATCTGCGCTGCGTCGATCGGGAACGGCCCGCCCGCGAGCACGTCGATCAGGTCGGGGAGCGTGAAGTCGATCGAGATGTTGGTGACGCCCGCCGCCTCGAGCGCCGCGACCGCGACCTCGACCACTTCGCGCGCCGCCGCGACCGTATCGAGCCCGATCAGCTCGCACCCGATCTGACGGAGTTCGCGCTCGGGGGCGAGCTGCGAGGCGCGCAGCTTGAGCACCGGGCCGGCGTAGGACAGCCGCACCGGGCGCGGGTGATGCGCCATGCGGGTGGCGGCGATTCGGCCGATCTGCGCGGTCATGTCGGGGCGAATCGCGAGTGTCGCCTGGCTGACCGGATCGACGAAACGCACCGCATCCTGCGCGCGCGCGGACTTGAGGCGACCGGCGAGGCCAGCCTCGAACTCGGCGAGCGCGGGATCGGCGCGTTCGTAGCCATAGGCGTAAGCGGCAGCGAGCGCTGCGGCCTCGAGCCGCGCGGCGGCATCGGCGAAGGGGGGGAGCCGGTCACGAAAGCCGGTCGGGAGGAGCGCGGTGGTGCTCACTGCTCCCTCTCCCCGCTTACGGGGAGAGGGGGGCTCGCAAGGGCGACGAGAATCGCCTCAAGGACTGCCGCCTCATTTCCCATCACATCGGCGTTATTGAATCGAATCACGCGGTAGCCCTGCTTTTGCAGCCAATCCGTCCGGCTGCGGTCTTTAGCCTCGTTGCCGCCGTGCGTGTCTCCGTCAACCTCAACGATCAATTTGTGCGAACGTGCGACGAAATCGGCGACAAAGGGACCGATCGGGACTTGGTGTAAGAATTTGATACCATTGAGACGGCGGGCTCGGAGCCGGTACCACAGCCGCGCTTCTGCTACCGTGGGTTCGCGCGCATGGCTTTGGCACGCTGCAGCATCGTGCCGTGTGAGCTTTTCATGGGTCCCCCTCTCCCCGGCCCTCTCCCCGCAAGCGGGGAGAGGGAGAAAGAAGAAGGTACCGCGTCCTTGTTAGAACGCCAGACCCATCGCGGTCACCACACCCGGCAGCGCGCGGACCTGTGCGAGCAGTTCCGGGGTCAGCGCCTCGTCGATCGACAGCAGCAGCACCGCCTCGCCACCCGCCGAGCGGCGACCGAGGTGGAACGTCCCGATGTTGACCCCGCCCGTGCCGAGCAACGTCCCCAGACGCCCGATAAAGCCCGGCGCATCCTCGTTGACGACGTACAGCATGTGCCCGGCAAGATCGGCCTCGACCTTGATCCCGAACAGTTCGACCAGCCGCGGCGCGGCATCGCCGAACAGCGTGCCTGCGACCGAGCGCTCGCCCGCATCGGTCTTGACCGAGACGCGCAGCAGCGTGTGGTAATCGCCCTCGCGCTCGGTGCGGACTTCGCGGACTTCCATCCCGCGCTCCTTGGCGAGCAGCGGCGCGTTGACCATGTTGACCGTGTCGGTCTGCGTCCGCAGGAACCCGGCGAGCACCGCCGACACCATCGGCTTCTGGTTGAGCTCGGAGGCAGCCCCCTCGCTGTGGATCGAGATCCGCCCGATCGACCCCGTGGTGAGCTGACCCACCAGCG
>Ga0265780_10005485_pt1 | contig 16057 bp, 9 predicted proteins | sample P1T30metagenome_FD_192432 | JGI IMG/M metagenome (GOLD analysis project Ga0265780, IMG submission 192432) | Plant litter microbial communities from East Loma Ridge, Irvine, California - P1 T30 | ecosystem: Environmental > Terrestrial > Plant litter > Unclassified | place: USA: California... | reverse complement strand
GCCCGCCTCGCGGAGTCCGGGGTCGCCGGGGCGCACCCCGACCAGTGGTACGGCCTGACAGAGCCCTCGACCACGCTGCCGCTCGCCGACCTCGACGAGCCCGAGACGCACGTGCCCGTCTCGCCGTCCCAGCTCGGCTCGTTCGAGGAGTGCCCGCTGCACTGGTTCGTCGACCGGTTCGGCGGCTCGGCCCCGAACGCCGCCATGGGTCTCGGCACCGTGCTGCACGACGTCATGGAGCACGCCGACGCCGCCGACGTCGAGGCGCTCTGGTCGGCCGTCGAGGCCCGCTGGCCCGAGCTCGAGTTCGAGTCGCCCTGGATCGCCGACGCGGAGAAGCGGCGCGCGCGTCAGATGACGGAGAGCCTCGCCTCGTACCTCCGCGACTTCGCGGAGTCCGGCGCCGAGCTCGTCGCGGCCGAGTCGTCGTTCCAGCTCGACCTCGGGCCGGCACGTCTCCGCGGCGCGATCGACCGCGTCGAGCGCACCCGCGACGGCGCCGCCGTCATCGTCGACCTCAAGACCGGGCGCTCGGCCCCCACGTCGCAGAAGGCGATCGACGAGCACCCCCAGCTCGGCAGCTACCAGGTCGCGCTCGCCGACGGAGCCATCGCCGAGGTGCCGCCGGGCACGCCGCCGGGCGGGGCCAAGCTCGTCATCATCTCCTCCGGGGTCCGCGGCAAGCCGTACCGGGAGCCCGCGCAGGGCCCCTTCGACGCCGAGACGCTGCAGCGGTTCCGCGACCGCGTCGAGACGGCGGCCGTCGGCATGGCCGACCGCGTGTTCGTGGGTCGGCTCGACGACCACTGCGAGGGGCGCCACGGCGGCTCGTGCCGCATCCACGTCGTCGGAGAGGTCAGCTCGTGAGCGGGGCGGGACGCGCCTCCTCGTCGAGGTCGACCCGCTCGGCGGTCGAGATCGCCGACGTCCTCGGCCTGCCGCGGCCCACCGACGAGCAGCAGGCCGTCATCGAGGCGCCGCTCGAACCGGCGCTCGTCGTCGCGGGCGCCGGCAGCGGCAAGACCGAGACCATGGCGAACCGCGTCGTCTGGCTGCTGGCGAACGGCCTCGTCGAGGTGTCGGAGGTGCTCGGCCTCACGTTCACCCGCAAGGCCGCCGGCGAGCTGGGCGAGCGGATCGAGCGGCGCATCGCCCAGCTCGGCGAGGCCGGGCTGCTGGGCGTCGACCCCGACCCGTTCGACGTGCCCACCGTCTCGACGTACAACGCCTTCGCCAACGGCGTCTTCCGCGACCACGCCATGCGGGTGGGGCGCGAGAGCGAGGCCCAGGTGCTCGGCGAGGCGTCGTCGTGGCAGCTCGCCCGGTCGCTCGTCGTCGCGAGCCGCGACGACCGGCTGGCGGGCCTCGGCCGGAGCGTCGACTCGATCACCGAGGCGGTGCTGCGGGTCAGCCACGCCCTCAGCGAGAACGTCGCCGAGGCGGGCGACGTGGCCGGCCTCGCCGAGCGCTTCCTCGACCTGGCGAGCCTGCCCTCGACGAAGGGCACCCCGTACAAGTCGGTGACCGACGCGGTCACGGCCGTCTCGGCCCTGCCGTCGCTGCTCGAGCTCGCCGAGCAGTTCGCCGACGAGAAGGCCCGTCGCGGGTTCGTCGAGTACTCCGACCAGGTGGCCCTGGCCCTCGAGGTCTGCGAGTCGTCCCCCGATGTCGTGGCGGGCCTCCGGGCCCGTCACCGGGTCGTGCTGCTCGACGAGTACCAAGACACCAGCGTGGTGCAGACGCGCCTGCTCTCCGGCCTCTTCGCCGGCAGCGGCGTCATGGCCGTCGGCGACCCGCACCAGTCGATCTACGGCTTCCGGGGGGCGTCGGCGGCGAACCTCGGCCGGTTCCCGGTCGACTTCGGGGCCCGCGACGGGGCGACCTACTCGCTCTCGACCAGCTGGCGCAACGCCTCGCTCGTGCTCGACGCCGCCAACGCGGTCGTGGCCGAGCTCGGGTCGGGCGGCGTGGGCGTCGGCTCGGTGGGGGCCCTGCGTCCCCGGCCGGCCGCCCCCGTCGGCCGGGTCGAGGTCGCCGTCGAGCAGACCCTCACGGCCGAGGCCGCCCGCGTGGCCGAGTGGCTCGCCCGCGAGCTCGACGTCGACCGGGGCGCCGACGGCGGCTCGGCCCGCACCGCGGCCCTCCTGTTCCGCTCGAAGAAGACGATGCCGGCGTTCGTCGAGGCCCTGGCGGCGCGGGGCGTGCCGTACCACGTGCTCGGGGTCGGCGGGCTGCTGCAGCGACCCGAGGTCGTCGACCTCGTCTCGTGCCTCCGGGTGCTGCACGACCCGTCCGCGGGCTCGGAGCTCATCCGCCTCATGACCGGCGCCCGGTGGCGCATCGGCCTGCACGACGTCGCGGCCCTCCGCTCGGTGTCGTCGTGGCTCTTCGCGCACGACCACGCCCAGCAGCAGCTCGACCCGGCGGTGGCCGACGGCTTCCGCGCCTCCGTCGCCGTCGGCGAGCACGGGTCGATCGTCGACGCGCTCGACTTCGTCACCACCGCCCCCGACGGGCACCGACAGCTCGGCGGCCTCAGCCCCGAGGGGCTCGCCCGCCTGCGCCGCCTCGGGTCGCAGCTGGCCTTCCTGCGGGGCCGCGTCGGGCTCGACCTCGTCGACCTGGTGACGCTCGTCGAGCACGAGATGCTGCTCGACGTCGAGGTCGCCGCCGCCACCGGGCACGGGCACGGCGGCGCCTGGCTGCAGGCGTTCGAGGACGAGCTCTCGGGCTACGTCGCGACCGACGACACGGCGTCGCTCGGCGGCTTCCTCGGCTGGCTGGCCGCCGCCGAGCGCCGCGACGACATGGGGCCCCGCAGCGAGGCCGGCGAGCAGGGCACCGTGCAGCTGCTCACGATCCACGGGTCGAAGGGCCTCGAGTGGGACGCCGTCGCCGTGCCCCGGCTGGTGGAGGGCGAACTGCCGGGCACGTCCCGCGAGGGAGCCGGGTGGCTGGGCTTCGGCGAGCTGCCCTTCGAGTTCCGCGGCGACGCCGCGGAGCTGCCCGTGCTCGGCTGGCGCGGCGTCGACGACCAGAAGGAGTTCGACGGGGCGCTCGGGGCGTTCAAGGCCGAGCTCGTCGCCCGGCACCTCGCCGAGGAACGCCGCCTGGCCTACGTCGCCGTCACCCGTGCCCGCGACGCCCTCCTCGTGAGCGGGTCGTTCTGGTCGACGACCGTCAAGCCGCGCCTCGCGAGCCGGCACCTGCACGAGCTGGTCGCCGCCGGGGTGCTGCCCGCCGAGTCGGTGCCGACCGCCCCCGACGACGAGGAGAACCCCCTCGGCGACGTCAGCCGCGAGCTCCCGTGGCCGGTCGACCCGCTGGGGCGCCGCCGGGCCGCGGTCGAGGCCGCGGCGGCCCGGGTCGCGCGACTGGTCGACGAGCGGACGTCCGCGCCGCCGGCGGAGGAGCTGGTGGACGGCCCGTGGTCGGCCGACATCGAGCTGCTGCTGCGGGAGCGCGACGCCGTCCGCGAGCGGTCGGGGTCGATCGACCTGCCGCAGCGCATCCCGGCGTCGCGCTTCAAGGACTACGTCCACGACCCCGGCTCGGTCGCGTCGGGGCTGCGGCGCCCGGTGCCCGAGCGTCCGTACCGCGCGACCCGGCTGGGCACCCTCTTCCACGACTGGGTCGAGCAGCGCTACCGGCCGACCGGCCGTTCCGAGACGCTCGACGCGACGCCCCTCGAGGGCGACCTCGACGACGACCAGCTCGGCGGCGACACGGGGATCGTCGACCCCGACGACGCGCGACGCCTGGCCGAGCTCCAGCAGACCTTCGGACGCTCCGAGTGGGCTGATCTCGAGCCCGTCGACGTCGAGCTGGAGGTCCACCTCCCGCTCGGCCGCCGCACCGTCATCTGCAAGATCGACGCCGTGTTCGAGCGCGACGGTCGCTGGCAGGTCGTCGACTGGAAGACCGGCAAGGCGCCCGCGGACGACGACGACCTCGACCGGCGGCAGCTGCAGCTCGCGCTGTACCGGGAGGCCTACGCCCGGTTCCGCGGCGTGCCCGTCGAGCTGATCGACGCCGTGTTCTACTTCGTGGCCGACGACGTGGTCGTCGAGCCGGCCCACGTGGCGGGGCACGACGAGCTCGAGGCGTTGTGGCGGCAGGTGGAGCAGGGCCCCCCGGCGACCTAGGAGTGCCGGCGCTCCGTGGTCTCGAGCAGCTCCTCGACGCCGTCGAGGTCGAGGGCCGACGTCGAGCCGGCGCCGATGCGCCCGCGGCGCTCGGCCTGCAGCGTGTCGACGAGGTCGGTCATCATGCCGACGGCGTCGTCGACGACCTCGGTGTTCTTCGTGGCCGTGCCGTGCAGCAGCCACTTGGCGAGGTCGAGCTCGCGGTAGAGCGTGGCGCGGTGGCGGAGCTGGTGGTCGCTCGTGCCCCGGGCCGTCTCGTACGCGTCGAAGGCGGCGTCGACGGCCCCGGCCGACGGCAGGCCGAGCAGCCAGGCGAGGTCCCGGGCCGGGTCGCCGACCTGCAGGTCGTGCCAGCCGAGCACGCCCGAGACGACGTCGCCGTCGACGAGCACCGACGACGCGTCGAGCGAGCCGTTGACGACCGTGGGCTGGAACTGCCAGAGCACCGAGTCCTGGATCGCCGCCTCCCACCGTTCGAGCAACGCCGCGGGCAGCAGCTTCGTCGAGGCGGCCCGGTCGACGAGCGAGGCCGACGAGCGCATGGCCTCGAACGGCGTGTGGCTCGTGAGGCCGGCGTCGGTCACGAAGCTCGTGGGCAGCTGGTGCACGGCGGCGACGCCGCGGCCGAGCGCCGTCGGCAGGCCGGAGCCGGAGGTGACCGAGGCGAGCCGGAGGCGCGTGCCGGGGACGAAGTCGTAGACGATGCCCCGCGTGCGGCCGATCGGCGCCTGGCCGCGGTACTGGGGCACGGCGAAGGGCAGGCGGCCCCGGACGCCCGCGCTCAGGGCGCGCAGCGCGACGAGGTCGGCGGACTGCTGGCCCTCGGCCTTCTGGGTGCGGGGCACGCGGACGACGAGGCGCTCGCCGCCGCGTGCGTCGACGACGGCCGAGTCGAAGTCGCCGCCCGTCGTCGAGCCGTGCGGGGAGGCGGTCGTGACGTCCAGGTCGGCGACGGCGGCCGTGGCCAACGCGGCTAGAGTGAGGTGGGATCGGGCCATGCCCTCAGGGTAGGCCGACGTGCCCGGCCCCACTCCCCGCGCCACGCTGTCAACTCGCGATGATTGGTCGTCCGATGTCCTCGCCGCTCACCTCCCGCCTCCCCCTCTCGCGACACGAGGTCGACCGCGACTACCTCACCCGCGAGCGCCCCGACGCCGTCGACGAGCTGCTGGCCTCGGCCGACACCCGGGTGCTGCCGGTCTGGCACGGCCGCACGCTGATGGCGTCGTCCGAGCGCCTCGCGCTCCTCGAGCCGGCCGCCGTCCCGGCCGCCCGCGGACACGTCTACCTGGGCCGGTCGCAGGCGCCCGACGCCGCCGAGCCGGTCGGCACGCCGATCGTCGCCGCGCTGCTCGACGACGAGCAGGCGAAGGGCCTCGAACCCGACGAGGAGGCGTGGGGCAGCCTCCGCATGTTCGGCAGCGACCTCAGCGCCCGCGACGTCGGCCTCGCCGTCGAGGCGATCGCGGTCGCGAACTGGCACGACTCGCACCGCTTCTCGCCGCGCACCGGTCGGGCGCTCGTCAGCGGCAAGGCCGGCTGGGTGCGCAGCGACCCGGAGGACGGCCACGAGGTCTTCCCCCGCACCGACCCGGCGATCATCGTCGGGGTCACCGACGCCGACGACCGGCTGCTGCTCGGCTCGAACGCCCTCTGGGAGTCGAACCGGTGGTCGCTCCTCGCCGGCTTCGTCGAGCCGGGCGAGTCGCTCGAGCAGGCCGTCCAGCGCGAGATCTTCGAGGAGTCGGGCGTGCGCGTCGTCGACCCCCGCTACGTCGGCTCGCAGCCGTGGCCGTTCCCGGCCAGCCTCATGCTCGGCTTCACCGCCACGGTCGACGCCGTCGATCCGGGAGTCCTCGAGCCCGACGGCGCCGAGATCGTCGAGCTGCGCTGGTTCAGCCGCGACGAGCTCGCCGCGAGCCTCGGCGACGTGCTGCTGCCCGGCCGCACGTCCATCGCGCGCGCCATCATCGAGGACTGGTTCGGCGCCGAGATCGACCAGTGACGGAGGCCGCCGAGCTGATCGCGGGGCTCGACGAGCAGCAGCGCGAGGCCGCGCGTCGCCTGCTCGGGCCGGTCTGCCTCCTCGCGGGGGCCGGCACGGGCAAGACCCGCGCCATCACGCACCGCATCGCCTACGGCGTCGCGACCGGGGTGTACGCCCCCAACCGCGTCATGGCGCTGACCTTCACGTCACGGGCCGCCGCCGAGCTGCGGGGGCGGCTCCGGCACCTCGGCGCCGGGGGCGTCTCGGCGCGCACCTTCCACGCCTCCGCGCTCTCGCAGCTGTCGTTCTTCTGGCCGCAGACGATGGGCGGTCAGATGCCGCGCCTCCTCGACGGCAAGGGCAAGCTCCTCGCCCACGCCGCCGAGCGCCTCCGCCTGCGGCTCGACACGGCGTCGCTCCGCGACATGGCCGGCGAGATCGAGTGGCGGAAGGTCTCGCGGCTCACGATGGAGGAGTACGCGCTGAAGGCCCCGTCGCGCAGCCTGCCCGAGTCGGTGTCGGTCGAGGCCGCGCTCGACCTGCACGCCGCCTACGAGGACATCAAGGACGAGCGCCGACAGCTCGACTTCGAGGACGTCCTCCTCGCCACGGTCGGCATGCTCGAGCTCGAGCCGCGCGTCGCCCAGCAGGTCCGCGAGCAGTACCGCTTCTTCGTCGTCGACGAGTACCAGGACGTCTCGCCGCTGCAGCAGCACCTGCTCGAGCTCTGGCTCGGCGACCGCAACGACCTCTGCGTCGTCGGCGACGCGAGCCAGACGATCTACTCGTTCGCGGGCGCCTCCGCCGACTACCTGCTGGGCTTCGGGTCCCGCTACGACGACGCGACGGTCGTGCGCCTCGAGCAGAACTACCGCTCGTCGCGGCAGATCGTCGACACCGCCAACCAGCTCATGCGCGGTCGCCCGGGAGCCCTGCACCTGCACCCGGCCGTCGAGACGACCGGACCCGTGCCTCCGGTCACCCAGTACCCCACCGACATGGCGGAGGCGCGGGGCGTGGCCCAGACGATCGCCGACGAGATCCGGTCGGGCGTCGCCCCGGAGGAGATCGCGGTGCTGTACCGCGTCAACGTGCAGGCCGCCGCGCTCGAGCGCGCCCTGGCCGACGTCGGCGTCACGACGCGCATCCACGGCGCGACGCGGTTCTTCGAGCTGCGGGAGGTCAAGGAGGCGCTGATGATGCTCAAGGGCGCCGCCGTCAGCATCGTCGGCGAGCCCCTCTTCAAGACGGTGAGCGACGTGCTGCGCTCGCTGGGCTGGACCCAGGAGGCCCCCGAGCAACGCGGCGCCGTGCGCGACCGGTGGGAGTCGCTCAACGCCCTCATGGGCCTGGCCGAGGCGTCGCCGGAGGGCACGACCCTGCGCCAGTTCGTCGACGAGCTCTTCGCGCGGCAGCAGGGCCAGCACGAGCCGACCATGTCGGCCGTGACCCTCGCGACCCTGCACTCGGCCAAGGGCCTCGAGTGGCGGAGCGTCTACCTCGTCGGCCTCAGCGAGGGCCTCGTGCCGATCAGCTACGCGAAGGGCCTCGAGGCGATCGACGAGGAGCGCCGGCTGCTCTACGTCGGCATCACCCGCGCGCGCGAGCGGCTGCGGCTCTCGTGGGGGGCCGCCGGGCAGGGCCGCGGCGGGGAGCGTCGTCCGAGCCGCTTCCTGGAGGAGCTGCGCATCCGCAGTCGGGACGGGGCCGTGCCCGCGACGTCGTGACCTCGCCGGTGTCGTGGTCCACCCGGACCACCTCGGCGCACCGGGCGACGTCGGCAGGGCTCGGACCGCCCGTCGCGGCCCAGCCCACGACGTCGAGCAGGCGCCGGGTCGCGCGGGTCGCGACCTCGCGACGGACGAGGAGGCTCGTGGGCGGCGTGGGCGCCGTCACGAGCTGCGCGGCGATCGCGGGCCAGGCGGGGTCGACGGCGCCCGCGGTGAGGTGCAGGCACCGCGAGCAGGCGGTGACGCCGGGCACCACGGTCGGCCCGAGGCGCACGGACCGGTCGCCGACGCGGACGAGCAGGTGCACGACGTCGTGACGCAGCCACTCCGTCGACGCCGCCGGGTCGTGGGCGAGCCCCCCGACGACGAGCCCGACGCCGGGCAGGGACGAGAACGAGGAGGCGCTGCGGGCGTCGTCCGCCGGGCCCGAGCACGAGCGCCCGTCGACCAGCACGACTCCGAGCCCCTCCGACTCGAGCAGGTGCCCGATCTCGTCGGCGAGGGGCCCGTCGCCCGCGAGGCGGACGACGGCGGGCGGACCGATCCGGGGGCCGACAGGCGGGACGAGTGCCGGAGCGAGCCGCTCCACGCTCGCGGCGACCTCGTCGGGGTCGCGGCCGAGCTGCGCAGCGACGGCGCGCCAGCCGCCGTCGGCCCGGCCGGCCGCGACGGCGCCGAGCACGGCCTCGTCGAGCCGGCTGACGTCGGTCAGGACGAGCGACGGCGACTCGACGCCGACCTGCACGGTCGTGGGGTCGCGCCAGACGACCGGGGCGCGGGCGGGGAGCCGGAGCGGGACGGGGGAGGGCATCCCTCGAGGGTGCCGCACGCGCCGGCCCCGGGACGGGTTGTCCACAAGGTCGGCGCCCGCGTCGGGCTCAGCGCCCGGGGGAGGAGGGCGCGTCGGGCGACGGTCCGCCGTCGGTCGGCGCGTCGCCGCCCGGGGCGTCGCCCTCGTCCGCGCTGCCGTCGAGGCCCTCGCGGGGTCGGTCGGCGCCCTCGTCGGCCAGCAGCGCCTCGATGGCCTGGTCGACGTCGTAGAAGGCGGGCTCGGTCGCCGTGAGACGGGCGACCAGCGCCTGCGGGTCGTCGATGTCGGCGCTCGTCGGCACGATGTCGGGGTGGGCCCAGAGACCGTCGCGGCCCTCGGCGCCGACGGCGTCGGTCACGGCCGACCACATCGCGGCGGCCTCGCGCAGCCGACGGGGTCGGAGCTCGAGCCCGACGAGCGTCGAGAAGGCCGACTCGGCCGGCCCGCCGGCGGCGCGTCGCCGACGGACGGTCTCGGCCACGGCGCCGGACCGGGGGAGGCGCGCGGTGGCCTGGGCGGTGACGACGTCGACCCAGCCCTCGATGAGGGCCAGCGTCGTCTCGAGCCGGGCCAGGGCGGCGAGCTGCTCGTCGGACTTCGGGGGGATCAGCGCACCGCTGGCCAGCGCCTCCTGGAGCTGTTCGGGGTTCGCGGGGTCGAAGCCGACCGTGAGCTCTTCGAGGCGGGAGGTGTCGATGGTGATGCCCTGGGCGAACTCGCGGATCGACGAGATCAGGTGCAGCCGCAGCCACCGGGCGTGCCGGAAGAGGCGGGCGTGGGCGAGCTCGCGGACGGCCAGGTAGAGCTGCACCTGGTCGCGGTCGATGTCGAGGCCCTCGCCGAAGGCGTCGACGTTCTGGGGCAGGATCGCGGCCTGCTGGTCGTCGAGGAGGGGGATGCCGACGTCGCCGCCGGAGACCACCTCGGTCGACAGCTGGCCGACGACCTGGCCGAGCTGCATGGCGAAGAGCGTGCCGCCGACGCTGCGCATCACCTCGCTCGCCCCGGCGATGAGCGCCTGCATCTCTTCTGGGGCCTGCTCGCGCAGGACCGTGGTCAGCGACTCGGCGATGGACTCGGCGACCGGCTCGGCGAGCTGGCTCCAGACCGGCATCGAGAGGCGGGCCCACTCGGCCCGGGTCAGCAGCCGCGGCGCGACGGTCAGCTCGGACACGTAGGTCACGTCGTCGAGCCAGAGGGCCGCGACGTGGAACGCCTGCTCGAGGGCCGCGGCGTCGGCGGCCGAGGTCGGGACGGCGCTCTGGGTCCCCACGGCCGTGGCCTGCTCGGTGGCCACCGTCCAGTCGATGCCGTCGCCGCTGCGGTTCACGGCGTTCTGGAGCTGGCCCATGAGGCGGGCGATGAACGCGGGGTCGTCGGGGAGGCCCGCGGCGCCGGCCAGCTGCGACGGGTCGATGTCGGAGTCGCCGGACAGGAACTGGCGCAGCATGTCGCGGAACTCGTCCTCCGGCTCGCGCTGCGGATCATCGGTCATGACGACTACGCTAGCTGCTGGCCGCAGGAACAGCCTGGGACAGTGCCGCCGCCCCGAGGTCCGCCGTGCGCCCTCGGCGAACATCTGGAAGGACCCTCGTGGCCGTCTTCACGCCTCCGGCCCGCCCCGCCGTCCGACCGGGCCGCGGAGGCGCCGTCGGCTGGACGCTGCTGGTGGTCGCGCTGGTCGCCGGGCTGGTGCTCACGTTCCTCCCCTCGCCGTACCTGATCGAGCAGCCGGGCCCCGTCTTCGACACCCTCGGCACGGCCGAGTACGAGGGCCAGGACGAGCCCCTCATCACGGTCGACGGCCACGAGACCTACCCGACGGCGGGCACGCTCGACCTGCTGACCGTGAGCGTGCAGGGCAACGAGAGCGTCCGCCCGAGCTGGATCGACGTGGTCCGCGCCTGGTTCTCGCCCAGCAGGGCCGTCGTGCCGGTCGAGGCGATCTACCCCTCGGGCGTCACGAACGAGCAGGTCGACGAGCAGAACGCGGTCGACATGCAGAACTCGCAGAAGTCCGCCGTCGCGGCGGCCCTGATCCACGAGGGCTACGACGTGCCGAGCTCGGTGACGGTCAGCCAGGTGCAGGCCGACGGCCCCTCGGAGGGCGTCCTCCAGGAGGGCGACGTGGTCGTGAGCGTGAACGGCACCGACCTGACGACGAACGGCGACGTCGACGTGCTGCGCGGCGTCGTGGCCGACAACGGGGCCGCGACGCCGGCCACGCTGGTGGTCGAGCGCGCCGGGACCCGGGTCACCGAGGAGGTCACCCCGGAGGAGGTGCAGCAGACGGCGCTGCTCGGAGTGGGCGTCAGCGTCGACTACACCTTCCCCTTCGACGTCACGCTCCGCCTCGACAAGGTCGGCGGGCCGAGCGCCGGCATGATGTTCGCCCTCGGCATCATCGACAAGACGACGCCGGGCGAGCTGAACGGCGGCGAGCAGGTGGCCGGCACGGGCACGATCACCGCCTCGGGCACGGTCGGGGCGATCGGCGGCATCCGGCAGAAGCTGTACGGCGCCCGCGACGCCGGGGCGACCGTCTTCCTCGCCCCGGAGTCGAACTGCGACGAGGTCGTCGGCCACGTGCCCGACGGGCTCGACGTCTACGCCGTGGGCACCCTCGACGACGCGGTGACCGCGCTCGAGACCGTCGCGTCCGACGGCGACGTCGCCGCGCTGCCCACCTGCACAGTCAGCTGACCGCTCGCGTCCAGCCAGGTCATGGGCAGCCGGGCCAGGGTGGAACGGTCAGGGGCGGCACGTACGATGGAGGTCCTCGTCCCCTGAGCCAGGAGCACCCTCTTGACGTCACCTGCATCGTCGCCACCCGCACGACGTTCGCCCCGAGCGCCCATCCTCGTGACGGTGGCGGTCCTCGCCGCCCTGGTCATCGCGTTCTTCATCTTCTCGTCGCTGCTGACGGACTTCCTCTGGTACGACCAGCTGGGCTTCGCCACCGTCCTCACCACGCAGTGGATCGCGGGCGCGGTGATGTTCCTGATCGGGTTCGTGGCGATGGCCGTCCCGGTCTTCGTCAGCATCGACGTGGCGTTCCGGTTCCGTCCGGTCTACGCGAAGCTCAACTCGCAGCTCGACCGCTACCAGCAGGTCATCGAGCCCCTGCGCCGGGTCGTCGTCTTCGGGGTGCCGATCGTGCTCGGCCTGTTCGCCGGCATCGCCGCGTCGAGCCGCTGGGAGGTCACCCTCCAGTGGCTGAACCGCACGCCGTTCGGCCAGACCGACCCGCAGTTCGGCCTCGACATCGGGTTCTACGTGTTCGAGCTGCCCTTCTGGCAGGGCATCGTCGGCTTCGCGTCGGCCGTCGTGCTGATCTCCGGCCTCGCGGCCGTGGCCACGAGCTACCTCTACGGGGCCCTCCGCTTCTCGGGTCGCGACGTGCGCATCTCGCGCGTGGCGCGCATCCAGCTGGCCGTCACCGCCGCCGTCTACCTGCTGCTGCAGGGCGTCAGCCTCTGGCTCGACCAGTACGCGACGCTCACCGACGGCACGAACAAGCTGATCACCGGCGCGACCTACACCGACGTCTACGCGGGCATCCCCGGCAAGCAGATCCTCGCGCTCGCCGCGGCGGTCGTCGCGATCCTGTTCATCGTCACCGCGATCGTGGCCCGCTGGCGCCTCAGCGTCATCGGCACGGCCGCGCTCATCGTCATCAGCATCATCGTGGGCGGCATCTACCCCTGGATCGTGCAGCGCTTCCAGGTCGACCCGAGCGAGGGACCGGTCGAGTCGAGCTACATCGAGCGCAACATCCAGGCGACGCGGGACGCCTACGGCGTGAGCGACGTGCAAGAAGAGTCGTACGACGCCCAGTCCGACGCCGCCGCCGGCGCGCTCGCGGGCGACGCGGTCACGACCGCCAACATCCGCATCATCGACCCCGCCCTCGTCACGGACGCCTTCGCGCAGCTGCAGCAGTACCGCCAGTACTACAGCTTCCCCGAGCAGCTCTCGGTCGACCGCTACACGATCGACGGGCAGCAGCAGGACACGGTGATCGCGGTGCGCGAGCTCAGCACCGACCAGCTCGGCAGCTCGGCCACGCCCTACAACACCGCCTTCGTCTACACGCACGGCTACGGCGTCGTGGCGGCGTACGGCAACCAGCGCTCCGCGGACGGCCAGCCCGTCTTCCTCGAGTCGGGCATCCCCGTCTCGGGCGCGCTCGGCGACGCCGACAGCTACGAGCCGCGCATCTACTTCGGCCAGCAGTCGCCGGCGTACTCGATCGTGGGCGGCGACGGCTCGAACGACATCGAGCTCGACTACCCCTCGGGCAGCAACGACAACGGCACGAACCAGACGACGACCTTCGAGGGCGACGGCGGGCCGAAGCTCGACAACGCCTTCAAGAAGCTCATCTACGCGATCAAGTTCCAGTCGGAGCAGATCTTCCTGTCGGATGCCGTCAACCCCGACTCGCAGATCATGTACGACCGCGACCCGTCGCAGCGCGTGCAGAAGGTGGCGCCTTACCTCACCATCGACAGCGCGCCGTACCCGGCCGTCGTCGACGGGCGCATCCAGTGGATCGTCGACGGCTACACGACGACCCGCGAGTACCCGTACTCCGACCCGCAGGCGCTCTCGGACGCCATCGCCGACACCTACACGCCGCGTCCGACCTACGCCTCGAACGAGATCAACTACATCCGCAACTCGGTCAAGGCCACCGTCGACGCGTACGACGGCTCGGTCAAGCTCTACGCCTGGGACGTCAACGATCCGGTGCTCAAGACGTGGCAGAAGATCTTCCCGTCGTCGACCACGCCGCTGTCCGAGATGTCGGTCGAGCTCATGGAGCACGTCCGCTACCCGCAGGACATGTTCAAGGTGCAGCGCGCGATCCTCAGCACGTACCACGTGACCGACTCGAACTCGTTCTACTCGAGCGACGACGCGTGGGTGACGCCGAACGAGCCGACGACCACGTCCGCGAACGCGGCCCTGCAGCCGCCGTACTACCTGACGCTGCAGCTGCCCGATCAAGACCCGGCCTTCTCGATCTACTCGACCTACATCCCGCAGCAGACGAGCGACAACGCCCGCAACGTGCTGACGGGGTACCTCGCGGCGAACGCCGACGCAGGGTCGACGCCGGGTGAGATCGCCGACAGCTACGGCCGGCTCACGTTGCTGACCCTCCCGAAGACCGACACCGTGCCCGGCCCGGGCCAGGTCCAGAACAACTTCAACACCGACACCGCGGTGGCGAACCAGCTGGCCCTGCTCACCCGAGGCGACACGAGCGTGGTGCGGGGCAACCTGCTGACGCTCCCCGTCGGCGGCGGCCTGCTGTACGTCCAGCCGATCTACGTGAAGTCGAACTCGGAGACGTCGTACCCGGTGCTGCAGAAGATCCTGGTCTCGTTCGGCGACCAGATCGCCTTCGAGGACACCCTCAACGGGGCGCTCGACTCGCTCTTCGGCGGCAACTCGGGCGCGGACGCCGGTGACAACGACCTGCCCGACACGGGCGGCACCGACGCCGGAGGGACCGGCGACGCGGGTGCCGGCGACGCGGGCGGTGACGCCGGCGGCACGGGCGGCACCGACAACGCGGCCCTCGACAGCGCGCTCGCCGACGCGCAGTCGGCGCTGAGCGACCGTGCCGCGGCCTACGCCGACAACGACCTGGTGGGCGCGGCCGAGGCCGACCAGCGACTCCAGGACGCCCTGGAGGCGGCCGTCGCGGCCGGTGGGATCACCGGCCAGTAACGCTCGACCCGGCACCTCCACCGACCGCCCCTCGACCTCGTCGAGGGGCGGTCGGTGCGTCCGGGCAGCGTGCGGCGGCCTCGATTGGACGTCGCGCGGGAGCCGTGATAGTGTCTCTTCTTGTGCCGCGGGGTGGAGCAGTTCGGTAGCTCGCTGGGCTCATAACCCAGAGGTCGTAGGTTCAAATCCTGCCCCCGCAACCAAACGCAGCACGAACGAGAAAGCCCTGGTCTCCTGACCAGGGCTTTTTCGTGTCTCCGGGCCGGCGGGGCGATCCCGCCCGCGGTGCCGGTCGTCCTGTGCCACTGTGGGCACATGTCGCCGCTGAGGGTCGCCGTCGCTCCCGACTCGTTCAAGGGCAGCCTCGACGCCCGAGACGTCGCCGAGGCCCTGGCCCGGGGCTGGGCGAGCGTCCGGCCCGACGACGAGATCGACCTGCTGCCCCTGGCCGACGGGGGCGAGGGCACCCTCGACGCCTTCGAGGCCGCCGTGCCCGGTGCCGTCCGCCACCTCGTCGACGTGCCGGGCCCCGACGGGCGGCCCCACACCGCCTCCTGGCTGATGCTGCCGGACGACGTCGCGGTGACCGAGCTCGCCTGTGCCAGCGGACTGCCCCTCCTGGCAGTGCCCCTGCCCCATGACGCCCACACCCGCGGCCTGGGCCGAGTCGTCGCCGCCGCCCTCGACGCGGGCGCCCGTCGCGTCGTGGTGGGCCTCGGGGGGAGCGCGTCGACCGACGCGGGGGCGGGCGTCCTCACGGAGCTCGGCGCGCGCCTCCTCGACTCGGTGGGCGAGCCGGTGGCCGACGGGGCCCACGGCCTCGCGACCGCCGTGCGCCTCGACGCGTCGGGGCTGAGGCCCCTGCCGGTCGACGGGGTGACGGCGCTGACCGACGTGCAGGCGCCGCTCCTGGGCCCGACGGGTGCCGCGGCCGTCTTCGGGCCGCAGAAGGGCGCGGGGCCGGACGACGTGCTGGCCCTCGAGTCGTCGCTGGAGGCGTTCTCCGCACTGGTCGACGTCGACCCCGCGACACCGGGCTCCGGCGCGGCCGGCGGGACGGCCTTCGGGCTGCTCGTCTGGGGCGCGACGCTCGCGCCCGGGGCCGCGGCCGTCGCCGAGGCCGTCGGGGCGGCGGAGCGCCTGCGGAGGGCCGACGTGGTCGTGACCGGCGAAGGGCGCTTCGACTCGCAGACGGCCGGCGGCAAGGTCGTGTCGTGGGTGCTCGGCGCCGTGGCCGGGAGCGGTGCGCGCGTCTGCCTCGTCGCGGGCGTCGTCGACGCGACGACGGCCGAGCTCGACCCCTTCGACGCCGTCGTCGAGACGTCGGAGCTGGCCGGGGGAGCGGAGCGCTCCCTGGCCGACCCCGTGGCCTGGGTCGAGGCCGCCGGCGCCGAGCTGGCCGCGCGGCAGCCGCGCTGACGGGTCGAGGGCACCGGCCCGCCGTCACTCCGAGCGGTCCGCTTCTCGGTGCGGTCAGGCCCGCAGCCGCGCGAGCTGCTCGACCGCCCGCTCGAGCACCTCGGTCTTCTTGCAGAAGGCGAACCGGACGAGCGACGACGTCCCCGGCGCCCCGCCGTCCCGGCAGAACGCGCTGAGGGGCACGCCCACGACGCCCGCCAGCTCGGGCAGGCGCCGGCAGAGC
>Ga0265780_10005481_pt1 | contig 16067 bp, 15 predicted proteins | sample P1T30metagenome_FD_192432 | JGI IMG/M metagenome (GOLD analysis project Ga0265780, IMG submission 192432) | Plant litter microbial communities from East Loma Ridge, Irvine, California - P1 T30 | ecosystem: Environmental > Terrestrial > Plant litter > Unclassified | place: USA: California... | reverse complement strand
CGTTTGTGCCATCTGCTGTCAGTACAGGATTGTGCGGACATTGCTCATACGGGCCCCATATGTCTTTTGAGCGTGCTATTGATAGCATATGGTGTGCAAACGTTCTGCCTTGTGCTACAAGTAAGTAATACCAGCCATCTTTCTTGTAGATGTGGGAGCCTTCGGCATCGCCATCTGGAAAGGCACCCAATATTTCCCGGGTCTCAGATAAGGGTTGTCCGGTATTCACGTCGATCTCAAATTGCTTGATCGTACAAGTAGGCTCCCGTATGCGGTTCATCATCCATGAGCCTTGAATGTAGGCGCGATTATCGTCATCGAAATAGAGAGAAGGGTAAATGCCGTAGAACTCAAAGGGTATCGCATCGCTCCAAACATCCGACCAGATGTCTCTTGTGTGAATTAGGAAATTGTCTGTTCGCCAGTTGTTGCTTTCGGGATAGCAGTTGGTACAGACGATGTAGAAGGTGCCGTCGTGATAACGGATTGTGGGTGCGAAGAGCCCTCCGGATGCTACCATGACATTGCCGTCGTTAAGCGGCATCGCGGCTGTGACAGCATTGCTGAGATCGAGCTGTGAAGATCTATTGATCGCGTTTCCTAGAACGCTTCAGCCGATGCCCACATCGTTGCGGTATGAGCACACAAACGAACCGATATGTTTCCAGTCTTGGAGATTTGTTGATGCATATATCGGAATACCAGGGAACAGATGGAAAGAAGAAGTCGCGAGATAATAGATTCCGTTCACAAGGACGACAGATGGATCAGGAGCGAAGCCGGGTATGATGGGATTCTGAAACATGGCCTCAAGCTTTCAGTGTGCACAGTGAGACAGCAATCGAGAGGTTTGCAAAGTTCGGAAGATGACGCGACGTGGACTGAGTCGCGTCGAGCGGTTCCGGTCGGAGAGAATTGCCAATTGCGGGCTTGATAGCAAAGTGGATTCGTTGTTCGCTGTCGGGCTGGATTACTACTCCGTCAAGTAGGATTCCCACTCTGGTGTGTTGGTATTACTCCATGGGGAAATTCGGATCTCGTGTTTTGCGCCTTTGTTTCACCACGGAGAAATTTTGAGCGCTATACCAAAAACGCACCGGAGCTGGTCGCTCCATCGCCCATTCGGCGGTAATCCGCAGCCACAATCCCCGGCAGTTGACAAATCGTCGGGTAGCGCATATGCATGATTCGGGGGCTGCCATTTCGCCGTGGAGGAATTCCACGCTGCCTTTATCTCTGGCACGAGCGCAGACGAGTAGGTGTTCCCGCGACGAAGAGAAGTATTGCGACTGCGACAACGTGTATATGCATTCCGAGCATGGCATTCAGGTCGCGAACAATTTTCTTCCTATCCTTTGTGACCGCGCTGGTGATGCACAATGCTGAAGGGTCAACTGAAGGAGACGCCAACGGCAAAGACGCGCCAGTATAGATCGGGGATCACAAACGTTATCTCGAAAGCCCAGCTTCCGCAATCTTGGGCAGCGAGGTTACGCCTTGGCTTGGTGTTTGTTTCTTCCGTTTTCTCTCTGATTCATAATTGACTGGTTTAGAACGTGTATACGCGCGGTCAGTTTGGTTTCGAGTTTGATTTGGTCGGCAACATCATCCCGATTCCCGCATCATTAGATTGATTCAACTGAGGCAGCAGTTGATGGCGCCATTGAAACAAGCACACGCAATTAGCAGGTACTCAATACTCCAACGATTGTTGATGTCCAGGTGGATACAACCCTTGATGGCTTTATCGCGGATGAGATCGGTCGCTGCAAAGTCGTCCTCTCTGGTCGTTTGCCTTGCGTCGCTGGCATCTTCATTCAAGGTTCCGTCATCTCATATATGATGCTTCCATGGGGAACGCTCATCGACACGCTCGAAGACAGCTTGAGACATGAGCTCGCTTCCGTATGTGTCGAGAACATACCAGGCGATCTGCGGGGTATATGCTTGACTTTGGTGTTCGATTCGATCGCTTTGTTTTGTAGATTGGGCGACAACTGATTCTGCCGGGATACTGTGATCGTCGCCGGCCAGTGTTCTTGCATACTCGTCGGCTATGATACATCGTACATCAAAAGTGACTGGGGATGGCGCATGCCTATCCTTGCGCAGCTATTGACTTCAGTGCTGATGTTGGCCCTGGGCACGTTACCCCTCCCCTAGTCTCGCTCATGGCTGACCTCTAGCGGATAGCACGAGTAAGCCATCACGGCCCTTCAAACGCTTAATGACCCAAGCTAAAATTTCGTATAGCCATTTGCGGTAATGGCAGCGTCGATACAGAAAGAGCGCATACTTCCATCCAAGTGTATATAGTACCGAGTTTGCGCTGGACGCTGATGGCACTTCCTGAGTACATCACCCAACGGTTCAAAAGCCGCGATTATAGTCGAGCTCCTCGGAGACACGAGAGTCAAGTCTCGATAGCACATCCAAGAGGGTGAGGAACAGTGACTTCGCACGTTCCTTCAGGGATGAGTTATCAGTCTCTTGTACAATTTTGAGAAGAGTCGCTCCCATGCGTCGTACCATTTGTACCTGCGACGCTGTCAGTGATGCTACTTGAATGAAGATAAAGTGAACATACGCAGGGCTCCCCGTTCACCTGAAGGGACTCAAAGGATGCTTCTGAAAGTATGCGGACCATGTCACTAGCGACATCGATCTTCCTCAATGCAATCCCGTATGCCCTCCCGGGAACGCCGAGATGCTCAGCTACTCCGCCATCGTAGAATCTCTGAAGCAAGACTAGCTTCAGACAATAATAGGTGATGCAAAGATGGACTCGTTGGAAATCGAAGGCTCGTTGAATCCTGGCCATGGTAGCTGGATCGGATGAATTCGTGGTCTCTGGCACCTTGACATCAAATCGGAAGTGATCGATCATGCCAATGAAGTCGAGGTAGTCGGTAATGACTATCGTGTGTTGAGGGCCCACCAGCGCAGAGCCATCCGTAATGCCTTCGTTCCAAACATCCAAAGTGTCGAACTTGATGATTATGTCGGATGCTTTCGTCCACAGGTCTTGACAAAGATCAAATCCCTGGCTGACCATGCTCTCTATATCGAGAGCATTTGGGGTAGTCGAGTGGTCCAGCAAAGGCGCGTCGGATGAGGGCCGTCGCCAGTAAGATGAAGTGGGTTTAGTTCCTACACAAAGGCGATGAAGCGATATTGGGCGACTGTTTAGGATGGATGCGGACCTGTCGGCAGTATGGATCTGCCAGAATATGTTCCTCAACAGATGTTCTTCTACTGGATCAAGATTTTCGAATGAAGATTCTTCGAAGAGCCGCATTTCTTGTGTTAGGCGTGTAGCTTCCCCTAGTATGTGCCAGGATATGCGCGTTTTGCCAACAGCACGTAAGGCGTTGAAATGGTAGTATCTCGTCACCAAAGCAGTATAGTCGGGCTGTTCGATGTCTTCGAGATGCATGCCAAGTCAGCCAAAGTCTCCGTCCAAAGCGTTGAAAAAGTTTCACAAACCGTAATCTTGATGTAACTTCAGCATCTCGCGTGAGGCCATAAGGAATTGACCTCCTATCTCTTCTCGCATCGGAAAGACAGACGCAGGTAGCATGAGAGCTGTGACCGCACAAATCGCTGTCAAGAGTGTGCGGTTACGTAATGACGCCATATCTCCAGAATCGTGATATGGTGGCTGTGATGCTGATGAGGGACTGAGAACGCCGTGGGCTCCATCACCTTCCAGCAGGGGTATCATGGCGCGAATCGACGGTTCGTGAACAGTGGGCGCTAAAGGAAAGATGTAATGCATGTACAAGGTGACTAACTGATCCGCAATGATGTGGGGTGCGAGCTCCGGCTGTAGTCGCAAGTGAGGTGAGGACTGTGAGCGTCTCGCCGCAGTCGAAGAAGCGCCTCTTGACGTGATTATTGGAATCCGCGCCTGGGCCGTGGTATTACCGGAGCGGATATCATGTTGGTGCGCCTGGCCATTTGTAGCTAACATCGATCCATTCTCAGAAATTCTGAAGGTCGGTTGCGTCGTCGCATCTCGTTTGCGTTTCGGCCCTCTCTTCTGAGGTGCTATTGTGTAAACACACTCCAATCGAGAGATATGGCAATTTGAACATGGTGTAGATATTGCATCGCACTGATGTTGTTAGCAAAGATTCTAGATGTATGCTCTTTCCGTCGCATGCGCGTTCAATGTCTTACCCTGACTTTGCGACGTTTACAGGCATCGCAGGCTCTTTTGGTGACAGGTGCGTTCGACCTAGTGGTGTCATCAGGCACATTGATATCACCATGTGGAGCGTCAGGAAGTTCCTCGAGAGATGTCATCGGATGTTTTGCCGCACCTGAAGAATATGAGGTGCGGGCGGAATGGTCGCAGGGGTAAATCTCCGTGGAGAAATGAGGATGGGGAAATTCCAGGTCTTCCGGGGTCGGCAAAACTCAGACGTTAGGCTGCGTTGAGCGCTAGCGTGCAGCTACCCCCTGCTGTCCCCTGCACATGACGTCGGGACACTGTTCGTGCATCGCGACTTGCTACAATTCATTCGCCGTCACGAACCTCGTCGAGCATGAGCAAAAGGCGATGAGAGACCAATTGAGATCGACCCAGTGAGTCGCAGAAGACATCAGTCCCACATTACTTCCATCGTTGCGTCCAGCCTCATGAGCAGCACACCATGTCATTTCAATGGTAAACGAGTCGCATATCTCATAGATACGATCGCAAAGAATACAAATTAAACCTTCTTCCAAGCCCACCTCTTACCCATCCACTTCACCAGATACACCAAACCGATCAACACAGGGACTTCGATGAGAGGTCCTACGGTAGCGGCGAGTGCTTGATCGCTGTTGGGGCCATACGTAGCCACAGCCACAGCTATGGCAAGCTCGAAGTTATTGCTCGCAGCTGTGAAGCTCTGCGTCGCCCCCAACTTGTAGCCATACCCAAGCTTGTTGCACACAAAGAGTGTAAAGAAGAAGATTACGACGAAGTAGACAATGAGTGGTGCGGCGGTTCGAACAACGGAGACGATCTGGTGAACAACCTGTCGACCCTGAGACGCGAACAGGACGAGGATGGTGTACAGAAGACCGATAAGTGACCATGGCGCAAGCCACTTGAGGAAGACTTTCTCGTACCATTCGGCTCCTGCCAGCTTGCGAAGTAGCAGACGTGTCAGGATGGCAGCACCGAGCGGTATACCGAGAAATACTGCGACGCTCGTGGCAACTGTTTCGTATGAGACGGCGACGGTGCCGCTTTCGCGACTGATGACCTTGATGAAGAGGATGGCGAGGGGAGCGTAAAGTATCATCTGGAGGATGGAGTTGACTGCTACTAAGATCGCGCAGTATTCATCGTCGCCGCCAGCAAGCCCGTTCCAGATGAGGACCTAGAAGCGGGTGTAAGTAAGCGAATGAGAATCGAAGACCGGATAACGTACCATGGCAATGCACCGGGCCAACCCGACTAACACCAGCCCTGTCCGTAAGTCGCTCTGGTCGGGTAGAAAGGCCCACGCAAGACCGAGCTAGGATGTGTCAGCCGATTATATACAACGCCAGTTTGAGATGATACATACCATGAGCAGCGGAGCGACGATCCAGTTCATAACAATGCTGAAAGCAATCTGTATCCAGAGGGCGCGAGTGCGGAATAGACGATGTAAAGTTTCGTAACGCACTTTGCAAAGGATAGGGAACATCATGACGAGTAAGCCTAGTGCGATAGGGATGGACACCCCTACGAATTTGCCCTTCTGAAGTGCTGGTCCAGTTTCGTCGACGAAGTTTCCGAGAAGGATACCGATTGCCATAGCGAGAAGAATCCAGAGAGCTAAGAAGCGGTCGAGCCATCCCAGTCCCTTTATGACAGAGATGCTGTTCGGTACTGCTTGCTCCTGAAGCTGCAGACTTTCTGGGTCTGAGTCTTTGTCGGATGTGGATGGCTTGGTAGAATCAGGCCGCAGCCCTTGAGTCGGCGACGAGGTCATGGTGCTTGTGCTTGTGCTGGCGCGATGCGGTTGTTGCATCGATTTCTTGAGTGCAGAGTAGCGCTGATGAAATGAGACCACAAAATGTATGTGGGATGGACTGGACAGGTCTGTCGGTTTCGAGGACTGTGTAAAGGTCAGAGCAGGAGTTGCTAAAGAAGAATATGTTGATGCTTCTGAGAACCCAGCTTTCTCTTCTTTTATATTGATTATCGCGGATTAAGACAGTGAACAGATGAAAACGAGTCCAATCATGGTTCAGCAATGACATACGGAGGACGACGTAGGTAGAATAAGGCTCAAGGTAATCCAGCTGTCGTTGAGCCAATCATCGTCGACCAGTGACTTACCAAAGATTTCGACGCTAGCATATGGCAGCCCCCCTAGGTCCGCAATTGCCTCCAAATCCTATGAACACTTACAGTAATCGCGACTACTTACCAAGATTGAATCTTGGCCACCTGGTGGATGAATGACACCATCTCACCGTAGCACGCTGACTATATAGTGCCAAGCACGCCCGCCACCATACGCCGAGACGACGTTCAGGACATGACGAAGCAAAGCGAAGAATCTTCCAGCAGAATCTATTTCCTTGCTGGCTTGCGTCGTAACAGCTGCGAGGTGACTTTTCCCCTTTTCGAAGTCTTTCATCCATGGAGCGGACCTTTCGGGACAGGGCCGCATGCCATGTGGCGCTATCATCGGTTTTGCACCGAGTCTATGCTCCACGACACATACACTGTATCCCTTGCTTAAGGGGGGAAGTCGATGTAGATGGATTCGGTACTGCTGGAGAAGTAGACCTCATGTTCGGTAGCCGTTAGTTTTCAAGCAATACTGACGCATGTCAAATCCTGCTTCCCCGAAGGGATGTGGTACGCGTACCCGTGCCGCATGTTGATGTGCCGACCGCATAGTCAACCAGTGGGACCACTAGACGAACAATCTGGTACTTGTCGATGGCGCGAAAGCAGGAGCAACAGCGCGCGATGAGTACGTGCAGTGGAGGATGAAACATGATGCCAAAGTATGGTCACAAGGGCAGCATTCCTTCCGACGAAGAACAGGCCAGTGAACAGTAGCATTGAATGGAACGTGTTCCATCCAAAACGTTTGCAGATAGTATCATCGGCTGTGTGTCGGTCTCTTCGCTCCCCGATGTCGACGCCACAGAACCCAATCTCGAGCCTCTCTTTTGTTGATACCAGTGCTCCCCATGCCCTTGTCCGGGTTGAGGTCTGAATTTCGACAGCCGGTCGTGTTGGATAGGATCATGCGCTCATAGCCGCACTGCAGGTCGCTTAAGTGACATGCTCTAGCCTTGGAATCTTGCCGTCATCGTACAGGGTGAACCTTCTACTCAGGGAGGTAGTGCGTGTTTCAGCCTCCAGTATGAGTGCAGTTGAATGTAAAGCGGTTTGAAGTCGGGGTCCGCCTTGTATTCGCCGCTAGAGTATTGCATGCTCGGGAAGTGTTCCTGAACCGAAGTGGGTAGTGCGTACATGGTAGGTAAGAGGCACTGTAGATTACGGTGCCTTCTAGGTCGTTCTGCGCATATCTGCTGTTGAGATAGGGGAAGAACGATGGTGACGGCTAATGCCCGGCACGCTATCCTAGGTTGATCGCTAGCGCGGGCGGCTAGTGGCGTGCCGTTCCCGAACCTGCCCCGAGGTGGAGTTCACACACTTTCACCCACGTCTGCGCCCCAACACAGCTCAATACCTGTCGCCATGCAGGCTTTGGCCCCTCATCTTCTGGGAACTTCACATTTGCCGACTTGTTACTTTTCGCGTTAGAGCGTCATCGATGCCTCTACTATCACTGCATCGCCCACACTGCAGCCTTGACGCGACTGTGTGGCTCACGCCTTGGCTTTCTTTTATTATGCCCGAGGCTGAGCGTGCCTGGGGTAGCACCAGTCTGCGACGCCTCGCTGAGTACTATTTCTCGACAACGTGGTCGCACAAGACCAGTAGCCTGAAAACTAAGGTGTCACGAGGCGGGCAGCTGCGGAGTGCACAGGCGAGTGTTGGTTGCTGATCGGCCTGCCATACCTCAGCGTCGGCCAGACAGTTGTTCCCGATACACCTGCGCAAACCCAGAAATCTGGTGATTATACGGGTTTCAAGATCACGTTCAGTTAAGTGCCCTGGTTTATCTGCAGCATGCAACCGATATCCCAGGATATGTCCATCGCTATCCAGCCAGGTTGAGGGTAGAGTTCTACCTGTCCTACGTGGATCCAGCCCTAAACTATACCGAATGCTACTTAACACGCTATTGTGTACCTGTACATCGGGTATCTTACCGACACATCACCAGATCAAGCATGCGAGGCTTGGTGCGCACCGCAACAAAATCGATTAGCGTTGTTCTTTTCGTGCAGCAGAGCCGAACTAGGTAGGTCATCTAGGAAACCCCATGCGCTCATTGAATCAGTCCCGTAGGGAGCGATCGTCCGCAGATGATTTGCAGGGGTCGATGACTGGGAGGCCTGGCACCACGACCCTGAACCAATGTTGCTGCAACACAGGAAGACCTCCTCGAACAGGTGGAACGTCTCTAAGACCCTCGTGGAGATTCATTCTATCCAATGCGGTCAACTCATTCGCCCGCGACCGCAGCCTCAGGTCACCGAGCCTCACCAAATACCGACTGTGTGGCACGGCATTCATTGTCATAGCCACTTCCGCACAGGGGATAGCTTTGAGTATGCGATTTTTTCATCATGCAACAGCCACTAACACAAAACGCACACGATTCGCTTCTCTGGAAAACGCCTCGGTGCACACACAGTTCCATGTTCCTCGGGAGGAATTCCAAACAGAACTGGCGAGCAACGACACGCATAATTGGTCTGCAGCCTGCCCGGCACACGCTAGGCTCGATGAAGCATGTATGTTCGCCTGTAAGCCTTCAGCCCCCATGTTTCCATTCAAGGCACTTCCGGCGCGATGGTTGCAGCATTCCCCTGTTCATGCAGAGCCAAGCATCAGCTCACGCCTAGCCTAGCAGCCACCCTGCATCGCGGATACGCCTACAATGGGGTGGATCCAACCACCATCGTTCTTACATCAAACCTAGTTCAGACTGGAGCTATCTGATCGCCCATCGTTCTATATAATATGTGCTTCTCCATGTCTACTTCCGCACTCCATCCCACAGTCACAACATCACAGAACACAATGTTTCAGCCTTCGATTCAAGCCCTCGCACCGTGTCCGCCACAATCACCTCCTACCGAAGACATGGTCGTTGGGCCAGTAATCACCTTTCTATCGACTGGTGCGCATGGGGAACAGAAGCCTCGCAAGATGAGAGCTTCCTGCGACGCTTGCTCTCGTGCTAAGGTACACGGTTTACCCTTTCATCGAATTGGCAACGGTCCCTAACGCTGATGCCAGGTCAAGTGCGACAAAGTCAGACCAATATGTCACCGATGCGGCGCCATGAGTATCTGTTGCAATTACTCACCCTCCATGAGGTATGCCACCTTGTCTCCAGCCCAGCGTTCGAGCTTACGCGTTCGCAGACTTGGAAAGCCACGCAAGAACAGGAATCTTGACGGATCCATTAAGCGCGAGATCTCCCCAGCGGGCTCATACGTACCTCTTGGAGCTAGAATGGATTTACTTCCGCGCACCGCATTATACAAGTACGAAAGCTCTCCTGAACCGACAGATCCCTTTTACTTCGGTCCCCGTACTCCAGAGTACCACTATCAAGACGCGTTCATCGGCGATACGTTCAGTAGTAGTCACTCTTCCGTGGGCTCTGAAGGTGCCAACTCGCACGCCAACGCCTGGCCAAACGATGAACAGATGTTGTATACAAACAACACAGAGATGTTCGCTCCAGTAGCCCAGTATCCTCCGCCGGCAACGGCTTTTCACGGACACATTCACGTTCGATCGACTAGCGTTTCCAGTCAACCTGACATGGTAGCATCGCTGGAGCGAACTCAGACCCCGGCAGCTATCAGCCATCAGTTTCTTGGCATGCCTGTCTCGCATGATACACAGCAAGAAAAGATAATGACTTCTCCACCGCCCATGGCATCAGCACCTTTACCGACACCACCAGATTCCAACATCTTCCTGAGGCATGACTGCACCCAGTTCGCGTTCCAAATACTTTGCAGCTTGTATGTGCCACCTGAGAACCAGCCTACTGTTAGTGACTTCAGTTCGCTCGACGGTCTCCCCAGTTCAGGCTCTGTACTTCCAACCAACGTAGCCGCCGTTGACAACCTTTACACGCTCTTGAGCTGCGGTTGCTCATCGAACCCCCACTTCTCAGCTACAGTCAACCTAGCTATCATGAAGATACTTTCCTGGTATCAGGCGATGGCAGGTGGCGATCAGCAAGGCGATAGCTATCCTATCGAAACGTACATGAAGACTCTGCCGTATCAGCAAAATTTGCGCGGTGCCTTAGACTCTGAGCAGGAGCAGGTCTACCAAACCAACCTCATCCTCGCCGAGCTCTGCAGAATTGAGAAGCTTGTCGATAAGTTCTCCGAGCGCTACTGCAATGTTGCCAACACAGCCGAGACAGGCATCGATTGTGGTGTGTATGTCGCTATGGAGGCTTCGCTTCGAACTCGCGTCCGCGATACTTTCAAAATCACCATGTCAGTCGCACCGGAGAACGTCAAGCGTCAGATGGCATCACGAACACAAAGCCGTCTGCGTGTCAACACGGTGTAGCTTTTGGTTTTTCGCCCTGAAGAATCTTCATTCCCTTGTCTAAAGCCGCACTTTAATGCCGCTGCAGTGGGTGTGAGCGACGCACGCCTTCCTCTGGCTGCGTCAACTGCATATCTCGTTTACTTCCGCCGGCTCATTACACAACCTGTATATACTCCCCATTGCCAACTCACTGATCGACTTCGGACGATACAACGCAGCAAGTGTACTCTACCATTACCGAAATCTCATTGGTGCAACCGTAATGTATTATCTATCATGAACCTTATCTTCACATTCAATACAAAGCACAACTAACGCGACTTCGTTATCCATACCCATTTCCGGCTACCTTTATTCTGCATCTCGCTTTTCGATGCCTGAAGCGATTGTTCTTTACCTCGTATGACCTTTCCTCTTGATGCAACGCCCAAGCACCACACTACAGCGAGCTTGCCTCCGTTACCGGGGTACAGAGTCCAGAACCAGGCCGTATTTTCGACAGCGACCTCGCGCGGAGACCCTCCACCAAATTGTACGCTATATTGCTACAACTGCAGCAAAACGTGCCGCAATGCAGCATTACCGCTATTGTGCGCATGCCATTGGTAGCAAAACGCCCCCAACGTCCAGGAATCGGGCAGATTGGTTGCATGTCGCTTGCGAAAATTTTACCCATAGGCCGGGCCCGCCTTCGAAGTACGCGCATGCGATCAAAACAGGCTATGCTGACTGCTCAGGTTTGTGAATCACTGGGCCAGGCGCTTGAAATGACAAGGTAAGTTTCCGCTCGCACTTCGCCAGACCGAATAGAAGACGATCGAGGGAACGATGGGCAGTCATGACCAAGGCGGTCTATTCGTCGAAGACGCGATTGGCGATGGGCAGCCCACGTTGCGAAGGTGCGTAATGATGGCTGGAGAATGAGTTCTGAGACTCATTAAACCAGCCAGTCAGTCACCCTGATGCCGACCAGCTATCACCATCATCTCGAAAAGAATTGCCTCTCGCCTTCTTCCACAAAAGATCACCAGACCTTCCTCATCGCGATGTCGCTACATGCCAACACGTGCCACGGATGATACCTGCCTGCGCTCCTCGCCGAACATTATTGTGTCTCGCCGAACACCCGCTCCCAACTACAGCTTCTGCAGGATGCGTGGGAGTTTACGCGCCACATACGCACACTAATCATAGCCGAACATAGCCTTACTGGATACTCAAATGCTCTCGCCAATAGGGAAGGCGGGGGAAGTGTGGAAGTGTGCGGATCGCAGGATAGCAAGGATTAGCGGGGCCGTTCCTGTACCCGGTAGTGCGTAGCGCTGACACATTTGCAGGGCGATCTAGTGCTGAGGCAGGTCAGCTGTTCAACAGTCCATCTTGCGAGGGAGGCAGTGATTCGCGTTCGAACAGAACATGGCCTAAGAGACAAGTCATTGTGATCCGGAAGCGCTGTGGTGGATGAGTGGAGCTTGGAGGCAAGCTTTTGCGGGCCGATTGTGATCGGTGCGGGACAGTCGCGGCGGGCCGATGCCGCCGCCTGCGCGCATAGCCACGCGCACACCTACCGACAGGAAAGAGCGCCTAACATTAGATTACCACATACACCAGGCTATTGACTCTACGATGAGAAAACATCATGATGCATCGCGCAATCTACGCTCTCTCTCACCTCAGCCTCGGACGACCATTGTACCGGCACCCCACAAGACGTTCTGAACCGCCCCAAAAGCGGTGCGGACACTGCCTTCTTCGGTACGTGGATAGGCTAGTCTTACCACAACTAGCTGGGCAAGGCGTTCTACCTGGATACTCATTGGCCAAATTAGATTAATTGCATGTGTAGGATGTCGGCATGGCGGGAAGGATGGCGAACCAACGGTTCTATAGATGGGTTCTGTACCCACGCGACACGACAAACCAGGCTTGAAGTGGTTCAATTAACACGACTAAATCTAGGAAAGTGGCTAAGCAAATATCGATACTTTGCTAACGACCCCAAAGCTCCAATCTAACATGCTGATGGCAGGGAGGAAGGCAGATACTCTGATCACCCCGTTTCGACCGCATCTCTTATTCGCCACCCTCATTGGCCGTGGAGAAAAGCCTCTCTTATCATTCGGCATGACGGCTTGGCTTGTGTACGACATGAGTACGCTATCTTCTTCGTTGAACTAGAACACGTATCACGCGTCTAGTCATTCTAATCTCGGCTCCTTTACATGCAAGACTACGCAAAGACACACTTTCGTTAGTTGTGCGTGTGAAGTTACACTGAAGTCACCGCAGTTTTGGCCGTGTGGCTCCTCGTACGCCGGTGGTGCGAAAGCCACCGCAACGGTCAGACAGGGCATCGGTGAGCAGCAGGCAGGGCAAGATCGTTGCAAGGAAGCAGCCCATCTCTAAAATTACATAAGCGCGCAGTTCTCAACGCCACTACTTGTCGCAACACAAATCAATGTGGCAATGGTTGTCGCGTCTTCGTCTCCTCCGGTATCGACGATGAGAATAACGGAAAGCTCTACATGTGGCAGCTAATCAGCTGACGAAAGCACTGGATGCACCACGAACTGGTGGAATTGCTAAAGTGGTGGCCGCAGAAGCGGCTGCATTCTTTATCTCGGTGACGCACTGAGGAGGCCACCGAGGAATGTCTTTCTGCTGCCAACTCCATCTACTAACGTCACGTCGGCGGCCATTACCACGTGACGATAACCCAGAAAGGCATTGGCCTCTTCTTCATACCTCAATCGGTTTGATGTTGGCGTTGATCATCAGGTCCTACATGCACTCACTTCGCCTATTCATCGCCGACAAATTATCATAGCTCGGCGACTTCGAGCACCCTTCCTGCATCTAGTGTATCCGAAATCACCGACATCCAGCTCATGCATTCATTATCCTTCCTTACGACATCTGCAAGCCATCAACGTCCAACACCGATCCACGTTCCGGCAGAATCGCACCTTCTACCCAGCTTCTAGAAGCTCAACATGTTTACACGACATAGCATCCTTACCATGAGCACATATCAAGTTCAGTCTCGACATCGGATTGGCTACCCACTATACTCTCGGGTTCTACGAAGGGTTACATCCCAGGGTCTACATTATCCAAGCTACCATCGCATACGCATGGGCATATACTGTGCATATGCCTGTGAACCGCGTGGTTCTGCTGCGGGAATTTATCTCGATTCTGTTGCTTGTATACAATCTCATTGGGTAAAAGCCTTGTACGTCTGGGGCGCGGTTTCAGATTGTCCAGACGGGTGAAGTGAACGATGTCATCCAGCCCGACAAGATGGGTGTGCTGGAGTGACGAAAGTGGTATCGACCGAATGCCAGTGCAGCGGGTGCCACTAAGGTGCATCGCGCACTCCTCTACAACAGCCGATATCAACCTAGAGAGCCTGTCGATCAACCACGTGTGTACCGGAAGGCGCCGATGAATATGCAATCAACACCCCACTCTTCATCCAGAGAGACCGAAGTAAAGCAGTGTAACACCAACAACAACCAGCCACCTACCCACCACTTTTCCCCTACAAACACCGCGGCAAATCCCACATACTACCTGCACCCCACCCAAGTATTTGAAATGAGAAGGGCTGCATAACGCAGGCCAACACGTTCCCTCAAGCTACGCGACACCCGACGTACAGGACGAAGCGGGATACCACCTCCACGGTAACCGATGCAATGCCGGCTTCCCGTTTTGAGAACGCATGCTCTAGCTTGCAACAGCAAGAACTCGCGGCTTGATCGTCAAGCCACCAACACATCGTTCGTAGAGACTACATCCGCTTCCATCTCCGGATCCGCCTCCGTGGAGAAGGGACAGACAGATCTAGAGTCTCCTATATCTAAACGGCCCCCAAAACTTTCCAGCATCGTCGCTGCTACCTCCGCGGATTTCACGTCCTGATCTGGCACGCCCATGTCATGCCAGTATGTCACTGATGTAACATGCCACCCCCCTGCCCCCCCATGTGTAAAACCCCCATCTTCGTAGCCCCCATCTTTGCAATGAAAATGCGGAACGGCATGTGAGGAATGAATCGTTGAGACAACGGAAGTCGAATTCGAATTGAAAGAGTGGGATCGAGAGCGACGCACCAGCGCGGTGGCGATCTAGACTAGTGGGACAGCGAGAAAGGGGGCCATAGCAAAAGGCACGTCCAATAGATCAAATCAAACTTACTGTGCACTCAATTGGGCTATCTCGAGATCTACTCCATCTCGCTGCGTCGAGGACGAGAATCCCAATAGCAATCGCACTAGCAAGAGGCCAAGAGATATACAACAGATTGCGGTTTGGGCTATACGTGCAGACGTCAGTGTATGTCTTTTGGACGAAAGACAATGAAACCATCTTTAAGGGAGAGACATCAATAGTAGAAGACGCCGCTGTAGACATGAGAAGAGATATTACTATTAACTCCCTCCCTCTAGTCGCTGTTGCAACACACTTGACAAACGCCTTCGCTGAGCCCCTCATGTACTCATTCAAGCGATATCATGACATGCGACCCAGCCATCTAGATCCGAAGTAAAGCGAACATCGACAGATCGAGAAAAGAAGAAGAAAAACAGAAGGTGAAGTAAAGAAGCGAAGAAGTGAAGAAATCGAATCGGATACATGTTCAAACCCCCCATCTCAAACTCCCTTTCAATCCACACTCCCCCCTTCTCTACCACCTACTTCCTCGCCCATATCCACACCCACACCCCTATCCCCATCACCCACCCCATTTTCTGTAGCCACCATCTCCCCATCAATATCCAGCTCCGCCACCAACTCATCAGCAATCGGCACACCATTCGACAACACAACCCCCTCGCTTGCCACATCTTCCACACCGCCCGGCCCCTCCTCGATGTCCTCATCGGTAATATCGTCCAGTCTGCCTTGAATGGAAAGCGGGTTGGAAAGCGGGTCGGAAAGATCCATAGGGAGAGGAGTATGAGGGGCGTTTATACCGTTGATACCGTTGACCATACCACCGGCGTCTTGCAAGCCGTTCGTCAAGCTACCATTCGGAAATCCGTTCGGGAACCCAGCATGGTCAGAGGGGGAGATGGACGCAGGTTTCGGCAATACCCCAATCCCCAACTCCCTAACACTCCTCTTCATACTCTCCAACCTCGCCCTCTCAGTCACACACATCCTCCTCGCCAAATCCCTCAACGCCCTCCTGCCCATCTCCACCCTCCCCTCCTGCCAACTCGCCAACTCCTGCGCCACAACCTGCTGCGTATACCGTAACTCCCTGCCCAAATCCTCCAGCTCAATTTTGCTTTTATCCATTTTATCCTGGGCGTCGCGCTGCACGCGTGATCTCGCGTCGTCGAGAAGACCCAGGGGCCAGCGGTCAGAACGGCGGACGGAAAGG
>Ga0265780_10005480_pt1 | contig 16068 bp, 13 predicted proteins | sample P1T30metagenome_FD_192432 | JGI IMG/M metagenome (GOLD analysis project Ga0265780, IMG submission 192432) | Plant litter microbial communities from East Loma Ridge, Irvine, California - P1 T30 | ecosystem: Environmental > Terrestrial > Plant litter > Unclassified | place: USA: California... | reverse complement strand
CCGAATGTGCCATCAAAGGGCTGGGATGCTGCGTTAAACAGAGTTTGTAGCTGGGTTAGGCTTTATGATAAACTAAATAAAAAGGAGTTTTTGGTTTTTAATACGCACTATGACCATGTTGGTGTTAAAGCCAGAATTGAATCTGCGAAATTATTAAAGCAAAAAATCCAGGAAATTGCACCCAAATTACCTGTTGTTTTTACGGGAGATTTAAATGTTACGCCAGAAACCGAAGCCATAGCAACTATAAAATCTTTTTTAATTGATGCCAAAGAAATCAGTCAGGAGCCACCTTACGGGCCGAACGGGACATTTAATGCATTTGATTTTAATAGCGATTTGAAAAATAGAATCGACTATATTTTTGTAAACAGGGGTTTTAAAGTGCAAAAATTTGCAGTGCTATCCGATAGTAAAGACAAGCGATACCCTTCAGATCATTTGCCGGTTTTCGCAAGGTTATGGTTTTAATTCCTAAGCTGAATTTACAGAAAGCCACAGATTTTTTGTCTGTGTAAATTATCTTAAATCTGCGGAAGACGTCATTTGGTAAAATAGATCGTTAGTTGTAGTACTTGAGTTTATTTTATTGAAGCAAGATTTCTTGTTTATCTTTCTGCTTTGACCTTTAAATAATATCTTTGCATTTTATGAAATGAAGTATCTATCGTGATATATCCCGATGTCTGATAGTCGCTACTTTAATTCTTACAAATGAAACCATCATGATTTTACCGCTGTAACGCAGAAGTTAATAAAATCATGATAGCCTCATTACAATTAAAAACAATAAATAACTAATGAGAATATCATATAACTGGTTAAAACAATTTGTTCAGATAGATAAAACGCCGCAAGAACTTTCCTTAATCTTAACCGATGTTGGTTTAGAAGTAGAAAGTGTAGATCAAGTTCAGCCTGTTGTGGGTGGCTTGGCCGGCTTGGTTATTGGCGAAGTTTTAACTTGTATTCAACACCCTAATGCCGATCGCCTACGGATAACCACAGTGAATGTTGGCGGCAAAGAAAATCTTCAGATTGTTTGTGGAGCACCAAACGTTGGCGCCGGGCAAAAAGTGGTGGTAGCTACCGTCGGAACGACTGTTTATCCGTTAGAAGGAGAGCCGTTTAAAATCAAAGAATCTAAAATTAGGGGAGAAGTTTCGCAAGGAATGATCTGTGCTGAAGATGAAATTGGTTTAGGAAAATCTCATGATGGAATTATGATTTTAGCTGATGATACTGAAATTGGTATCGCTGCTAAAGATCATTTCAAAATGGAAGATGATTTTGTTTTTGAAATTGGTTTAACACCAAATCGTGCCGATGCAGCTTCTCATTTAGGTGTGGCTAGAGATTTAGCCGCTTATTTTAGAAGCGAATATGAAATGCCAGATTTATCTGCTTTTAAAACTGAAAATAAAAACTTAGTTATCCCAGTAGAAGTAGAAGATTCAGCTGCTTGTCCGCGTTACAGCAGCGTTACGATTTCTGGCGTTACCGTTACTGATTCTCCAGATTGGTTAAAAGATAAATTGAAAGTGATTGGTTTACGCCCGATTAACAATGTGGTTGATATTACCAATTATGTACTGCATGGTTTTGGCCAGCCGTTACATGCTTTCGATGCTGATAAAATTGCTGGTGGCAAAGTAATCGTTAAGAAGGTTGCGGAGGGAACGCCTTTTGTAACACTGGATGATGTAGAGCGCAAGTTAAGTGCTGACGATTTAATGATTTGCAACGTAGATGCACCAATGTGTATTGCCGGTGTTTTTGGTGGTAAAACTTCAGGTGTTGATGAGCAAACTAAAAACATCTTTTTAGAAAGCGCTTATTTTAATTCCGTTTCCGTACGTAAAACAGCGAAGCGTTTTGCATTGAAAACAGACGCATCTTTTCGTTATGAACGTGGCACAGATCCAGAAATAACCGTAACCGCTTTGAAATATGCAGCATTGCTAATCAAGGAATTGGCTGGGGGCGAAATTTCATCATCAGTTTCTGATATTTATCCAAGCCACATTAAGCCGTTTGAGTTTGAAGTAAGCTATGGCAACATCAATAAATTAATTGGTGCAAATATTCCATCTACAGAAATTAAACATATTATTACGGCTCTGGGTATTACTGCAACCAGCACTTCAAATGATACGTTGGCGCTTAGGGTTCCATCCTTTAAAGTTGATGTAACCCGTGAGTGCGACATTGCGGAAGAGGTTCTTCGTATTTATGGTTATAATAATATCGCAATTCCTTCAAAGGTTAATGCATCGCTATCATACAGCATAAAGCCAGAAAAAGAGAATACCCATAATGCAATTGCAGATATGTTGGCTGCGAATGGCTATGCAGAAATCATGTGCAATTCATTAACCAAATCTACTTATTCCAAAAATCTGGATGAGGCGGTTTTTATTTTGAATCCATTAAGTAGCGATTTAAATGTAATGCGCCAGAGTTTATTAATGCCAGCTTTGGAGAGTGTTACTTACAATCAAAATCGTAGAAATACAGATGTTAAATTCTTTGAGTTTGGTAAAACATATCATCTGATTAACGAAAAATATGTGGAGCGACCTCGATTATTATTGCTAATCTCTGGAGCAAAACAAAGTGAGCAATGGAATCAAAACACAAAATCAGTAGGTTTTTACAATATTAAATCAGCAGTAGATGCTATTATCTCACGTTTAGGAATTTCGGGTTATCAAACCGATACCTTGAATGATGACAATTTTGCTTACGGCATTAAATATTTCCGTGGTGATAAAACATTGGTAAATTTTGGTGCAGCAAGTAAGGCCGATCGCAAAGTGGCTGATGTAAATGCGGAAGTTTTCTATGCAGATTTCGATTGGGCAGGCATTTTGGATATTGTAAAGAAAAACAAGATTGTAAATAAAGAAGTTTCCAAGTACCCTCAGGTTCGCAGAGACTTATCTTTATTAATAGACCAAGCGGTAACATTCGATGTATTAAAAGGAATTGCCTTTAAAACTGATAAAAAGCTAATTAAAGAGGTTGGGGTTTTTGATGTTTATGTAGGAGATAAGTTGCCTGAGGGTAAAAAATCTTATGCCTTAAATTTTATTTTGCAAGATGAGGAGCAAACACTAACTGATAAGCAAATTGAAAGCACAATGCAAAAACTAATCGCGAATTTAACCCAGCAAGCGGGTGCAGAAATTAGGAAATAAAATATAAATTCGTATTTTTAGAAATAAATTCATGACTTCTGTTGCAGATCAATTAGATAAGGTATTACAAAAAACAGCTCAATTAATTGAGTTATGTAATGCACTACAAGAAGAAAATGATTTATTAAAGCTTGAAAATCAATCGTTAAAAGTTGCATTCGATACTTCGAAAACCAAAATTGTAGACCTTGAAGAAAAATTAAGGGTTACTAAATTGGCAAAGAGTATTGAGGGTACAAGTGAAAAATCGCTTGATATAAAACAAAAAATTAACGATTTTGTGCGGGAGATTGATAAAAGTATCGCATTACTAAAAAAATAATAATGCGGAATAATCAGAAACTAAGCTAACAAATGGGAGAAATCTCGATTAAAATAACCATTTCCGACCGTATTTATCCGTTAAAGGTAAATACTGAAGAGGAAGAAATTGTGAGACGGGCAGCTAAATTGATCAATGAGCGCATAAAAGATTATCAAGATAATTATGCGGTTAGAGATAAGCAGGATCTTCTTTCTATGGCAGTTTTGCATTATGCAACTGCTGTATTAAGAACAGAAAATAAGGTGCAAAACCAAGATACTGCTGTTGCCGATAAAGTTGAAGAATTGGATGTTTTACTCAACGGTTTTTTTACAAAATAAGGTTCGTTCTTTGGGCTATTCGTCACGCTGAACTTGTTTCGGTGCCTTAATCATTAAGATCTTGGAATATTTTCAGGATGACAGTGCTCTAATTAGCATAAAAACATAGCCGCGGCTAGTTTTTTGAGTTTCAATTTTATAAAACTTAACACTTCAATATCTATGGGGTTAAGAGGGCGTATTTCATCTGCTTTATGCACCTGAAAATGGCTTAAATCCCAATTATGCTTAGTTGAGGTTTAAAAAGATGAGACTTTAAAAAAATTAGTTGCGGTTTTTTTTTACTTAAAAAACAAAATGGAGATAACGGAAATTTTAGGATACATATTTGCCCTTATAGCAGGCTTAGGTATCGGAATAGCGGTGGGTAGATTCCTGCTGCGCAACTTACTTAAAGGACAGGAAGTTGCTGCTCAAAACAAGGTTAAAAAGATTTTAAAAGATGCAGAGAACAATGCAGAAATTTTAAAAAAGAATAAACTTTTAGAGGCTAAAGAAAAGTTTTTGCAATTAAAAGCAGAGCATGAACAGGAAGTAAATGCTAAAAACAATACCATTAACCAACGCGAAAATACCATGAAGCAGAAAGAGCAATCGGTAAATCAGCGTATGGAAAACTTCAATAAGAAAGAACAGGAATTAGATAAGCAGAAAGCAAATCTCGAAAAACAGACTGAACTAGCTGTTAAAAAACAAGAAGAAGTTGAGGTATTAAAAAACCAACATTTAACACAACTGGAAACTATTGCAGGCTTATCTGCTGAGGAGGCTAAAAACCAGCTGGTAGAAAATTTAAAGCAAGAGGCTCGTACCCAAGCCATGATGCAGGTTAAAGATATTGTTGATGAAGCGAAGCTAACTGCAAGTAAAGAAGCAAAAAAAGTAGTAATACAAACCATTCAGCGTACAGCAACTGAAGCTGCGATTGAAAATTCGGTTTCTATTTTTCATATTGAAAGTGATGAGATTAAAGGTCGCGTAATTGGTAGAGAAGGTAGGAATATTCGTGCTTTAGAAGCAGCTACTGGTATTGAGATTATCGTTGATGATACCCCAGAAGCAATCATTTTATCTGGTTTCGATCCGGTAAGAAGAGAGATTGCCCGTTTAGCATTACACCGTTTGGTAACCGATGGCCGTATCCACCCGGCTCGTATTGAAGAGGTAGTAGCTAAAACTAAAAAGCAAATCGAAGATGAAATTGTAGAGATTGGTGAGCGTACCGTAATCGATTTAGGTATTCACGGTCTACATCCTGAGCTGATTCGTATGGTTGGCCGTATGCGTTACCGTTCATCTTATGGTCAAAATCTTTTACATCACTCTCGTGAGGTAGCTAATTTCTGTGCAACAATGGCAGCAGAATTAGGCTTAAATGCGAAGATGGCTAAACGTGCTGGTTTATTACATGATATTGGTAAAGTGCCTGATGATAATCCTGAATTGCCTCACGCAATTTTAGGTATGCAACTGGCTGAAAAGTATAAAGAACATCCAGAAATTTGTAATGCTATTGGTGCTCACCACGATGAAATTGAAATGACTTCGATGATCTCACCAATTATTCAGGCTTGTGATGCGATCTCCGGTGCCCGTCCGGGTGCACGTAGAGAAGTGGTAGAAAGCTACATCAAGCGATTAAAAGATCTTGAAGAATTGGCTTTATCTTACCCAGGTGTAGAGAAAACTTTCGCTATCCAGGCAGGTAGAGAGTTACGCGTAATTGTAGAGAGCGAGAGAATTACAGATGCACAGGCAGAATTACTAGCTGCAGATATTTCAACCCGTATTCAAACGGAGATGACTTATCCAGGTCAGATCAAAGTGACTGTTATCCGCGAAACACGTTCGGTAGCATTCGCAAAGTAGATTAAATCGTCATCTTAAGCTTGTCTCAGCATTTAACAAAGAAAAGATGCTGAAATTAATTCAGCATGACGAGTGGTTAATAAACAAAATATTAAGCGATGGATATTCCATCGCTTTTTTTATTTTTACATCATGAGCAAGCCAACTATACAAATTGAACCCAAACGCCCTGTTGACGTACTGTTTGACAAGTACGCGGAGAGCCATCAAAACGCAACCAATAAATTGGTGCATTGGGTTTGTGTTCCGTTGATTGTATTTAGCTTATTGGGTCTAGTATGGCAAATTCCATTTCCACACATCGGTTTTTTAGGCAGTTACAATGGCTTTTTCAATTGGGCATCTTTTCTTTTAGCCTTTAGCTTGTACTATTATTTTACTTTATCTCCTGTATTGTTTTTTCTAATGATTTGGGTAGTTGGGCTAATGAGTTACATCATTGTAAAAATAGAGCAAGCTGTGGGCTTAGGAAGCGGAACGGCTTATGCTATTTATGCCGCCATATTTGTCGCTGCGTGGGTAGGTCAATTTATCGGACATAAAATTGAAGGTAAAAAACCATCTTTTTTAGATGATGTTAAGTTTTTGTTAATCGGTCCAATTTGGTTATTGCACTTCATCTGTAAGAAAACAGGTATTAAATACTAATCTGAAAGTAGCTAACATTAAATTAACCTTTAGCTAAACAAATCTTAATTAACATCTAACATACAGCTAACATTGTGGTAATAGCTTTGCCTAAAATTAAATACAGGCAAATTGGACTTAATCACAATTGTAAAAAAGTCGGCGTTAGTAATGCTGATTTCATTCTTGAGCATAGCCGCCTATGCACAAACTGGTAAAATTTCTGGAACGGTAACCGATAAAAAAACCGGCGAAACCTTAATCGGTGTAACCGTTAAAATTAAAGGTACTACTAAAGGAACATCAACTGGGCCAGATGGTAAATATACTATCGGAGCTTTAGCCGATGGTAAGCACACAATAGAAGCATCTTATGTTGGATACGCAACAAAAGAATTGCCAGGTGTAACAGTTGAAAATGGTGGCAATACAGCCCTTAATATCATATTGGATGAATCCAATTCTCAAACTTTAGGAGATGTTCAGGTTAGAGGTGTTGCTGGAAAGGAAAGTGAAACGGCTTTGTTATCCATGCAAAAAAACTCCATAGAAATTAAACAAGGCATCGGAATTCAGGAGTTATCGAGAAAAGGAGTTAGTGATGTTGAAGAAGGCTTAACTAAAATTACTGGTATTACAAAGGTAGATGGACGTGGGTTGTTTGTACGTGGTTTAGAGGATAGGTATAATAACCTGTTAATTAATGGCTTAGCTGTTCCATCAAATAATCCATTCAAAAAAATCATCCCGCTGGATCTTTTCCCAACTGACATCGTTTCTGTTCTAGAAACTTACAAAACATTTAATTCAAGTTTATATGGAGATTTTGCTGGTGGTACATTTAATATTGTAACTGCTAAAGGAGAAAAACCGCTAACGAAAATTAATATTGGGACAAGTTTTATTTCTAACAGTACATTCAAAAAATTTTTAAGAGCTGATGATGCTACATCATTTGGCGATTATTTCGGTTTTACAGGTAAGGAACGAGAATTGCCAAAGGTATTTGGTAAAGTGCCTTCAGCATATACGATGTCTACGAGTGAGGCTGGATCACAATTCGGTTCAGGTTTTAATGTAGATGAAGGTAATGCACCATTAAATACTAATGTGGGTATTCTTCATACTCAAAAATTCAATTTAGATAAAGGGCGGTCATTCCAATATTTATTCTCACTAAATACTGATAACAATTTCCAAGTTAGAGAAGGAGTAGATCGTTTCTTTAATACTGCTCAAGGCATTTACGATAATAATCTATACACACGTAGCTATAGATTTTCGACAAACTCATCTGTTTTAGGTGCGTTGACTTATGCAAGTCCGAGATTGAGTTTAAATATGAACGCGTTTTATTTAAAAGGTACTGAAAATCTTATTCAAGATCAATTAGGTTACACCAACAGTCAGGCAACCGTTAGCAATGCATTCATCAGATTAAATCAATTGCAAAAAACAGATTTCTTTACTGGACAACTATTCGCTAACTATAAGATAACAGCAGATGATAAACATAGCGTGAAAGCAGGTGTTTCTTATTCGAAAACGCAATATCAGCTACCAGATCGTAAATCTTTCAAAGGTTCGCAAATTGATGCCAATACAACAGCATTAAGCTATTCTGGCAATAGTGTGGTTAGACAATACATGGATTTTAACGGAGATTTTTTTGCTTCTGGAATGCTGGAGTATAATTGGAAGTTTGGAAATACTGACATAACGAAAGCGCATAAACTATCTGTAGGTTATAATGGATCATTTAACAAGATTCAATCTGATTTTAGATTTTTGGTATCTCAAGATTTAGCGTCAAATTCAGCGGTTTTTCCTACAAATCAACCTGATGGTGTACTTGGTGGTCAAATTGCAAACGGTGGCTTTACTTATCGTGAAGGAACAAACGCAACGTACAGATCGAAAATGCAGGAAGGCGTTAATGCAGGTTATTTAGATTTAGCATTAAACCTCAACGATAAACTCCAAGCAAATGTTGGAACTAGATTTGAACAATCGCAACGAATCAGTAGATATAGAGAGTCAGGAAGTTTCGATGATCCGTTTAAAAAAATAACCAAAAATAATTTTGATGTGCTTCCTGCTGCTAATATAAAATACGCGGTTACAGATAAGGCAAACTTCCGTCTATCAGCTTCGAAAACTTTAACTAAACCGGTAGTAATGGAAGCTTATCCACTTGAATTTGTGAATCCAGATGCTACAATCGAGAATGGTAATCCAAATATTGCAAATAGCAAGAATTATAACTTAGATCTTAAGTATGAATTCTTTCCTTCAAATAAAGAGATGTTTGCAATCACAGGTTTCGCTAAGTATGTTCAAAACCCAATCGAAAGATTATTCATGCAATCTGCAGGTAGTGGTGGTTTGGTTATTACTTATGATAACTCTAAAAAAGCAGTTCTTTATGGTGCCGAAATCGAATTATTATTACAATTAAGCAGAATTAATGAAGCGCTTTCTAACTTCTCTTTCGGTTTTAATACCTCGTTAATGGTTACTAAAGCAACTATCGATCCTTTAAGAAACGCTTCTGAAATAAAATCTCTGGGAAATAAATTAACTCGTAAACTTCAGGGCGCCTCGCCATGGTTAATCAATGCTGACATTAAGCACGAAAGTGATTTTAGCAAGAAATGGAAAAGCACGATGACTTTAGCTTATAACATTTACGGCGAACGTATTTATGCTGTAGGAACAAATGGTTTAGATAGCTATTACGAAAAACCTTTCGGTAAGCTTGATTTTATTTGGAACAACAAAATTGCGACCAAGTGGGATGTGAAATTTGGTGTAGAAAACATCTTAAACCCGACTTATCAAATTGAATTGGGTGGCGATAGTAAAATAAACGTTGTAGAAAACGATTTAACCGTAAAGGATTATAAAAGAGGAGTCGGCGTGTCTTTAGGTTTAGGCTATACTTTTTAAACTGATAACATTATCTTAATAATTGGTTGATATAACCTTAAAACTACGTTAACCTATTCAAAACATACAGAATTTAACTTTGCATTATAAAACATATTAACATGAAAAAATTACTTTACGCAGTTGCAATCTCAGCTACGATTTTTACAGGATGCTCTGATGACGATGATGATTTTTTACCACCAACGAAAGAACCAGTTGTAGGTGAAATTACAGGTGATATTACTGCTAACAGAACTTTAGCTTTTGGAAACTATACTTTGAAAGGATTAGTTAAAATTCAGCCGGGTGTTACTTTAACAATTGAAAAAGGATCTACTTTCACAGCAGATAAAACGGATGGTGAAGATGGGTTAGTGGTGTTAAAAGGCGGTACTTTAATCGCTAACGGAACAGCTGATGAGCCGATCGTATTAACCGAGAAATCTAAAGTTGCAGGTTCTTGGGCTGGTATCATTATGTATGGCGATGCTCCAATTATTGGAAATGGTGGTTTAACAACTTCAACTTCTGAAGATGGTTTAAGCCAGGTATATGGTGGTACCAATGCGGCACATAGCAGTGGTTCATTAAAATATGTAAGAGTAGAGTATGCTGGCCAGGTAATTACTACAAACAATAAAGAGCACAATGGTTTCTCTTTCTATGCAGTGGGTAGCGGAACTACCTTAGAAAATTTAGTGTCATACAGAGGTAACGATGATGGTTTTGAATTTTATGGCGGTACAGTGAGCGCTAAAAACTTAATCTCTTACGGTAACTCTGATGATTCATTTGATTGGCAAGATAGTTGGAGAGGTCAAGACAATACAAACTGGTTTGCTTATCAAACGGGTAAAGGCAACTACGGTATGGAAGTTGAAACAAAAAGCAATAACAACGCATTTTGGCCGAAGGTAACAAACATTACTTTGAAAAGAGCTGCAGGTACAATTACAGAAGCTCAAGGCGAAATTCAATTAGATGCATTTCAGTTCAAAGCTAACGGTAATGGTGAGTTTAGTAACATCGTTGTAGACGGTTACGGAAGCCAAACTACTCCTACGGCATTTAGTGGAGGTGTTGTTCAAATTCTGGATAAATTAACCTACGATAATCAAGTGTTAACTGGTAAAATTAAATTAACAAATGTTAAGGTTACCAATTCACCAAATCTTTTCATCTCTGGTGCAAATACTTTCACAGTAAACGCAGCGAGCTTCGGTGCAAATTGGTCAGTTTCTACAACTGCAACTGGTGCATCATTAGCTAAAGGTAAATGGGCTACGGTTGATGGTGTTGATTTGTTAGCTAATTTATAAGATAATTTTATAATTAAACTAATATAAAAAAAGGGCCAGAATTAATTTTCTGGCCCTTTTCTTATGCAGTTTTTGTACTATCTGCCTTATCTTTTTTCTTACTCACTTTTTTTTCAATCGCTTCATCGGCTGCAGCTACCAGTAAATTTTCATCTTCTTTGATGAATGGCGTGATGGAATCGTCCTTAGTGGTTAATGAAACTTTTTTCAAAAGTTGCTTGGCAAATTTCTCGATCACTTTCTCTGTTTTCTTTGCTTTACCGTATGGGCTAATAACTTCGTTAAAGGCCAGGATGAGTTTTGATTCTAATGCTTTACGAGATTTTTTGCTTGCCGAATGAGATTTCGACTTGGATTTATTCTTCTTCATTTAACTAATATGGATTTCTTCAAAGATAAAAGATCGTAGAGTTAAATTGATATTATGATTATGTTAACTAATAAATCAGCTGTTAACATCTAAAATATTTAAAATAACTTAGGGTATTACGAACGTATTAAACCTTCTTTTATGAATTATCCAATTATTATCGTCGTTAGCATTTTGATAATCATACTTATCGGTTACCTGATTAGGCGTAACTTGAAAGATAAAAAACAGTATGAGCAAGACATCATCGAATCAGAATTGCCTGCAGAAAAAGATGAAAAAGAAAATATTTAAAATTTTATTCCTGGTGCAATATCACCACCAAGATCCAGCGTATTTTGAAATGCCTCAAGGTATGCTAGTAAGTGTCTTTCTGCATTTGCATAAGAATTAAAATCCGCTGCGGGCTCATTCGCATCAGCATCGCTTTTGCTTCTAAAATAAAGACTCACCTGAAATTTAAAGTTATGCTCATCATTAATTGGCGACATGATCCTAGCTTTTACCGGATGACCATGAATTTCGACAAAAAATTCTTTTACAATAGAATAGATAATTGCTGGCATGTTCTTGTTTTGAAGCCTGAAATTAAAGTAGATCAGTGAACGAAAGTAATGCAATTACCTAATAGTTTTTCTACTTAGCAATAAGATTACGTTTTGTTAATATAGATTTAACATGGTTTGAAGCAAAAATAAGTTTGATCTATTTTCGTAATGGTTCGTAAGCATAAACAATTTCGTAGCTGGCATTTTTCAGATTATTGGAAATCTGACCAATCTTTAAATCCTGAATTTGTGGTGTAGGCTCGCAAAACGAATACTTTTTCCCCTGATAAGTGATAAAGTTCCCTACAGGTTTATCAAACTGAACCGCCATTGTTAAATGCGTAGGGTAGAGCAAAGCAATCATTGGCAGGTTATATATTTCTTTCACTAAGAAAAAGAAAAGTGCTGCCCGGTCATCACAATCGCTGTATTTGTTCAATAAGGTTTGCTCTGGTGAAAGTCTTTTCTCCTTGCCAAAGTTTTGTCCATCATCTTCATAAAGAAAAGCGTAACGGGTAAAACGCATCAAGTAATCAACACCTTTCTTTTGATCCATTTTTTTAACATTCTCTTTTAATATTGGAATTAAAGAGCTGTATGTTTCCCTGCTTAATGGAATATTGAAATAGCTTTCGTAATCTACCAGCGGATAATTTTTAAAAATAGTCTGAATCTCCTGGTTAACCTTTAATTTAAAATGATAAACCCTTTGCTTATAGCTAAATTGAACATCTTTCTCTTCGTAATCTTCTGGCTTAAAGTCGGGTATTTTGGTAACCTTGTATGAGAAGGAACTAACGGCTTCCGGAATCCGTATTTTAAATGGAATATAAACACTTTGTTTAAAAAGTTTTCCATAGTCATGATAATTTAAGCACATGTATTTTTGATTATCAATCATAAAAAATGGAATATCGCTAATGTCCTCGTCGTTTCTTACATAAAAAACTACTTGCTTGTTGCCAATTGCAATTCGAGCATCATAACCACACTTACCAAGTAAAAACCATTTATATAAAGTGTATCTGAAATAATTTTTTTCTTTCGGACTAATTTCTTCGGCAGTTTTTCTAATTAATTGGTAATAAATCCAATCATTTAAGTGGTTGGCATCGCGAAAATTCTGTAATGTCGAAATTAGACTTTGGTAGTTAGATTTTGAAATTTCCTGATAAAAACTTGTAGCTGCTTCAGCAGATGCGGTTTGATCTACAGCGATTAATAAATTAGCCTCGGTTTTGAAATTAAATGTTTCAGTATAAAACTCAAAAGCATGGCGTTGCGCATTGGCCATAAATCCCAAAAGCATTAAATACCCTATTGAAAAGCTTTTAAGTAGTATATAGTTATTCAACCGCATTCATTAATTATTTGGTTATATTAAATTTACATCAAATTAACTTAAAATCAACAATTTATTTATGTTAAGAAATGGACTTGTTTTCACGACAATTTAACATCAGGTATAACTTATTAAAAATTGATTAGAAATTTTCATAATAATTTTGGGATAATCCAAACTAAAATTATACTTTTGTCGCAGCAAGGGGTGAGAGCCTTGCATCACAATCATAAAGATTGAGAGCGTTAATTTAGATAAAGGTTACAACAGCGATTGTTGTAACCTTTTTTTGTTTAAATTAAAAGGAAACCAAGGAGATTTAGTTGTATGAGTAATATAAAAATTTCAGCCGCTGACATAGCCGACTTCGCGATTGTGCAAGAAATCGCCAAAGCCACCTTTTACGAAACTTTTTCTAGCAGCAATTCAAAACAAACCATGCAAGATTATTTGCTTGCAAGTTTCAATGATGAGAAAGTAAAAGCAGAATTAAGCACAATCGATTCTTTATTCTTTATTGCATTTGATGAAGAGGCCGCAATTGGTTATTTGAAAGTAAACATAGGCGATTCCCAAACCGAGCTTCAGGAAAGCGATTCATTGGAAATTGAACGTATTTATGTAAAAGCTGAATATCAGGGTAAAAGTATTGGTCAGTTGCTTTATAATAAGGCAATTGAAATTGCGCAACAACAAAATAAAAGCTCGGTATGGCTCGGCGTGTGGGAAGAAAATCCGAAAGCGATTAGATTTTATGAAAAAAATGGTTTTGTTCCTTTTAGCAAGCACGTATTTAACATGGGCAATGAAGCGCAAACCGATATCATGATGCGAAAAACAATAGGATAAAAATTTTGAGGAACGCTAACTCCGAAATCAAGCTGATGATAATAAATTTTATAACGATTAGTTAATTTGTTCTTAATAATGTAACCTCATATTTGCGCTATAAATATTTGGTTAGTATTTATAAAGTTTAGGTTAGTTGATAACAAAAATACCCAGATGGATGTCTGGGTATTTTTATTTAAAGGCTATAGGTTTTTACCAAGTTTTTCCAGCATTTCTGGTGGAATATTGTGTGTATCTACCACCAAGAAGCCATCCAGGCAATCAGAGAATTTAGGATCAATGTTGAATGAAATAATTTTTGCATTCAGGTTCATATATTGTCTTAATAGTACTGGTATTTTAATATGAGAATTCTCAATATCGCCAATAATACTATCTAAATCTTTGAATGATTCACTGCTGTCCACCAGCGTATCGGTAGAGATAGGCAATAGATCCGCTTTGAATTTATTTCTTGGTTTAACGTATTTTGCCATCTCATAATCGAAATGGTTTTTGGTAATGTAATTTACAATTAAAGCCTTGCTAAACTTAGAAAAACTGTTGCTAATGCTTACCGGACCAAACATGTAGCGGTATTGTGGGTTGTCAATCAGGTATTTCAAAATTCCTTTCCATAACAAGAACAATGGAAGCGGCTTGCCTTGATATTCTTTTCTAATCCAAGATCTTCCTAATTCGATTCCCTGTTTCAACATAGGATAAAACTGATCCTTCATTTTAAAAAGTTCAGAAAGATAAAACCCTCTTCGGCCCATACTTTCTAAAATTTCATCGCCTTTACCAATACGATAAGCACCAACTATATTTTCTAAATCCTTATCCCAAATAAATAGGTGATTGTAGTAAATGTCGTAATTATCAAGGTCAATTTTTTTATTGGTACCTTCGCCAACTTCACGAAAAGTAATCTCACGCAAACGGCCAATTTCTCTTAAAACGTTTGGGATTTTTAGGGTAGGTACAATATAAACCTCATAATTTTTCTCTGTCCAAACCTTAAAGTCTTCCAGTGTTTCCACTTCAGTTTTAATAAGTACTCTAGAAGTTTCTTCGATAATTTCAGCAGGTTTTTTCTTTATTTTAAATAATTTGAGAGGATTGAATAATCTCTTTTCTTCATCTAAACCAACACCTAACGCATAAGTACGGGCACGTAGAAAATCCATCAGCTTATTGCTGCTGTTCATGTTCGATACCTCAGATGGCGCAATCGCTTTTCCAATTCTAACTTTGATGGTTAAACCCTGCTTGTTTAAAAATTCTGATGGAAGTTTTGCGGTACGCAAAGTAGGGTGGATGAAGCTTAAAATATTAAATAGAACCCCATTGTTGCCATGGAAATAAATCGGCACTACAGGTACTTTGGCTTTCGCAATTAATTTACCCACTACCGGGTGCCACATTCTATCGGTTACCTGCTGTGCATCTAACTTAAAAGTGGAAACCTCACCTGCCGGGAAGATTCCAATCGGTGTTCCATTTCTTAATAAATCAAAAGTCATTTTCAAGCCACTGATACTTGAGGAGTGCTGAACGTTTTCGAAAGGATTTACAGCAACGAAAAATTCATCCAGGTTAGGAATTTTTTTCAGAATGAAATTAACCATCACTTTGGCATCTGGGCGAACAGTACAAAGAAGCTTAACCAGGGCAAGCCCTTCAACACCTCCATAAGGATGATTGGCAATGGCAATAAAAGGCCCCGTTTTAGGAATACTTTTTAAATCATCTTCATCAAATTCTATAGAAACACCAATAGTTTCTAATATTTTATCTACAAACTCTAAGCCTTTAAAGTGTTGGTTCTGAGCGAAAACATCATTAATGTCATTCAGTTTCATGATTTCCATCATCAAGCCAGCCAAACCCGGAACACCGAGTTTATCTATCTTGGTTGCTTTCGCAAACTCAGAGGTAGTAATGATCTTCATATATTATTCTTAGATTATTGATAGTTAAAACCCGAGAGTTTTGCAATCCCAAAAATAAGATTTATATTTATAATACACACGTCATATCGCACATGAGAATTTGGCTTAATAAACATTTTGGTTTTAATAAAAGCGAATTCAACGGCTTATTACTGCTCATTGTTATTATTGTTGCGCTAAAATCTTTCCCGGTAGTATACCATTATCTCGGCACATCCAAAACCGACAGTGCAGTAATGCTGGCGAAAATTCAGAAAATAGAAATCACAGACCAGCAGCGTTTTAATTATAATTCAAACCACAAGGAGCGTTTTGCGGCAAAAACAACAGGCGCACTTTTTACTTTCGATCCAAATCAATTAAATGTTGAAGGTTGGCAAAGTTTAGGGCTGTCACCAAAGCAGGCCCAATCAATTGTAAACTATACTCAA
>Ga0265780_10005479_pt1 | contig 16069 bp, 16 predicted proteins | sample P1T30metagenome_FD_192432 | JGI IMG/M metagenome (GOLD analysis project Ga0265780, IMG submission 192432) | Plant litter microbial communities from East Loma Ridge, Irvine, California - P1 T30 | ecosystem: Environmental > Terrestrial > Plant litter > Unclassified | place: USA: California... | reverse complement strand
AACACCGTTGGTCTATGATCAGCTATATCCCAAATACTGGTATGATCAACTTACTCCGTTGGTAACGTGACCGTTAACGGGAACACCGCCAGCCTTGACAGCTGCGTTTTGAGTCTTGTCGAGACCATTTGACTTCAAGCTCGCGGCGGAATCACCGTTAGTCTTGCCGTGGGCGTAAGCCTTAGGGTCGACACCAAGATCTCCAGCATCGACGTATGCCTCCTTTCCGTCTCCGGAACCGAATCGAGATTTGATGAACTCCTTGTGGATCTTCAAGGCAGACTGTAGCTCTGAAATGGGGACGTCGTTGAGGAAGACACATTTTCCGAAAGCACCATCTGGTACGGCGAATCTCTGCTTGCCATCTCGGGTCTTCCTGATAACGTTAGCTTTGTTTCCGTTGATGAGACAGCGAGATTTAGGATCGGTGATGACATGAAGGCTGAAAAAGATGGGATGAGATCAAGAGGGAACTCACTTGATAGCCTCAGTAGCAACCTCTAATAGCTCATCGGTGAAGTCCTCGTGGTCCATTGATAGACCAACGGAAGAGATGAGGGTGAACCACTGGTCTCGCTGTTCGTCGTTGATCATCTTTCGAGAGTGGGCGAGGGTGATGGAGTATGCCATGTCAATCTGAGATTAGCGAGAAATCTGACAAGTGTCTAGGTAGTATGGGGTGATCGTTGCGACTAAGGCAATGGCGGATATGGGGATACGTGTAGCAATTTGGTAGGAAATGGATGTGAAGAGGATGAGAGACTCACGGTGATAGCGTGTCCGTGCCTCAATGGGATAGTAGGTGTCAACTCAAGAGTAGGACTCCAGGTATGTCCGAAAGCAATGACTCGGTCCAGACCAAGCTCGTGGAGATTGGGGGATTCCAACTCCAACATGGTCTCGATTCCCTTCTCACAGATATCCTGTCCAGCTTTGGTGAGTTCCTCATCCTTGTTCTCGAGTTTATGTCCGAAACCAGTCTCGACTAGTTTAGGGCCAAACTTGACGAGCAAGTCCCATACGGCCTTGTCTCCGACGGAGGCGATTTTTATTAATTCTGCGAAACCGTTTCGGACCTGTCCTACTGGTAGGGTCTTCAGGAATGAGAAGTCGAGGAAAGTGTGGAGAGGGGCGTGGTAAGCTCCGAGTCTAGATATTAGCTGAGCACGAGCAAGCCAATAGAAGAAACACGACGTACCGGTTCTTGAGCTTCTTGTGGTTGATTCCGACTGTCAATCAGCACCATCCTGATCATCTGTACGAAAAAGACTCACCCTTGATACTGACACTAGCATCGATCAAACCAATCAAAGTGGTAGGTACACGGATGAAGTTGGAGCTTCGTCGGTATGAAGCACATGCGTATCCAGCGACATCGGTACATAGACCACCTCCGACGACAAGTAGAGGCTCAGTCCTGACGGTACCGAACGAGTCCATGGCGTCAACGATCTCGAGCATGGTGTCCATGGTCTTGTTCATCTCTCCACCGTTGATGACCTTCCAGGTGATCTCGACCTTGTAGTGGTCGAAGTAGGCCTGGATCTGGTCCTTGTAGATGGGGTGAACGACTGGTTGTTAGCAGATTTCTACAAAAAAGGGATTGAAAGGCTGGGAGCGACCATACAAGGTGACTACCAAACCCCAGAAGTAGACTCACTGGTATCGATGACGATCAAGACTCGCTTCCACCTCTCGTAGATCTCCGCAAGCTTTCCATGCTTAACATCGAATACAGGGGTATCGAAGTGGAAGTTGTACTTCAAAGCTTCATATCCCTCGACGACGATGGATCCCTTGGAGTCCTTGTTGACGGTAGCGGTAAGGTCTGACATTGTGTTGGGGTGGTGGGTATAAGGTGATTTAAGAAAGATAGCTGGTAGTCAGCAAAGGCTGGGTGGGGACAATTAACAGAGTGGGGACAATCGAAACTTACAATCGGATAATGGAAAGATAAGAAATCTAAGGTTGAATTCAATGTACCGGTATATATACCGACAACTCACACCGTCAACTGCTCATCGACCTATACGCCGGTCGCAGGCGAGGTGTACATGCCGATGCCATCACCGCATCTATCGATCGTATCGTTCATCGATCTTCTCGATCCCCGCTTGAACGTTTCTCAATGCCTCGTACCCCCTTACCCCTTACTTTGATCAAGTCATGGCGTTGTGGGAACCCTCATTCCAGCACTACTCAACTTTGGACTTTCTCTCCTCTTACCCTTTGTTCATGATAATGGCTACTTGATCTCGTAAGCCGTAGCGGTAGCGATTCCCGTAGTCCCCCTCTGTTCAAGCAGGATCGTGACATCGATGATGTCGTGCTTGGTGAGTTAGATCGATGTCTCGATCCCCCTTTGAACAACTCTGAGACCCTTTGTTGGAACATGTCATGGTTCTAGTGACCGAAGGTTTGTGTTTAGCTGCGAATAGCAGGAAGCGAGCGCAGGGGGAGTGGGTGTGAATGAGGAGCTGGCGGAGGGGAGAGAACAAGTTAATAGTTAGTTCAGGTACAACACGTTGTGAGAAAGGGTTAGATCGCTCAAAGTAGTATTTCGATAACGGGCTCAAACTGAATTGCCGGTCGATCCTGCTCCTTCTTCCGATCGTTGGAATGAATTACTACGATGGGTAAATCCAGCAACCGATTATCGATACCGGGTATGAGGCAGTCCAAGGTGGAGGTATGGCGTCATGGATCACAGTCTGGGGGACGTGTAGCGTGCGTGACATGAAACGAGGTGACTGGAGGTGATTATACGTGGAGAGCCAAAGCACGTTCGTCCACTCCCTTTCACCACGAGCATACAGCAACCACCATGCCCGGGACAGCACCACCCAAATACCACGGTGAGTGTCATCTGTATGCTCCGTCGACAATGGGCAGCACTGACCACCAGAACCTGTACAGGGGACTGTCTACCACGGAGACGGACGTGAAGAAGCATTACTCAAACATCTTCAATCTCTACCTGCCCTCTCGTCCGATGAGACAAAGGATCTCTCGCTCCATGATAGGTCGCAGAGGGTCTTGGACGCTATCCATGATTTTGGAAAGGGGGAGAATAGGTACCTAATGAGCGTGGGGGATACCAAGGGAAAGCAGGTCGAGCAGATTATCAAGGATAAGAAACCAAAGGTGAGTGGTCTTACAGTCTTTGGGTATATCAGGTCTGTAAGGGTACGAACGAATGCGGTCGGGACGACGGTAGGATGTTCATGGAGCGGTATAACGGTGATGGAGCAGTCCCAAGGGAAGCGGAGCGCGTGTATGGAGTAACGCCTTGTCTCGCTGGACTTCAGTGCGCATTCGCGGCCTTTCATCCCTCGGGCTCCACCACCTCCCAACGATCAAGGCATAGCTGACGACTAGTTGATCCTCGAATTAGGAGCCTACGTTGGGTTCTCAGGAGTTTCATTCTCCAGAGTAAGTCCCTAAACGCCCATTCATCACCCTGCATCCCCGATTCCATCAAAATCCGATGTCATCTTGGGTCATCAAGATCGTTCTACTCTCCTCGGCAATCCCACATTTCCTCCGCCTAGACTATTGACTAACATCCAGCACCTCTTTGAGGCTCACCCAGACTCCACATATCCCGCTGACTGGGCGTCATCCGATGAACCCGGAAAACGAGCTGGATATGTTTCACTGGAGAAAAGCGAGGTTTACGCCAAAACCGCTCAGGGGGCTTTTGATCTAGCTGGATTAGGGAAGGTAGTCAAAGTGAGTCCAATCATCTTCGAGACTCCTGATGCAATAAACGTAGCGACGGATCCTGATGCCAGTTTGTGATTGGATCTTCGACGCCTAATCTTCGCAAGCTGAGGGAAACGCTTAATATGCCTAAACCACTTCAATTCGATATGGTATTCTTGGATCATTTGAAACCGCTATATACGGTTGATTTGAAGGTCATGGAAGAGGAGGGGTTGATTGGACCTGTAAGTTGTTCTGTATCCTTCATCACGGAGAGATATCCTCTATCACCATAATTACCTTGATCCACGAACCCTATCACTCCACAAATCATTCTCGTCACCCCTCGTCATGTTCCACTTGGTGCTCTTTCCAGATACCGACTCTACTCCCAATCGAGCAGAACTGATAATAGGGAACGACTATTGTAGCAGACAACGTAGTCAAACCCGGAAACCCAGCCTATCTGTCCTATATTCGAGCTACTTCAGCCCAAAAACGAGAATCGCTGGCTTCACCTCGACTCACTAAGCAACCCCCGACTACACCCAATCCGACAAGTGACGACGCATGGAATACCGCTTTCAGAGATGGACCCCTTAATGAGACTAGGTGGACACCCGATGAAGCTGATGGGGTTGAAGCTGACGGAGTACCCGAGTTGGAGTATAGTAGCGAGATGCTTGATGGCTGGGATCCTTATACTGGAGAGAAGGATGCTTGCGAGGTTTCCGTCTGTACTGGAAATGCACCGGCTGCCTGAGCAAAGTCATGGTACAAGGAGGTAGGCAGGAATAGAGGTAGGGAAAGTAGCTGAAAAGGTCATATACAGTACATGCATAAACTACACTGGTCCACTGATGACATCATAGGGGACTTGTGATACTCCGCGTACGATCGTGTATCAACTGTCACTACCGACTGAGGATGGATCCAAAAGACAGAGCGCTTTATTCAAGCGGCCTGAGCTCGGCCCAGCCTCACTGCGAACGTCCCATCTTATTACCTGTCGATATCCCGTTGAGCCCTCGGCCCGATCAATTCGATGATTAAGGGGTAGACTGGATTGCGTGCAATCGAGCGTGGCCCTCAAATCGCTAACACGGAGTCCGACTAGTTACCCATTGGTGATCTCGTTCTACAAGAATGCTCGATGTCGCATCACATACTGTAAGGATGAAGCTGAGACCATCAATTTTCCCTCACCACCCAACATACAACAACAGGATGACACCGCCGTATCACTACTCTTTTTATCCGTTCGAGATGGGGTTGGTTGAGGCGGATAAAGGTAGCCATGAAACCGATCTGGTGATACTGAATGATCCCCTTGGGGAAATTGCGCCACATCAATGGATCTCGGCATGATAATGGCATCTTTTTGGCTATCAAACACAATCTTCACATACATCCAACGGTCAATCTCCCCTACGATCGCCAAGGATATTCGTCAAAGGTGGGTGCAAGATGATTCAAGCACTTCAAGATCGATAAAAAAAAAGGTCAAGATTGAGCGCTATTGACCTATCGACATTTCAAGATATAAATTTCTATCCAAGCTCGATACACTATACCAAACAACACGGACTCTGGTAATATGAGGCTTACCATATCCAGTCTTCTTGCCCTTTACATCGCAGTGCCATCCACTATGGTCCAAGCGCTCGATCTCCAGGTAGCTGTCGTCAGTACCTTAGTAACCGGCACCATGACCGTCTCCCCTGGCGGAAGTCCGGTTGAACTACATCACCTTGAAGGAGAAAATCCCATGATCGTTGGCAGTTTACCCTTGACTGGTATCGGTCCCGATAACTTCGGCAGATTCGACCTCATCGACAACTCGGTAGCACCAAACTATTACACGCAAGTGAGTCGAGATATAGTACCTTGAGTGGCGAAAGGCTTGGGCTGATGAGAAACAGTGTAGAGTCTGGGCCACTGAGGATCCGAAGATTGAGAAACTCGATTTCACAGTCGGTGTCTCCCTTGCTCACTTGAAGACGGAGGCTCCTGGATATGAGGATAAAATCGACTATGAGTGCAGGGCGATCAAAAATGGAGAGAAGTGGTGAGGATGTAGGACAAACATGTATATATGTAGTCGATTGCGCATGGATGTACAGCACTTGTCCAGATATCAGCGCCGGTGTGTGATGATACTGTACACGACAACATCTCACACCTGATGGTGATCTGATGAGTGCCCTGAAATGTCTGGAGGCAATCCCCCCCATCTCATATTGTCCACTGTTCTACTCGCGTAATCTCATATTCCATGTGCGTGTATCCGCCACCTCAAAGGTACTAAGAATGACAAGCTTCCATCGGCTGATCCTGTCCAGTGTCTTTATCACTCAAGTACTACTGCACAATGCCCCATAGCTCCCGGCCGTTTGTTTCTCCCGAAGTACTGTCAGACTCATCGCCATCCTGATGAGATGGTGATCCTGCCACGATCGGCGCCCCAATCACCTTTGTATGTCCCGCAAAGGATAGACAGAGATCAATCGCTCCTGGACATCACTCATTTTCCCCTACTGTGAGATCGCAGATCTCAAAGGAAAAAGAAAGCAGATCAAGGGGCTAAACGAGGGGATTGTGATCAATAATGGGAGGATCCTGCCGAGCCACGCACTTCCCCTGCAAGTCTGACACAGCTGAAACAGGCTGTCTGTCTCCTAATTATTTCGGATGATCTTTACCTTTTTTCTCCCCGACTAACTACCTTTCCCCTGCTTAGCTAGGCAGGAGACAAGAGGGGGTGACGATCGATGTTACGCTGGGGCCAAATTGTCTATAAGAGGACATTCACCTGGATCCCCTGCCTGCCTCTGTCAAACACCTGAACAAGCCATTCAAGAACAGCGAATCAAATCACTATGAAGTTATCTCTATCTGCCTTGGTGTCTGTCGCCGCTGCCATGCAGGTCATGGCAAGTGTCCCACTTAAGACTCCCACGGTCTCATCGTTACCGATTGGGATGAAGGCTTCGTAACTGTAGAGGGGGAGGCCCCTGTCGACATTGGCACAGGAGGCGATCCGGTATCCCTCGACGTCGACGGATCACACAAGACTTATCAACGTGTCACAGAAATGCACTTCGATAACGTGGACCCAGACAACAAGAAGGGATTTTCCATTAGTAGAAACCTGGGCGGTCGGCCCGTAACACGACCAGTGAGCTGTCCATGCATATCGGACACGAGCAGTCTTTCTGATAGGTCTAGTTCACCGTGACAGTAATGGCTGATCCGGGGGTGAAGTTTGTTCACATCATTCTGGATGGGGTTGTAGATTCGAGAGTCAACGTATTTGATAAGGAGGTCATATTGGATTATGGATACTATTACTCATTGTAAGTTCTGTTGAAGAGAGTATGTGTACTGTAATTGCTAGAAAGCAAGGTGATGCACGAGGCTCTACATGTTTTATTTTTTCCAAAAAGTTCAGCTTGGATCACACCTTTTTGTACATCATCGGCGGGCTGTAATAACAAGTGCGACAGCTCAAGGTCATTGTCTGAAGCGGACGTCTGACTGTCTTGAAGTGCTCATTGGATAACAGAATTAGCTACTACTTGGGCCGCTTTGGCGTCATTGCAATGATCATATACAGAAGGACTGGGACGGAGGTCTAAGACGGTAGCATCAGATCTAGACATCTCACAGGCTACTGGCTGGACCTAGCCAGATTCACCAGGCGGTCTTAAAATCTGAAAGTCAAGTAACTTCGTGGGTGGGTCCACTAAAATGGTCATGACGAATGATAACGATGAACTGATACATATCTCAAGACAACTACCCTGATATCATCACTAATATATGTGCACAAAATTTCCGAGCTGATAGGACCCAACAATCCCCCTTTTACAGACTATGCCGCTGTATCAACTAGTGAATGATACCTCCACCGACCTGAGAAGAGGAAGCGTCCTCGAACTCCTGAACCTTGGTCTCCTTGAACTTCCTTGCTGGAACGACCTGATCGAATAGGATGTCGAGTTCTCCGTATGACCTGCCCTTGGGCTCAGGCAATCGGAAGTAGGTCCAGACCAATCCACACATTCCGGTAGCGGCCCACAGGTAACCACTCTTGGGGCCAAGGTTCCACTCGGTGGAGTTCAACATGTACGGGTTGAGGATACCGACAATGACACCACCGATGTTGTACAAGTTTCGGGCGAGGACGACGGTCTTAGACCTCAATCGGGTGGATCCGATCTCAGCGACGAGACAGTAACAAACGGGACCGATGGTGATGTCGTACATAAAGGTGAAGAGAATTAAAAGACCACCGATTCCGTATTGAGCGCCCTTGGATGTTCGGTCGACTGTGCCGAGGATGGCGGTGATCAACATGATGCAGACCAAGATGGCTTGTCCGTAGAGGTAGAGATCTCGTCGACCGAAACGCTTCATGAGGAACCAAGACAATGCGGTTCCGACACCGCCGACGACGAACATGATCAAGTTGAGAGTCGAAGCCTGTTATCAGCAAGTGGAGACGCGATACCCAAGACTAAATGACTTACAGTGGAGGGAGAAAGACCGGCGGCAGTGAGGAAATAAGTCGCGGAACCCATAAGAGGGGAACCGGAGATGGTCTGAATGAGCCAAACGATACAGGCGATTTCTGTTCGTCGGAGATTGACACCTTTAAAGCAGTCGAAGAATGAAGCACCGACTGCGGCCTGTATTTCGAGCTGATTGGTGTGGTGCATCATGGCAACTTCCTTCTTGGCGAAATCGGCGGGAACACCAGTGACCAACTTGTTGATGGCACGTTCGGCATCCTCGAATCTTCCCTTTCGTGTCAACCACCAAGGGGATTCGGGGGCAAGCAAGATACCGATGAACTGCATCATCAGCGAGGTACTTTAAAACAAGTTGAAGCAGTGACATACAATAGGCACGGGCCAAATCCACTGAATCGCGAATGGAATCTTGTAGGCCCACTCGGTGGTGTTGTCGATCAAAGCTCGGTTGACGCTGTAGGTCAGTCTATGTCGCTTCTTGCAAGCCGGATCGTAACTCACCCTGATGCAATAATCTGACCAATAACCCAACAGAGATTGACGTAGGTGGTGAGGAAGGGTCGGATTTGAATAGGCATGATCTCCGCGGCGTACGAAACAGTCATAGTCTGGAAGGTTCCCCAAGGGAAACCCAAGAGAAGGTAACCAACGAGGAGCATTGGAAGATTGACGGCGAAGAACTGAATGAAAAGGAAACCGGTGAGGCATACGAGAGCAGTGAGCATGGTTGGTCGGTAGCCGTATCGCTCGGATGCCCAACCGGTGATCTGCAGACCGAGAATCTGACCGATAGAGGCGGAAACACCGAGACCAGTCTGCCATTTGGCGGCGATTTCGTACTTGTTTCCTTCAGGAGAGAACACACCGAATCGCTTGGCAAACGCCTGGTTGGCGAAGAATTGACCCAAGAGCAGAGTGTCGTAACCCTCCATGATGATGGCACTGCGAGAATCAGCGGCAGACCAGGTGTGATGTAGATCGACGCGACTCACGATGAGAAAATGATACTGAAGATTACTCCCTTCTTATAAGTCTTCAAGGCACCCATGATTGACTGCTCCTTCTGCTGGCTGATAGCTTCGGCAGCATCGTGTATGTACTGAGTGTGATCGGCAGCAATGACCCCCTTGTCGCCAGCTGCCGCTGACTCGACGTGTTCCTCATCGTAGTAGTTCTTGACGTCCTTTTCGTCCTCGACGGCTTGATTGGTGGAGTAGTTGAGTGTCGACATTGGAGGAAGGCGTCGAGAAGTAGTGTGGTGGGAGACTGGCTATCATGATCGGGTCAGGAAGCTCCTTATGTATCCTTTCAACATCCCTCATGTTCGCTGTACGAAAACCCCTGGACCATACTAGGCGGGTTCCTGAACGTACCTGATGGCTGTCTCTCTGGGGTCACCGAGATCTGCCCGATCGACAGAACCCGCGTTGACTGCCCCGTCTAGTCTCCTCGGTGTAACTTCGCTGCAGTCTGGGCCTTACTTCACGCTCCGGTAAGTTCAAGTCGCCGAAATGATTGCCAATATTTCGCAACGGGGCCTAATATATGCCAAAGAATGTGGCCACGGCACATCTTCGCAGACATACGTACCTCAATCCAGCCATATTTCTGGAATATTAACCTCATGACGTTCCCCCATTAGGTGGCTGGGCCTGCGAATGGCACAGTCCTGCCGGAAACGACTGATGCTGAGCTCTGGACCTATTGTCAGCACATGCTCATATCTCGTTATGTGTCATGCCGAGAATGTGCCTGCTTGAAACCCTCGCCGACCTGCCGCCTGCGCTCCGATCGCCATATCAACGGGGCATCTGGGGCACATATTGCGATTGCGTTTGCGCAGATGATCGCACAATCCAAGCGACTAGCGTTGTCTTGGCGAAGAGTCCGCTGGTACTGGCGAGATCACGGCGATACAAGACCTGTCGCTCGGCGCATCTGCCAACAGCCTGGAGAATGACAAGTGCATGAAACTCCACTGATCGCTGAGCACGGGACAGCAATCGAATCTCGCGGAATACCTCCTATGGGCATCTTTCCGCTACACGAAAAGCCGTAAACCTTCGAGCACTACTTCTCGACCTAGGCCGATGCGGGATCAACAAGGTCTGAGATGAGGGTCAGGGTAGAGCTACATGGTAAAGCCAAGGTCCCAACAACATGAAGTTCAGATGCCAGATATATGCATGTCTGTTATACGATGCCTACGTTCATACGAAACTCGCGATGTTGCTTACAACTTCGAAAGCTCCTTGTCGAGCGTATCCAACATTCCATGCTTGAGAGTGTGTAGGTCGAGAATGGCGCGACTGGTCGGCATCGCCTCTACCGAAGTGGAGCCATCGTATGCACGCATGGGAGCTAAAGCCAGAGAAGCAAGCACACTCTCGGGATATCCGGCAGACCGCAGGTAATCGACGAAAGAGGTGTCTCGGTATGTGACGTCGTCAACGGTCGCTTCTGCGTACGTTTCGATCATTTTGGTGATTGCTTTCCCGGTAGCATTCTGAGGACCATTGAGAGTGTACTTCTGAGACGCGTGAGGCTTGACATCCTCCAGGGCAAGAAGCTTCCCAGCGATGATACCGACCTCGACTGGGTCAATAGGGGCGGCGTTCGAGTCGCCGTCAAGCATAAGCTTGTAGGCTGTCTTTGAACCACTCCTCTTGTAGGTCGACACCCAGTCTACAGCAGCTGGTGTGATCTGAGAGATAAAGATGTTCGGCTGGAGCGAAGTCCACTGGAGTTTGGCGAACACAGGCTGCTCTAACATCGTTTCGACCGCCCAATGATTTCGAGCGTAGAACACGGGGGTTGCCGGTCCGATATTGATGGTTGTCGTCGAGATCCTGACCACGTACTTGACCCCAGCTTCAAGAGCGTAGTTGAGGAAGAGGGACTCATCGGTAAAGTGAGAGACACCATTGTGCGATGCGATAAAGACACGTTCGACATTGTGCTCCCTTAACCAGTCAGAGTTGATCATGGTCCAATCTTTGGCGATCATCTCGACGCGAGGCAGGCTGGCGAGCTCTTGTGCTTTGGAGCCATTGGTATCGCGGGTGAGACCGATGATGCGGTAATTAGAAAAGTGGTCCGATTTGGGGAGTGCTTCGGTCAGGTGCTGAAGGACACCACCACCAGTGTTACCGGTTGCTCCAACTACAAGGAATGCGGGCATAGTATCCGAGGTTATTTACTGACTGATGTATGAAGGGATGATGAGCATCTTTCAACCACGCTGCCAGGGGTTTATATCCAAGCTAAGGACAGATGATTCAGCACTTTTGAGTTGACCGACGGGCACTGATTACTATATCACGAGCGACCGCCGGGCGTTCCTGACTGTGTCACTAAGCCTGATGACGCAAGTCGAACAACGAGTTCCTTATGCGCACGTGATTTTATACCTACAAAGGTTTACAACATTGCAGAGCACATTCCATGGTTATTTCGACTTAGTTCAGTGACGCGCTACTGGAATACCACAATCCCATAACCACCGGAGAGAACAGATCGGAAGTCAAATTGCTGATCTTCATCGACATTTTAGCACCTGCAAGGGATGTTCTTAGGTCGAACCTAGTCCGCACCCATCCTCATCTGTCAACACCAGACGGTATCATGTACTGTACCTCATCGACGTGGATGCAGGCCAGCTCCAGAACGATGGATGTTCGAGGTAATATCCGTAGAGTGACACCGAGAGAGAACGGCTGTCTGACTTTGATGGCCTTATAGCAGCGCCAAGCAGACGCCCATCATCCGGCAGAAGCTTCGGTGACTTTGTCTTCTTGGCGGAATAGCTTATCGCATGAGGGCATGATCAAGGGTGTTGCAGGACGCCGTTTGTACGCTACCAAGACGCCAAGCATGTCCTAGCCTAGGGGCACCTGCCGTCTCCGGTCTCTCTCGCCCTCGACCGTACGTCCGCTCGGTCGACCGGCTGAACACTTTGACGATCTCTTGCTCACTGCGACGTATATAAACCAAGTGACGCAATGTTGGCAGACGCATCCATAGAACCATGTTCAATGCCGCAAGAACAGCAAAGCAGGATATAGATCCGGATATCAAGTCCGACTATCAGCATGTGGAAGTTAGCGGCGCTGCAGCCGAGCACTTGGCGGCGGAGCCAGATCCATGGAAGACTGTGCGACAGGACGCCGACGCTGGAGAGGAGGATGAGCACAAGATGACGTTGACTCGACTGAGGAAGTCGCCTGTGCGTTTTCAGTCATCGAAATGCGCTACGTCGCACAGCTTACAGGGGCAGTGTTTTATCTGGGGAGGCATAGCTGCTTTATCCATTATAATGGAAGGATATGATTTAGCGGTACTAGGTGCCTTCATCTCCCTACCGCAGTATAGAGAGAGATTCGGCGACTTCTACCCCGACATCAACCAGTGGCAGATACCGGCTGAATGGCAAGTCGGCTTCGCTCTTGGTCCCTCATTGGGGAATTGGATTGGAATTCCTCTTGGTGCACTCATCATCGACAAGCTTGGATACCGCAAGACTCTCTTGATCTTTTATTTTACCGTCATTCCGTTAATTGGTGAGGCATATGCTTTTCGCTTGAGCCAGCTGACATCAGCCATCCAAACATTCGCTATCAACCGGCCGATGTTGCTCATTGGGGGGATCTTGATGGGTATACCGTTTGGGGTATTCAGGTGGGTACAGTAGTGCAAACTCAGCGTTGAACGAGCTGACATACAGTACGCTGGCTTGTGCCTACGCGTCCGAGATCACGCCACTCGCTCTCAGGCCTTACCTCACGGGATGGATCTGTACTTGCTGGGTAGTCGGCATCTTTATCGGAAACGGTGTCGTCAACGGGACTTTGGTCATCCCCGGGGAATGGGCGTTCCGGTCAGCTTTCGCGACTCAATGGGCTTGGCCAATTCCACTCATCATCGGCATGTACTTTGCTCCAGAGTCACCATGGTGGCTGGTCCGACATGGTCGACTCGAGGAAGCCGAGAAATCGGTTAAGCGATTGGCGGTCAGAGAAATGCGGGATCGATCACATTTGACCGTCGCTCAGATGGTGAGGACCAATCAGCTTGAGATCGATGTGGCAAAGTCGACTCAGGCCGTCTCCCCTACCTGGAGAGACTTATTCAGAGGAGTTGATCTCAGACGGACTGAGATCGCTTGTCTTACGTTCACTGCTCATAATCTTTGCGGAGACCCTTTTGCCGGTATGTGCGATGTCAATAAACTCAGTCAGCCGAGACTGACTCGAAGGCAATATCGTCTACTTTTTCCAACAAGCTGGAATTGACGATATCGCCGCGTTCCGCTTGGGTTTGGGCAACTATGCTGTCATCATTGTCGCAAATTTGATCAGTTATGGTGCAATGGCACGCTTTGGCCGACGGACTCTTTACGTTCAGGGCCTCGCATGGATGACGCTGTGCTTGATGATCATCGGTGGACTTGGGGTTATTGGAGATCAGGGGAACATCAACGCTCGTTGGGGTATCGCCGCTCTTATTTACGTGAGTACTACCTGTCTAAATGCTCCTGACCATAGATATGGAATTTCATTCGATCGGTGACGAACGGACCCGTCTGCTACGCAATCGTCAATGAAGCTTCTTCCACTCGATTGCGCAATAAATCGGTTGCGGCAGCTCGAATTTGCTATATCCTCTCGGGGGTCATCTTCAACACTCTGACTCCATACATGCTCAATCCCTCTCAGTGGGCTTGGGGAGCCAAGACTGGATTCTTGTGGGGTCCAATCTGCCTTCTTTGCTTCGTGTAGGTCAGAGTGACCCACAGAGTCTCCTGCTAATGCCTAGTTGGGCATACTTTAGGCTGCCAGAGTTTAAGGGGTAAGGCATTCAAGCATGAGCTCCAGCTTACCCCATAGGCGTAGTCATTATGACATCGATATCCTCTTCCAGCGACGGATCAGCGCTAGGAAGTTTAGCTCGACTTTGGTGGAGGTGGGCGCTGATGAAGATGTAAAAAGAGAGATTGGGCAGTGAAGGGTTCAAGTCGGAGTCAGAGACATGTGTTAGAGGTGTCAATGGAATGGCGGAATGCAATGTATGATCTTGATCCGAGAGCGACTGCTGTACCTTGATCCAGGTGCGAGTGCTATGGAAAGGGCCCGCGTCACGCTCATGACCACCATGATCCTTCGCTGGCTACTATAACTCGCTTTGACCGACAAGTGACCTGCATGTAGGAGAGCCTAGGATACAATGATAGTTTTACTACAGATTGTGTGACATGATTATATGTGTTGCGACACTTCATATATATGAAGCCGTATGCGAATGCGATGAGCCGCGAAGAAATTGCGGTAGGACAGGTGGTTGATGGTCCCGCCGAATGATAGATGACGTGTCGATGGTGGCATGCGAGAGGAGCGGTCAACGACTGGAGGTCTACGTAGTCTGGCTCGATAGCATAGCTGTAGAAGACGAACGCGTATTGCGGAAGCCTAATGCGCTTAATCGGTGCGCAATGTCCCTCGCGATGTGTGCCAGGTCTTGACCCTTGACCAACCATCCATCAAGGTCGGCCGATCCATTTAAGCCTTTTGACCTACTGCGCGAGTCTGTTGCACCCAAAGCAGTTACCGCGTAAATGGCGCTGCGCGGTAAATTCTCCTTCTCCTCAAACTCCCTCATCTTTTCCGCTGCAGCGATACCATCCAAACCAGGCATACAGACATCGGTGAGTACGAGATCGGGCCGGAAGTCTTGAAAGACATCCAGGGCTTGCAGGCCTCCATTGGCTTCGCGTAGCTCGATATGAGTCGGAGCCTTGCGCAAGCTCATTTTGAGAAGTGCGAGGCAAATGTGATTGTCGTCAACGATAAGGACACGAAGTGGGTTCGTAGCCTTGCCTGCCTCGGCTGCCTCGATAGAAGATCCAGGCACAGACGCTTCTCCGGAAAGTGACGAGGCTTGCGGGGAGCGATCATGATGGGTAGATGCAGGGCGAGTCGAGGTGTGATCCGCCTTGTCGTCATCGATGTTTCTACTACTGACGGTCGTGACTTTTGAACCATCGGGCCGGACTTGCCGACGAAGCACCTTGGTCCCAGAGGTGGTGGATGTTTCAGGATTCGCCCACGAGACAGGCATGGTCGCCTCAAAGGTCGTACCTTTGCCCTTCACCGATCGCAAAGACAAGCTACCTCCAGCCTTTTCGAGTATCGCTTTAGTGATATGCAAGCCGAGTCCGGCGCCAGGGCTTCGCTTATCGAGCTTTTTGAACGGCTGGAGTACCAGTGGCATCTCCGACTGGTCGAACCCAACTCCCGTATCGCTGATTTCGATCGTGAGTTTGGCGGGGTGGGATTTGAGGCGTACGACAATTGAGCCTGTCTGACAGAACTTCATGGCGTTGGTGAGCCCGTTGATCAAAACACTAGGGGTCAGTGGATGATCATTGTCGAGCTTACTCACCGTTGAAAACGAGCTTCATCTACATGTGTTGCCCAATTCCTCTCATCGTACTCCACCGAGATCGCCACATCGTTAGACTCGGCCACGTATTGCGATTCGGCAGCTTTGACGGTTTGAATCACCGTCGTAACTAGATCGGGTACTAACTTGTTCCTATTCTCCGCTTGATCTCCGGCGCGCCCCTTTCCGAAGTCCAAAACGTCGTTGAGAATATTGGTGAGAGTCCGAGAACTAGATTGGGATAAGGTAAGAAGCGGTCCATAATCAGCAGTACGTCCCTCCGTGACTGCTTCCCTCATGAGGTCGTGAGAGACTGTGACTGCATGCATTGGCGTCCTGAGCTCGTGTGATATGGCCGATAGAAAATTTGTTTTTGCCTCATCGTCACTGAT
>Ga0265780_10005478_pt1 | contig 16071 bp, 15 predicted proteins | sample P1T30metagenome_FD_192432 | JGI IMG/M metagenome (GOLD analysis project Ga0265780, IMG submission 192432) | Plant litter microbial communities from East Loma Ridge, Irvine, California - P1 T30 | ecosystem: Environmental > Terrestrial > Plant litter > Unclassified | place: USA: California... | reverse complement strand
TGTTGATGCTCGGACTGGCAATTTGTGGTAATCGACGACTTGGGCAGCGTCATTTGGGAAACATGAGCCCTGACTCGCCCACGACAGCCCCCAACAACGGCCGAAGATCTGGCCAAAGTTTGTGATCTGGAAGGCTTGAAAGGGTGGTGGTAAGTTTGGCGTACGGACCCACATCTTCCGACCCGTTCGCGAATCGAAAGCTCGGGCTTGATCTTCACCTCCCACTGATTACCATCGAACTGCACGTTGAGCGGGATAGTCGAGGGACGCCTCTGCACCTCCAGCCACACGTCCGATGATTGGCATGCGATGAATTGGCCCAAAGACTGCACATACTGCAGGACAAGACGTCATTCCACCAGCATGCGGCCAGGGAGTTCCCGCCCGTTATTGCGACATTCCTTGGCCAAGGAACGATGCACTTGCGGGTGGCTATTATATAACTTCCGAAAACGATCTTCAAAGTCTCTAAGTGTGCAATTAGACGATCAGTCCACGTGCTCGATTCCCCATCTCGGCCCTAGCACTGATCAGCAAGAAAGATAATGGAGATGGGATTTTGCGACCGAGTATGCCTGCGGAGAGGAAGTTGCTTTCACGATCGACAAGCTGACTCGTCGACATAGGAAAGAGAGTTGCCATAGTCCAGGCGCTTGATGGGTCCTCTCTTGTGCAGGTACCCGTTCTGCTGAAACACTCGCTTTGCTCTGTGACCCCTGAGTCTGGCTTCAAGCCTCACGGTAAAACTATTGAAGGCTGAAAGCGCACCGGAGAGTTGACCGGCAGCGCGCTATGCTCGAAAGCTATCGCGCACCATTACCGCTTTACCGTACGCAATATGGCAGATTTGAAATTCGAGGCAAACAAGATTCTTGTGTGTGATGTCAATGAAACAACGCTGCGAACAGTCAATAGCATACCTGGCCATCCAACATGCTTGTCTCGTAAACGACCACCGAACAAACCATGATCACCGCCCGACCTCCCAAAAACATCAGCCCTTCCCGAAACTGCCTCATCCAGTAACATCGAATGCAGCGCTAAGATGTCGTGAATAACTAGCGTCCTGTACTGCGCTGAAGATGGATGCTGGCGGATCGATCGTACCGGCGCTCCCGGGTATGTACGCATGCACCTGAATGGCAATGATCAGCGTCTAGAACTGGACGCGACTTTGATCTCGCAAAGAGCACTGTGATGGACGCGTAAATGATTGCGTTTGAGATATAGCGCGGGATGAAAGGCTTATGAGCTGAAGGGGATGGATGATGTCATTACTCGTTTGCGGGAGAGTGTTAGCTACCGTGGCACGTCTAATTGCTCGTCAGCAACTTCATCAACATCAAAGTTGTGGATGACTTGCATGGCCATCTCCGCTTGACTGATGCGCCCAAGTTGTTTGAAGCCTGGCATCAACATCACAACTATGTATGAAATGTAGGAAAGCGAATTGCAGAACATATTGATCGAATTCGAAATATCACACTGGTATATTACTGCGCTCCGTATTCCTCCCCACCATAATCATCCTCTCAAATGCAATCTGACACTCGAAGTACCTTTCCATGCCTCGTACAGGCTCATGCAATCTTCACTTTTCTCCGTCTTGCGAATCTCACACTTCTTGACGCGCTTACAAGAAGTAAACAGCAGCGGCACCGAGAAGGGCACCGACACGGACAGCGCCGTTCTGGGCAGCAGAGCCGGTTGAAGCAGCAGGAGCAGAGCTGGAGGCAGCGGATCCAGTGGGTGTGGCACCGCCACCGATAGTCCTGCTGGCGGTGGGGACACCGGATGTGAAGGGAGCCTCAGAGACGGATGAGGCACCGCTGAAGGCTGGGGAGCCGGCGGAAGCAGAGGGGTCAGCGATGGAAGCGTTGGCAGGGTTGAGAACGCTGGGGGAATTGTTAGTCAATGAACCGTGTGCAATAAAACTGGGCTTGCTTACTTGTCAATGACGTGGACGACACCGTTGGCAACGAGAACGTCAGGGGTGATGACGCGAGCACCGTTGACAAAGACCTTTCCGTCAGCAATGGTGATGGTCAGGTTGGCGCCGTTTACGGTCTGGAGGGTGGTGCCGTTGGTCAGGCCGCTGCTGTAACCGACAGCGCCGGCAACAACGTGGTAGGTAAGGACGCCTGTGACCTGCTCGGTGGTGAGGTTACCAAGACCGGAGCCGATGGCCTGGAAAGCAGCGTTGCTGGGGGCGAAGATGGTGACATCCTTGGTGGTGTCGACGGTCTCAACAAGGTTGGCAGCGGTAAGAGCTCCAGCGAGGGAAGACAGACCAGCGGCGATGGCAGTGTTGGAAGCAGTCTCGGGGATGGTAAGGACAGTGTCGATGATGTGGATAACACCGCCGGTGAAAGCAACATCCTGGAGACGATTAGTCGCGAAATAGTATTTGGGCATCCAATTCACTTACAGCAGTGGTGACAGAAGAGTTCATGGCGAGTCCGCTGAAGATGGAAACACCGCCATTGGCAGTCTGCGCGCTGACGACCTGGCCTCCAGTGACCTGAAACGGAATTAGAGACGACTCAATTAATCATTAGATGCAAATTGGCTACTTACATTGGTGAAAGTAGGGTTAGTCAGGAGGGTGGGCACGAATGCGCTGGTGTTGGTGATGGCGGAGGATGGGACGCTGGCGTTCAATACGTGGTCTTTGAAAGTTAGCACGAGCTAATGAAGCAACTACCCAATTACACTTACACTGAAGGAGAGCAGTAATAAGTCCGGTGTTGGACTGGAGAGCAGACAAAGTTGCGTTGTCGACCTTTGCGAAGGCAGCATTTGATGGTGCCAGAATGGTGATGTTTTGTGCGCTACCGAGAGCTGTGACGAGCTCAGGAACCAATCCGAGGACAGTGCTCAAAGTGCTCAAATCGGCCGAGGAGCTCAGGGCCTCGGTGAGAGAGGGAGTGTTCTGTGCGAACGCCTGGCTCGCAAGAGCGAGGAGGGAAAGCTGCTTAACAAACATGTTGATGGTGAGCGAAGGTGGATTTGAGCTTCGTGTAGTTTGAGTGTGGAGATGTCCTGAGGCAGATATCGATAGTGGAAATTTGTCTTTCCGAGGGCACGTCAGAATATATACCACGCAAGGCTCGTTCTGACCGAATATACCACCGACTAGGCGACGGCAGGCATTGCCATGATTCCCCAAGCGCGTGTCAACAAACGCCACCTGCCCGCAGCATTGGATGACAGACAGGTGTTACACTCTTGCCCGATGAGTACCATAGCTTGGGCACGGTAACCGAGCTTCAGGTGATGGCATCGTACACTCTCCACTGCGCCCTTGAGGATAATCGCCAAGGACATTAACGAGCCAAACAATGACTAGACTAATCGCATACAATACGGTCACCGTGGCGTGCTCAGAAGCTAGCAAACTTGGCAACCGGGTGCTTGGAGGAATCCAGAGGACAATTTGAGGCTGTGTGCTCAATCCTGGGGAAGAGTCACCCTTGTAGCTGGTCGTCTTACGATGTCATACAATTCGGCCCCAATTTACACCTGCTCTCATGTCTCTTACTCTCCTGTTTCTCTTTTTGCCGCACCATTCGAGTTTTCTCAGCCAAGATGTTATTACGAAACAGACTTTCAATAGACTTGAACGGCTCGCTTGACTGCAGGAGTGAGGTCCATTCAGACGCTCCAGGGCGCCGGTCGATCCGAATGTTGTGGGGTAACTTGCCCTCGTCTTGGCATACGCAGACTATTGACGCTTTGAGATTGGCCTGGAAGGCCTTGGACGCGAGGAAGACTTGGTGGTCTTGATGATTCGATTTGTGAATCGAGCATTTTTGCAGCGGATCGGCGCATTTGAGGCTTACCTCCACCGGTTGATTGCGTGGCTCCGTTGGAAATCAAGGTCATCTCACTCTGACGTCTCCGATCTAGTCCCGAAAGGTGATGTCTACGTTACTTTAAGTAACTGCTAGGCTGTATATGGCAATCGAGACTGAATGTGTGCTTCGGGCGCGTGTCCGAACTTCTACGCCGCAGTCGTGCCCGAAATGTTCCTGGAGAACTCGTCCATAATTGCTGGGTCTGGTACCTGGAATTATGCAGGGCACGACCTGGCCATATGCGTCATACCACAGCTTCACGATTTCTTTCTCATCTGATCACGATCCTCAAACTTCCAGTTCTTCATGCTGCGGTCAATGTGACTGTTGACTGTGCATGACTTAACACTAAGCTTCACACATTGCAGGCGTAAGCAAACAGTCAGTGCAGAATGCTGTGTCGCTGTCGGCAACCCACCCTCGGTCACCGGCTGACATATCCGCAAGCGAGGATATAAGCTGGCGAGTTCCACGATCCGTGAACCATTTTGTCTAAGCATCGAGCATACAAGGCGAATATGGAAATGAGGCAGTGCAATGATATGCGCGCCGGTGTAAAGTCGCCGGTGTCATGTTCATCGCTCCCTGAACTGTCTCGCACCGTGCCGCCCATGTACATTTCCCACGAGCATCGGGAGCCGTTTCTCCAAGCACGCTACGGGGACCCACAGCGTTCTTCGTTTCGCGTGTTGGGGCTGACAGCTGGGGTATGATCCCTGCCGTCCCTCACGCTTCGGTAAAAATTCGCCGTGTTTGCTAAGATGCTTGAGATACTAGTGGGATGCGCGGAGACCGGTCAGAGCATTGCTGGCAGCCTGATGCGCAAAATTATGAATACCTGCTTGGGCAACAGAACACATTGGAGAACTCATCTCGAAGCTAACTTTTGTACTCTTTTTGTTTTACATTCCATAGGTATGTCTTGAGCGTTGTCTTACTTCAAGGCCAACATGTCCCACTCGTCTGTTTGGGCGCCTTCAATCAGCTCTCCATCCATGCAGCCATGAACGTAGCAATCGCCAAGTAGTCTGTATTGCTTGTTTGTGCTATCCGGGTCTTGATGAACCTCACTCAACACGAATGGCGTAGATCCGCCGAGAAGGACAACAACAAGATGCCCAACCTTTGTATTCACTGGCGCCAGAGTCAAGTTGCCTTTCGCTGTCATACATACTTGTCGCCCAGATGTAGCCCGCACAAATGAAGCATCGATCTGAGCGATAGCAGGAAGTGTATCTTGGAATCGCACTGGGATTGGCGCAATTCCGGATGTTTCCCAATCCACCAGAGAAGGAATGCGAAGATATCTGTGGCCCTAGCCCGGCGCTTTGGTGGCTCAAAGACGTCGCCATTGCCCATAGGTGCGTACGTGGGAAAGACATCTACCGGATTTGGCTGTATGATGATGTTATCAGCGAGAAGTGTGCGCCAGAACCTGTTGAATGCACTGCTTTTCGTGACAGTGCGTGGGTCCTGAGCGTGCCAATGTTTCTCGATCGCACGCAATTGCGTAGAAAGGTCTGTTTCGTCCCAAGGAGGTTTTATAGTAAAGATGATATGGCCGACAATTTGCCCTGCCACGTCGAGAATCTGGCCGCGATCACGTGCCGCAAAGCGAGGTTTCAAGTCGCCAGAGGCCGAGTAAGTTGGCCTGTAGATTTCGTTCAATACTCTAGCACGATCTTCCGCCCACCAGTCAGTATTGCTCCAAACGATTACCCACGAAAGTCCTATCCAGGCGTTGGTGGATTGCACGCGCGTCAACGCGTTCTGGCGCGCATAGGTAGACGTGTCTGGATGTATACCCATAAGTGCATCAAGTTGCCGCTGGCTCTGATATCCCCGATGACAGTTCCTCGGCAGACGTGTATGTATGGGCTACGATGATCAACACTGAAAGTGAACTCAGAAGATCTGATAAGACCTAGAACGCCATAGACTTTGTCGCGTCTCCGTGTCGACATGCGATCTCGAAACATCCATACATCACCAATTAGTTCATTTTCAGTACCTGGCGGAAGCCGTTGGAAAGATAGAATGACCTCGCACATGGTAGTCATGTCTTTGTATAAGTATTCCAAACGTGTCGGGCCTGTGCAGATCATACTGGCGTTATGAGGGTGACAGCAAGTGTAGGCGGGTAACATGAAATTCTTTGCAGCCTTTACAGCCACGGCCCATGGCAAGGAACAAGACCCGAGCATAAGAGCAGCTGACGGAGACAGCAAAGCCTCCTGAACAACCCAGACGCGTTTCCACCAGTCTTGATCAACTACGCGCTGAAGAAACCAACTTCGTAGGCTTTGTCCATCCGAGACAATTCTTGGAGTAATTGGAAGGCTTCCCGAATCTTCCATGGTTCGACTGGCGATACAAACGAACCGTGTATGCTTTCGTTTCCAAGCCAGATCAAAGTGCGACGAGCTGAGCCATAGATCCTGGGCATTAGACTTATTTGAGTGTCCTTATCAGACTCGTCCGGTTGGTCGATGCAGAGAGCATCAATCCAAAGTATGACAATTTCGTGCTGTTTGCGGATCTGGTCCAGAAAGCCACACAGGTGCGATGATATGTTTGTGACAGGCGTTAATGGCATATGATGGCGATGAGTTGGTAGAGCTTGGTCAGTCTTGTGCGTCTCAGCTGAGCCCAACAAGATGACTGGTCGGGCTGCGTGCAGAGCAGACTAATGCACATCACACCCATGTGACGGAACGAATCGTGCCCGCTTTGTGAAGCCACCCTCTTATCCTGTCAACTTGGAGCTTGGCCCACTCCATTGGCTTCTACTCAGAATATTGCCAAAGGTCTGCAGTAGGCATCCAGTCATGTTTCGGAAGCAACGACGTCAAGCATACATCTTGAATGTGCTAATTATCATCCCAATTGGCCTTCGTAAAAACCGTATTGATCCAGGTTCATACCATCGCTGTCATTATTCGACATAAACGCCGTGGTATATTCGCTGAACAAGTCTGCCATGTTGGCACCTGGTGCGAACCCCAAATTCTGCATGAATTGCGGCTGGTTGTCCACATCATTGTCGGTGTCTAGGGATGCTAGCTCGTCAAAGAAGCTTTCAAGGTCGCTCGGCATTTGCTGATATTGGAGTCCCGTCTGATTGGATGATGCAAGATCCAGGATTGGGTCGATATGCCCAGTCGATGAGTTTGCTGGCTGCATATCGGCTGAGACAAGGCGGAGCGGGAAGGCCTCGGTCACCGGATGGCTCCCGGGGAATGGCTGCGGGAGGCTGTGTTCGGTTGGCATGGGTCTCGTAGCGGTGTTGGTCTGGACCGTGGATGTGCCTAGCTCCATTCTCGGCCAGACTGCATTTATAGCAGCTTGTACCTGGACAAGGCGATCATGCACACTACGCCCTATGGGTATTTCGGTACTGCGCTGTTGAGCTACTCCGAAAAGGATCGGGAGAACTGGTGGTAAGAAGCCCCAGCCGATCTCGGTTTGAGCGCGTTCGAGTAGCTCTATTGACCGCCGAAGCCATTGCTCAGACGGCGTCAAGACGAAGCATGTACAATAATAAGTCAGCCTCAGAAGGATTGCCGCAGGGTTGAGAGTCTCGGATGTACTCGAAGTACGAATGAAATCTAACTTGATGGGTAAAGAAGATTCCCAGCGCCCCAAACGCGTTAGTGCTTCTGCTGTGCGCTCGCGGTCGTTACTCAGCAAGCTGATGAGATCCACTATGACGTTGAAGCTGCTTAGAGCCATAGTCGGTGCTCTGGGTTGCTGACCTGTGTCGAGGGTGCCCAGCCAAGGTTGCCATTCGTCAAGGCCATCTTCGTCTATGCTTCCGAACCTTCGGGCTTCGTCCACGTGGAGGTATGGGCGTTGGCCGAGATGCATAGCGATGACGCTATCTAGCAGGAAGCACCCATGAAGCACATGTTTGTAGTTTGAGTTGTGCTCAACCAGAGGCTGTTCCATCACCTGGAGAGCGCGAGACGCAAGTCCCACGAGTAACCAGGCATTTTGAGGAGACGTTCGGTTGAGGCTGACGAGAGCAATGTTAAGTAGAGCTTTGACATGACCGACACCAAGAAGGGCCACCTCTTCCGGTATCAAAGATCTAGCTATAGTGTACAGCTTATCCGCCAACGTATGCACTGAACTTGATTGCTTCGCCGAAGTTGGATTGGCTGTATCGTGCATGCTGCCCACAGCTAGAATACTGAATAGCTCTGCACGGTGAGCTGATCCAGGAGATTTCGGAGAGAGAACAATGCCTTCAGTCGGATACGAATACAATGTCCTCAAAGCGTCCTGTTTCGAGCAGATTGGAAACCATGCTTGACTGTAGGTAAAATAGACTTCTAGAAGTCTCCAACTGTCTAACGGCAGGATTGTACGTTCGTGTAGCCCTGTTTGCGGTAGAAATGGGGTAGACTGACGCTGGCCGGGGTCTTGAACTGAAGTAGACTGGTTCTGCGCTTGTAGGGGACTTCGGGTATCGGTTGACCCGAGCGCAGCAGCAGAAGGTGGATCTTCTGCAGTTGACTCATCCTCACCATCTGACGATACCGGTTCTGATTGATCGTGCCTCGATGGCTCGCCGCCTGATAGAAGCTTGTCGACATCGGTGTAGAAACGAGCCTTCCTCCACCGTCTGTGAAGCTTGTTTGACTCTTTCGAATCGCGGCTCAGCAGCAGAGAGGATGAGCCTGTTTGCGCCAACTGGTCATGCACCAAGGCCTCATTTTCCGGATCATGCTGGAAGAGGTACGCAAGGGCTAGCTCAAGAGCGCGAATGTAGCCTGGCTGAATGCCTCTCTTCTTGACGTTTGCTGTGTAAGTGCATGCTCTCCGAGATGTCGAGCATGTGGAGCAGATGGGCTGCAATCCATTACACTTTTCTCTTGCTAGGCGACATTGGTCACATGCTCTGGAAACCCTGGTCCGTTTGACAGGCTTATCTGCAACTTGGGTCGCGCGACGTTTTGGTGCTCCTGTCGACATAGCATTGACCTAATCGACTACCTCATCCGATGGCGTGAGAAAGAGAAAGCAAAAGATTCAACAGCATCCACGGCTTCCCGCGTTTGTAGCTCAGTGCGATGTGCAGAACTGCCGGGCAGCGGTCAGGTCCTGGTCGCAACACATGGGGGATTGGAGAGATTCACCACTTGCATGCCTCCATCGCAGTTGACGCGAGCACAGCTAGTTGTCGAGAAGTTGATGAGCGTGGTTGAGGAGCGGAAAAGGACGGTCTCAGATTGGTAGGGAAATACACTCATCCGATCTCGCTTCGAGGCAAAGGGAAAGCGTGGCGCGAACCCTGGCTTCCACCCACGACGCATCCCGAGGTCTATCCCCACCGAGTCGCGCCATGGCACCACCAGGACTCAGCCTGGATATATTACATATCGCGATAATATGCACACCAGACTGATTTGTCTTCTGCGCTCCGAGCGATTATCTCTTGGAGCCCTGACATGATCGCAATGGCCTCAGCTGTAGTAGGCACAAAGAGGTCCTTCGCAACCATGAGCGGCGATGGTATAGCCGGCATAGTCTCTGCGCACACTTCCGGACATGACGCATTTGCGTCGCACTTGAGAAATACAGTCGCAGAGGCAGCTTGTATGACATCTATCCTTCTTCTCAGAGGCTCTCTTCAGCTAACAAGTTACAGCTTCAAAAAGCTCAAGCGCATACTCTACTCGACGAAACACGCCTGCACCAGGGACAGTACACAATGGAGACGTTCGTCGAAGCTTCAATCAAGATGCTTCTATTGTCTTGCTTGGTATGCGGGGAACGGGGAAGTCGACACTGGCTGTGATTGCATCCATTGCCTGCCGAAGACGAGTAGTCGACATCGATGCACTCTTCCAGGAAGCAACTGGCTTTTCTACTGCAAGATACCGGAAGCAGTTCGGCGCAGCCAACCACAACTTACGGCAAGAGGAGCTGCTTCAGAGCACATTGCAGTTGCACGATAAAGGCGCCATCATCATATGCAATGGAGGCTCCCTTGAGCGAAACGGACAAATGCTCATGCAAGATTTTGCCAAGACACATCCAGTGGTGCATGTCGTACGAGACCTTCATGATATCCACGACTATCTTGGTGGAATTGAGCTGCAAAAGCTCAAGGAAATGCTGGACTTTACGGCACCCATCCTGCGACGTTGCTCAAATTACGAGTTCTTCAACATTGCGGAAACAAACGCCAATCGTAATACAGTCCTCGCAGCCTCACCTGAAGCACCAGCTTTTCTCACACTGAAGCGAGCACAGAGAACGTTTCTCAAATTCCTCTCACTGATTACTTCTAGCAATGATTCACATGGCCCTGCAAGCATCACAATACCGCCACTGGAGCCGGGCTATCCACTCTCGGATGTAGCGACGGAGCTCAGAACGTACACATGTGCAGTACAGATCCCCTTGTCGGATTTGCTAGCGGAGGATTCCAATATCCAGAACCTCGAAGTTGGCGCTGATGCTTTCGAAATCGTCATCGACCCCGACAGTGATACATCATCCGACATCAGCTTCTGTGTCTCGAAAGCTAGGAGAAGCACTGTTGTGCCTATCATACTTCATGTTCTTCCAGGAACGAGTGCGAGCGATGGCCACTCGAACTATGCCCGCTGTATACATCAAAGCTTACGCACCGCGCCTGAGTTCATCACTTTCGATATGTCAATCGGGGAGGAGATGCTCACCGAAATGGTCGCGGCAAGAGGGATCACAAAAGTCATCGGGCATCTGCATACTGACAAACCTTGGACTGATGTCTTTTGGAGCGCGCAATACGACATGGCCGTTCGACTTGGCTGTGCGCTCGCTTGCTTCAGTCGTTCCGCGGAGACTTCCGACGATGACTACTTCCTTCAAAAGCTGAGATACGAGACCAAAGCCCTGCGAGGCCAACCGATTCCGTTGACATGCTACAACACTGGGAAAGCTGGTCGTCGGTCTCTATGCTTGAGCCAACACCTTGCGCCTGTGATTCCCAGCTCAAGCAAGAGGAGCTCCGCGTTCTCTGCAAGAGTACAGCGCATCCCGGAGATGCCATGGGTCACTGCTCGGGAGTTGACGCAAGCTCTCTACGCCTCGTTTGCGTTTGACCCGATGCAAATCTACATCATTGGTGCATCTCTCGGGTACAGCGTATCGCCAGCCATGCACAATACTGCTTACGATACGTGCGGGATGCCACACCGCTTCCATTGCGTGCAAAGCTCCTCTTTGAGTAGCCTAAAAGAGCTGGTTCGCGAATCAAACTTTGGTGGCTCAATTGTCATCCAGCCGTACAAAGTGGAGGTCATATCGCTCACCGACTCCTTAAGCCAGCATGCGCGAGCAATCGGCGCCGTGAATACATTGATACCTGTTCGCAACCTGAAGGCCAATAACAGTATTCCTAGCGAGCTGGAGCTATTCCAAGAGCGCAACCAGTCCGGGCCGGTGCAGGCCTTGTACGGCGACAATACGGAATGGATTGGTATTCGTTCATGTGTGCGACGAGGGCTTTCTCCGGCAAATGCAGTACGACCCATGAGTTCCAGTCTTGTTATAGGAGCAGGCGGCATGGCTAGAGCAGCCGTTTATGCATTGCTTCAACTCGGGGTGAAGAACATTGTCATCTTTAATAGGACTGTCGACAAAGCAGAGAAGCTCGTAGCCCACTTTACACGGCTTGCGTCGGCGACAGCGGCTGGTACCGCCCCTTCTGTGAAACTGCACGGGCAGAAGTTGAACTTTCATGTTCTACAAACGCGTGATGATGCTTGGCCAGAGAGCTTTCGCCAACCTACCATGATTCTTTCGTGTATACCAGCAGATCCGATAGACGGTGGTCCTGCAGCGCAGTTCACGCTACCACCGGCGTGGATGTGCAGTCCCACGGGGGGCGTAGTTATGGAGATTGCATACAAGACGCTCAATACCCCACTGATGTTGCAAGTACGCGAGAAAGGGTCTTTTTGGACCTATCTCGATGGTCTTGATTTCTTGCCTGAGCAAGCATTTGCGCAGTTTGAGCTTTTCACAGGTACGATGATGGCTACATCAGCTTTGTTCACTGTAGCTAACATATTTCCTAAGGGAAGCGTGCGCCGCGACGAGTGATGCGTGAGGAAGTGCTGCGTGCTTGGAGGGACGAACAAGGCAATGCTGATCCAGAGATGGTGGAGAGGAGACTGAAGGCGATCGATGACCAGGAGCCATGATGGTCGGTGTAAGCGTAGATAGCCAATGCGATATGAGTGATGATGGAAGGGCGTAATCTCTGTGAAAGTTGTCATAACGTGTATAACATGTTCGCATATCCCTACGGCGATCATTACAGACACGCACGTGCCATGACGAAAGTCACGACGCGTCGCCGAATGAAAACAATGCGGCGGTGATTGAGTGTTTTGGGTAACAGTGCGCTTCACGTTCACGTTCACGTTCACTCCAGTTATATTACACAACCTACTATGCGTCACCCCACGCAGGCAATTGCTCTTCAATGACGACGCGTCGACCCCTCCAGCCACTCGCCCCGCTCTCTGACCGTACGTCAACTCACACTCGGAGCATTTCAAACATTTCCAGCTTGCTTCGCTTCAGCTCATTTTGGATGCGTTGACTGCAATCTTGGCATAGCACAACGTAGTCGCATACACCGCTAACACGACTGTCACGTGTAGACACCAACACGCGCCACGCCCATATCACAACTACCCAAAGCGATGCTGCCATGGAGGAACAGGAAGACATGCAGGACTTGAGCTCGCAAGACGCGGACGACGACTTTGAAAGACGCATGATACAAAATGCGCGCGACGAACGGCGGTTGAAGGAGGCGCTACACAGCACCAGCAGAGTGCAAGCCTTCAGAAAGGCGCGGACCCAACCTCGCGTCGGCCTGACCCTGGACAACCTCGAGCGGAACAATGCGCGCAACCATGCTGTCGCCGAAATGAATGCGCACGTGAAGTTCCAAAGTCCACCCAGCAGCAGCGGCTCGGCGCGCTCCGATCCTGCCATACACGCGCCGGCAGCATGGGGCAGGAAGAGCAGGTCGAACCGGAACTGGATGCGAACCATCACATGTGATGAGCAAGCGCAGACGCCACCACCCGCAGACGAGACGGTGAATGGTCTTTACGATGACCAGATGGACGGCAACCGCGCACGCCCATCAATCGAAGACAGTCCGCTGTCGCATAAGAGCACGCCGCGCCACGACCCATCTGCCGAGTGGGATCTGACTTTTGAGCTCAACGAAGCTTCTATTATTGCTTCTACACCATACATACCACGAAATACTATACTAGACGATATACGACAGAGGGAAGCGGAGAGTCTGAAGGTGGAAACCATGCCAGAGAGCCCGTCAGAAAGCACACGCCGACCCCGATTACCACCTCCGACCAAGGATGCAGATATCGCAGAACCCGCAGCCCAAGGTTCATCATCGCCGGGGAAACGGCTACGGACGAGGACGAATTCGTGGCAGGCGATTGGCAAGGCGCAGCCAGTCACGGGCACTGGCAAGGAACATTCGCCAGTAGCCGCGTACAAGACAAGCACCGAAACTGTGAGCGTGTGGGAACAAGAGGCGGCTTCGGGGACACGGCCACGGCCGTCAAGAACGCTGCGACACCGTAGAGAGGACTCACAGGACCTGCTTCGACGGCTGGCGAGGGCATCAAATACACCAAGCCCAGGACGGGTAGAAGCGTCGCGGCCGCAGACCGCGCCAGCGAGCCAGTTGAACAGCTCATCAGAGCCGGTAGCGATCGAATCACGTCCGGCTTCAGCGCATATCGAACAGCATACATACAAAGAAGAGCCGGAACCAGAAACGCCTACCGAGCCTGTATCAAAACTGCACGAGGAAGAGGAGGAAGCAAAGAATACTTGGAAAGAGCCTGTAGCGCCAACACTGCCGGAACCAGAGAGAGAAATGGAGCATGTTGATGTCACACCGATGCCGACAGAGCGACGGCCACTCGAGGCCAAAACACCAGTAGTGACGGGTGCTTGGGTAGACACCCCAGGGCCTCGAAGCATACGAAAGCACATCAGTATCGCACAATCACCATCAAACTCGCCCAAGAAGAGCTCGCCACAGAAAAACAAAAGTCCTCACAAGTCGAAGGCGCCCACGGTAGAAGACGTTGTCGAGGCTCCAGTTCCTGAAGCAGTCCGGCCTCAGCTTCCTAAATCTGCTTTAGAGGCACTTGTCCAGGGAGCCAAGGCGCATGGCAGGCGAGGATCAGCAGACTACGGCGACTCAACAATCAATTCACTTGAGGACCTTATTGCATCACCGCCTGAGGGCGAACTCGACGAAGATACTCTTCTCGGCCTCCAACTCCCCACGATCACACCCCGCAACGACGCCGAACGCCAACGCCAGCAAGAATTATTGCACCTCCACCGCATGAACGACCGTCTCCGCGCCGCCCGAACCAGCATCAGGGACGCCAGCCGTGGCATGAAGCGCGTGGAAGACCGCGTCGAGCACAGCGAAGAACTCACCGACGACAAGAAGGTCGTCCTCTCCTGCCCCTGCGCCGCATCCGGCCACCACTCCTCCCTGCTCCAAAACTGCAAACAAATCTTCTGGAACCCCGGCCTCAAGAGCAAACGAGCAGGTACTAGCTGGCGCACACTTGGCGGCCTTACGACGCTCAGCATTCTCCTTCTAATGCTACTCACATGGTGGCTCAGCGAGGAAATCGCCTGCGAATTGTATTGTCAACACCCGTATGCGAACTTCTCGCCCTATCGCTTCTCGGTGAATGAGAACGCCCCACGCTTCCCGTTCGTTATCCCGACGCTCGTGTCTCGGAACTTATTCTGGTGGATACCAAGTCCGGCGTGGAGTGGGTACGATGCTGCTGCGGCGCTCCAACACGGCGCCCAGAGTACGGCGGCGGCGTGGGAGGCGCGCAGTCATGTTGCAGAGGAAGTAGTTTGGGATCAGAGTATGTTGGGGGATGAGGTTGTTCGGTAGCACATGTCGCATGTCGTTGTTTAGATTTGCTTGAGTCAGCGAGGTGTTTTGGTGCATCATTACTACGGGGTGTTTGGATATTCCAAAGAACGAGTGAGAAGCTTTGCATGATGGATTCAAATCAGCATTCCACATATTTCAAACTTGCCAAGGTGGACTTGGACTTTACTTCTTTCTGGTGTGGACAGGGCTACCTGGTGAGTTGACGACTTATGAGTGTCGTGCGGGCCTTTTCAAAATTCACATGTGCGCTCGAACTCTTGGTTAGCCCCCTCATCGTACACGCGCAAATCGCACGCGACACGCCCGCGACACGCGACCTGTGTAAATTGCACACGTCTGGCGTCGACAGGCGATCTAGCAATTCAATAGCCCGCAGTCCAGCAAAAGCCCCCTCGTTCGCTCCGACCACAACGCTTCCAGCTGCGCCCAATCTCCCCACGAGCCCCAGCCCTACTCCGGAAGCCGAGGGAAGCAAGCCCCCTCATGCCATTGGTTTCAAACATGCTGCGCACGCTAGGCGCTGCCCAGATGTCCGCGCACCCCCCTGTCCATTCGTCCCGCCCGCACCCTCGAACGTGAGACACGCAACTGAAACCGCCCCTGATTGGTTTCAAAGGCCGCAGCGTTCACGCTGAGGGAGAGGTAATTTGGGCGCGTGGCGCGACATGGGGCAGATACGGACTTGAGACGCGGGCGCGGGCAAAGTATTTGGGGCGTCGAAGCCCCGGGCGTTGTTGGAAAAGTTGGTTGTTACACTACCTCGAACCACGCCTTCTGCGCCATTGCACTGCAGAGACATTGGAGCGGACTGATAAGAAGAAGGAGAGTCTTTGGAAGAGTAAGAGCGGGGAGAAAGGACCTTGCTTGAGAGGAAATACGACTACCTATATCATTAACTATTTCTGTTTCGATTTGGATTCCGAGTATATACTTTCACCTTTGTTTGTATTTCAACCACGTCAGTCACCATGTACGGCTCTTTCTTGCTCTTCCTCATCGACCCCTCTTTTTGGTCGCGTCTAGGCTTCCTCATCTCGTACGTCGCCACCTCGCTCATCGCCGTCGAGGTCTTCCGCCTCATCTGCACCGACGCGAACAAGCGGGACGTCGAGAAGTTCCTTGAGACATACAGCAAGCAGCGCGCCCGCACGGTTTCGCCGCCGCGCAGGAAGACCCCGCAGCCCGAGCGCGAGATTTCCGTCAACATCGACGAGATACAGAGCGAGT
>Ga0265780_10005476_pt1 | contig 16075 bp, 14 predicted proteins | sample P1T30metagenome_FD_192432 | JGI IMG/M metagenome (GOLD analysis project Ga0265780, IMG submission 192432) | Plant litter microbial communities from East Loma Ridge, Irvine, California - P1 T30 | ecosystem: Environmental > Terrestrial > Plant litter > Unclassified | place: USA: California... | reverse complement strand
GTCCGCTGCGCCCTGGGCGCTGGACATGGTGACCGGGGCAGGCGAATCGTATGCGGGTTCTACTGGAGGAGCGGCGACGGCGTGACCCGCTGCGGCGATCATTGCGGCGATGGTGGCGCCGATGAGTGTGTTGGTGCGAACGTTTGCGTGGATGGTGACGAATTGCATCTGAACTTACCCTACCTTGATAACGTGAAAGAGTAAGCTTTGAGCGGAGGAAACTGCCTAAGTTCAATGCTTTCGGAAAAAAATTTCCTATGGTTATCATTCGCTTAAGCAATCTTGCTACGCAAGACGGCCGGATATTGGGTGCATTCCGGCACGGCTATAAGGGTAGAGCCGCACGCCTCGGCAACGACGCGGGACAGTGAGCGGGCACGACGGTTGCCCCTGGTCTGGCAGCGCCTGGACGTGCACGAGGGGTCAGGGGAGGATCGTCAAAAGGGAACTTGGCCGAGGGCTGGCGCGGACGATGGGAGCGATCACGGGGGGAACCGTCAGGCGCATTCATCGCCGAACGGCCTGCAGCACGGGCAGGCAATGGTGAAGGTAGGGTGACTGCAGCAGCTTGGTACGTGTCAATGACGCGCTAGTTGTCGGTTCAGTTTCAGATCCCGGACCAGTGATCCAATTCCCTGTTCGAAATTGCGCGGAACATAGTCGAAGTCCTTGATGAAGGGACTCAGGTCGATGTGTTTGTCCTCCTGGAAGCGCCACACTTGTTCTCGGGAGACGGGACTGCTCCTGAGCGTTGACAGCAGGGTTACCGCAGCGTCGATCAACGCTGCTGGAAGCGATACCAATCTCGTCCGTCGATCGAGGCTTGCCGAGGCGCAGGCGATCAGGTCGCGATTCGAATAAGCCTTGCTTCCGCCGATGTCGTATGACTTGCCGAAGTACTTTGGATTGAGCAATGCCGTTTCATGGGCCTTGACGACATCGTGAATAAAGACCGGCTGGATCAAGCTGTCGCCAGGTCCGATCAAAGGCAGTATGGGATAGCGGGCGATCGTCCTGAGCAAGCGGGAGATGTTACGGTCATCCTTATGACCATATATCATTGTCGGCCGAATAATCGTCCAAGGACATTGATACCGCTGCTGGATGAATTGCTCGGCTTCCCGCTTGCGCTCGGCGCTTGGCGAAGGCAGTCGGGTGTAGATCCCGGTCGAGCCTGTAAACAGGGCATGGCGAAGCTGCAGTCCGCCGTTCACCATTGCCTGGTGAATGTGTCGGGCGAACCAGATGTAGCCAGTATTGACGACGGCTTCACACCCTTTGAGCGCCACGCCCAGCTTGTCAATGTCCGAGATATCGTGTACCTGGCGGATCTCCACATGCGGAAGCGAACTGAAGTCCCGTTTGCCGCGATTGCGGACAACCGCGACGATACGATAGGACTGCTGTAGAGCGTGAACCAGCCTGAATCCAAGTTCCCCGGTGGCGCCGATGACAGCGATCGTATGCATGAAAGTCCTCTTCGACCCTGCGCCGAGGCTGGCCCTGTGTGCTAGCGCTTGACGGGGGCATCCACAGCGGCCGGAAGTGCGACGGCGCGCCTCGCAACGGCGTTTTTCACCAGCCTGCGGATGCGGTAAGTGTGCGCCTCGAAGAGCAAATAGAACACATATGCGCACAGCACGATGGTCGCCAGCAGGCCAAGGTAAATGACAAAGTGCAGAGGGTTGCCGGGCGAAAACGCATGCAGGCCAAATTGCGTCAGGGCCAGGTGCTTGATCAGGAAAATCAGGGGAAGGTGCAGTACGTACAGGCTGAACGAGAAGTTCGCAAAGAACTGGCCAACGGTAGACAGCGGGTGCGCCAGGGTGGACGTCGGCGCGACCTTGAACTGAATGCTCGAGAGTAGGACGAGTAACAGCACGCTAAGCAACAAGTCCATCCCTATCGTCAAGTGATCGAACCGATCGTTCTCCCCGGTCAGGCGGAAGAACACGCTGGCGGCGAGGAGGGGGGCCAGCACCGCGTACCTGAAGCCTGCGCTACAGTCGATCCGGACGCGCGAGAACGCCACACCGAGCAGCCAGACCACGAAGTACATGAGGATCTCGCTGTTCAGCACGACGAATGCAAGCGCAAGGGCCGCGCCGCACGCGGCGCGCGACATGGTGCGGCGTGCGGTAAACAGCAGCACCAGCAAGGGGAACATCACGTAATACCATGTTTCGTTGGCGAGGCTCCAGAGCGCATAGTTACCGCCGAAGTCATCCAGCACGACACGCTGCAGGCCGAGCAGGTTGCCGACAAATGACAGCGCGGAAAACTCGTTGGTGATAGAGAAGTCGACGGCGCCCGGGCGCAGCACGCCGGAAGCCAGGCCGAGCAGTACGGTGACCACATAGGTGGGGACGAGCACCGTCCACAGGCGCGTCACGCGATCGATGGCATAGGTGGTCATGACGCCTGGCTGGCCCATCTTGTTCAGGAGGCTGCCGCCGACCAGCCAGCCGCTGATGACGAAGAACACCAGCACGGCCTGGTGTGCGAATCCGGTGAAGAAGGCGAAGCCCTTGAACCACAGCGACGGATCGGACAGCGTACGCAGCCCCGGATACATTTCCGCACGCAGGTGGGCGGCCGCGACGACGTGTGCCGCCAGGCCTCGCGCTGCCGAAAGCGCGATCGAATGCCAATAATCCTCGCCGATCGGGCTTTGCTTCTGAAAGGTCAGCCTCGGCATATTGTTGCTGCGCATGTCGATTCCTCGCACCGTGCATGGGATGTCCAAACCATATCAAGCGGAATGATATTGGTATTGAAATTGCTCAAATCCCCCCGAGGCTGACACCTGATTGATTATTGCGGCGTGGATATTAAATCCCGGGTTGCCTGTATGGACTGCCGCAGCGTCGCCGGAACGCCAAGATTGATGTGTATCAGTCCTGGATTTTTTAATAACAACATAATTTTGCTATGCCCTCCATGTAATTAGCATTCATTTCCTATAATTATCTTATTGCGATTTATCGCGCAATCAATCGACATGAAGCCGCGCCCCGAGTGAATATGCTGCAGAAACTTCCGACTTTCTGGCGACACGCTGTCACGGTATTGACCGGTACGGCGGCGGCGCAGATAGTACCCTTGCTGGCGGCGCCGCTTATCACGCGTTTGTGCACGCCGGGCGATTTGGGGGCATTCGGCATCTGGATCGGCATCATTGCCATCGCTTCGACCGTCGCCACGCTACGCCTGGAGGCCGCGATGATCCTCGATCACGAGCCAAGCGCGCAGCAGACCTGTTTCAGCGTCATCGCTTATTTTTCCACGGTGATCGCGATCGTCCTTACGCTATGCGCGGTGCTGGCCCGGCTTTCCGGACTGCCACACCCACATGCGATCTCCTGGTTTGCCCTGCTCACCATCGGCATTGCGACCTGGGTGACGGCGTACACGAACACGGCGAGCGCGTATGCGACGTCCTATCGTGCGTTCGGAAAGGCAGCGCTGGTAAAGATTTACGGTGCGGGCGCGATCGCCTTGAGCCAGGTAGGCTTGTTATGGTTCGGGGTGGGTGGCAATGCGCTGTTTGCTGGCCATATCGTGGGGCTGGGGGTCGGCATGACGGCCGCCATCATCCTGTTGTCTCCGCCGCGCCCCAGGATCGCAATGGTGCCAACGGCGACGCAACGCATCTACCTTGAAAAACACCAGTCTTTCTGGCGTTATTCGCTGCCGGCCGGGCTATTGAATATAGCAGCAGGGAAGTTTCCATTGTTCTTGATCGGCGCCAAATACGGGTTATTCGCAGCAGGGCTGTTCGCCCTGACTGAACGCCTGTTAACGGCGCCGGTTTCGCTGCTCGCGACCTCGGTGCGCGAAGTGTTCAAGCGCGAGTCCGTGCATGAGTTCCAGACCTTGGGCAACTGCACGAGAGCGTACCGAAACACGTTCAAAGGGCTGGTTCTGCTTGGACTCGGACCGGCATTGTTCATTTTTGCATTCGCCCCCGGACTGTGCGCCTGGGTCTTCGGAGAACCGTGGCGTGAAGCCGGTGTTTTCGCGCGAATACTAGCCCCGTTATATTTCCTCAACTTCGTCGCCAGTCCGCTCAGCTACGTTTTTTTCGTCGCGGGAAAGCAAAAAATCGAGTTTATATGGCAGATTGCCTTGTTTGTCACAACGATTGCTGTATTCCTAGCACCGTTGCCGCTGACTGAGATTTTATGGAATTATACAATTGGATATTCGTTGCTTTACCTCATCTACCTTTACCTGTCGCATCGGTTCTCCCGGAATCCAGTCACGTTAGCGAGGCCAGCACGACATGCCGCTGAAATCGACGACAGCTGAGTGATAACTCGACGCGCTTATCCTGGTAAATAAATTATGCTGGCAATCCGCGCTGTGCAAGGTCAAGCTTACCCTTCAAGAACAGGGCGAATCACCGTTCACTTTGCATTCCTCCTTCTGTTCCCCGGATTCTTCATGTATCAAACCTTGCTTGGTCTCGGGGTGATACCTGCCGTGCTTGGTGGTTATTTCTCAGCAATCGCCATCGTGTTTCTCGGTCCACTACTATGGCACTATTTTGTGTCCATCAAGGCAAACGCGCATTATGTCTTAAGGTCAGACTTTTACTTCTTTCTGTTTGCCATCTATTATTCGTTCGTTATTGCGGTCAATCTGGTATTGGGTACGAACTCGGCCATCGCACAAAAATATGTGTTCAGCCTGATTTTTTGTGTGAATTTGTATCTGATATTCAGGATGCTCGACGTCAACGACAAGATATTCATGGGGCTGGTGACGGGTTCTCTATTGCTGATGTCCGCGATTACGATGTATTTCTCGATCGATGGATTTTTCTACTTGAAATCACTGGGTGAGGCAAGCAATCCAGAAAGCATGGCGACTTACCAGGGCTTTGCTCGGTCGTATATCTATGCATTTCTGATTGTCGTTTGCTACGCAAAATTGACCAGTGTACGCCTGGTACTTTACGGGCTGGCCGCTGTCAGCCTGTTTCTCAACGGTGCGCGAAGCGAATTTTCGGCTGTTTTGTTCATTATCCCGATAATTGAGCTTTATCGTGCTAAGTATAAATTATATTCAGTAACGTTGGCCTTCGTCCTGTTGACTTGGCTGGGCGCAAATGCCGATTCCATTGTGGGTGTCCTGCCCGAGAGCCGGATATTGCAGCTTTTCGACCTGTCGGATTCCAGCTCCGGCGCCGCAAGGGAACAGTTATCGATAAATGCGTGGCGTACGATTCTGCATAACCCGGTGCTCGGCGATTTCGGCAGCTATCCAGACGGGCACTATGCGCACAATATACTGTGCGCATGGGTGGACTTTGGCTTCCTTGGATTCGCTTTTTTTTCCATTCTGCTGATGTGGCCCGCCTTGCGTCTTTCTGCACCAGGATATTTCTTCGGCAGGAAATCAGGTGACTTCTGTCTGGCATTTGCTTTCAGTGTGATCGGGATCCTCTGGGCGCTCACCGCCAAGGCTGTGCCAGATATGAGCATTGGCGCTGCGCTGGGCGCCTACGCGAAATACCGGTATGGACTGAGTTACGGTCAAGCTGGTCGTACCTAGCACTGTCGTGCAAACAGACGGTGGCGCCTCCCTCCGGCACAGGTTCCGCCGTGCCAGGAAGCTCTTGGCGACCTTGATGCGCTGCTTGTCTGCCCGCTCGAAAAGGGACGGCGCAAGCGCCCGAACAGAGATCGCTCGCACTGGCAGTTCCCCGAAAGACGACGATATATGTTGTGGAAAACTATCATCGATATTGGCCACACGGCAGTCATGTTTCCGCTTGCGGCCGCGATTGCCGCATGGTTGATCGCCGGACGTGCGTGGAGAATGGCCGTGTACTGGTGCGGTATGTTCGTCGCCGGGATCGGACTCGTCGCCCTGTCCAAGGTCGTGTTTCTTGGTTGGGGCGCCCAGATCGCATTGCTTGGATTCAAGGCCCTCAGCGGCCATACGTTCTGCGCGAGTGCGGTCCTGCCTACCGCAGTCTATGTCCTGTTGCGAGAATCCGCCCCCTCCTGGCGCATGTTGGGCGTGACGCTTGGGATCTCGGCGAGCATGGCTTTGGGCGTGCTGATCGTCTACTTCGACTTTCACTCTGCTTCTGAAGTCATCGCCAGCTTCGCTCTCGGCTTGTTCATCAGCCTGCTTTATATGCGTATCGCCGACAGGTATCCGTGCCCGCGAATCAACCGATGGACCGCATCCTTCAGTGTGCTCGTCTTCGCAGCCATCTTCGCGCTCAATCCCTCCGTCCTCAATTATCAAGTGGTGAAGGTGGCGCTCCATCTCTCTGGCCGGGAGCATCCATACGACTGGTCCGGGAAATTGATGTGCCAGTCCGAGAGTCCGGTCAACAGAAAGCGCCAGTGATTGGCGAGGCAGGCAGTGCGCGCACGGCTGGAACCGAAGCGATCCTGATGCGCGCGAGCGGAGCGGCATGGACGGGCTCGCTCCACCTCGTGCTTACCCGTCAAGGTGTTCCTGGCTGGCGAAGCCGACCGTTGCCGTGGCGGCGACTGCTGGCAATGCTCTCATACGGCGGCACCGCCGCCAGTCGCTGCAATGCGGTCCTGCCTGACCAAATCCGAGCGCATCCTTTAATGGACAACCCCGTCGCGGCCCAGCACTTTGAAGATCGTCAGGCAGATGACTTTGATGTCGAGCGAGAACGATTGATGGCTCAGGTAGTAGAGGTCGAGCTCGACCTTTTCGGGAATGAGCAATGTGTCGCGACCGTTGACCTGGGCCCATCCCGTCAGTCCGGGACGTATCGCGTGAATGCCATGTTCCGTGCGCATCTGGATCAGGTCGTGCTGATTGAATAGCGCGGGCCGCGGACCGACGATACTCATGTCCCCGCGCAGGACGCACCAAAGCTGGGGCAGTTCATCCAGACTGGCCTTGCGCAGGAAACCGCCGATCGGGGTCAAGCATTCATCGGGATTGCGCAGCAGGTGCGTCGCGACGACCTCGGTGCCAACGCGCATCGTGCGTAGCTTGGGCATCGAGAAAACCGTATTGTTTCGTCCCACCCGGTTCGACCAGTAGAGGATGGGCCCCTTTGAGGTCAGCTTGACCAGCAATGCGAGCAGCGCCAGCGGGACGATGGACAGCACTGCCGCTGCCAGGCTCAGGACGACATCGACCAGGCGCTTGATCAGTTGCCGCCCTGTCTGGCGCCACGATGTCGGAGCGCCCAACGACCTCAACGGGCTGGTGCAGATTTTCTTGCGAAATACAGGGGGAGGGGACATGGCGGCCGCGATGCTGCAAGATGTTCATGGTGATTCGCAGGCGGCCAGAAAGCGCTGCCCAAGGACGGGATAAGTCAGGTTTTCGAGCACAAAGGCTTTGCCCCGTTGCCCCATCGCCTTGCGCTCTTCGCTGGTTAGGCCGAGCAAGGTCCGGATGCCCTGGACCATGGCCCGGGTGTCGTCGGGCGCGACGGACAGGCCGCAGCGGGCCTCGCTGACAGGATCGTTACCGGCTTCGACGGCATGCAGCACAGGGCGCGCAGCCATCATGTAGTCCATCAGCTTGTTCGGAGCGATGCCGAAGCGGTACAGTGGATGGCGGTGCCAGCCAATGTAGGCGATGTCGAAGAAGGGCAACAGCGAGGGGATCCGGCGCTTCTCGACAGGATCGAGAAAATAGACATTGTCTAAGTGTTCACGGACGGCGCGTTCCTGCAGGCCTGTCTTGGCCGGTCCGCCGCCGACCAGCACGAACGCGACCTTCTCGCCACGCATCATGCTGGCGGCGCTCAACATATTGTCGAGGGCGTTCGATACGCCGTGGGTTCCCGCATAGCCGATGATGGCGTCACCCCGGTCGTGCAGGGACTGCAGCAGGGCGGCCGCCTGGTCAGGCAAGCCGGGACCGTCCGACAACCATTCGCGTGGATCGATCCCGTTCGGTACGAAGTGCAGTTTTTGGGGCAGCAGTCCGCGCGACATCATGTAGTCGCGTACCTTTGGCAGCATGGACACGACGCTGTCAGCATGGCGGTAGGCATAATCTTCGGCCAGCTGCACCAGCATGATGAATGGGTGCCACTTCGACATCCCTCCAAGTTCCATGGGCGACAGAGGCCACAAGTCGTGTACCTCGAACAGCAGTCTGGCCTTGCATAGCTTGGCAATGCGGTGCGCCGGCCAGATGTCCATCGGATAAGTGCTCGACGCAATGACGACGTCGGGGCCGAAGTCACTAGCCAGCCGTCCAGCATCGCGATACAGCGAGGCGACGAAGACGCCCATATTCCTGACGCGGCCGATACCGTTCCCGTGGTAAGGAGGCGTGCAATACCAGCTGTACTCGATATGATCGATGTGCTCGTCAAGGCGCGTCATCCCCGCCAGAGAGGGCTGACAGGCGCGGATGTGCGAGTGATCGGCGGCCACGATACGAACGCGATGGCCGAGGCGCACCCATTCGCGCGCCATGTAGTAAGGACGGTAGGCCATACCATGCTGGGGTGAGCCGGCGTAGTGATTGATCAGCAGGATATTCATGGTGTTGGTCCGATCTTCAGGATCTTTTCCTTCAAAACATCAAGCCAAGCGGCATTCGTGCGGCCGGCGCGTTTGCATCCCGGCACTTGACTCAATGGCAAGCTGCCGGCGGGCGTCGCCTGGCGAGAGCTGCCAGATATCAGCGGTCGGCCTTATTCCTTCAAGACACCGGAATCGCCCCGGGCGCTGTTTACATCGGGCGCTCCGCCTGCCACGTGCAAGTGGATGCGTGCGCCACGGCCCGTCGCCGGCGAGTTTGCCTTGAGCCGATAGTCACCGGTACCGTCGGGCGCATAGCTGATAAACAGGGGGTCGGCCGCGATATTGCCGACCACATAGCCCTTTACACGCCAATTCGTGTCATTTGAATAAACCACATTGTTCACGTACCGGTTGCCCGCACCGACCTTGCCCATTTCGGAGATACCGTGACTATTGCCGTACACGATGTTGCTGGCAACATAGTTGTTCGCGTTTCCTTTCTCCGTCGCTCCACTATCACCTTGGCCAATGACGATGCCCATTTTCGAATGGAAGATGGTGTTGTTGACGATCGTCGAATCGGTGGCGCCATGCCAGCTGTTGATGCCGACCGATGCGATACCCGAGATGATGTTGTTGGAAACACGGTTGTTGCGGTTGGTAAGATAAATCCCCTGAACGGTGTTGCACTTCCGTCCAGGAAGCCACTGCAGACCGATATTGCGCACCACGTTCGAATCGATGATTGCGCCCCCGCGCGGGCCCCAGGCGTCGATGCCGGCGCCGCCGCTGCCATTGCAGCCACCGCTGACTTCGAGGTCGTGGATGAAGTTGTTCGTGATGCGCTCATCCCCGCCAGTGGCCAGGATGCCGATGCGGCCGCTCCCTGAAATGTCGAAACCGTCGATGTCGACATACATCCCGTCCGATCGCCAGGCGATCCCGGCGCCCGAAAAGACGATCTTCGCTCCCCATTTCTCTTCCGAGACGAACCTGATACGGGCGGCGGAGGACCCGCTCTTGACGGTACGGATGCCGGCACTGCGGATCGAGGGAGCAGCGACCTTGTAGATGCCCGGGGCGACGTGAATCGTGGCGCCGGCGGTCGCGACGGCGTCGGCGCGGGCGATCGTGGCGAAGGGCGCTGCCCGCGTGCCCGGGTTGTCATCCGAACCCGTGGGCGCCACGAAAAGATGGCCAGGCGTGCGGCAGGATGCCAGAAGCAGTCCGATGCCGACATACAGGAGGAAGTGGACGGCAGCGCGCACGCGGGGCCCCATATCGCCCAGGCGCGAGTCGGAGGCCAGGGACGCGTGGACGACCGCTGCGCCGACGTTGTCTGCCGGCACCGCTGCGCGCTGTCCGCGGCTTGCATCGCATTGACACGGCAAGATTGTCAGTCGCGTTGATGTCATGTTGGGAGTCATGAAAGGTCGATTGAAGCGTGTTGGAAGTTGCGCCGTTACCAGACCATCCCTTCGTAAAGGCGTTGCAGGTTATCTTTAGTGTTTTCTTTCCAGTTGGTTTCGACCTGGCGCGGATGGGTGAGCAGGCAGATCCTGGCATGTCCGCGCAGCGCCTCGACGGGGGACATCGGAAAGTAATATTGGGGGGCCGGACGGTCTGTAATATAGATATCGAAACTTTCCAGGAAGGTGCGGTCATAGGCCTCGCACGCGATGCCGCAGGATTCGCGCAGCGAAGCATCGGCCAGGATTTCGACATTGCTGATCTTCAGGCGGCGGTTGACAAAATCGCCGTGACTGGCCACCGTGCGCATTTTTTTCCCCAGGCGCTGCTCGATGCAGGCGAAATTGGCAGCGAAAGTCGATCGGATCTCCGCCATCCGCGAGCGCAGCGTCGTCGGATCCTTGATCTTGTTGAGCTTGGCGTAGGTCGCTACTTCTTCATAGTGATAACTGGCCTCGCTCCCGAAGTCCTCGATTTCCTGCATGAGGGCGAAGTCGAGCGTCGACAGGCGGAAATAGAAGCTCGATGTGATGCCGTGCCTTTTCTCGATCTCGAAAAGCTTGCGCGTCGTGCGCAGGTCAGTGTCGATATCGTGACGATGCACCAGGACTTTATCGAGAGGGCCTTGCCTCTTGCAAAGGAGGTCAAAGTAGCCGCGTACCGACGTCTGGGTGTAACCGGCCTGCTGCGCCGCGCTCACGACGCGTTCATACATGCTCAGCTGGGACGGCATCAGATAGTCGCAATAGATTCTGCTGAGCATGGCGGTCAATGGATTGAGTATTTGGCGCGATAGGGCTGGAACCCGAGCATATCCTTGAATTTTTTCATGCCCGGGCTCGCGCCGAAATAGGTGTCGTACATGAGGTAGTCGCATTTTCCCGCCTCGACCAGTTGCCTGATGATTTCCGTTACCAGCAAATGCATCATGCCATCGTTATTGCGTATGCCGATTACTCGGCTGAATGCCGCGAAGTTGCCGTACAAGCCGATCTCGCCATAGGCGGTCAGCTGGCCTGTCGAATTGAGTACGCCGTAATACCGGAAGTTCTTCTCGCTCGGATAGGTGGATTTCTTCTCGAGATAATCTGGATCCATCGGCCGACCTTGGCGGACTTCAAGCGATTGATGAATCGCGAAAATGTCGTCGATGAAGTCGTTCTTGTCGATCTCTACCACTGTATAGCCCTTGTTCCTGGCGCGCTTGACGTAGCGCTCGACCTCTTTGCAGCGCTTGCGCTTCAGATCATAGTCGTCGCTGCCTTGAAACCGTGTGAGGTCCATTAAGGCGGCCCCGATGGATTTATTCGGAACGACCTTGTACTTCGGATGCGGCTTGGTGTAGTACTTGTAGCTTTTCTCGACGTTGTCGGGATTGAGCAGCAGATGGAACTGCAACCGGACCACCGGCAGCCTGGCGATCGTCAACATCATGAGAAAACCCCGAGATAGCTTGTGCAGCATGGGAACGCGCCTTGTAGAAGTCGATCAGCCTCGTTGCTTCGAGGTCCCAGTTGTACTTTTCACGTACCGCGCGGCGGCCGTTCTCACCCATCGATCTCGCAATCTCGGGATGTGCCACGAGATAGGCGATCGCCGCGCCGATCGCTTTCGTATCGCAAGGGTCGACGCAGATGCCGCACCCACTACCTTCGATGATTGCGCGCCAAAGCGGGAAATCGGAAGCGATCACCGGAATGCCTGCAGACATGTATTCGAACATCTTGGTCGGCAGGGAGTCGATGTGGTTTGGGCACGGGAGCAAGGTCACCAGCCCCGCCATGGACCGCCCCATGACGTCGCGCAGGCCGGCGCGGTCGACGACGCCCCATTCGACGACGCGGCCCCACCCGGGATGCGCCCTGGCAGCCGCTTCGGCGGCCGGATCGAGGAAACGGCCGACCAGGTTAAGCCGTATATCGGACCGCATCCCGTCGAGCGCTTCCACCATCTGCTGGATGCCGCGGATGCCGCTGATCGCGCCCACATAGCACACCTCGGCGCTCCTCGCACTCCACGGCGGTGCGGGTTCGAATTCGCCCATCATGGGAAAATTATTGACGTCCACCGTAACCGGATTGATGGCGAGAAAGCGGTCACGGATGGACGGCGTAGCCGCAATGATGCCGTCCAGCCGCGAGCAGGCGAATCGCTCGTAGGCCGCGAACAGCGCCGACAGCACGCGGCGCGAAACGAGGCCGAGATAGGGTTTGGCCATCAGCTGCAGCGAGGTGTCTTCGTGCGAGTCGAAAATGACCGTCTTGCCCATGCGCTTGAGCCTGAGCCCGACGGGAATCAGCTCGGGGTCGTGCAAGTGGTAGAAATCCGCATCGAGTTCGATCGCCTTGTCGAAGACACGTCGGGTGGTGCTGACGATCCGGCTCATCCGTCCCTTGGGCCGGCCCACGTCCGCGATCGCGACGCCGTCCCGGTATGCGCTGCCTTTGCCGTCGGCGACGATCAGCGTCACGTCGAAGCGATTGGCAGCGAGGGTTCGGCACTGCTTGATAAAGATCCGTATATCGTCGCGCGGATGCACGGATGTGAGATGAACGATTTTGCACATGTGTGGTGATCCCAGTTGGCTGGTTGTCGTCGTGGATGTCGGCTGGCAGCCGCCAGGAGCGTCGACGGACATCGTCCGTTCATGCCGGCCCCCGGCGCCGTCAGGTGCCCACGGCCGGGGTCCAGTGGTCGCCGTCGCATCGTGCCGATCGGGCGGCGAGCGCGGCGCCACTGGCCTGGGCTGGATCCACCGCATGCAACAGCGCATCAGCCACCCGGCGCGCATCGTCATCTGTCAGATAAGGCCCCATCGGCAGACTCAGTACGCGCCGGGCCAGGTCTTCGGAAACCGGAAAGCGCTCGCCCCTTGCCAAGCGCGCATAGGCGGACTGCTGGTGGATCGCCAGCGGGTAATGGACGGCGGTCGGAATACCGGCCGAGTCAAGGCTGCTGCGTACCTGCTCGCGTTGTTCGACCAGTACCGTGTATTGAGCGTGAACGCTGGTACGGTCGCTCCGGCAAGCAATAAGGGGCACCTGCCGCTGCAGCATCTCGTCGTAGATGGCGGCGATGTGTCTGCGCCTGCCGATCTCCCACGCGAAACGTTCCAGCTTGGCCAGGACGATCGCGCATTGCAACGTGTCCATGCGCCCACCGACCCCGATGCGATTATGCACGTAGCGGCGCGATTGGCCATGGATGCGGATTTCGCGCATCGTCTGCGCCAGCTCGTCGTCGCTGGTAAAGAGCGCGCCGCCGTCACCATAGCAACCCAGCGGCTTGCTGGGAAAGAAGCTGGTACAGCCGATCGTCGACAGGTTGCAGCTTGCGCGGCCCCGGTAAGTGGCGCCCAGGCTCTGCGCCGCGTCCTCGACCACGGCTATCCCGCGCGGTGCCGCAAGGGTGTTGATGGCATTCATGTCGGCTGCCTGGCCGTACAGCGAGATCGGGATGATGGCGCGGGTACGCGACGTGATGCGCTCGGCGAGAAGGCCGACGTCGAGGTTGGCGGTGCTCGCCTCGACGTCGACGAGCACCGGGGTCGCGCCTACCAGCAGGATGGCCTCGGCGGCGGCGATGAAGGAAAATGCCGGCGTAATCACCTCGTCGCCGGCCTTGATGCCGAGTGCCATCAGGGAGATCACCAGGGCTTCCGTGCCTGAGGAGACCGTGATGCAATGGCGCGCTCCGGTCAACGCGGCCAGCCTCGTTTCCAGCTCGGCCACCTCGGGCCCCATGATGTACTGGCCATGGTCGAGCACGGCGTGGATGCGCTGATCGATGGTGACGCGCAAGCTGCGGTACTGGGACTTCAGGTCGATGAACTCCATGGCTTATCCCTGTATGGTGTTGGCGCCGTTGCGGGCGTTGATTTCAGTGCCGGACAGGCCGGTCTGGAATGCGGGGCCGGCCCCGCCGCCGGCCGCAAGATTGTCCGTCGCGTCGTTTCCGGCTGGCGCTTCGGCGGGGCGGCAGATGCCGTCTTGCAGAACATAGCGTTCCCCGGTGCCAGGACAGCGCGCCTCGCCGCTTCCGGACAGGGGCAGCGCCAGGCGCTCGCCTGTACGGCTGATCCAGCCGATCTGGCGTGCTGGCACGCCGGCCACCAGGGCATGGGGCGCCACGTCGCGGTGGACCACGGCGCCGGCCGCCACGAAAGCGTATTGGCCGATCGTCACGCCGCACACGATGGTGGCATTGGCGCCGATGGTGGCGCCGCGGCGTACCAGGGTGCGTCTGTACGCGTGCTTGCGCGGCACTGCGGCGCGTGGGTTGTAAACGTTGGTAAACACCATGCTCGGACCGCAGAAGACATCGTCCTCGAGCGTTACGGCATCGTATATCGAGACATTGTTCTGGATCTTGACCTGATTACCGATCTGCACGTCATGACCGACAAAGACGTTCTGGCCGAGCGAGCAGGCCGCTCCAATGCGCGCGCCGGCGCAGACGTGGGTGAAATGCCAGACATGGGTGTCTTCACCGAGCTGGGCGCCGCGGTCGACGATGGCGCTGGAATGGATGATGATGGCCATGGTCAGTACTCCAGCGGCAGGGCGACGCGGCGGCCGTCGCGCGCCGAGCGGTAGGCGGCGACCAGCACCTCGAGCGATTTGAGGCCCTCGCGGCCATCGGTCTCGGGCTCGGCCTCGCCGCGCAGCACGCGGATCACGTTGTCGTAGTAGAGCGGATGGCCGAAGCCATAGACCGAGGTGGTCTGGTAGCTGGCGTCAAGCACCAGCGCGTCGTCGGGATCGGCTTGCGCGAATTCCCATTGCTGGACTTCGTTGACGGCGACGCCGCCGATGCGTGCGCTGCCATGTTCGCCGAGGATGGTGATCGAGCCTTCGAGGTTGCGCGGCCAGGCCAGCATGGTGACGTTCATCGAACCCAGCGCGCCATTGCGCCAGCGCAGGCTCATCACGCCGGTGTCCTCGACCTCGATGTCGCGCGCCAGGGTCGCGGTATAGGCTTGCAGGCTTTCGATCGGGCCGACGATCCATTCGAGCAGGTCGACATAGTGGCTGGCCTGGTTCATGAAGGCGCCGCCGTCGAATTCCCAGGTGCCGCGCCAGCCGGCGCTGCGGTAGTACTCGTCGGGGCGGGTCCAGAACACATTGAGGTTGACCATGTAGATGCGGCCGAAGCGCTTTTTCTCGACCGCGCGCTTGAGCAGTTGCAGGGTGGCGTTGCGGCGGTTCTGCTTGACGACGAACAGCCTTACCCCGGCCTCGTCGGCGGCGGCGACCATGCGCTTGCCGTCTTCCCAGCGCGTGGCCATCGGCTTTTCGGTGACCACGTGGCGGCCGGCCGCGGCGATGCGGATCGCCTGGCCCGGGTGCAGGCCGGACGGGGTGGCCAGCACGAAGGCGTCGGCGTCGAGCTCGGCCAGCATGCGGTCGAGGCTGGCATACGGGCGGGCGCCCGTGATGCCGGCGGCTTCTTCGCGGGCATGCGGGTCGATGTCGCAAACGCCGGCCAGTTCGCAGCGGTCGGCGTGCTCGCGCATTGCGTTCATGTGGTTGCGGGCGATGCGGCCGCAGCCGACCAGGGCAAAGCGGATCTTGCGGTCGAGGATGGGGGGAGGGTAGTGGCGCATGCGGGCTCCGGGCATGATGGTGGGCAGCGACGATTGGGTAGCAATGAGTGGGTAGCGACGATTGGGCAGCGATGATTGCGCTTGGACGGGTCGGATGGAGGCGAGGGCCGGCCGGTCAGGCCTGCACCACGTTCGGCAAGCGGTTCGGATACACGCCGCGGGTGTCCACGATCAGGTTGGCGTACTGGAGCACCAGGTCATAGTCGAAGGCGCTGTGACTGGTGGCCAGCAGCACCACGTCGTAGGACGCGAGCGAGGAAGGCGTCAGGGGCACGCTCGACAGCTCGAAGCGGTGTTCGCGCATGCGCGGGAAGACCGGGACGTGCGGGTCGGAATAGTCGACCGCGGCGCCGCGCGCGCGCAGCAGCTCCATCAGCACCACCGAAGGCGATTCGCGCATGTCTTCGACGTCCTTCTTGTAGGAGATGCCCAGCACCAGGATGCGGCTGCCCATCACCGCGCGGCCGCGCTCGTTGAGGGCGTCGGCCACCTTGCCGACCACCCA
>Ga0265780_10005473_pt1 | contig 16076 bp, 15 predicted proteins | sample P1T30metagenome_FD_192432 | JGI IMG/M metagenome (GOLD analysis project Ga0265780, IMG submission 192432) | Plant litter microbial communities from East Loma Ridge, Irvine, California - P1 T30 | ecosystem: Environmental > Terrestrial > Plant litter > Unclassified | place: USA: California... | reverse complement strand
GGTATCCTGGTACGAGAAGTTACGGCCCTGCAGCAGCGGGTCGTTCGAGAAGTCGATGCCCGGCACCACGTGCGAGGTGCAGAACGCCACCTGCTCGGTCTCGGCGAAGAAGTTGTCCGGATTACGGTCCAGCACCAGCTTGCCCACCGGGGTCAGCGGCACCAGTTCTTCCGGGATGATCTTGGTCGGATCCAGCACGTCGAAGGCGAAGCCGGCGGCCTGCTCTTCGGTAAAGATCTGCAAGCCCAGTTCCCACTCGGGGAAGTTGCCGGACTCGATCGCTTCCCACAGGTCGCGGCGGTGGAAGTCGGGATCGGCGCCCGAGATGCGCACCGCCTCGTCCCATACCAGCGAGTGGGTGCCCTGCATCGGGGTCCAGTGGAATTTCACGAAGCGCGCTTCGCCTTGCGCATTGATCAGGCGGAAGGTGTGCACGCCGAAGCCCTGCATGGTGCGGTAGCTGCGCGGGATGGCGCGGTCGGACATGGTCCACATCAGCATGTGCGCGATCTCGGGCGACAGCGAAGCGAAGTCCCAGAAGGTGTCGTGGGCGGTGGCCGCCTGCGGCATGGCGTGGTGCGGTTCCGGCTTGGCGGCGTGTACCAGGTCAGGGAACTTCATCGCGTCCTGGATGAAGAACACCGGCATATTATTGCCCACCAGGTCCCAGTTGCCTTCCTCGGTATAGAACTTGACGGCGAAGCCGCGCACGTCGCGCGCGGTATCGGTCGAACCGCGCTCGCCGGCCACGGTCGAGAAGCGCAGGAACACCGGGGTGCGCTTGCCCTTCTTGGCGAACGGGATGGCGCGCGTCAGGCTGCTGAAGTCGTCGTACGATTCGAAGTAGCCGTGGGCGGCCGAGCCGCGCGCGTGCACCACGCGTTCAGGGATGCGCTCGTGGTCGAAGTGGCTGATCTTCTCGCGCAGGATGAAGTCTTCCAGCAGCGTCGGGCCGCGCAGGCCGGCCTTCAGCGAATGCTGGTTGTCGGCGACCGGCACGCCCTGGTTGGTGGTGAGCACGCGCTCGGCCGGATCGACGCGCACGCGGTCGAGCGGGTCGACGGTCGGGTTCTCGCCTTTCGGCGGGTTGCCGTCGCCGACCTTGTCATTGGCGATGATCTCGCTGGCGGTGCTGCCGGTGGCGGCGTGGGTCGATGGCTTGTAGGTCTCGCCTTCGGTCGGCGTGCGTGCGGCGTCGCCGTATTCGCTGGCCTTGGTCGCGTTATGCGGACGTTCGGCCGACAGGTCCTGCTCTGCCGGGATCTTGTCGAGCAAGCGGTCGGCGACCGGATTGCTGACACCCAGGCTCTTCGGTGGATTGGCGTCGGAAGGACCGCCCACGGTGCTCAGGATCGAGCCGGCACCGTCGACCGGGCTGGTGTGCTTGGAAGATGTCATCCTGTTGCCTCATTAGTTGTAGGGTTAATAAATAGCCCTAACAACATAGCTCAGCAACACAGACACACACTGTGAGTTCACACACGTACAGCAATATGGCTGGCAAATTATTTCTATCGAGACGATAGCGATAACTAATGCCGACGCACGATTAATTATTTCTAGAAATATTCAATGCGCGTCGGACATTTGCGCGGACGTGGCTGTTATTGGGCCGGGTCGTTGGAATCGTTCAGCACCACGACCTGTCCGTCTTCGATCACGTTTCCTTCGCTGAGCGCGATCACGGAATGGCCGCCCATGCGGGGCAGGGTCAGCGTAATACTGTCGCCGCGCTGTTCGAAACGGCCTTGTGCCGAACAGGTGCCGAACAATGGCGTCGGTTTCACCCCGGACGCATCAGCGATCAAGAAAAAGAACAGGGTCTCGCAGCTATTTCCGCGACCACCGCTGCTTGCCATCAGCACGGCTTCCCTGCCGCTGGAAAGGGTAAAGCTGCGAAGCGGGAACTGCCAATCAGCATCATCGCCGCTGAACAAAGGCCTGCCGTCGAGTGTGACAAAGCGTTTGCCATCCTGGTCATGCATGCGCGCCAGCGTGCCGGCTACCGTTGGCACTGACGTCGGCAGCGTATCGGCGTTGCTGTCGATAACGCCTTGGTCGCTCACATCCGCAACGCTCGCATCCGCAATGGTTGCCGATGCATCGCTTGCCGGTGCATCGGTCGACGACTGTTCTGCTTGCTGGAGTAATTCGTTCAGCGACGCCTCGGTGTGTTCCCCACGCGCCCGTGCCGCGTAGTCCTGGTAAGCCGGTACGGCAATGCCGGCCAGGAAACCGATCACCACGAATGCCAGGGCGAGGATGACTCCCCAGCGCGACCATTTCTTCTGCACGCGATCAAAGTGCTCGAAGCTCTCCCATTGTTTGTTTTTCCATGCCATTTCCCGGCCTTTGAAGCCTAGCCAGATCGCCACGATGAATCCGACGTAGGGAATGATTGCCAGCAGGCCGATCCAGCTGCGATTGCCGATTGCCCAGATCCAGTTAAGGAGGAATGCCCCCCAGCTCCAACCCTTGACGCCTTCGGGAATCGCTTGCTGGCTCACTGGTGGCAGCGGCGGTACTGCTGGTGGTAACGCTGGTGGCAGTGGCGGTACTGGTGGCATCGGCGGCAGCGGTGGTGGCGTTGCCGCGGACGCCTTGTCCAGCTGGACTGCCTCTGGCTGCGTCAAAGGTGATGCAGCGCGGCTAACCTTGTTGCCGCAGGCGGCGCAGAATCCAGCCCCCGGTGCTACTGCGGCGCCACAATTCGAACAAAACATGGATTTCTCTCATACGGAAATAGTAAACCGCGACGGTAAGCGGGCGATCGGCAATTGTATCGATCGTTTCTGCATGGAAATCTAACCCATTCTCACATAGCAATGAAAGATGATTATTTAGATGCAATAAAGCAACAGTAAATATATTTACGCAATAAAAATTTTGGGATTGATAATGTGGTTGGATAGACTGTTCGGATTGGCATCTGGGATGAAACTAGATAACGCCGGTTTTTGCTATCGACGATCGCCGATGCCGCAAAAAAAAATCCAGAACGAGGAAAAACGGAAATGCAAACGACAAATGTGGCCGGCAATACTGAATGGCATTATGAATCGAACGGCGTACGTAACGGTCCGGTAAGCGAATCGGAAATCCATCAGCTTATTGCCGCCAACAAGCTGGGACGCTCGTCCTATGTCTGGAGCAAGGGCATGGCCGACTGGACGACCATGGAAACCACGCCCTTCCTCAGCCAGTTCACCGCGACGCCTCCGCCATTGAGCGGTGGAGCGGTGAATAACACATTGGTATGGTGGCTGGCCTTCGGACCGCTGTTGGGCCTGTTCCTTGCCGAATTTCTCGCCGGTGCGACCGACAAGGACGTCGCCGCTTTCTGGTGGACGACACTGGTGTTGAATATCGGCCTGTCGATCGCCGATGAAAAGAAGCTGAAGCAGGCGGGGCATGACACGGCCAGCATGGGCATGGCCTTTATTGTGCCAGTCTATTTATTCAAGCGCGCCAAGGTGCTAAAGCAGAGCAACAGCTATTTCGTCGTATGGGTCGTGCTGTTCGTACTGTCGCTGTTCGCCGATATCTGAAGCCGGTCTTGTCCGCCGGGCGCGCCGCATGAGGCGCGCCGGCGCTACATCAGGATCACGTCGTACTGTTCCTGGTGATACCCCTTCTCGACCTGCAGCGAGATGCGCTTGCCGATGAAGTCGCCCAGCATGGCCAGGTGCTGCGACTCTTCTTCCAGGAACAGGTCGATCACCTCCTGCCCGGCGACGATGCGGAACTCGCGCGGGTTGAACTGCTTGGCTTCGCGCAGCAGTTCGCGCAGGATCTCGTAGCAGATCGTGCGGCTGGTCTTCACCTGCCCCTTGCCGGAGCACGCCGGGCAGGGTTCGCACAGGATGTGGGCCAGCGATTCGCGCGTGCGCTTGCGCGTCATCTCCACCAGGCCCAGGGCCGAGAAGCTGCTCACCGAGACCTTGGTGCGGTCGCGCGCCAAGGTCTTCTTGAGCTCGGCGAGCACCTGGTTGCGGTGCTCGTTGTTCTCCATGTCGATGAAGTCGAGGATGATGATCCCGCCGAGGTTGCGCAGGCGCAGCTGGCGCGCGATGGCGTGCGCCGCTTCCAGGTTGGTCTTGAAGATCGTGTCGGCGAAATTGCGTCCGCCGACATAGCCGCCGGTGTTGACGTCGATGGTGGTCATCGCCTCGGTCTGGTCGACGATCAGGTAGCCGCCGGACTTGAGGTCCACGCGCCGGCCCAGCGCGCGCAGGATTTCTTCCTCCACGCCGTACAGGTCGAACAGTGGCCGCTCGCCGGTGTAGTGCGCCATGCGCGACAGCACGCTCGGCGTGTAGACCTGGGCGAACTCGGCCAGTTTCAGGAAGTTCTCGCGCGAGTCGACCTGGATGCTGGCCGTTTCGTCGTGCACGAAGTCGCGCAGTACGCGCTGCGCCAGGCTCAGGTCCTGGTACAGCAGGGTGGTGGGCGGCAGCGTGCGCGCACCCTGCACGATCGCGCCCCAGGTCTTGCGCAGGTAGTCGACGTCGGCGGCGATGTCGTCGCTCGACGCTTCCTCGGCCATGGTGCGCACGATGTAGCCGCCTTTTTCTTCCGGCGGCAGGATGCTCTGCAGGTGCGTGCGCAGGCGCTCGCGCTCGGCTTCCTTTTCGATCTTTTGCGAGATGCCGATGTGCTGGTCCTGCGGCAGGTACACCAGCATGCGGCCGGCGATCGAGATCTGGGTCGACAGGCGCGCGCCCTTGGTGCCGATCGGGTCCTTGATGACCTGCACGGTGAGTACCTGGCCGTCGAACAGCAGTTTCTCGATCGGGGTCGGCGGCGCGTTGCTGCCGTCGTGGGGCCGCGCTTCCCAGATGTCGGCCACGTGCAGGAAGGCGGCGCGCTCCAGGCCGATGTCGATGAAGGCCGACTGCATGCCCGGCAGCACCCGCACCACCTTGCCCAGATAGACATTCCCCGCCAACCCGCGCGTGAGCGTGCGCTCGATGTGCAGCTCCTGAACCGCGCCCTGCAGGACCAGCGCGACGCGCGTTTCCTGCGGTGTGATGTTGATGAGGATATCTTCGTTCATGGACCCAGCCGTGCGTATTGTTCAGGGTGACATGATACACCCCGGAACGCAGCACCGGAGGGCGCCCCGGCGCCGAAAAACAGGGCGGGGCGGGCGGTGAGGGGGCGTCCCGCCGCCACGTTCGGATTCAGATGGCGACGCCCGCCTTGCGCAGCAGGCAGGCGGTCTCGTACAGCGGCAATCCCATGATGCCCGAATGGCTGCCCTCGATGTGCTCGATGAACAGCGCCGCCGGGCCCTGGATGCCGTAGCCGCCCGCCTTGTCGTAGGGCTCGAGGGTGGCGCAATACGCCTTGATCTGCGCCGGCGTGAGCTTGGCGAAGCGCACGTTCGACACCTGCGTGACCTGCTCGGCCACCCGTTCGGCGTGCACCGACACCGCGGTCAGCACCTGGTGCGTGCGGCCCGACAGGCGCTCGAGCATGGCGACCGCTTCTCGGTTATCCACGGGTTTTCCCAGGATGTCTCCGTCGATCGTCACCGTGGTGTCGGCCGTCAGCACCGGGCGCAGCGGCTGGCGCCGCTGCAGCAGCAGGTTGTAGGCAAATGCGCCCTTGGCCCTGGCCACCCGCGCCACGTAGTCGCGCACGTCCTCGCCCGGCAGCACGTCTTCGCTGACGTCGACCGCGCGACCCGGATCGCTGCGCAGCAGCATCAGTTCGAATTCCACACCAATCTGGCGCAATAGTTCGCGCCGGCGCGGGCTTTTTGAGGCGAGATAGATTTTTTTCTGGTTTCTCATCGACTTCAAACAGGCGTTCAGACTCGGTGGTACGGATGGTTCTGGGTAATCGACCAGGCGCGGTAGAGCTGTTCCGCCAGCATGACACGGACGATTCCGTGTGGCAGTGTCATGCTGGAGATGCGGATCAGCCCCTCGGCGCGCGCTTTCAGTTCGGGATCGAGGCCATCGGCCCCACCGATCAGGAAAGCGGTATCGCGCCCGTCACGCTGCCAGGTTTCCAGCTGCTGCGACAGGCCGGTACTCGTCAGATCCTTGCCGCGCTCGTCCAGGGCGATGATGCGCACGCCCTTGGGCAGGGCCGCCTCGATCCGCTCGCGTTCGAGCGCCATCGCGGTGGCCGCGGTCTTGCTGCCGGAGCGCTCGACCGGCTTGATTTCCTTGAGCACGATGCGCAGCTCGGGCGGCATGCGCTTCGTGTACTCGGCAAAGCCGGACTCGATCCAGGCCGGCATCTTGTGCCCGACCGCGGCAATGATCAGCTGCATGCCGACTTGCCTTATTCCGCGTCTTTCTTGATGCGGCGGATCACCTTCTTGACTGGCGCGGCTTCAGCGGCCGGAGCAGCCTTCGGCGCGGCGGTCTTGGCGGCGCGCTTCGGCGGCTTGGCCTTGGTCGCTTCGACGGCGGCGATCTCGGTCTTGCTTGGCGCGACCTTCACGGTCTTGCCGGTCGGGACCGACTTGGCGGCGGCCTTCTTGGCGGCAGGCTTCTTGGCGGCGGTCTCGGTGGCGGCGGCCTTGGTGGCGCGCTTGGCGGCCGGCTTGCGTTCGTTGACCGGCTGGGCGTCGATCTGCGCCTGGTTGGCCGCCAGGTGCTTCGATTTCGGCTTGGCGGCGTCGGCGTCGATGCCTTCGGCGGTCGACTTGCGCTTGGCGGCGCCCAGCTTGACCGGCTTCTCGCCCCAGATCTCTTCCAGGCGGTAGTACTGGCGGATCGCCGGTTGCATGATGTGCACGATCATGTCGCCCAGGTCGACCAGCACCCATTCACCGGTGTCCTCGCCTTCCATGCCGATCACGTCGCCGCCCGCGGCCTTGACCTTGTCACGCACCGACGCGGCCAGCGCCTTGGTCTGGCGGTTCGACGTGCCCGAGACCACGGCGATGCGGTCGAACAGGCTGGTCAGGTGGGTCGTGTCGAACAGCGTGATGTCCTGGCCCTTGACGTCTTCCAGGGCGTCGACGACGAGCGTTTGCAGTTTCTTGATATCCATTAGTTTTTGTACAGGTTATGTTGTTGAATGTAGTCTAGCACTTGCGCCGGCACGAGCGCGTTTGGGTCCGCGCCGTTTCGCAGGGCCGCGCGGATGCGGCTCGACGAAATATCGACGTCCAGCGTCGGTGCGAGGCAGACTTTTCCGTGGCTGCTTGCGCGCACGGTGTCGGGCGCCGCCAGCCGCGTCGACAGTTCTTGCGCCACCAGTGGTGGCAAGGCTTCCTGGGCCAGATCGTAACCCGGGCGGGTAGCCACGCCCAGGTTCGCAAGGTCGAACAGCGCGCGCCATTCGTTCCAGCTGTCCAGGTTGAGCAGCTGGTCGGCGCCCATCAGGAACACGATCGACGCCGAAGCGCCGAGCTCGCTACGCAATGCGCGCAGCGTTTCGACCGTATAGGTCGGGGTCTTGCGATCGATTTCCTGGCGGTCGATGACGACGGCCAGGTTCGGACGATCAAACGCCAGTTCGAGCATCGCGATGCGATCGTCGACACTCGCCTGCAGGCCGGCCTTTTGCCACGGCTGGCCGGCCGGCAGGATGCGCAGCTGGTCGGGCCGCAGGCAGCCGGCGAACAATTCGGCCAGCTCGACGTGGCCGCGGTGGACAGGATCGAAGCTGCCTCCCAGTACGGCGATGCAGGAGGTCGGCGCCACGCTCACGCCGCCAGCCAGTCCCGGTGTACCAGGAAGTCGGTGTACAGCTGCGCCTCGGCGCTGCCGGGTTCGGGATGCCAGTCGTAGCGCCACTTGACGATCGGCGGCATCGACATCAGGATCGCCTCGGTCCGTCCGCCCGACTGCAGGCCGAACAGCGTGCCGCGGTCCCAGACCAGGTTGAACTCGACGTAGCGTCCGCGCCGGTAGGCCTGGAAATCACGCTCGCGCTCGCCATATGGCTGGTCCATGCGGCGCTGCAAGATCGGCAGGTAGGCATCGAGGAAGCTCGACCCCACGCTCTGCACCAACGCGAAGGACTGCTCGAACCCGAGTTCGTTCAGGTCGTCGAAGAAGATACCGCCGATGCCACGCGGCTCCTTGCGGTGCTTCAGGTAGAAGTAATCGTCGCACCAGGTCTTGCAGCGCGGGTAGAGCTCGCTGCCGAACGGCGCCAGCGCGTCGTGGCAGGCCTGGTGGAAATGGCGCGCGTCGTCCAGCTGGCCGTAGTAGGGCGTCAGGTCCATGCCGCCGCCGAACCACCAGACCGGGTCCTTGCCCGGCGCGGTCGCTTCGAAGAAGCGCACGTTCATGTGCACCGTCGGCGCGTACGGGTTGCGCGGGTGCAGCACCAGCGAAACGCCCATCGCTTCCCAGGCGCGGCCAGCCAGCTCGGGACGCGCCGCCGTGGCCGACGGCGGCAGCGCCGCGCCGCGCACGTGCGAGAAGTTGACGCCGCCACGTTCCAGCACATTGCCTTCCTCGATCAGGCGCGAGATGCCGCCGCCGCCTTCGGGACGCTCCCATTGCTCGCGCCGGAACGGCTTGCCGTCGACCTGTTCGAGGCCATGCACGATACGCTCCTGGAGTTCAAGCAGCCAGGCCTTGACGGCGGCGGGATTGGGGGAAGACATGGAATATGACAAAGCGGGAATCAAAAAGTGCGCAGATTGTACACCTGCGCAGGTGGTAGTTACATCTCTGGCGTTGTGGGCGGAGGGCCAGGGGTGGTCGGGAAAACTTGGGTTCCCGCCTTCGCGGGAACGACGTGCTTGGGTATGTGGCTCATTAACTGCAGTATCCAACTGCAGTATCTAACTGTCGTATCGCCGGTGGCCGATAGATTGCCGCAACATATAACGCCGTTCCCGCGCATTGCCGCAACATACAACGTCGTTCCCGCGAAGGCGGGAACCCAATTCGGTCAATCAGCCTTCAGCCATATTACGGCCCGCAGACTACGTCGTTCCCGCGAAGGCGGGAACCCAATTCGGTTGATCAGCCCTCAGCGGTACTACGGCCCGCAAACTACGTCGTTCCCGCGCAGGCGGGAACCCAATTCGGTTGATCAGCTCTCAGCGGTACTACGGCCCGCAAACTACGTCGTTCCCGCGCAGGCGGGAACCCAAGCCGGCCGGTCAGCCTTCAGCCATCTTACGGCCCCCAATATGAACCGTCTTTCCCGCGCAGGCGGGAACCCAAGCCGGCCGATCAGCCTTCGGCCGTATTACTTCACACCGCGCCAGCCGATGTCGCGCCGGTACTGCGCGCCGTTGAAATGAATGCGCTCGACGCCCTCGTAAGCCTGCTTCTGCGCCATCTTGACGCTGTCGCCCAGACCCACCACGCACAGCACGCGGCCACCGTTGGTCTGCAGCGTGCCGCCGGCCAGGCGGGTGCCCGCGTGGAAGGTGACGCATTCGGGGGTCTCGGCCGGGATGCCGTCGATGACGTCGCCCTTGCGCGGACTGTCCGGATAGCCGGCCGCTGCCATGACCACGCCGACGGCGGTGCGGCGGTCCCATTCCAGCTCGACCGCGTCGAGCGTGCCGTTGCAGGCGTGCTCGAGCACGGTGGCGAAGTCGCTTTTCAGGCGCGCCATGATCGGCTGGGTTTCCGGATCGCCCATGCGGCAATTGAATTCGAGCGTGCGCGGATTGCCTTCGCCGTCGATCATCAGGCCGGCGTACAGGAAGCCGGTGAACGGAATGCCGTCGCGCGCCATGCCCTGGATGGTCGGGTTGATGATCTCGCGCATCACGCGCGCATGCATCGACGGCGTCACGATCGGGGCCGGCGAATAGGCGCCCATGCCGCCCGTGTTCGGGCCCTGGTCGTGGTCCTTCAGGCGCTTGTGGTCCTGGCTGGTGGCAAGCGCCAGCACGTTCTTGCCGTCGCACATGACGATGAAGCTGGCTTCTTCGCCGGCCAGGAATTCCTCGATCACGATGCGCGCGCCGGCGTCGCCGAAGGCGTTATCGGACAGCATGTGGTCGACCGCAGCATGCGCTTCGTCGAGCGACATCGCGACCACCACGCCCTTGCCGGCCGCCAGGCCGTCGGCCTTGATGACGATCGGGGCGCCGTTGGCGTCGATGTAGGCGTGGGCCGCGCCAGCGTCCGAGAAGGTCTCGTACCTGGCGGTAGGGATGCCGTGGCGCTGCATGAAGGCCTTGGCGAAGTCCTTCGAGCTCTCGAGCTGGGCCGCCTCGCGGGTGGGGCCGAAGATCTTGAGGCCGCGCGAACGGAACAGGTTCACGATGCCGGCCGCCAGCGGCGCTTCCGGGCCCACCAGGGTGAGGGCGATGTGCTGCGCCACCACGAAGTCGGCGAGCGCCGCCGGATCGGTGATTTCCACCGTCACCAGGCGGTCGTCGAGCGCCGTGCCGCCGTTGCCGGGGGCGACGAAGACGGTCTGGATGCGTTCCGATTGGGCCAGTTTCCACGCCAGCGCGTGTTCGCGGCCGCCCGAGCCGACTACGAGGATTTTCATATTGCCTACCAGGGTTATTCTTCGATCACGGCGTTGGTGAACACTTCCTGGACGTCGTCCAGGTTTTCCAGCGCGTCGAGCAGCTTTTGCATCTTGATGGCGTCTTCGCCGGTGAACACGGTCTCGGTCGCAGGCTTCATGATGACCTCGGCCACTTCGGCCTTGAAGCCGGCTGCTTCGAGCGCTTCCTTGACGGTGGCGAAGGCGAATGGATCGCACAGCACTTCGAAACCGCCTTCGTCGTCGGCGGCGACGTCGTCGGCGCCGGCTTCGAGGGCCGCTTCCATCAGCTTGTCTTCTTCGACGCCGGGGGCGAACAGGAACTGGCCGGTGTGCTGGAACATGAAGGCGACCGAGCCTTCGGTGCCCATATTGCCGCCGAACTTGGAAAAGGCGTGGCGCACTTCGGCCACGGTGCGCACGCGGTTGTCGGTCAGGCAGTCGACGATGATCGCCGCGCCGCCGATACCGTAGCCTTCGTAGCGCACTTCTTCATAGTTGACGCCTTCGAGCTCGCCCGAGCCGCGCTGGATCGCGCGGGTGACGTTGTCCTTCGGCATATTCGCGTCGGCCGCCTTCTCGACCGCCAGGCGCAGGCGCGGGTTGGACGGGATGTCGCTTCCGCCCATGCGCGCAGCCACCGTGATCTCCTTGATCAGGCGCGTCCAGATCTTGCCGCGCTTGGCGTCGGTCGCGGCTTTCTTATGCTTGATATTGGCCCATTTGCTGTGTCCAGCCATGTCGAGGATTCCTTAGACGGTATGCAAGAGTGGCCGATATTTTAGCATAGGCCCCCCTTGCAAAAATCTGTCTGAGGCATCATGGAAACAACAGTCGGGTTCCCAGGGCGAGCAGCGCCAGCCCGCCGATGGAGGCGATCCAGTGGCCGCCCGACAGGCGGATCTCGGCCAGCACGAGCAGCCCCACCAGCACGATCGACGCGGGGTTGTCGGGGCCGGCGGCCAGCAGCACGAGCATCAGCAACCAGCAACACCCGAGGCACTGGCGCGCGTGGGCCGCGCCGCGCCCGGCGGCCCCGGCCAGGCCGTCGCGCCAGCCGGCCAAGATGCCCGGCAGCGGCGCCCGGCAGTGCTCCAGGCAGGCATGCTTGGCGGGTGTCCACTGGTAGACGCCGGCCGCCACCAGGGCCAGGCCGAGCAGCAGCGGATGGCGCACCGCGCCGCTGGGGCCGGATTCGTGCAGCGTCCATTGGGCGATCGCCGCCAGCAGGGCGAAGCCGGTCCAGGCGCCCAGGTAGCCGAGCACGAACAGGGCGGTGCGCAGGCGCGCCCGCTGCGCCGCGCGGTGGCCGGCCAGCCGCGCGAACAGCACGGTGGCGCGGCTGGCCAGCGGCAGCATGAGTGCCGTGCACAGGCCGGCCCAGGTCAGGAATACCAGCGCCAGCTGGCCGGCCTGGTAGGCCAGGGTAGGGTGGCGCGCGCCGGCGGCGGGCGCATCAACGGGCGGCGGCAGGCTGGCCAGCACCAGGCCGCCCAGCACCAGGCCGGCCCAGAACAGGCTGGCCAGCAGCGAGCCTGCCAGCAAGGCCAGTGCCAGCAGCCGGTCACGCCCCAGGCGCGCTTCGAGACGGCTCAGGTTCATCGCCGGGCTCCCGGCGGGCCGGCGCGCGCTATCGTGCAGGGCATGATGGTGCTCCTATTGGTCGGGACATGCGGTTTCGACCACACGCCGGGCTTGCCGTTCGGCGAACCCGGCCGCAAGGCGCCTGCGGCAGAGCCTGCGGTCGTCGAATGCGCGCACGGGCGGCGTCGACCGTGCTTCTCCTTTACCACGCCGTGGCGCGATGGCGGTCGCCTGCGACTCGCCGGTTCGCCGAACTTCAGCGCCATCACCACGGCCGCGCCGTCCGCTTGATCGCGTTCAGAGCGGCTGCGCGCCGAGGTGCTCCGCCGAGGCGCTCCGATTACCTGTGCGCGCGAATGCGGTATTCTTGGCAACCATCATCCCGTGCATCCGGGACCCACCCGCAGTCGCTGACAACATGACCGATACCACCACCTTTCCATCGCCCCGGATTGCCCTGATCGCCCACGACAAGAAAAAGGACGACATGATCGCGCTCGCCGCCGAGTACCTCGACTTCCTCAAGGGCTGCACGCTGTCCGCTACCGGCACCACGGGCGGACGCCTGATCAACGAGCTGGGGCTGGCCGTCGAGCGCAAGCATTCAGGGCCGGTGGGTGGCGACCTGCAGATCGGCGCCCAGCTGGTCGACGGCCTGATCGACTGCGTGATCTTCCTGCGCGACCCGATGACGCCGCAGCCGCACGAACCCGATATCAACGCTCTGGTGCGCGCCTGCGACGTGCACAACATCCCGTGTGCGACCAATGTCTCGAGCGCGCGCCTGGTGCTGTCGCAACTGATGGGCGCGCGCCGCTGACCCGAAGGAGTTGCCATGCTTGCCAAAGCCATCCAGATCACCGCCCACGGCGGCCCTGAAACCATGGAATACACCGACGTCGAGGCGCCCGCGCCCGGCCCGGGCGAGGCCCGCATCACGCAGCATGCAATCGGCCTGAACTACATCGACGTGTACTTCCGCACCGGCCTGTATCCGCAGCCGCTGCCCGGCGGGCTGGGCAAGGAGGGCGCGGGGGTGGTCGAATCGGTGGGCGAGGGCGTCACCCACGTCAGGCCGGGCGACCGCGTGGCCTATGCCGGCGGCCCGAACGGCGCCTATGCCGAGGTGCGCACCATGCCGGCGCGCTTCCTGGTCAAGCTGCCTGACGAGATTTCGTTCGAGACGGCGGCCGCCATGATGCTGCAGGGCCTGACGGTGCAGTATCTGCTGCGCCAGACCTATCCGGTCAAGGCGGGCGAGACGATCCTGTTCCACGCCGCGGCCGGCGGCGTCGGCCTGATCGCCTGCCAGTGGGCGCGCGCCCTCGGCGTGCAGCTGATCGGCACCGTGGGCTCGGCGGAGAAGGGCGAGCTGGCCCTGCGCCACGGCGCCGCCCACGTCATCAACTACAAGAAGGAAGACATTGCCGCGCGCGTGCGCGAGATAACCCGGGGCGCCGGCGTGCCGGTGGTGTACGACTCGGTCGGCAAGGACACATTTGACGCGTCGCTCGACTGCCTGCGGCGGCGCGGGCTGATGGTCAGCTTCGGCAATGCCTCCGGCGCGGTGGAGCCGATCGCGCCGGGCGAACTGTCCCGGCGGGGTTCGCTGTTCCTGACGCGGCCGACCCTGTTCGACTATATGTCCACCATCGAGGAACAAGCGGCGATGGCGGCCGAGCTGTTCGACATGGTCACGAGCGGCAGGATCAAGATCGAGGTGCACCAGACCTTCCCGTTGGCGCGCGCGGACGATGCCCATCGCGCGCTGGAGTCGCGCGCCACCACCGGCTCGACGGTGCTGCTGCCATGAGGGACACCCGCGACGAACTCCCGCCCACCGCACCGCCGGCGCCGCCGCCGGGCGACGGAACACCGAAATTCGGGCGCCTGCTGGTCGTGCTGGCGCTTGCCCTGTTGCTGATCGTGGCGATCACGCTGGGCTCCGAGGCGTATTTCAGCTGACTGGCGTCAGGGCTGTAGCCAGTATCGGGGGACAACCGAGACGTCAGCGGCGCAACATCGCTGGCATCAAAACGTCATCCCCGCCCTCGCCGGGCGCCTTGGCGTGGATCCAGGTGCTGCTGACACTGGCGTAACGCTTGCAATATTGGATCGCTGGCCTCAAAACGTCATTCCCGCGAAGGCGGGGATCCAAGTGCTGCCGGCAATATTGGATCCCCGCCAAGGCGCCCGGCGAGCGAGGGAATGACGGTGCTTCTGCCAACGACGCGGATTCGCACTCACGGTGACAGTCCCGCAACCGGAACCCGCCACCGCCGTCGCCGGCCACATCAGATCACGTATTCGGCTGCTTGGTCACCTCGACCCGGCGCGCTACGCCCGATTGGCCGGGGAAGCCTTCGAATGCGCTGTGCACCAGGGCAGGCATGATTTCCGGCGTCGACATATTGCGGCTGGTGTTGTGCACCGTGACGTCGAACAGGCGCTTGCCGTCGCGTGCCGACTTGATCGAGACCTGCAGCTCGCGCCGGTAGTGATGTTCGATCGAGGTCTGGTAGGCTGGATACGGGCCCCAGAACGGATCGTAGAACGGGCTGTACCAGCCGCCCCAGTAGCGGCGGTGGAAGCCGCGGTAGCCATAGCCGAAGCGCGCGCTCGGGTAGAAATACGGCGTCATGATCGGCTCCATCACGCGCACCGGCAGGTCGGTGGTGGTGAAACGCATCGACACCGTCAGCGCGGGCGTGGCGCCATCGGCGTCGCGGAAGCCCTGTCGCGCCAGCTGGGCACGCACCAGTTCCTGGTAGCTGCGCCATTCGAGCGTATCGTCCTGCGGCGGGGGAACTTCGAACACATAACTTTTGTCTTCGATCTGGGCCGGCCACTGGTGGAAGGTCGTGACATCGCTGCGGATCGTCGTCGCGCAGCCGCCCAGCAACAGCGCGAACGTGGCGCCGAGAGCGAGCGTGATTAGGCGTTTCATGTGAATCTCCCTGATATCTATGCGGTGTTTCCCCGATGATGTAGCTTACCGCTTGTTCATATTCCGTGGAGCCGGTTTTACACGCGGTTACGGCGCATACACTGCGATACATGGAAATCGTACGAAACACCTGAAAAGCTTGTTGGTAAAATAAGCATCTCATTCACTGTGTTCGCGAGCCCCTCCATGCGCACCGATACGCCCCAGACCATCTTCCGCAAGGACTATACCCCGCCGAGTTACCTCGTGGATACTGTCGAGCTCGGCTTCGACCTGGACCCCGCCCGGACCGTCGTCGCCAACCGCCTCACGCTGCGCCGCAACCCGGCCGCGCCAGGCCGCGCCATCGAGCTGCACGGCGAGGAGATCGAGCTGGTGGCGCTGCGCCTGAACGGCAAGACGCTGGGTGCGGGCGAGTACAAGCTGGCAAATAACATCCTGACCATCCCCGCGGCGCCCGACGATGTGGTGCTCGAGATCGAATCGGTGTGCGTGCCCGAGCAGAATACGACGCTCAGCGGCTTGTATGTATCGAACGGCAACTTCTTCACGCAGTGCGAGGCCGAGGGCTTCCGCCGCATCACGTACTTCCCGGACCGCCCCGACGTCATGGCCAAGTACACCGTGATGCTGCGTGCCGACAAGGCCCGCTACCCGGTGCTGCTGTCCAACGGCAACCTCATCCAGCAGGGCGAGCTGGGCGACGGCCGCCACTACGCCCTGTGGGAAGACCCGTTCAAGAAACCATCCTACCTGTTCGCCCTGGTGGCCGCGCAACTGGTGTGCCAAGAAGAAACCTTCCGCCTGGCCGATGGCCGCGACGCCCTGCTGCAGGTCTGGGTCGAAGAGGGCAACCTCGACAAGACCGACTACGCGATGCAGTCGCTCAAGCACAGCATCCGCTGGGACGAAGAAAAATATGGCCTCGAGCTCGACCTTGACCGCTTCATGATCGTCGCCACCAGCGACTTCAACATGGGCGCGATGGAGAACAAGGGCCTGAACATCTTCAACACCAAGTTCGTGCTGGCCAACCCGCGGGTGGCGACCGACGTCGACTTCCAGGGCATCGAGGCGGTGGTGGCGCACGAATACTTCCACA
>Ga0265780_10005472_pt1 | contig 16077 bp, 18 predicted proteins | sample P1T30metagenome_FD_192432 | JGI IMG/M metagenome (GOLD analysis project Ga0265780, IMG submission 192432) | Plant litter microbial communities from East Loma Ridge, Irvine, California - P1 T30 | ecosystem: Environmental > Terrestrial > Plant litter > Unclassified | place: USA: California... | reverse complement strand
GGGGATGGGAAGGGGGTGTGGGAGTGAGGGTTCGATGTCGCGGTGAGATGGGAGTGTTTCGACGAGGATCGATGAATACCTGCGCGCTATGATGGGATGAGACATGCTCTACGATTGCTCGAAAGCGCGGCATCTGAGGAATCGCACGGCGGAGGCTAGGGGCGCTGATACTGTGCGCGATCTGAGGCGCATCTGCCGCCGCAGAGCCGATATAACCACGCGTGTCGGCACCTCGGGCAGAGCCCCTGCTCATGTATCCATCCATAGATACAGACACGGGGAAAGCCAGTGATCCGGCGCAGAGTCGAAGAGGTCAGGGTGCAGTAAAGCCATGGATAGTGTACAAAAGCCATTTCGCCCTCGCCCTCGCCAAAAATGCGTAATCACAGAGATGAGTCTTGCAAGAAAATTCGAGCCATGCGCCTCGCCTACCCGCCCTTCTTCTCCGCAACCTCAATATGCCGCACCCTCACCTCCTCCCTCGCATCTGCATCCACGCCGTCCCTGGCCAACACCGCGCTGCCATGCTCAACCTCCATCGCATCGCCCTCAACCGTCTCGCTGCTCGCGCGCGAACCCACCCCCATCATCGCATCCAAGCCGCCATTAACCTCGACCATCTCGCGCACGCCATCATGTTCCGTGTTGGGCGTGAGCGTCGCGCTACTATCCCCCCTCGCGCGACTATGCCACTGGCCCGCGGACACGGCGTTCCAGTCGTATTCGTAGTCCGGCGGGTCCTTGTCCCAATCGCCCATGGCTGCTGTTTCAGACGTGTCCATGGCCTGCCAGTCGCCCTGTAGCTCCTCGAGGAAGTTGGCGCCGTCTTTCTTGACAAATTCTTGTAGGGGTTTGGATGGCGGGATGGGCGCGACGGATAGTGCGGATGCGTGGGCGTAGATGAGGAGTGCGGCGGGGGATTCGGTCGCTGCGCGCTCGACGACTTCTTGCTGCGTGAGCCGGTCGTGGCGCAGGCTGGGGAACGAGGTCTCGGTGTCGTATTGGATGCGCCACCATTGTTGGGCGCCGGGCGTGGGCGATTGGGGATCTGGGTGCAGAAGGTAGATGACGCCGAAGTGCGTGGCAACACCGCAGAGATGGTATGGGTGGTGCATGGCGTCCTGGGGGCTTTGGCCGGAGGGGTAGGAGGGCTCGGTGAGGTCGATGAGGGCTTCAGCGCCGTCGTCGACGATGGGCTTGAAGCGGCTGGAGATGCTGTGGAGGGTCTCGCGGACTTTTTTGGTTTGCTCTTCGAGAGCGGCGAGTTTGGCTTCGATGCTCTGGTGCAGAGCTTCTAGTTGAGAGAGTACCATGGCATCTTTCGGATCTGGCGTCTCATCTTCAGTCTGTGGCTTGAAGGCCTTCATGCTGGTTTCCAGTAGCTTGAGAGTCTCGACCTTCTTTGCCTTCTCTTTCTTGGGCGTGTGATACTTCAGCCGCTGAATTGTAGCTTCGACCTCCTTCACTTCGTCCTCGTACTTCTTCATGTCACCAAACATGGCGTCGATAACGGGTTTGTTGGTTTCCAGGTAGCGATCGGGATACAGGGTTGCGGGAATTCGGCAGCCTAAGCCTTGTGCATTCGTCGTCGCAGATGTGAGGCGCAAGATGAGCACTTTGCTAGGTTCCGAGAGATGGGCGCTTCCGGTAGCCGAAGCGAAGAGACTTTCATCGAGAACGTCGTAGATACTGTAGTCCTTCTTGGTCCCTTCTCTGACAACAGATGCATCGAGGATGAAGTTATTCACAGTATCATGCCCAATCTTGACAAGAGATCTTATCAAACCGTTGAGCTGGGCAGCAGGGACCTGGGCTTCATAGGCGGCACTCCAGAGTAGCAAAAACTTAAGAACATCGTCATCCTCGTCTTCCATGGTTGGACGCGACTCTTTCCAGGCGTCGAGTTCCAGCATCGAGCTTACAGTCGCATAGGCCCTGTCGGAGTTGTCCAGAAACGCCATCAATCGCTGTGCCTCGTAAATGATGTCCAGACTGTGTGCCTCTTCGCGCTCAGCAGCCGTATCGGTGATACGTGCCGGCAATGCAGGGCTGCCCTTCCACCAGTCGTCGCCCATCCAGTAGTTCCTCTGGGTGATATTCGGCGCTAGCAGCGCATTTCGGAACAGCGGTATCGAGTGCAGTATGCTGATGAGCGCAGGCAGATAATTGAATCTTGGCGACGGCTTCAGAATGGCAGGATGGCCCTCTTCGCGCTTGCGTTGGCTTGGTGAAGGATCCGGTATGACCTCAGTCGACGTCGGCACCATGGCCCACGTATGCTCAGGATAATAGTCCTGGTTCGCCGGGCCAAACACGGGTTTCGAACTGCCTACGACGCCAGACTCCTGCGTATTCTCTATACCTGCCCCGCCAGTCAGCATCTACCTTCCATCCCGTGTCCCAGGCACGTACTCTGCATGGGCGCATCGCCAAGGTGCGTGGAAACCTGGCTCGTTCGCGAGGGCGGGCGCGTGGGTGCTCTGCTCTGGACATTGCTGTGTGGGCCGTAGTCTATGTTGAAGCCTGAGAACACCTCATGTCAGCCCGCGTTCTCTCGGTGCTGCCCTGCTTTTACGTACTGGTTGGCGCTCCACCATTCTGACCTCCACCAAACGCTGCCTCGTCCCATCTCGGTGCCGCATCCTTCAAAAGCTTGTTAATATTCCCAGGGCCCGTCTCAAAGAATTTGTTCGCCGCAGCTTCGAGATTGTTGTCGCTGATCTACACGCATTTGTTAGGCTGCTTGTATGCATGTGAGGAATGCTACCCACCTTGAGAAGCTGCAGGGCTTCGTCGCGACTGAGCTGGCCGTCTATGAAGCTAAGTAGCGTGTCGACATTCTCATCTGTCGCCATGGCGGTTGTTGTAGGGTAGTGATGTGGTAAGCGGGTGGAGCTATGGCGGACTGGAAGTATTCCAAGGTTCAGTGACGTCGGCGGGGATCAGCTGCGTTTGTAGCAAGCACAAGCGTCACATCGACTACAGGCAATCGTGCGCTTCGCGTGGCATTGGCGCGGGACTTCTCGTGGCTTCCATGCTCAGCATGACAGATGCAGCGTGTGTGGGTATAGTGGGGGAGCACAGCAATGCGGAGGAGCTTGCGGAGCTCATGTCGCTAATGGCTGGACAGGGATCCCGCGCCTGCACCACCTTTGTGTCCAAATCCTCGGCTCCAGCTTCACTTTGTGTTTTTGCTAGAGCGAATGGACAAGTCTACAATCAAGAGCGTAATATGTGTTGATTAGTTATGTCTCGGAGGACATCCCGTCTATATGCGGTGGCATCAACGCTGGCCATGCCGTTTTCTAACCAATGCTGTCGTGTCCTCGTATTCTACATTTCTACATTATCCTACACTTCCCAGGAGTACCATACTTATTTCTACATTGCACACCTTACCGTCTAGCCTCAGTCCGTCTTTTCTGGCGTCGCTGTGACTTCAACAGTCGTCGGTATGGCGTTTTCGGATCCAGGTCCCATAGGCCTGTATACCTGGATACCCATCTCTTCATCTATCTTATCCTGCTGCTCTCTCCATTCTCTACCCGTGTTGCTGAAGCGCTGGATCAAGTCCCGGTAGTTTTGCAGGCTCTTATCGACTTCTTGTTCTTCTTGGCCGATGAGGCCGCGTCGTCGTTCTTTAACTGCTTCGTACAGCCTCCATCGCGACTCTTCTGGGATATCCTGGATGTGGTATTCGAGTTGCCATTCGTCTTCTGCTGTGAAAGCAACGGGTCGGTCAACGTAGCCGCCATTGACCTTGCTACGGGTGGTTAGAGTCCATCCCATTAGCGGTCCACTTGGCTTTGCTTCCTCGGCAGCGTTGGATGGAAGGGTCTCGATACCGGCCGCTTCACTCCCATCAACGCCTTCATCGACTTCGCCTTCATTAACGCCTTCATTGACGCCTTCGTCGACTTCGCTTTCTCCGATGCTTTCTCCGATGCTTTCTCCGATGCTTTCATCGACTTCGTTTTCGTCGACACCTTCAGCAGCTTCGCCTTCACTGGCCTCACTGCTGGACTCTTCAACAGTCTCGGTGCCGTCCTCTTCAACAGTCTCGGTGCCGTCCTCTTCCTGCACCGATTTCTCCGCGCTCTCCTCTACCCGTTCGCCGCTGTTGTCTTCATCCACTTGCTCGTCCACCTCGTCCTGTATGTCTTGCCACTCTTCTTGGTTCCTATTTAAGCCCACGACAGTGCGAGCAAAGTGCTTCTGGGCAGCTTCTCCTTTATTTTGAAGTTCGTCTGCTTGCTCTTCCGTGACCGGCTCAGCAAAGACGTACATGAACGGCACCTTCGCATCGCGCGTCTCAAAGTGCAAGCGAATTGTCTGATTTCGTTAGGTGTGCTGATCAGAGGGACTGTGGGAGGCTTACTGTTTCAGGAAATGCAGCTGTTGCCCTGCTGAGCAGCTCGTCGACCAAGGCTACCGAAAACTTGAACTCCTGATCACCCAGCCGAGTGTCCTCCTGGCCATGCAGCACTCTGTCCATGTCCCCGAGAGGCAAATACTGGAAACCAAAAATGCGCTCAATGTTGTGATATGCGAGGAAAATGCCGTCCATGCGGCCCATGCGTACTTGGAGCGAATATTTCAGCATGGTCGCACGCGTCATGTCGTAGAACTCTCGCTCGAATGACTCCCATTCGCCCTGAGCATAACGCAGCTGGTATCCGGTGCCTGACTCGTATTCCTTGTGATTCATGCGAATGGAGACTACTGCTCTAGTCTTCAAGTCAAATACTCCGGTTCCTGGTAGTCGCGGATCACGGGCATCGAGTTGCGATCGCATCAGTAGGTTGCCCTGCTTGGAATAATGGTAGCATCTGCTCGAGTTGTCTTCGGCAGGCGCCGGCTCTGGGCTCGACCGACGGAAAGTCTCAAACTCGTTGCGGTCGGACGTCAGGAGTTTTTCGAGAGAGTGGCCTAACCAACTCATGATGTTCGGTGTGTCGTAGGTCTTGTCGGCATCAATGGCATATATGCCGTCCTTGTATCGCAAGAATATGGCGTCTGGCCCAAGTGTAATCTTAGAAAACCGCTTCGAAGGGTCCGGGAAACCGCGGGAAAGCATTTTGTGGTTGAGCTCTCGGAACTTGGACAGCAGAAAGTGGAAATGCTGCAAAACGCCCGACATGCTAGAAGTGGAGCCAGTAAATTTGGTGCCCAGGCGCTTTGTCAACTCCAACAGGGTCTCGTCTTTGGAAGAAGTCTTGTACTCGCTAAGAGCATCAAAGTCAAACTCGTTGACGGGCATGATTCTTTCGAGATACGGGTCGAAGTTGTATATGCGCGACCGAGGATCTTGCAGGCGGTAGACACCAGGATTGAACAGCACGCGATCGAGGCTGTACGACAGCATTGGCACCGGTGGTATCTCGACGTCGACGGGCTCAAACGTGAGGTCCTGGGATTCCAGCACGTGTATATCCAGCTGCTTGTCTCTCTTCCTGCTCCCCGTCCCCCTGCCCCTCTTGCTAGCTTTTTCCAGCCCCTCCTCTCCGGCCATAGCTTCCGCTAGCGACATGGGCGTATAGCCATCTGGACCAAGCTCGCTCTCCGGCCTTGGACTTCGTTTCCCTCCTGCATCTTCTCTGCCCTTCTTCGACCGAGTGTTCTCTTTTGCGCGCTTTGTTTCTGCGACTTTTCGTCTCCCTTTCATCTTCACCTCATCTGCTTCCCTAGATTCATGAAATGTTATCAGAGGCTTGGAGTCCCCTCTCTTCCTCTGCTTTTCCTCGGCAGCAGCGGACCGTCGAGACTTGGGTATCTTGGGTCTCTCGGCATCTTTGGGTTTCTCTTCGGGGTCTGATGTTGCGCTTTCTCGCTTTTCGAGAAGACCAGTGGCGCTGAAGGATCGGATTGGCGACGTTCGCGACTGCGCCCGTGCACTGCAGAAAATGCATATCGGGTCACGGGACCATGGCGAGACGCGGGTGAGATTTCGACGGAGCATCGCGAGGGACGGCACGGGCGAAGAAGAACGAGTGAAATAATGGCTGTGGTGGCGTGCAACAGCAAACGCGGTCAGTCGCGCCGGGTCAGAAATTATGTCGGCGTTTGACATTTATTTCGCCGATGCACATGTGGTTGATCGACACGTGCATACGTCACCGCACGCCCGCCATCAGTGCTCTGGTGCTGGTACCACTCGAGGCCCTCTCTCTTCGCGACGCGTGTCGAATGTGTTTGGCTTCCCCTTCATCTCTCTTGTAGCGTCTTTCTTGTCTGGCGTGTGCTGTCTGCGAGCACGTGTTGGCGCAACGGGAGCTTGCTGTTGCCAATTCCTCTGCCGAGCCTTTGATACAGATTGGGGCGATGGCGCAAGGCCATTAATACAGCGCAATTACGCCGTGCGCAGAATGAGCGCGCTGCCTTTGACCACACGCTTGCAACTGCCCACCGTGACTACCCCGGGCCCGGAGTTGGAGACAAGGCTGCGCGAAGGTTGAATCTTTATATCCAGCGCTACCCAACGTCCGACTGCCCGTCCAATACGAACGCTGCCGCACTGTCATTGGTCGAGCGCGACGTTTGAACCTCGAGCTGGACCTGCCCTGACCTTCTACGCGCGTTCGAGCATGTTCTGCGGACCTGCACTGTGTTGAAACATTCTTGCCGATTAGCAGTCCTTCGCATGCCATCTCTGCGCCGCTGAGCTCTGTCGGGTGGCGCATCGCCTGCTTCAACCCGCGGCATGTCCAAGGACAAGCGAAGAAGCATCTTCGGCCGCAGTGGTCTGACAGCCCTCGCTGGTCTGCAGTCCACCACCAGCAAGGATGAATCGCAGCCTTCAAATCTGCTGCGGAAGCGGCGGACTGCTTCCTTCATGTCCACAATCTCCGACATATCGCAGCATGGAGACAAGCAGTCCCTCGACGGCACTACCATGGCAGAGACTCCCGCGCCCGCATCGCCGAGGACAGCCATATCGCGAGGCAGTATGAAGCGCGCAAGCTCTGTCTTCGGCTCCATTCGCGGGTCCAGGCTGCTAGACGAGGACGAGCCGCTCTCTGCGACATCCACGCGCAACTCGACTGGTTTTGGCGAGTACCTGGCCGAGGATACACGCGTGGGGCAGGTGCTGCACTATGGCGAGGTCCAGACGAGTAGTTCCATGTTTCGAAAGAAGAAGGAGTTTTTGGTTCTGACGGAGAAACACCTCATTCGGTACAAGACGCAGTCGAAAGCGGCAGAGGCCTTCCCAGTGTAAGTCTGCTATGACCACGGACCATCATATCTATGCTAACTAGCCAAGGATACCATCTCCCTACACTCGCACTCCCTCGTACCGCCATAGCCAGAATCCCTCGACTGGCTCCGCGCACGACATGCAGTCTGTCGCATCCGAGTCTTCGGGAGATGGCGACCTGGGCACACCGCTGCGGCACATTGTTGGTGTGTACCATCTCGACGATGGACGGCCACACTTTGCTATAGAGGTTTACTGGATGGACGACGACTCCAACCACGCTGCATGCATGACTTTGCAATTTGTCGACCCCGATGACATGTACACATGGCTAGCCAAGCTACGGGACGCTGCGAATCGCGCAAGATTGGCCAATGCGAATCCGCTATCTGCGTACAACTCCCATCTGGCTGCCCGCGTGGTAGAAGCCGAACGCGATTATGTTCCTCCGCACTATGCCATTTACAGGGTTGTGCTTCGTCCACAAGGAAAGGCCACTTCCAGGGCATCTTCGGATGATGTTACCAAAGCAGCTTCTTCCGTCTGTTTCCTTGCCATTGGCGTTCACAAAGTACATTTGATCCCGCTGTTCAAGCCGTCGTCTCAGCGGTCGTCTAGTCCATCTTTGACTTCCTCCAGTGCGCAGTCATCGTACGGCATCATGACTCTAACCGAAGTTTGTGTGAGCGACATTGATGATACATTCCTTCTGACCTTCCGGTAAGCATGGTCCCACAATAACACGGCTTTCCTAATGTTTCGGTAGAAAACCACTCGAGCGTCCAAAGACGATACACTTGGCGTCACTAGCTTCACACGATATCGCTGCGCGCTTGCGGTATACCGAAGCTGGACTGCGGCCGGAGTGGGAGTCGCGACCCTATCAATACGTCGTTCCAGACGGGTTGAGACAGGACATGCTACGACAGTCAAGCCCTCAGCCAATTGACCAAGATTCTCTAGACCGGACCTTGATCGGTTACTGTGTCGCATATCATGTGCAGCCTGACATCATCAGCTACCAGATATCCTACCCCTCGGAGGATTCCCCTCGCTTCGAGCTGTTACCACCTACATCATCAAGAAGATCTCAATACACAAGTCTTGAGCTGCTTGCGGTAATGCGCTCGTTGCGATACAATGAGACTTTTGTGGGCATATCATTCAAACAAATACACTTGGATGTCTTGAATGGCCTCCAAGATCCATATGGGGCTGAGCATGTATGTATGAAGACCAAGCGCGGCACATTTGCGCGCCTTGAAGTTGAAGAATTTGAACAGGCGTGTCTACTGGTGCAGGAGATTCGTGCTCTGGCTCTGAGCAACCGCAAACTCAGGAGACTCGACTTTACTTCCTGCATCACAAGGCGACGGCGGGGCCACGTGGACACCGAGGGCAGTGGCAGAGATGGGGGCTGCGGCATCGTGGAAGCCCTGTTTCCACTGTGCAAGTATCAGAACACGAACGTCGACTGGATTGCTTTGAACAACATTCCGCTAGGCGAGACCGATTTGGACTATTTGGTAGCAGCTGCGGTCGAGCGGAATTGCCATCTGCGGGCGCTCGAGTTGAGTGGTTGTGGTCTCAGTGACCGTGCACTGTCTCTGGTTCTCGACGCTCTACGGGCCCAGGAAAATACACTCGAGGCACTCGACCTATCCTCCAATAATTTCAGGATATCGCCGACCATCTTCGACTCACAGATCGGCATATTTGGCTATTTGAGCAAGCTCAACTTGTCCCACGTCGCTGTCTCAGCCGGTTCTGAGCCAATAATATCAGTAGAAACGATGCAGGGATGGAGGCTGCACGAGTTGGTCCTGAGTGGAACACACTTGAATGCTCCTATGGTCGATGCAATAGCCAGGTAAGCATTGCTGCACACGAGCATTGCTGAAATTATACTCACTATGGCAGCTACCTGGTAAACTACAAGCAGTCGAAGGGACTGCGGGAGCTTCGCTTAGATCATTGTTATCTCACTGGAAAAGACATCGCTTACCTATTGCAATCTATGACCGAAACACCGGGCAAGGCTCGTGAGCTTCACCTTGACGTCAGCGAGAATTATATCGAACGGGATCTGAAGAAGTTTACAAAAGCTATTGCTGGCGGTTATGCGCCGTCTAGCTTAGCAGTGCGCCTGATTGAGTTCGAGGAAGAAGCAGAATTCCGAAGGATGATCCTCGCTTTCGGCGCGAACAACACCATACGACAACTTGACATTTCTCGCGCATCGCTTCCTTGTGATGCCACGGAAGACACATGCCAGGCTATGGAGAGAATGTTTGCGGATAACACCGCTCTTGAATGGCTGGACATGTCTGGAGAGGACTCTCGGCTGGAGACTACCAAGCTCGGTGTGGGCATCAACAAGGCACTGCGAGGGTTACAGCGCAACCGGACCCTGCGTGTCTTGTATATCAAATGTGCGTATGAGGCTATCAATCTCTGATCCAATGCTAACATGAAGAAGACCAGAAACTCGGCGTACAAGGCGCGAGCACACTCGCTGACGTTCTCAAATTCAACACGAGCCTGCAATATCTCTACTGCGAAAACAACGGCATTGCACTGACCGGCTTCACTGACCTGGTCAATGCTTTACATCGTAATACGACACTCTTATATCTTCCATCGATGCTGGAAAGCAGGCAGATGGCGCTCAAGCAGACCGAGGACCAGGTGAAGCAAATGCGCGACGAAGTCTCGGTACATGCACAATCCAAAGGGCATTCAGTAAGAAGTAAGCTCGCAAGTAAAGTAGGTGGGAGAGCTCCCAAGGACAAGGCACATTCGTCTGGACTATCGGATCAAGACATCAAAGCCGCCCTGGGTCTGGTCGATGAGAGCTGGGCCCGACAAGAATACCGCCTACAGCAATACTTGCTGCGTAACTACAACATCGCTCATGGCATCCCCACGGCCATGGATGTGGATGAGGAGGATTTTGAACGACCAGACACGGCAACGAGCCTAGGTAAGATCATCGAGAAGGTCAGATTTGAAAGCACGCCTACAACCGAAAAAGACCTGCAGCTGGGCTTCGACACTCCTAGTGCCGAATACGAAGCTGTCTCGCCGATTGAGAAAGATCTCGAAATGGCGTTCTCGAACAATCGACGACCTTTCACGTCGAGGACTTGATCTGCGAAATCACCTTCGATTTACTATTTACAGGCTACAACATCCCGCCTTTTCGACTTCGCTGTAACATATACTTCTTCTGGTTTTTGCATATGCTCTTGGTGCCAGGATTTTGGAGTTTTCTCATCATGCAACAATATAGGCGCGTACATGAAGGATGGCATTAGGGGGCCCACGATCTGCCTTTCCGGTCTCTGGCTTAGTTTTTTTTGTATCAGCTGGATACCTATCGATTTAGCTTTCGCGCCAGCTTGGATGATACCATATAGATGTCCGAAGACTTGGATAGGCTTCTTTCTACGCAATAGGATACCAATTTTGAATACATAAGAATTATTATCCTGCAACCACATGCAAGCTCTTCCATCACGAACGCGAACTGACAAGCGAGCACCCCACGCGATTGTTAGATCCCTGCAAGCGAAGATTGGTCTACACTAGCGTCCGTTCTGCCGCATGACTGACATCATGTCACTGAATCTCGGGACATATGAAAACCCATTGTGAACGTCGATGAGAAGACGGACAATATCATGGCACCAAGTTCGAAACACGCGAGTTTAGAAAAAGACGAGCACGCCAATGAGGCGGCGTGGCAGGCGGCCAAAGGAGCAGCTTGGGGTGGGACAAAGGTATGTTAGATGTTCTAAGAATTCGTGAAAACATATTCACTACACAACGAAACCACCACCTCGAGCTCCGATGTATGATTACATGTACTAAGACGATCTAGTGGGGCGCAGCTTTCGCCGTAGCAGGCGGAGTCGCATACGCCTTTTCACCATTATACCGCGGCCTCACCGTGCAATTCAAAACGTACGTCCAATCTGCTATCCCGAATCAAATTAAACCAACACCGATTTCACTTCCCAATATTCTACTGACTCGGGATCCAGCTACATCCAAATGTCAGGCATGATTCTCGGCGGCTATCTCGAGGCTGAGCGGCGCATGTGGGCGTATCAACATCACATCCGGCACCAGCGGAGGATAGCGCGCGATACGGAGGTTTGGAGGAGGTATGAGGAGGATTTTGAGGAGAGGGGGACGCCGGGGGTGGGGGCGGAGAGTCAGGTGCATAGGAAGGGACCGGATGCTTGACGGGGAGAAGCATGGATGCATTCTGGCCGTCACCCAGCTGTAGAGTTTTCGAAGACACATTAGAGCTTGTATATAGCTGAAAGAAGCAGTATACTCATTTCGATATGACAATCACTCATAATTGTCGCCAACACGTGATTGGCCGGCTACCTAGAAGCTTCTAGCTTATGTAAGGCCCCTACCTCGCCGCATCCCTCCAAAAGCCACATTACCCACTTCCTCTGCGCTCCAGGCAGCATCCGCTGAACCTCGCCCACTCCAGCTTCACCACACCACGACACCCTCGTGCGACGCTTCACCCTCACAATGGACGTCTTCTGGACCCTCCCGCCCGTCTCCCGGTCCGTCCGCTCACCCCCAAACTCCCCGCGCGCAGCTAACACCTGACAGGACCATCACCGCCCTCGCAGTGTCCGTATCCGCGCTGGGCTACGGCGGCATCATCAGCCTGAGCAACTATGTCTTCTTTAAGCCCTTTGTCTTCTCACTCAAGCCGCTCCCGCACCTGTGGCGCCCGCTCACGGCGTTCCTCATCACCAAGCCCAAATTCGGCATCCTGATGGACCCGTACTTTTGCTACCAGTATGGCAGCGGCCTGGAGCGCGAGAGCGCGAGGTTCGCGCAGCCCGGGGATTTCGCCGTGTATACGGCGTTTTGCGCGGGGTTTATTGCTGTAAGTATACCGCCGCTTTTGGTGCAAACAATACGTCATGTTAGTCGCATCGACTCGCGTCTGCGACTGCTTTCACATACACCCTCGAAATATCTGCCCGCTCAGCCGAATGCTCTAGCTGAAGCGGTTCCTGGAATCGAGGAAAAGCACCCCTGCGCATCACGCAGTTCCGTGCAGTCAAATATCCAAAACGGGGCTGTGCGGTGTGTGGGCATGGTGGGATGGCCAGGACGGAGTCTTTGTGGACGCGCAATTCCACGGGGCGGTTCTGGCTCCCTACATAGCATTGTTCGATATACTTGGCTTGTAGTAGAAGACCTGAAGGGATCATTGCTAACACACCCAAAGGCAACAGCAGGAGGCTTCCTAAACAGCTACACCTTCCTCCCCGCCCTCACCCTCTCCTACGCCTACACCTTCGCCCAAGACAACCCCACGCGCCAAGTCAACTTCTTCATCGTCAACTTCGACGCCAAATTCTTGCCCTTTGCCCTGCTCTTCATGACCTTCATCGTCGACGGCCCGGACTCGGCGGCCGCACAGCTTACGGGCCTGCTCGCTGCGCACTTGTACGACTTCCTCACGAGGATCTGGCCGACGTTTGGCGGTGGCAAGAATTACATCGTTACCCCAGGCTTTGTCAGAAGATTGTTTACTGCCGGTGTGGGCACGCAGAATAGGGGGTTTGGTCATGTCGTGCAGGGGCAAGCGCGTGCTAGTGGATCTGCGGCTGGGGCCCCGAGTGCGGCGGCGGGGGTGAGCAATAGGTGGGGAAGCGTTGGGCCTGGACGGAGACTTGGAGGCAATTAAACATGGGATATCGATTGCATGAACATATGCCTTGCGAGTTATTATACACTCCTGTACCCAACGAAATGAGTAAAACCCTACCCAAAAAAAATCTCCCACGAAGCACAACGCCCCCCAAACCACAAATGGTGTCCGTGATCATCTCAAGATATACATGTCAACATCTAAGCCTTCTTCCCACTCTCCGCAGGATTCCTCGGCCCATCCACCGCCCGCTCCACATGTCCCGCTATCCCATCCTTGCTCGCATCAAACTGGCTCCCAATCGCCCCATCCTTGCTAAACGGGCCCCCAACCTTCTCGCCAATCTGCCCGATCGCGCCGTCTGCGTTGAATTGCTTGCCGATTGCGCCGGCCGAAGAGAGGATCGAGGGGTTCTGCGGGCGCAGGCGTTGGTAAGCTGATTTCGAGAATGTAAAGGGGATATATGGAAGGGTGGGAGGGAAGTTAGATTGAGAGATGGAATAGAGAATAAGGAGCACATGATCATACCTCGTGCGGAATCGCATTCGTCGCCTTATTCGCGCCGATTTTATCCGCGGCGGACGTGGTGCTGTCTGTCATTTTGAGGCCGTTGGGGTCCGAGGGCGCTTGTGTGCATGTGAAGCCGAGTTTCTCTGACAGGGGGCCTGTGGATTTGGGCATTGAGTTTTTGTATTGTGGGGTTTGGATGGGATGGGAGGGGGGGTTTATATGCTGTGTGTATGTGGGAGAGGGATCATGGGTGCGTCACGGTTGTGGTGATGTCATGATGAATGGTAGGCGTCGCGGGCAAAGTCGATGATGTGTCTAGTCAGTAGCTCGCGTGGATCTCGATATGCGCATGTGCCGTGTGAGATCCATCTAAGCCGCATGGTCATAGGGTCCGGGTGGAAGTGTCATGGTGGTTGCATTTGGCTAACTTTTCGCCTCCAGAGTAAACTCCACCAGCATCTCCATGATGCAATGATACGCATAACGCCAGATCACCGAATTGGTATCTACTTCCTGCTCTTGCGCGGTCCGCCGACTTGAGGGAATTTTAGTGGCAGCTTCAGCTTGGCGACCCAGTGGTTGTTGCTCTCGGCCTTGGAGAGCTTGAACTTTGTCAGGTCGGCAACTGTTGGTGCGCTGACCTTGCAACCCAGTTCTGCAAAGTAGGCTTGGATTCTATTGTGACGTTAGCTGCTATACTCAGAGCATGGTATTGCGGGACATACTGTTTGTTGTCAATTTTCAAGTCGTCTCGCAAATCATTCACGTCAACATCGAAGTCGTCTACAATGAGTGCAGCAGCGGCAATGTGCGTGCACAGATTATCGACGTTCCATCTAGGCATTTCAAAGGATCTAATCCAGTCAGCATATGCGGTCTCAAAATACAGACATGTCACATACCCTTCGCGTGCAAACTTCCTCCTGATGGCCATGACACAGCTCTGCGGTATATCCTCTCCCATAACGGCCTCCAGTTTGCCCTTGGGCGGGATCTTCTTTCCTCCCTTACTGGATTGAAGAGCCGCATGGAAGTTGATGCAGAAGAGAATAAAGCGCAGCACCTTGAGTTTCTGGATCTGCTTATTTTGTGCGAGCTTGACCATGCGCTTGGCAACGAACCTGCTGGTCACGTTGACACCTTGTCCAGACGCAGCGGCATCCACCCAGTCCTTGACCTCAATCATGGTCATGAGCTCGCTGCCGACTATGGTCTCGATGGGATAGACGTCGCCTGGATACTCCGCCTTCAGGTTTGGTGTTGGGCGAGGCTTGGAGCTGTCAATCGCAGCCTCCATCTCCTGCTTGGTTGGCATAGCCCCAGTCGCACCAGCCATATTTTGCAAGATATTCTCAGCCACGGCGTCGTTTCTAGCTGATGCCGGGTCGTCAGGCTTGCCGCTTCGAATGGCGTTCATGGTCATATCGTCGAGAGCCTTCCTTGACTTTCTGGAACCGAATTCCGAAGCAAGCGCATTCCTCTTCGCCATCATAGTCTGCTGCTGTGCTTCTGTCTTCTCCTTCTGCTCGCGCATCTCTTCGGTTTCACTCCGTAGGGTACTCCGTAAAGTGACGCGCTTGACCGGGACGAGCTGTAGCTTCTTGGTCGCGGGATCGAAAACACCGACATAGTCTTTGAGCTGACTCTCCGAACTTCCATCGAGCTCTTCCTGGGCGATGTAGTCCAGGCGAGAGTGTTCTGACGACTGGAGGAGGACATGTTCAAATGCGCCTTCCGGGAGGATCTTGGTGCGTTTGTAGGGCTTGAAGGACATGCGCGACGGGAAGTGAAGTCCTGGTGTGGTTGCTGGTTTATGTCAGCTCTCCCTTCACATGCGACACTCCATACAACTTCGCGCATACCCAGAAGCGGACCCAGTGTTTCCTTATTCTCGACCAGATCAACCTTGACAGTCCCCTGTGGCGCAACAGCTACCTTTTTCTTCGGCCGCACGCCACTATCCGATTGCCTCTTTCTCTTCTTCTCCGGGTCCGACATTGCTGTGTTGTGTGGCTGATTCGTGGTCGTCGTTGTCGCGTTGGAACTTTTTTCCCGACCTCGAATTGGCAGAATCAGGCGGTCACGGCTCGCTTAGCTGATCTGATCAACAAGGGTGATGCCAGCTAGCGCGCATGACGTCTGCGCGACCGCGTCTCAAAGTCAGGTACCACCAAACCAACGCTGAAAGCATATCTCTCTAGTCCAAGCCCCTCTTCAACCATAGCAAATGCCATGCCCATCACATCCTCCAATTCTACATTCTGCACCGTGTCTCTATTGATTTGGTATTTCCATTGACCCGCTACTTCCACTGAGCTACTTAGCACGCATCAACAATGTCAGCCCTCATCTCCCACGCGCAACACGCCGCAGGCAGCATGAGCACTTCACTCCAAACGACCACCGACCGCCTCCTCCCACCGCAGCAACGCGAGCAGAAACTCAAAGACCTGCGTGTCTTCGCCAACCGCAACCCCAAGCTCGCCGTGTGTCCCACTGTCACTTCCCCCCGCCCTCCCACACATTAACATGTGACAGACCTTCCTCGCCATGCAATCCTTCCTCCTCGGCATCCCCACGCTCCTCTTCCTCACCTTCGCCCTCTCAACACTGCTCATTTCACTCTCAACATGCCTCTTAATCGCCCTCATCTCAGCCTTCATATATACCGGCC